>Ga0164310_10002538_pt1 | contig 10530 bp, 8 predicted proteins | sample GuaBasSedimGuay1_FD_121795 | JGI IMG/M metagenome (GOLD analysis project Ga0164310, IMG submission 121795) | Subseafloor sediment microbial communities from Guaymas Basin, Gulf of California, Mexico - Guay1, Core 4569-9, 0-3 cm | ecosystem: Environmental > Aquatic > Marine > Hydrothermal vents >... | reverse complement strand
TGATAGGTCCTAATGGTTCAGGGAAGACTACTCTTTTTAATGTTATTGTTGGGGTTTACCCACCAGATCGGGGGAAAATTCTTTTTAGTGGAAAAGATATATCAGGCAAAAAGCCTCATAAAATTTGTCATCTTGGTATAACTAAAACTTCTCAAATTGTTCAACCATTTACTTCTATGACAGTTTTAGAAAATGTGATGATTGGTGGAATGTTTGGGAAGGGCTTAACACTTTCAAAGGCAAAAGAAAAAGCAAAGGAATTTATAGATTTTGTTGGGTTATTTAAATATTTGGATGAACCTTCAGGCAAAATTACTGTTGCATCAAGAAGAAGGCTTGAGTTGGCAAGGGCTTTAGCAACTGAGCCAGAGATCATTCTTTTGGATGAAAATATGGCAGGTCTAACCCCATGGGAAATAGATGAGGTTTTAGAGCTCCTTAGAAAAGTCAACAAGGATATGGGAATAACCCTTTTTGTAGTAGAACATGTAATGAGAGCAGTAATGGGTATATCAGAAAGGATAATTGTGCTTAATTATGGAGAAAAGATTGCTGAAGGCTCGCCAGAAGAGGTTGCGAAGGATCCTGCTGTGATTGAGGCTTATTTAGGGGAGAAATATGCTTGAGGTTCGGAGAATCAATGTTGGCTATAAAGATGTTCAAGTGTTATGGGATATCTCCCTTGAGGTAAAAGAAGGGGAGATTGTAACAGTGATAGGTCCAAACGGAGCTGGCAAGTCTACCTTGCTCAAGGGTATTGTAGGACTTTTGCCATTGATGAACAGAGATAAAGAGAGTGGTATATTTTTTAAAGGGAAAGATATCTCTGATTTTAGCCCAGAAAGATTGATCAGAATAGGAATAACCATAGTCCCAGAAGGTTCCCGTGTTTTTCCTGAAATGACGGTATTAGATAATCTTAGGATGGGAGCTTATATCCATAAATCAAAGGAAGAGAAAAAGAGAAAACTTGAAGAGATTTTAGAATTATTTCCAAAGTTAGCCGAAAGAAGAAATCAAAAAGCACGCACCATGAGTGGCGGAGAAAGGCAGATGTTAGCAATTGGAAGAGCTCTTATGAGCAATCCTGAATTTCTCCTTATGGATGAACCGTCCTTAGGACTTCATCCCATTATGGTTTCTCATATTTTTAAAACAATTGAGGCGATAAGTAAAAGAGGTGTTACAGTTCTTTTAGTGGAACAAAATGTTCATTTTTCATTAGAGATATCTAATAGAGGATATGTATTAGAGAATGGTCATATCGTAATGGAAGGGGAAGGCAAAAAGCTTCTTGAATCAGAGCATGTTAAAAAGGCTTATTTAGCTTTATAGTGTGCAGAAATGAAAGATATAACAATTTCCTTTACATTAAATGGCAAGCCTATTACCATCGATTTTCCACCCACTATGAGTTTACTAAAACTTTTACGTGAAAAACTTGGTTTGCTTGGAACAAAGGAAGGATGTGGAATAGGAGAATGTGGTGCATGTACTGTTTTGGTAAATGGAAAAGCAGTTAATTCTTGCATGATGTTAGCAGCACAAGTAGAGGGAAAAGAGGTATTAACGATTGAAGGGCTTGGAACTAAAGAGAATCCAGATCCTTTGCAGATATCTTTTGTTGAAAATGGTGCAATACAGTGTGGATTTTGCACACCTGGGATGATCCTATCTGCAAAGGCACTTCTTGATAAAAATCCAAATCCAAAAAGAGAAGAGATAAAAAAAGCGATTGAAGGGAATCTTTGTCGCTGTACAGGATATACTGCTATTATTGAGGCGATTGAAGCTGCATCAAGGAAGAAATAGCATGGAATCTATTGAATATTTTAGACCATCAACTTTAGATGAAGCTCTTTACTTTCTAAAAGAAAATGGGGATAGAAGTCGCATCATTGCTGGTGGAACAGATCTGATGATATCTCTACGTGAAGAAAAGCTCAATTGTGATTTTCTTGTTGATATTACTCATCTTGATGAACTTAAAGGGATCTCGGTAAGAGATGCCTATATTGATATAGGTCCTCTTACTACTCACTCTGAACTTTCTGAATCAGAAATTATTAAAAGAGATGCTCCGATTTTGGCTAAAGCTGCATTAAGTGTTGGGGGAGTTCAGATTAGGAATATTGGCACTGTTGGTGGTAATATTGTTAATGGGTCTCCAGCTGCTGATACTTTACCTCCAATAGTTGTTCTTGAGGGTGTTTTAACAGTGAAAAGCGCAACTAAAACAGAGGAGATTGGTATTGAAAATTTTTATGAAGCTCCTTATAAACCTATCATAAAAAATGATGAAATCCTTACTAATATTAGGATAAAGAAGATTGAAAATGGAGAACGTTTTTTGTTTGAAAAATTGGCAAGGAGGGTTAGCCTTGCCATCTCACGTATGAGCTTAGCAATTGTTTTAAAGGCTAATGAAGAAAAAATGATTGAGAAGATTAAGATTGCTTGTGGTTCTGTTACCCCAACACCAGTCAGAATAAGATCAGTAGAAGATCTGCTTATGGGGAAGATCATTACAGAAGATTTGGCTGATAAAGCCTCAATCCTTTTAGGAGAAGAAATGGTCAAGACCACTGGTATTAGATGGTCAACAGCTTATAAAAAGCCTGTAATAGGCAATATGTTAAAACGCGCATTATTTGAATTAATAGGTTTTTAAATGGTTGATTTTGTTGGTAAAGATATATTAAGGGTGGATGCCTTTGATAAAGCTTTAGGTTCAATTTTGTATGGCCCTGATCAGAACATAGAAGGGGCATTATGGCTTTTAGCAAAGAGAAGCCCTTATCCTCATGCCCGTATATTAAGTATTGACACTTCGCAAGCTGAAACCATTGATGGCGTTGTTCGTATATTTACTGCAGCTGATATCCCTGGAGAAAATAGTTTTGGCATTATACCAGTAACAAAGGATCAAACCCTTTTAGCAAAGGATAAGGTAAGGTATATTGGGGATGCAGTGGCACTCGTTGCTGCTTATGATTTAAAATCAGCTAAAGAAGCGGTTGATAAGATAAAAGTAAATTATGAAGAGCTTCCTGCTATATATGACCCTGAAGAGTCGTTAAAGGAAGGGAGAATTTTAATCCATGAAAAGGGGAATTTGCTCTGTTCCTCTCGTATCATAAAAGGCGACATTGAGAAGGGATTTTCTAATGCTGATATTATAATTGAAAGGGAATACAGGACTTCAAGGCTTGAACATCTAAGTCTGGAGCCAGAAGGAGGAATAGGGTATTTTGAAGATGGTAGAATTGTTATCATTGCTTCAACCCAAAACCCACATTATGATAGGGATGATGTGGCAAGGCTTTTAGGCCTTAGTCCTGACAAAGTGCGTGTTATTCAGTGTGGAACTGGTGGAGGATTTGGTGGCAAACTTGACATTTCAGTGCAAGGATTTATTGGGCTTGCAGTTTATCATTTAAAAAGAGCTGTAAGGATGGTTTATTCAAGAGAGGAGTCCTTCCTTACTACGGCAAAGCGGCATCCTTTAATAATGAGGTATAAAACGGGCGCTAAAAAGGATGGAAAGTTAACAGCTGTTAAGGTTGATATCATAGGTGATACAGGTGCTTATGCTTCATATGGATTAGCAGTTATAATGAGGGCTACTGTTCATGCAACAGGTCCTTATGAGGTTGAAAATGTATATGTTGACGGTAAGATGGCATATACAAATCTTCCCTGGTGTGGAGCAATGAGAGGATTTGGTGTGCCTCAAATTGCTTTTGCTCATGAATCTCAGATGGATATATTAGCCCATGAACTAAATATTGATCCAATTGATATTCGCCTTATAAATGCATTTAAGAAAGGATCAGTTACTGCTACTGGTCAAAGACTTGATCACAGTGTAGGAATAAAGGAATCCCTTTATAAGATAAAAGAGATAAGAGATAAATATAGCTGGTCAAAGAAAAAAGGAGAAAGGTTAGGAACATATATTGGAGTTGGTGTTGGTTCAATGTGGTATGGAATTGGCAATACTGGTGTGCCAAATCCTTCAACTGCACAAGTAGAACTTCTTCCAGATGGTTCTGCCATACTTTATACTGGCGCAGCAGAGATAGGGCAAGGTTCTGATACCATACTTCTTCAGATAGCATCCCAGCGGTTAGGGATTGCAATAGATAGAATAAAACTTGTAAGAGGTGATACTTTATATACAACAAATGCAGGTGCTACATCCGCAAGCAGGCAGACATATATTTCAGGAAATGCTGTGATGGACAGCATCGATCATCTTGAAGATATTCTTAAGGCAGAGGCTTCTGAGCAGATGGATCTGCCATCTTCTGAACTAATTGTTAAGGATGGAAAGATATTTTCTATTAAGGATAGCTCAAAATCAATTGATATCTTTGAGCTTGTAAAGATTTGTAATAAAAATAAGGTTAGGGTCATTGGGGAAGGGAGATTTGATCCCCCTACTATTAAGCTTGATCCAGAAACAGGTCAGGGTGTTCCTTATGCTACTTATGCTTTTGCTTCTCAAGTTTCAAGGGTAGAGGTTGATACCTTTACAGGCTTTATAAAGGTTTTAAATTCAGCATCTGCTCATGATGTTGGCAAAGCAATAAATCCCAAAATGGTGAAAGGTCAGATCACAAGTGGCGTAGCTATGGGTATTGGTATGGCATTAATGGAGGAATTTGTCCCTAATAAAACAAAATCTTTAAAGGATTATTACATTCCTACATCAATGGATATGCCAGAGATTATTCCGATTATTGTTGAAGATAAAGAACCGACCGGCCCTTTTGGTGCAAAAGGTGTGGGAGAGCCTGCTTTAATCCCTACAGCACCAGCGATCATAAATGGAATCTATGATGCGGTAGGGGTTAGGATTACTCATTTACCTGCCAACTTGGAAAGGGTTATAGGTGAACTTTTAAAAAAGGAAGGAGCGTGATCAATATGGGTTCAACAAAGATAAAGAATATAGGGATTATGGTTTCAGGAGATGTTAAAAATCCTCTTTTAAAAGCAGATGCTCTTTTAATAAAGGATGGAAAGATAGCAAAATGGGGAAATGATGCTGAAATCCCTGATTCAGAGGCAGAAAAGATTATCGATGCAGGAGGAATGGCTTTAACCCCTGGTCTTATTGATTCACACTGTCATGTAGTTCTTATGGATTATACCCCAAGACAAAATCAAATAGGATTTTTGGCAAGTGAATTACATGGAGGTGTTACAACAGTCATATCTGCAGGAGAGGTTCATCTTCCTGGAAGACCAAACGATCCAGCAGGTATAAAAGCACTTGCGATTTTAGCAGCAAAATCATTTTCAAAATTCAGACCTGGTGGAATGAAGGTAATAGGAGGAGGAGTAATCCTTGAACCTGGTTTGGTAGAAAAGGATTTTGAAGAGATGGCAAAAGAAGGTGTTAGGGTTGTAGGAGAGATAGGACTTGGTAAGATAAAACAGCCTGATGATGCTGCTCCAATGGTAAAATGGGCAAAAAAATATGGAATGACAGTAATGATGCATACTGGTGGAACATCGATTCCTGGAAGTTCTACTGTAACCGCTGATCAGGTAATAGCAACTGATCCTGATATCGTTGCTCATATCAATGGAGGTCCAACTGCAATCCCTTTAGAAGAAGCAAAAAAGTTGATAGATAAAACTGAACTTACTTTAGAGTTTGTCCATTGTGGTAATCCAAAAATGGCGGTCGAGGTGGCAAAGATCATCAATGAAAAAGGATTATATCACAGGGTTATTATTGGGAATGATGCACCATCTGGCACAGGAGTAGTTCCGCTTGGTATTTTAAGGGTAATGAATTTGATAAGTTCATTAGGTGATATACCACCTGAAATGGCGGTTTGTATGGCTACAGGGAATACAGCAAAGGTTCATAAGTTAAACCGTGGGTTTATAAAAGAGGGATTTGAGGCTGATCTAATTTTAATGGATGCACCTATGGGATCAGTTGGAGATGACCTTCTTTCCGCTATAAAGGCAGGAGATAATCCAGCTGTTGCAATGGTTTTGGTGGATGGTGAGGTTGTTGTTACAAAGAGCAGGAATACCCCTCCTCCAAAAAGAAAGGCAAATATCATAAAATAGGAAAAAAATGAGAGTAATAGAAGATAAATGTGTTGGCTGCGGGCTGTGTGCCCAGGACTGCCCGTTAGGTTTAATCGAGATAGTAGATAAAAAGGCAAGGATAAATGAGGGGTGTGTTAATTGCATGACATGCTTCAAGGTCTGCCCAAAGGAAGCCCTTGAGAAAGAAGAAGAGATAAAACCTGGGGTAGTCAAATGTAATAGTTGTCCTATTATGTGTGAGATACCACCTGATAAAGTTGGAGCATGTCAACGTTTTGTAAATAAAAATGGCAAGCTAATCCGAAACATCCCATTGCATCTATTTGAGGATGTCAAAGATGTTGTTGGTGAAGATTTTGCCCCATCTATAAAAGAACCTTTAATAACTGGAATTGGAGCTGGAACAACCTATCCAGACTTTAAACCAGCTCCTTATATTGTAGAGGCAAAGGTTGATGGGGTTGATGTGGTAACAGTAGTTACAGAAGCTCCATTAAGTTATAGTGGGATCAAGGTAAAGATAGATACTGAGAAAAATATTGGAGAAGAAGGAGCAGATGTATATTTTGAAAAAAGGAAGGTAGGCCATATTACTACTGAGGAGTATGGTTCAAAAATGCTTTCCTTAGGTGGGGCAAATCTTTTGACTGGTAAGGATGGGATGAAGGTAGCACGTGTGATTTGTGATATTGCAAACAGAAAAGAAGTAAAGCTTAAGATTGCAAAAGGATCTGAATTGATCATAAAGGTGGGAGATCCACCTATAATTGATGGTGAGATAATGGGCAAGATGCGTGTTGGCTGTGGAAGCGCATCTATGGGACTTTTTGGCCCTTTTTTCAAAGAAGCAGCAGATGAAGTGATTGTTATTGATTCCCATATTACAGGGCTATTTAGTGAGCATCCAGCAGGAACTGCTCTTTTAGTTCCTTATAGTGGTGTAATTTTAAAGGCAAGAAAATCAACGCTAGGCAGATATTTTGGTGATCATGGGGAAGGGTGGGGAGGAACATCTATCACCGATCCAATAGCTATTGTTAAAGGAGTAGATAAAACCATAGCAAGACCAGGCATGACACTGCTTATAACAGAGACTACAGGGGAGCGGGCTGCTTTTTATAAGCTTGGGAAGGATTATAAATTTCATCAAGAAGAGATGCCTCCTAATGCGGCTAAAGCAGTAGAAGTAATTGCTTCTACTTGTGAAAAATCAAGGGTTTCAGCTATTTATGTTGGAGGAGCGGGAGGCAGTGCGAGAGCTGGAGTGGTTCGTTATCCTTTAAAGCTTTCTAAAGCAGTGCATGAGAAAAAGGCAAAGCTTACTGTTGGTGGTGCTCCAACATTTGTGCTTCCAGGTGGTGGTATCACTTTTATGGTAAACGTTGAACAAGTAAAGGTAAATGCTTTTAGTTGGGTACCTACACCTGCGACGGTTGCTCCTATTGAATATACAATGAAAAAAGAGGATTACATTGAGATGGGTGGTCATGCTGAAGCAATAAAACCATTCTCACTTATAAAAAAGAGGTAAAAAATAAGTATACGTTTGATTTCAAATGATACAGTGTTGGTTGATTTTGGTCCTATGACCATGACCATCTTTGCTCAAAAGGATGGTAATCCTTTAATTGATATGGCTTTTGCATCAGGCAAAAAGGCTATTACCATATTAGATCAGCTTGCAAAAAACAAGGAGATTATAAAGAAGTTATCAAAAGATTTGGAAGAATCTGAAGAATATGGAGATGTTATAAACAGAATGATAATAGCTGCTCAAAGAGTAGACAAAGATGAACTAACTCCATTAGCAGCGGTTGCAGGAGCTGTGGCAGATGAGGTTGCAGACTTTTTAGTTGATTCAGGTGCTGAAAAGATAATAGTAAACAATGGGGGTGATATAGCCTTACGCTTAAAGCCAAAGGAGAAAGTAGTGGTTGGTGTGATGAGTCCAAAAAGGGATATCAGTTATAAATTGACTATTTTGGGGAATATGGGTATAGGAGGGGTTTGCACTAGTGGTTATACGGGCAGAAGTTTTTCTCTTGGGATAGCAGATCTTTGTGTTGCAATTGCTAAAAATGCGAGTTTAGCTGATGCTGCTGCTACAATTATTGGAAATGAGACTAATATAGATTCTCCTCATATTAAAAGAGAGCGTGCTGAGATGATCTACCCTGATACTGATATCCCTGCTAAATATGTAACTAGAGATGTTGGTGATCTAACTGAAAAAGAGAAAAGAGAGGCAATAAAAAGAGGTTTGAAAAAAGCCTATGAGCTTATATCAAAAGGGATTATTATTGGGTCTTTAATATCAGTAAAGGATATTACAGAATATACACCATTTGTTGAGGATCTTATTACTCAGGGCTAATCCTGAAGAAAGGAGGAGATATGGATATAAGAAAGATCGTTACAATTGTTGAAGAAACAAGAATAGAGGCAGGTAAAAAGGTTGAGCCCCCAACAAAAAAAGCAGCAGCCATAGCTGTTATAAAGAATCCTTTTGCAGGTAAATATCAGGAAAATTTGGATGAGTTAATCGGTTATGGTGAAATTCTTGGTGGTCTTTTAGGTAAAAAAGCAGTAGAGGCATTAGGTGTGCCTGTTGAGAATGTGAACAGTTATGGAAAAGCGGCGATTGTAGGGGAAGCAGGGGAACTTGAACATGCTGGTGCAATTCTTCATCCAAAACTTGGTGCTCCTTTAAGAGAGGCAGTTGGAGGTGGGAAAGCTATTATTCCATCAGCAAAAAAGATGGGAGGTATAGGAACTGAGATAGATGTCCCACTTCATTATAAAGACGCAGCATTTGTAAGAAGTCATTTTGATGCTATGTCTGTAAGAGTTCATGATGCTCCGAGGGCTGATGAAATAGTTGTGGCAATAGTGGTAACAGATTCTGGTAGACCTTTGGCAAGGATTGGTGGGCTTAAGAAAGAGGATGCAAAAAAGGAAGATGGGTTAAGGTAAATATATAAAAAGGGAGATAACTATTATGATATTGCCGGAAGTAAAAAGAGACTACGGGAAATTAAAACTCTATATTAATGGCAAATGGATAGAGTCTAAATCGACTACTTATCATCCTGTTACAAATCCTGCCAAAGGTGAGGTTATTGCTGAAGTACCAGAAACAACAAAAGACGAGATTGATATGGCAGTTGATGCCGCACAATCTGCTTTTGAGAAATGGAAAAATGTCTCTGTTAGAGATAGAGCACGAATCATGTGGAACTTGAGAGAAGCCTTTGATAGAAACGCTGAAGAGATTGCTAAAGTACTCACCCAAGATCATGGGAGAACAATAGGTGAGTCAAGGGGCTCTGTAAGAAGGACTATAGAGAATATTGAATCCGCGTGTTCAACAATATTAACCATCACAAAAGGGGAACATATTCATCAGCTTGCCACAGGGATTGATGAGTCTCTTGTATGGGAACCAGTAGGGGTTTTTCTTATTATCACCCCTATCAATATTCCTGTGCATGCTTGGTCATCCTTTGTGCCATATGCACTTGCTTCTGGATGTTCAGTAATCGTAAGCCCAAGTCCTGGTACGCCCGTTGCTTCTGAAATGGTTTTTAAGACAATGGAGCAGGTAGAAGGGTTCCCTCCAGGGGTTTTCAACCTTATTCATGGAGGTGGAGCAAAAATAAACAATGCTATTTTGTCCCGCCCAGAAGTGAAAGGAGTTGGTTTTATTGGTTCCTCATCTGTAGGCAAGCAGATCTATAAGTTTTGTGGTGAATTAGGAAAAAGAGCATCAATCAATGGCAATGGGAAAAACCACATCGTTATAATGCCTGATGCGGACTTGAGTAGAGTTGCTGAGTATCTTATGAGAGGATGTTTTGGAATGACAGGTCAACGTTGTCTTGGTACAGATAATGTGATTTTGATTGGGGATGCTTATAAAAAGGTTAAGGATATGTTTTTGGAGGCTGCATCTAAAATGAAGGTTGGTTATGGACTTGATGATACAATTGATCTTGGTCCTATGACAATACCCGCAGCAAGAGAGAAGGTAATAAATTTTATAGAAACAGGGATTAAAGAAGGTGCTAAGGTTTTGCTTGATGGTAGAAATATAAAGGTTGATGGTTATCCAAATGGATACTACCTTGGACCTACAATTCTTGATGATGTTCATATTGATATGCATATCGCAAAAGAAGAATCGTTTGGGCCTGTTGCAAATCTTATAAGAGCTGATAATCTTGATCAAGTTATTGAGTGGATCAATACAAAAACTAATTATGGACATTCTGCCTGTCTATTAACATCAAATGGTAAAAATGCCCGAAAATTCATAATTGAAGTTAATGCAGGCAATATTGGTATTAATTTAGGGATTCCTCAACCCTATGCATTTTTCCCATTAGGTTCAAAGAGGGATTCCTTTTATGGAATAGCACATTCAAGAATGGATTCTATAAGGCTATTTATGGA
>Ga0164310_10002537_pt1 | contig 10532 bp, 10 predicted proteins | sample GuaBasSedimGuay1_FD_121795 | JGI IMG/M metagenome (GOLD analysis project Ga0164310, IMG submission 121795) | Subseafloor sediment microbial communities from Guaymas Basin, Gulf of California, Mexico - Guay1, Core 4569-9, 0-3 cm | ecosystem: Environmental > Aquatic > Marine > Hydrothermal vents... | reverse complement strand
TGATTAATTATCTTTAAACCTTTTTCTCAAAAATTTACGCAACGGAATTCTTGCTCTCAGGAGGCCGGATAAAAGTTTTTTAGTGTGTTTCTTCCCTCCGCGGAGCAGCCGCACTCGACTGGCTTTGGGTCTCAACAATCATTCGCTGTCTCTGCTCGTAATCGAAAAGTAAATTTATTGGATTTGTTATGTTACCTTCTAACAATTAGTTTGTGTTTACGCGGTTCGTACATGTGGTTGGCTTGCTGTCCGAAAAGTAGTAATAAATAGAAGGTTGCTGTTTTGAAACAGCTTTAAGGGTTGTTTGTTATGATTCTCTCGGTGGTAGTGCTCACCTTTAACAGAAGGGATCATGTGGTTGACTGTGTTAGGAGCGTGCTGCGTCAGGATTTCGAGGGTGACTACGAGGTCATTGTCATAGACAATTGGTCTGAGGACGGAACATTTGAAGCCTTGGAATCAGAGTTTTCGGGGTTCTCCAACGTTAAGATTCTGAGGCCGCCCAAGAGGATCGGAATAGCAGAAGCCAGGAATTACGGGCTTCAAACAGCCGGCGGGCGGATAGTAGCGTTTATAGATGATGACTGTGTTGCAACCAGAACGTGGCTGAGTGGAATCTTCGCTGCCTTTGAGGACGAGGGTGTAGGGTGTGTCGGGGGGAAAATAAGCCCGCTAATGGTTGGTTTGGAAAAACCAAGCTGGCTCGGTAAGGACATTTACGGGATTGTGGGAGTTACGAGTTGGGGGGAGAAGAGTAAGGACATATACTTCCCGATTGGCGGGAATCTGGCCATAAGGCGGGATCTTGCGCTTAGGATCGGAGGATTTAGGGAGCAGCTTGGACCCCGCGGTGTTAAGGTTTTCGGCGAGGAGATTAGCATAAGTGACCGGGTGCGAGCGGCGGGTTACAGGGTTGTCTACACTCCGAATGCGGAGGTTCTGCATAAGGTGTGGAAGAGCCGTGTAGCAGTTGAAAACCTTCTTAAGAGAGCATACCTGATAAGTGTGGGTGACTACTACCTGTACGGTAGAACCCTCGCCAAGGTTGCAATCAACACCGGAATCCTGGCTGCATCGTTATACGGCTATCTGGTGTTCTGGAGGCCCAACCTGCTATGCCACCTGTTTTACGCGGCGGGGTACCTTGTTCCCGCTCTTCTCAAAAAAGAACCGTTGAAAACCCTGGAGGCTATGCTTAGAGCCTGGAGAAGAACGGTAGGGAGAAGATGAGAGATGCTGAACCTGCCCCTAATACTTACTTTGATTTACGCCGTCGTTGGAGTGGTTCTGCTAATAGTTCCCCTGATCTATCTCTCCACAGCGCTCGTCTCAATCTCTAAGAGGAGGAAAGCGGAAACGGTGGGGGAACCGCCGACAGTCACGGTGGTTGTTCCGACCTATAACGAAGAGAAAAATGTTGGAAGGGTTCTGAGCGGGCTGGCTAACCTGAACTATCCCCGAGAAAAACTGGGGTTTGTCTTCGTTGACGACTCAACTGATAACACCTTCAAAATCATTGAGGACACAACGAGGGACTGGGAGAACACCACTCGAATAAAGCATGAGAAGCGATTGTCGAAGGCCTACGGTTTGAATGAGGCTCTTTCCGTATCTAGGGGAGAATTGATCGCTGTGTACGATGCGGACTGCACTATTCATCCAGACTCGCTGATGAATCTCGTAAAGTACTTCGAGGACCCTGATGTAATGGCTGTTCAGGGAAGGTACGAGGCTGAAAGAGGAAACTTTCTCGGACGCGTAATTGACCTTGAGTACACTCTCTGGCAAGGGGGCCAACTGGTTGCCACACCCGTTTTGATTGGTTACAACTACGCTGTGAGGCGTTCCTACCTGGAGAAAACGGGGGGCTGGGACCCGGAAATGTTGGCTGAGGATCACGAGCTGTGGTACAGAATCTATGCTGATGGTTACAGGATAATATATACTGACGAGCCTGGGGTGAAGGTGCTTGAACCGTCCGCTTTCGGGGACTTTGTGCAGCAGAGAAGGAGGTGGAGCAGAGGCTCGGACCAAGCAACCGCAAAGTATAGCCATTTACGCTTGAGAATGTTTCCAAAACCCCGGATACCAAACTTCCTCTCCTTCTCTTCTAGATATATTGCTCCGTCTCTAAACGCTGTTTGCACAGTTCTGCTGCCGATAACGCTGGCTCTCGGCTTGTTTTATCCGGAGCTTCTACCTCTCTTCTTCATCTGTCTTGTGCCGATTATTTTGATTGGTTTGGGTGCTCTTCTTTTCTGCCTGAGACTTGGAAAGCCCACCGCTTGGCTCTACCTGCTACCCCTCTCGTTCCTGAACCTTTACCAGAACATCCTTTTCTTCAGGGTGCGGAAAAAGGATGTAAAGTGGGAGAAAACACAAAAGTGAATCGTTACTTTTCATGGCTTCCGGTGATTAGCCGAAAGGGCCACCGCTTCGCTGAGCACTTTCCTTTTCGTGGGACACTTAACCCGAGAAGGCCGACTTCCCACCGCTCGGCCGGCGTGTCGCCTTTTTGTCTCTCGGCTCTAGGCTGCGGGGGATATTCGCCTCCGTGGAGAGAGAAGCGGTTTTTCTGCGAAGATAATAAAAGTGTTAACTGTCTAGTATCTATCATTATGCTTAAGTGGCTGAGGCGCTATCAAATGTCGATCATGTTTGTTTGTGGTGCTTGGAGGATTACGATTTGCCTAAGGTAAGCCTGTTGAGAGTAAAAGACGTGGAGGAGACCGTAAGGAAGGGTATTGACCTTATCGGCGGAATCGATGTGGATTATGGGGATCAGATTGTAATCAAACCGAACGTGGCTTTTCACAAGGACCTCTATGGTGCTATAAACACTGACCTGCGTGTTCTTGACGCCGTCATCCGTGTGGCTAAGGAGCACTCTAACAACGTTCTTGTCGTTGAGAGCGACAGCACCTCAAACCCCGCAGAAATAAGAATGGAGCAGAGCGGGGCGATGGGTGTCATAAGAAAGAACGGTGTTTCCTTCCTCAACCTCAGCCGGGACGAAATAGTGAACGTGGAAATAGACAATAAGAAAATTCGCCTCCCGAGGACGGTGCTGGATGCCCCCTACTTCATAAATGTTCCCAAGCTCAAGACACACGAAACCACGATTATAACAGTAGCCCTTAAAAACATGTTTGGTCTTCTCCCAGAGAAGAGTAAGGCAGCATTCTATCATCCCATTCTGGAGGAGATAATTCCTCTGATTAACCGGGCTGTGAGGCAGGACCTTATCGTGGTGGACGGAATCATAGGAATGGAGGGTAAAGGTCCTATAGTGGGCACTCCTGTTAAAATGAACGTGATTCTATGCGGAAGAGACCCGGTCACAGTAGATTCCATTGCTGCTCACATAATGGGGTTTAACCCCCGCGGGATAAAAACCATTGTTAAGACCCATGAAGGAGGTCTTGGAGAGATCGATCTCTCAAAAATCGAGGTGCTCGGGGTTGAACCCCGCTCTGTTCGTAAAAAGTTTAGGGGCCCTGAGCTTTCGGTTAAGGGACTTGCGAGGGACGGCACTTCAACGCTGAGGATTCTGTTCCTTCCCAGTAGGACTAGGATTCCCGGGGTCAAAGAGGTTGGAATCGGGGTGATAGGAGCTGGGAAAATCGCTGAGTTGTTGCATTTCCCGGGATACGCTAAACTCGAAAACGTGAGGCTGGTTGCCGCTGCTGACGTTAACGTGGAACGGCTTCAGGAGATTAAAAAGAAGTTCGATGTTCGGGAAATCTACACCGATTATCACGAACTGTTGACAAGGAAGGATATTGACGCGGTCTCCATCTGCACTCCCCCCAAGCTTCACAAGACCATGACCATCGAGGCCTTGGAGAGCGGGAAACACGTCCTGTGCGAAAAGCCTCTCGCAACCAGTGTGGATGATTGCCACAAGGTTATGAACGCTCTGAAGGAAACAGACAGGTTCGTTATGCCCGCGTTTAACTACCGCTTCACGCCGAGTGTGAGGCTGACGAATGAGATTGTGTCTAGGGGTAAGCTGGGAGACCTTGAGGAGGTAAGGGTGCACTTTAAGAGCGACCAGAGAACCTGGGACGCGGTAACCCCCTTCCGATTCAGGGAAAAAACTGGTGTAATATCCGATTTGGGCCCTCACTCGATTGACACGCTGAGGTTCCTTTGCGGCGAAATCGAAAAGGTTCAGAGTGTGACAGCCGTTACGGAGAGATACGGCGTGTATGACAACGCGAACCTAAGTTTCACCATGGAGAGCGGGGCGCTGGCGAACATCGAGCTGAGCTGGTTCGGAAACAGTATAATTCCTTCCTTCTCCTGGGAAATAGTGGGAGAAAGGGCGACTCTCCGGTTCGACATTTTGAGATCCCCCTTTGCAGTTAAACTGAGAAGAAAGGGTGAGAAGCGGGAAACGAAATACACCGTCGAGTCGACACTAACCGATTTGATAAATAAGGCCATCATGGCGATCAGACGCACCCACTACTCCTACGAGGCTGAGATAAACTACTTTGTGCAGTGTGTGGCTAACAACACTCAGCCCCAAGTAACGGTGCAGGATGGAACTAGGTGTGTTGAGGTTATGCAAGAAGTAGCAAGAAAACTCGGGTGCTGATGAGCTCTCAAATCAGGTTCGTGGATCAGGTGAGCTTGACTTCTCGTCTCTTTTTTTCCTTTTCTATTTCATCCTCTATGACGGTTCTGACTGCCTCTTTCGGTTTGAATCCCACCAGAACTCTCTTCTTGTTGATTACTAGAGCTGGCACGGCGTCGATTTTGTACTCTGCGGTTCCCCTCTTTACCTTCGGGTCGTAGATGTTGCTTATTTTCCATTCTACCTCCTTCGTGGGATTTTGCATTAGCGGGTTAATCACAAGTTTCATGTAGTTCTTACATTCGATTGAGTTAGGGTTATGGAAATACTCCACCACTATCCGAACCATTTAGATATTCTCCTGTGCTTGAATGTGGATTTCTGATAGAATAGAGCAATTTAAAACTTCATATAGTTTGTGTTTTTGGGATCACGTGAAAAGCGGGCTACAAAACTTAAGCGGCGGATTGTTGACACAGGCTTCTCATTTCCATCGGAATGGCTAAATCCACAAGGTCTGCTTTAATGTGATTGAGTGGGGTTTCTTTGTTTTGTCCACGGAGATCAGGTCGTTTTTTTCCAGTTCTCTGACATACTCTCTTACTTTTGATTTGCTCAGCGAAAGCTGTTTGGCGATTTCAGCATAGTTTGATGCTCCTTTTTCTAATAGGGCCAGAATCTTGTATTTCTTGTCTTGGGTGAGCACCTTTCTCAACCAGTTTTTTCTGGATGATTCTCTTTCTTCCAAAGTTTTGATGCGGTTTTCGAGGTTCTGAACATACTTACTGAACATGTAATTTCGGGCTTCAGGCTTCACCTCTGCAGCTATTTTTTCGGCTATTATCTCCGATTCGCGGATATCTTTCGGTCTGCCTATCGCTATTTGGATGTGCTTCACTGCTTCAACCGAAATCTTGTCCGCTATCTGGCTGAGAAGGTCAATCATTAAGCTCTGTAGGCGTGAGAGGATTCTGCTTACCTCAACGTTGCTGAAAACCGTTTTGTCCGCGCTGAAAAGTTCTTTACGCAGCCTCTCAAAGAAGGATGTCACTTCGAACTCGAGGTTACCCTGAACACTCTGGATATCAGCAACCAAGCGAATCGCGCTTCTCCTTACGCGTTCGTCCTCCTCGCTCATAGGGTTTCTCTCCGTCACGTTTTAAATATGAATAATTTTATGATTCTAATTGAATATCAAGATTATCGTTCGAGGTCTCGAAAGAACCTACTGAAAAAAGTGTGTCTATACGGGTTAAATCCTTTTTTGTAGGTTAAAGCCCTTGAATCTTCTTAATCCCGCTTTAAGGTGGGAATCAAAAAACGGGTGGAAAACTGTGAAAGTCAACCTGCTCATCACCGGGCCTCCCGGAGTTGGAAAAAGCAGCCTGATAAAAGGGATTATTGAAGAGGTTCGCTCACGCAAACGAATAGTGGGGGGAATACTCACACCTGAGTTGAGATCCAACGTTCAAGGAAAAAGTGTTCGCGTGGGTTTCCTCATAGTAAACCTTCTAACAGGAGAAAAGGATTTTTTGGCCAGGGTAGGCGTGAAGAGCCGAAACATGGTGAGCAAGTATGGTGTTATCCGCGAGAACATCGAGAGGATAGGCGTAGGCGCTATTAGGCAAGCGGTCAAAGAAGCGGATCTGATTGTGATTGACGAGATCGGAAAGATGGAACTGTTCGTCCCCGAGTTTGCGGTTGCGGTTCTGGAGGCACTTGAATCCTCAAAACCTGTACTTGGTACGATTGGAAAAAACGTTAAACATCCCCTTATTGAGGAGGTCTGGAGAAGAAGGGACGTGGAAATAATCAACCTGACCAGAACCAACAGAGACGAGGTTTACCGCAGGGTGTCTACCCAAATATTGTCAGCTCTCTAATTCCCTCGCAAAGTGCTTAACGTTTCAGCATACAGACAGTGCACTGATTATCCTCTCAAAGGTTTTAAGTGGTATTCGACTAAAAACCCCTAGAAACTGCTTTAGTTCTCAAATCGGCTTGTTGAGGTTATCCACCTCGTGCTCTCCCAGAGGCTCTTTTATCTGAGAGGTCTACTGAACTTCGGTGGAATGTCTATCCGTTTTAATCTTTCAGGTATTTTCAGGAAGCTCTCACGGATTCTTATACCCGAGTAGGGTGTACTTAGGTAGTTTGGTTTGAATGTGGAAAATTTCGGAGATGTGTGCTTGTAGTTCTATTAGAAAGCTGTTGAGTTTAAAGAAGGGCACAACGGGTACCCGCTCGAAAAATCCCACTTCCTCTGGCAGTAGGGTTACGATCAGGGGTACGATTTTTACCTTTTCCCATCTTGTTATCCTTAGTTTTGAAGCTGTTTCGGGCAGCGTTTCTGAAAGAGCTTCTGCCCTCTCAACCTGTTTTTTACACGCAACTCTTAAGGTGTGGGTCTTACCTGATTTCCTATAATGTTTGGCGTCTACGCATACTATTAGGGGTTTTTTCAAACCGATAACGTCTATCTCATACCTTTTTCGATGTAGTTTGAATCTAAAATTCTGCATACAGGAATAGTTGTTCCTCTCCAGTACCTCTCTCGAAAACGCTTCAAACTCCCTCCAGCTCAGTATTTTACAGACACTTTCTATTTCTGCACCGTATTTCAAAGCGATCAATGATATCTCGAGTTTAGACTTCAAGTCGAAGGTGATTTTCTGGTTAGCTGGATCCTTGCGTCCTTTAGTGGCTAATAGGTTATAAAGCTCGGTGTCTCCCACTATGCTTCTAAATTCTTCAAGATGGAGGGTTTCCTTTTCTCTCAGTTTTCTTAGAACCGAGACTACCATCTCCGCTTTTTCATCTTTTAGCAAGAGGGGCACCAGCTTTGAAAGTAAATAAACAAGAGTGAATTATAACTATTATTCTACAATGGTACGTTGACGGATTTTTCAACCTGTTTGTGCCCCAGTGTTCTTTTCTGGTTTCTGAAAGCAGGAAAGTAAATTATTCTCTCTGCTACGGTTACGGCCTTCTAACAAAAGGGGAAATGCTCTATTCGAGGATGCTTTTTTGATTATTCTTTTTAATCAAGAGAACAAGGTTTTAAAAAGCGTTTATGACTGTTTCTACGACTGATTGATTATTGCTCCAATCCGCCTTCAAAAGTTGTCTTTTTTGAAGATGTTTTCGATTTCCCGTGCAGCCATGTTAATTATTCTGTTATAGTATCTGGTTGAAGCTGGGATAAGTGCCGACAGTATGAATGATTCATTTGAAGCAACCTCTATGGCTTTGAAAACCACTTTGCCACCGGTACATCTGATCAGCACGTCTCTTAAATCTCCGAGTCCCAACTCACTCTTCGTTCTGGTAGCTGCTGAAAAAGCAAACGAAGCCATAGCAGCAGCGATTCTCTTGTCAAATTCTGGCGATTCTGCGGATGCCACTACAAATCCTTCCATGGAAGAGACGACACAGGCTTTTATGGTTCCTTCCTTCGTTATCCTTTCCAGAATTTTTTGGAGTCCTTCAAGTCTGGAGGTTTCCTGCAAGAAGCATACCTCGCCTTCCCTTGTTTTTGAAAGATTATCGTGTCTACTATTAGATTGCAAACAATTAAATTTTTTCAACACCGCCAACTGTGTTACGGTGATTCGCTTTTTGAAACGGATAGAGTTCTCTGAACAGTTTTTATTGCGAAGCTCGGTGGTGCGTTTCCTGAAAACTTTTTAGTTAATCTTATATCTGTAGATACTATTACGGTTATCATTAGGTTAACTCTACTATTGTTGGAAGGGGTGTACCACATTTGACTTCATGGGACATTAACCTACAAAAACCAGAAATATTCGAAGATCGCCTCAGAGAGATAGCTTCAGGTGACTATGTTGTACTGGTTACCGTTGCCACTAAGCCCGATTTTTATAAGCAGTTTCCCTTGGTTCTCGAGTGTGAGAGGCGAGGGGTACCCGTTGGGGTGGTTCACACCGGCCAGCATTTTGATGAGCTTTTGGGGTATGGTTTGAACGAGTTTCACCTCGATGAGCGTTTGGTTGCCAATCTAAGCATCCGCGGTGACTTGTCGGATAAGTTTGTTGACCTGTTTTCAAAAATGGTGAAATTTGGAAGGTACCTTTTAAAGAGTTTCCCCGGAACCGAGTTTATTCCTGTTGTTCACGGAGACACTCTCACGGCTGGTGTGGTGCCGTTGGCGTGGAGCTACGGTTTGGGGAGGAAGTGTGTTCAAAACGAGGCGGGGCTGAGGGGGATGTATCCCAACTCGATGTTCGACTTTGTTAGGGGAGTTATTGATTTTGAGGAGTTCATAGACAGTCAGTGGACTCTGGATTGGAGTATCGATAGAAACGAACCGTTTCCCGAACAGATTGACACTTTCATCTGTGGTTCGAGTTGCTTCTGCTTCATTGCCCCCCATGAGATTAACTATGAGAATCTGGTGCGTGAGGGGTATGATCCGGAACTGATTCCGGTTTGCGGTAATAGTGTTGTTGACGCGGTGGAGTACACGAGGAATCACAAGCCTGAGAATAGCATTTTTGAGGTGTACCCTCAGCTCGAACAGGATTACTGGCTTAGGGTGGATATTCACCGTAGGGGAAACCTCACGGAGTCCCGCTTCAAAAACATTATCCACGCGATAAAAAAGCTGGTTGTAGATTACAAGATGAATGTTTGCCTCGTAGAGTTAACCGCTATGAGAACCGGGCTCGAGTACTATGGTCTAACTGACTATGTCAAAAAACTGGCTGAGGATAACAAAAATTTCTTGTTCACTCCCCTGTGGAAGAGCTACAGCAATGTGATCGAGTTCTTCCGTTCTGGTAACTGTTGGGCGAGTCTAACAGACAGCGGGTCCCAGCAGGAGGAACTCAACCTGATTGACGAGTGTGTACCTCTAACCTGCCGCTTCAACACGGATAGACCCGAGTCCGTCATGTGCGAATCAAACATACTAACACCCCCACTCGAAAACCTACCCGATTTTCTCCACTACATTTACAAGCACGATTACCTGAGTAAAATGAAAAAAGCTCCGAAAATCTATGGTCATAACGTTTCTAAAAAAATCATCGATGCCATAGACAAGATTTACCGAAAACACAACACGTTTACCTGGTGTCACGAAAAATTCCTGGCGAAAAAAGAGAGGGGAATAGACTACCTCTAGGAAAAATTTTAGCTAATACTCAAAACGAAGGTTATGCTTTGGTGAGAAACGAAGAATTTTAATTTTAAGAAATAAAGTATCACCCGTTTTCGTTCCGTCTTTAGTCTATGACGGCGGAAAGCCTTTTTTATTTTCCTCTTCCTTTCATTAGAAATATAATCAAGAGGTGTCCATATGTCTAACAGTTTATCCCGCTTCAAGGTAAAATTCATTATCGAGGGTGTAGGCGAAGCCGAAGGTGAACTAAACAGAATCCATGCTCCCAGGACAGTAGAAGCTCTGAGGGACGCTCTTCCAATCTCTGGGAGAGCAAACATATGGAAGGAAAAGGAAGTATACTTCACAGTTGGAATCAAGAAGGGGCTTGAAAAACCCACAAAAAAGGTCGAGAAAGGAACTCTGGCCTATTGGCCAGTGGGAGACGCCTTGTGCATCTTCTTTGAAGAATTGGAACCCTACTCAGAAGTAAACATTGTTGGAAAAATCACTAGTAATCTGGAAATCTTCGGAAAAGTGAGAAGAGGTAACAGAATAGAGATACGTCTGGCTTAGACTTGCAGTGCGCTCTACTTTTGCGCGACTGAAATATACTGTCTGTGTCTTTTCCTCTGGCGCTCTTCAGAGGTTAGAGGATTGTTTGTATCTTTGGAGTCTTTTGCCTTTGGGATTCTGGTTTTACTCCTCGACCTTCACCGTCGGTTTCAACCACTACCTCGAAGCCGTCGTGATAAACTCTACAGGACTTCGAGGGGTTGTCACAGCTTATTTTCAAGACAGAGCAATTAAATTTAATCCCCTCTTCTC
>Ga0164310_10002533_pt1 | contig 10540 bp, 12 predicted proteins | sample GuaBasSedimGuay1_FD_121795 | JGI IMG/M metagenome (GOLD analysis project Ga0164310, IMG submission 121795) | Subseafloor sediment microbial communities from Guaymas Basin, Gulf of California, Mexico - Guay1, Core 4569-9, 0-3 cm | ecosystem: Environmental > Aquatic > Marine > Hydrothermal vents... | reverse complement strand
TAGATGATTTCGAATCAACGGTGTTCGCGATGGAACCCGGCGAAATATCTCCGCCTGTCAAGACAAAGTTTGGATTCCACATAATCAAGCTGATCGACAAGAAACCTAACGCTACGAATGAGAGCTTTGGGCAGATGAGGGGCCGAATCGAGCGGCAATTGACTGCAAAGAGAAGAGGCAAACTCGCGGAGGAGTTTTTCGAGGAAGTACTGATCAGACGTCCCATTAAGGTGGACTCAGTAGTTACAGAGTATCTTCTCCACAAACGTACTACGCTCTATCCTCCACAGCTACTGGACGGGGTGCCTACGAATGATTTCGACGAAGATCAATTGGACCGTGACGAACGGGAGATGATAATCGCCACATGGGATGGCGGACAGATGAAACTCATCGATTACCTGCTCACAACTCGTCGGATGCTTCCCCTGGAGATGCGGCCGCAATTCTCTGACCGTGAATCTATTGCAGAAGTCGTATTTCAGATGAACAGGAAGTCGATCTTATCACGCGAAGCCGAAGAGCTTGGAGTGGAGAACAGCGACTTCTTCAAACGCCGGATGAGTCTTTTCAAGCAATATACGATGGCCGACGTGATGCGTCACGATAGCATAGAGGTAGCTACGGAGCCTAAGGAAGTTGACATACACAAATACTACCTGGCTAATATTGAGGACTTTGCCTACCAGGCCAAGGTTCACATCTACGAGATACAGGTCAGCGATGAGCTTCTGGCGGGAAAACTGGCCAGGGAGATCAAGTCACTGGATCAGTTCAAAAAGAAGGCTGCCGAACTTACCGAGCGACCCGGATTGAGCATCAAGCAGGGTGACATGGGCTATATTGAGGAGAAGTGGTTTCCAGAGTTATTTTCGCTGGCCTGGGAGACCCCCAATGAGCAAGTCGGCGGACCGGTTCTGGCTCGCGGCAAATACTCTGTGATCTTTACCATTGATCGTAGCGACAAAACGTACAAGGACTTTCTGGAAGTTAAGGAATCCATTGAAAGTACGTTGCAGGTGAATCAGAACAAAGAGCACTATGCTAACTGGATCGAAGAACGCAGGGCTAATACACATATAGAAGTGTTCAAGGATCTTCTCTGGGATACAATTGACAAAGACAGTTATGAACTAGTCGATCAGGAAGAGGCTGCCCCCGGCGGTCAATAGATTTATTATGGAGAGGATTTTCATAACAGTCACAGTGATTGTGATACTGCTGATGGTCTGCTTCTCGCAATCTGTGAATGCTCAGAGCGAGACTGTGGACAGGATAGCTGTTGTAGTAGGTGATGAAGTTATCCTGGCCTCCGAAGTTGCCAACCAGATGCAGCTGGTTGCTTTCCAGACCGGGCAAAGTCCCACGACAGAGGAAGAGGTTCGTGAGCTTCAAAACCGTGTTCTCGAACAGATGATCTCAGATCGCCTGTTCCTGATAGAGGCGAAAAAGGATACTTCCATAATTGTTCGGAATGACGAGGTTGATCGTGAAGTGGATGACCAGATTGCGCGGATTGCGACGAATTTCAGCTCTGAGACTGAATTCCTGCAGGCATTGGTTACAGAGGGATTGAGTCTGCGCGACCTGGAAAGGCGTTATGCTGAAGAGATCGAGAACAATATGCTTCGGCAGCGATTCATCCAGAAAAAATTATACAGTGTTTCCGTCTCTCGCTATGAAGTAGAACAGTTTTGCGATAAATTTCAGGATTCGATTCCCGAACAGCCGGAAGGTGTGCGGCTGGCTCATATTCTGCTGAAAATCCAACCCGCTGAAGCACTTGAAGACTCGGTCAAATCGCTGGCGGCGGAACTCAGGCAGAGAATTCTGGATGGAGCGGATTTCGCTACTCTTGCAACGCAATATTCAAGCTTTGGGGCGGGTGCAAACGGGGGAGATCTGGGGTATGTTAAGCGCGACGACGTTGTGCCGGAGTTTGCCAGGGCCGCGTTTCAGTTGGATATCGGAGATATCTCCGGCGTTGTTCAGACACAATTTGGTTGTCACATAATCACGTGCGAAGGGAAACGTGGAGACAAACTGCGGCTTCGCCATATCCTGCTCGGTGTTGTGCCGGACGGGACAGACACAACCAGAACGATGGCAGTAGCGGATTCGCTGATCATGGAAGTCAAAGCCGGTGGTGATTTTGCTGAGATGGCCAAAGCATTCTCGACTGATGACGATTCACGAGCTGAGGGTGGTGAACTCGGATGGTTTGCTGTTGAACAACTTCCGGATGATTTCACGACAACGGTGGCAGGTTGGAAGATTCCCGACGAAGTGCGCGGTCCCCTGCTGACACGATTCGGTGTTCATATTCTCAAGCTATTGGACTATCAACCGGCCAAGAAACTGACTCTCGAAGAAGATTTTGATAGACTTAAGGAACTGGCTCGACAGGATAAGACAGGCAGGATCGTCGATGAATGGATAGCCGAAATCAAGGAGAAGACGTTCGTTGAGTATCGGCTTGAGGAATCGAACTGATGCGTATTGATGATTTCCTGTCGACAGTTGGCTTGATCAAGCGCAGGACTGTTGCCAAGGAAATGGGGACTAACGGGCTTATTGAAGTGAATGGGCGCATCGTAAAGGCGGCCTACGATGTGAAAGTCGGCGACATGATTCGTATCAAAGGGAGTCGCCCGGTCTCGGCAGAAGTGCTGGCAGTTCCGACACGTTCGGTCTCAAAAGCCGACAGGGGCAAGTACTTTTCAGTCACCAACACCTGACCAGGCTTTATCCGTTACAATTTCATTGGTTTATTGAGTCATAACCTGCGAGGTTTCCATTACCGGAGGCTGGATCACTGGCTCGGAGCGTTTTGTTTCTTCTCATGACAGAAACACAAGAAAATCCGCCGATAGGTTATCCTTTATGGAACCTTCTATGTTGTTCAACGTTTAATCCACATAAGCTGAATAGTGGTTCTTTTGTGTCCATATAAGATGTTGACATGAGAGAATATGATTGTATATTAGTGCAACTTCGAACGTTCAAACCTTTCTGATTCATAGGAGAGTTACAGATGAAAAGACTTATTTCACTCAGTTTGGCGCTATTGGCCGTAGTAGCATTGATTTCTGCACCGAGTATGGCACTTGCAGGCATTGGATGTATCGGTCAGGGTGACCACCACGCCGACAAAGCCGGTTGTTCTGCAGTAGAGAAAGCCGCCTGTGCTGCCAAACTTGGTCTGTCACCTGAAGAATGCGAAAAATTCTGCAAATCTGATGATTTCCGCTTGGTCCATCTGACCGTAGAAGGCATGACATGCGGTGGCTGCGAAAAGGGTGTCGCAACTTGCCTTGAGAAGACAGACGGTGTGGTGAAAGTTGGCACAGTGTCTCACAAGGAAAGCTATGCGGTTGTTGTCGTGGATACCAAGGATGGCAGCGATGAGGCGCTTATTGAGGCTGTAACCGAGAAGGGTTACAAGGCCAAGGTGATGGCGTTTGCTGATGATGCCAAAACTACTGCCGTTGCCGGATGTATAGGTAGCAAGAAGGGGTGTTCAGCAAAATGTGGAGTCAGGGCTGCTTGTGGCACCAAGACCGCTTCAAAGAAAGCTGCAGATAGCGAGTCCAAATAGCACTACCATAGTACAGTGGTTTATTCCGGGCGGGAGTTGTTTCTCCCGCCCTATTTTTTTTGGTGTGATATTGCGTTAATAATGACGTATCTTGTATAAGTGGCAACAATCACCGGCGTAAGCTTGTGGTGAAATAAGAAGGCATGAATCGTTGTGCTGGATGGAAGAGAACTCTATCCGGCAGATGTGGACATTTGCCGAACACATGGCTTTTCAACAGCCCCTTTCACGGGGATGACCAGCATGGTTGTCAAGGAGTGCTGTTGAGTGTTTTCTTGACAACATGCTGATGGAAGAGAACGAAAGGAACCCAGATAGCAGATTATGTTGCTAAGAGTGCTGACAATGTTCGTGATGGTGCTGACACTGGCAGCTTCTGCTAGTGCGGCCAAGTATGCCGGTGACGCTTTCACGCTCGGTGTTGGCGGACGTTCTCTGGCTCTGGGTGGTGCTGTGATTGCCGGGCCGTTCGATGGGACCACCCCATACTGGAACCCGGCCGGGATGAACCAACTCAGCGGTCGCTACGTTTCGGCCATGCATGCTGAGACGTTCGGCTCTCTGCTCAATCACGATTTTGTTTCGTACGTTGACAGTCGCTATGCGGGACAATCAGCTATCCGAGCTTTCGGTTTTTATGTCTATTATCTTGGTGGGGGCGGTATCAAGATCACCCAACTCAATGAGTACGAACGGCCCTACGTGGTTCGTGAAGAATCTCACGGTGACTGGCTGTTCGCCGGATCCATTTCCGGTCGGATCGCGTCACGCGTTGATTTTGGACTGACAGCCAAGATCATTTATCGTGATATCGGTACGGAATCAGGCTTTGGCCTGACGATCGACGCCGGTGCTCTCTGGAAACCCTGGCAGTATGTGAACCTCGGGCTTATGGTAAACGATATCACGACCGGTTTCATCCGCTACTCCGGCAAGACCGAACTGCTGGATGTTCACGGAAACCTTGTTGAGCGCGAGGCGAACACCGAGTCGATTTACCCGACAGTGAAACCGGGGGTCATGATCGAGTACACTTACGCTGATTTCACCGGAAGAGCGCTGGCAAGTGGTGATATGCGCTTTGAAGGTCTGAAATCCAGTGCCCAGTATTGGGTGGGTGAATTGTCGCTGGATACGCATTTCGGCTGGGAATTGGGCTATCGCGAGATGGTCTTTGGCCGTGCCGGGTTTGACATCGGACGGCTGACAGCCGGTGGCGGTGTAAATGTGAGGAACGTCACACTCGATTTTGCTTACCTCCACCACGACGATCTCGACGAAACCTACCGAGTCAGCGCCGGGTACCGGTTTTGAGGGGTTGTTGATAAACCGTCCGCATGCGGTGGCGTCAGGTGTCTCTGCCTGACGCTTCTACGGATTCGCCTGACTGCCAGACAGATCTGCCCTACAAGACTTTTTCAACTGCTAAACAGCGCACCATGCTTCGACAAGCTCAGCATGACAGTTGTGATGTCTGGTTTCTCACTCCAACGGAGAATGTTCGGAACCCGACCTGCAGCAGCTTTCAATCTCTCTTCCGCCGGAACTTAGCCGGTGGTCGGGTCACAAACACAACCATCGTGAACAGGGCTATGGTAACAGTCGGCACGATTATAACCAGCGGGTTGACATTCGGGTATATCAGCCTTTCGATCAAACCGACAATGAACCACCCCTGGTAGTCGACATCAGGGTTATACAGTGCTCTCAGGCTGTTTTCCCAGAGCGTGAGAGGACAATAGGAGCCGACCAGTTCCAGTATGGCCACCAATAATATTCCGCTCAGATGAACACTGCGAAAGACCCAGCGATCAAAAAACGCTGGCCTCCAGAATGCCCGTACCGTCAATACAAAGCCCCACAGCATGAATATGATCCACGCGAAATGGACAAGCATGACTAAATCTGCAAGGAGACGGTACAGCATACCGATGGTTGCCTAACGGTCAATCTGATTTGCCAAACCTAAACACTGTCGATAGTAATTGTGTCGCTGCCTGTTGTATCGAGCGTCGTGGTGCTGTCTATCGGTTTTTCTTCGACCGGCGGGCGCTTGACATTCTCTCCTGACAATACTCGTTCGGCGTGTTTGCCGCCATCCGGCCATACTGCTTCCACCACAAACATACCGCACAGATCGCCGACATGGTACCCGGTAGCTTTGTCAAGCGGGTAGTGCTTTCTGAGCGCCTTATACACGTCCTGACTGAGGGTTTGCATATTGCCATGGCATTTCATGCAAGCTGGCTTGATCCGGATTGGTTTGTAGAACCGGAATGTATGGATATCACCGGAATCGGCTTGTTTCCAGTCCACGAGGAAATGCGGGCCAAGTTCGGTGGTATCTTCAAACTCATACAGAAACGCCAGTTCCGTACTATCTGCTCGGTTGTCAGAGTTGCGATATTTGTCAGTGACACGCTTGATGGACCAGCCGCCGTGAGAATATGCCGCTGCTAACTTGTGAGCTTTGTCTTTGCATACGTCGATAGCGTTAACGGCTGAACCCTTCTCCAGGGCCGTCGTGAGTTCGCGGCCCAGATCCGTGGCGAACTGCGTGACTATTTCGTCAGCGGTTAGTCGGTACAGTTCCTGATCGCCAGTCCAAGCCGGGGAATCTGGAACAGCGGCCTGATTAGCGGGCGGTTCCGGGTCTTCCGCGCCACAGCCAGGCAAGGATGCGAGAGAAACCGCCAGAATCAGCATGGGAACGATATTCAAAACCTTCAGCATAACATATTAATAGAGGCACGGATTCGGCGGGGCAAGCCCAAAAAGAGCACTTCCTTACAATTTTTAGAAAAATACTGAGCCAGGTGAGGACAAAAGGGGTTGACTTTGTGTGTCATCAAAGTTATTTAGCCGCCAATTGTTTGTGGTAGGATGTTAGATGGCCCGAATTGGGCGGTCGCCTGAGAAGAAAAAAGGCGCAAGGTACGGAGCGGCAAGTCTGTATATGGCGATTCCTACCATGCTTGTCGCCGGGCCCCTCGTAGGATTTTTCTTGGGACGCTGGGCCGATGAAAAGCTGGAGACCGAGCCATACCTTATGCTGGTTGGCCTTGTATTTGGCTTTGCGGCAGCCGGTCGTGAGATATACAATCTGATTCGCAAAGCGGAGCAGATTGAACGAAAAGAGAGTAAGGATTGAATGGGACTCGAGTTCATTGACCGTTCACTAAAGACCACAGGCATTGTCCTGTTGATTGCTCTTCCATTCAGCTTTTATTACTTCGGTGTTTACCCTGCTATCGCTTTCTTCTCCGGTGGTGTGTGGGGTATGCTCAACCTGTTGTTGATCTCCCGTTTGGTTCGAGCAGCTCTCAGGCCGGAGGGAGCCCTCAAGGGTGCGACGCTGTTTCTGGCTATATTCAAGTTTCCGCTGCTGTATGTGGCGGGCTATTTTCTGATTAGTGTACCGCAGTTTGATCCGCTTCATCTGGTGTACGGGTTTACAAGCCTGCTTGTCATAATTGTCCTTAGAGGAATAGGGATCGCGATGCTGGGGACAGACGAAAGCACCAAGGCTCGGAGTGTCGCATGATACTGCTGATTCTATATAAGATAGCTCTGGCGGCCCCCGCGTGGGTGATGCCAATCATAATGGTGGCGACAGGCGGCCATGATGGCGGTGGTGAAGAGCATGCCGGTGCTCATGACGAGCACAGCGGCCCTCCACACCTTCCGAACCTGATTGCCCTGTTGTTTGGCCCCGACAGTTTTGCCAATCATTGGGTCAACGTCATTTTTGCTTTTGCGGTTGGCATTTTCCTTTCGGCCGTAGCGGCCCGTGTCTATGCCAAACGTCAGATGATTCCCGGCAAGCTTCAGAATGCGGTCGAGATGATGGTCGAAGGCATGTACAACTTCATCGAGTCGATCCTCGGCAAAGAGGCCAGACGCTATATACCGTACCTTGGCTCGCTGTTCTTCTACATTCTCTTGATGAACTGGATAGGTATGGTGCCATTAGGGCACTCGCCGTCGACAAGTCTCAATATCACGGCTTCGCTGGCGCTCATTACATTCTTCTATGCTCAGTGGACAGGAATATCGCGATTGGGTATTGGTGGATATCTGCACCACATGGCTGGAAGTCCGGAGGATGTGATTAGCTGGTGCATGGTGCCACTTTTATTCCCGCTTCACGTCATTGGGGAATTGGCCAAGCCGTTCTCGTTGGCATTACGACTTTTTGGAAATATTACAGGTGAAGACACCTTGGTGGCCGTGTTTGTTGGTCTGGGAGTTGCGATACTGGCATTCTCGCCGGTCGGTGTGCCACTACAGTTGCCATTCTACTTTCTGGGCTTGTTGCTATCGACCATCCAGGCACTGGTGTTTACGTTGTTGTCGTCAATATATATACTGCTGATGCTGCCCCATGAGGAGCATGCGCATTAGGCAGAAAGCGATAGAGAATAGAGATAGTACAATAGGTTAGAGGTTCTTTAGGAGGACGTGATGGATTATCAGGCAATGTTGGCACTGGCGGCTCCGCTCGCTGTTGGACTCGCGGCTATTGGCTCCGGTTTGGGCATTGGACGCGCGGTTGGTTCGGCAATGGAAGCTATGGGGCGTCAGCCGGAAGCTGCCGGCAAAATCCAGACTGCAATGATCATCGGTGCGGCGTTTATTGAGGCGCTCACCATTTACGTGTTTATTGTATACATTCTGGCTAGCGGCAAGATTGGCGGCTGATCAAGTTGCTCGGTTGAATGACCGAGAGGCGCTACTCACACCCATAACCAGATATTGCTATGGATTTTGAATTACAACAGATACTAACGCATGCACTGGGATTCCTGATTTTTGTCTGGGTTCTCAAGCGTTTTGCATGGGGTCCGCTCCTGGGTTTGCTGGAAGAACGGCGCGAGAAGATTGCCGGTGAGTTCGATGAGATCGATAAACAGAAGGCTGAGGTAGCTCAGGTTACTGCCGAGTACGAAGCTCGGATGAAAGAGATCGAAGGCGAACGGCGGGCAAAAATGGTAGAGGCCGTTAAAGAAGGCAAACAGATGGCAGCGGATATCAAGAACGAAGCCATGAACGAAATCAGGGCGATGCACGAGAAGGCAAAAGCCGACTTGCAGCGTGATGTGGCCAAGGCCAAAGTGCAGCTTCGTGACGAAATGATTTCCATTACCATGACCGCAGCCGAGAAAGTGGTGGCGGAAAAAATGGATGACGCCAAGCACCGTGATCTTATCGGGCGGTACATCGACGAGTTGGAGAGGGCGTAGACTGAATGATTGTTCAGGAAGTCGCCAAGAAGTATGCGACGGCTCTGTTTGCGTCAACCCGCGAACGTGGTCTGGTTGACGAGGCTTATGAGCAGTTCAGTGGTCTCAAGTTAGCTCTCGATAAAGATGCGTCGCTGCTGAAATTTCTCAGTCTGCCAAAGATTGAGGAAGAACAGAAACTTGAGTTGTTGCGTACGGTCTTCGGTGAGCGTATGGAACGACTTTTTGTGGAGTTCTTGGCAGTGCTCGTGCGCAAACGTCGGGCCATGTATCTTGTCGAAGTGATCGATGAGTTTAATCGCCTGGTAGAGTTTGACAAAGGAATAAACCGGGTGACAGTTATCACTGCAATTGCGTTGGCTTCGGAAGAGGAAGCAAACCTGGTGTCAACGCTTGCTGCGAAAACTGGCAGGAAGATCGAGTTGGAGAAAAAGGTCGATCCCGGCATAATCGGCGGCATGATAGTGGTAACGGCAGACGAGATCATTGATGGCTCCGTCAGGTATGGTTTGGGCCAAATCGAGGAGAGGCTTCAGAGAATAAAAGTCCATTAGTGGGCTTTGAGATAACAGCGGCTTACAGAGTTGTAGGGCAGGAGCCCTGTGCTCCTGCCGCTACCAGCAGAACCGCAAGGGGTTCTGCTCTACATATGAAACACGAGAGACAATGACTTTGAAAAACGTGATGTGTAGCTATATAGGAGTTGAGTGATGGGACTCAATCCGGAAGAAGTATCATCAGTCATAAAAAAAGAGCTTGAGAAGTTTGATACCAAGCTCGAGACCGAGTCAGTAGGTACTGTCCTGCAGGTTGGTGACGGTATCGCTCGGATCTGGGGACTGCAGGACGCACAGATGTCCGAGCTGATTCAGTTCCCCAATGATGTGATTGGGATGGTGCTCAATCTTGAGGAAGATAATGTTGGCGCGGCAATTTTTGGCGAGTCAAGTCTCGTGCATGAGGGCGACACCGTCAAGCGGACAGGCAACGTGGCCTCAGTTCCGGTTGGCGATGCTCTCATAGGCAGAGTGGTTAACCCGCTTGGTCAGCCGATCGACGGCAAGGGACCTATTGCAACCGACAAGACACGTATTATCGAAGGTATTGCCCCGAACGTTGTGGAACGTCAGCCGGTGAAGGAACCGCTCCAGACCGGTTTGAAGGCGATTGATTCGATGATTCCGATCGGTCGTGGCCAGCGCGAACTTATTATTGGTGACCGTCAGACAGGTAAAACTGCCCTGGTGCTGGACACGATTATCAATCAGAAAGGCACTGGTGTTATCTGTGTCTATGTTGCCATTGGTCAGAAGCAGTCGACGGTAGCCCAGGTCGTGGAATCGTTGCGCCGTCACGGTGCCATGGAGTATACGATAGTAGTTACCGCCAGCGCCGTTGACCCGGCACCATTGCAGTATATTGCTCCCTATGCGGGCTGTGCGATGGGTGAAGAATTCATGTACAATGGTAAACACGTGTTGTGCATTTATGATGATCTCTCCAAACAAGCCCAGGCTTATCGTCAGTTATCACTGCTTCTGCGTCGTCCGCCGGGACGTGAAGCTTACCCCGGTGATATTTTCTACTGTCACTCCCGTCTTTTGGAACGTGCGGCCAAGCTTTCTGATGATCTTGGTGGCGGTTCACTGACGGCACTTCCTGTGATCGAAACCCAGGCCGGCGACGTATCGGCTTATAT
>Ga0164310_10002532_pt1 | contig 10540 bp, 15 predicted proteins | sample GuaBasSedimGuay1_FD_121795 | JGI IMG/M metagenome (GOLD analysis project Ga0164310, IMG submission 121795) | Subseafloor sediment microbial communities from Guaymas Basin, Gulf of California, Mexico - Guay1, Core 4569-9, 0-3 cm | ecosystem: Environmental > Aquatic > Marine > Hydrothermal vents... | reverse complement strand
TCTTCTGCGAGCCGATGGCAGGCGTCTTTGAGTGGATTGGCGAGCAACTGGCAGATTACATGGGCGTGAAGTCAATTAGGTGCCGGGAAACGAGGTGCAGGGCAAGAGGGGACAAATTCTGCGAGTTCTCATTCTTCATTGAGAAGCTTTAATCCGCATTTCTCTTCACTCTATGGTTGCATGCCTTTTCCACAGCTCCATCTCCGTAGCCTGCAGTCTATACATGAGTTCGACGATGAGACTGTCTAGGAAGATCATGCAATTATTTTCGAACATTGTTCCAAGCGGGGTTAGGGGTTCCCGCTCGCCTGAAAGCTGCCTCGCTAGGTAGTTTTCCTGAACTGCAATCTTGGTTCTCCCCTTAACGACTACGACGTGGTCTGCCAGCTGCCCGAGGGGGCTGTCAGGCCTAGAGGTAACCGCTATGATGTAGGCGCCTATCTGCTTTGCTGTTTCGCTGGCTGTTAAGACCATCTTTGTGATTCCGGAGCCGGAGATGGCGATTAGCAGGTCTCCCTTATCCACTGCTGGGGTGACGGTTTCGCCTATGAAGTAGACGTTGAAGCCGAGGTTCATGAGTCTGAGCGTAAAGGCCCTGGCGACAAACCCGCTTCTCCCCATACCAATTATGAAAATTTTCCTATCTCTCGCCTCCAAAATTTTGTTTATCATCTTTTCCACTTGGTCTAGGTCTAGGGAGTCTATCGCCTTTCTTGCGCCCTCAAGTATCTCGTTTGCCGCCGCCCTGAGCCACTTGAGCCGCTCCCCCATTATCCTCATCTCCCGTTGTATACGGTCTTAAAGGCCCTTAATGATGTTTTTTGCGGTGAACCAGATAAAGCGTGATTGCAAGGCTTAACTAAAGGGGGTGGCTGGTAGACGCTAGAGTATTAGGGAGGTTAGGTTCGGGATTCTCGTGCTTACTCGTATGTATATGGCTAGTGCTAGCAGGATTAATAGGAAAACTGTTGCGATGTAGTCCGTTTTCCCCATCTCTAGCTGTGTTAGGCTTGTCCTCTTTTCCGTAGCGCCCCAAGCCCTCGACTCCATCGCCTCAGCCAGTTCTAGGCTCCTCCTTATGGTCGTCACTATCAGCGGAACTAGGATTGGTATGTAGTTTTTTATTCTTGTGAGGAAGTTTCCCCTTTCCAGTTCTAGGCCTCTTGAGCGTTGGGCGTTTACGATTGTTTGGGCGTCTCTGGCTATTGCTGGCATCAGCCTTATCGATGTGGTGAAGGCGAAGCAGAACCAGTAGGGGATTCCAGCCTGCTCCATCGCTAAGCTTAAGTCGTCTGGAGACGTTGTGAGCGAGAAGATGGAGAAGGATTCAACGAGGATGAGGAACCTAAGCGTCATGGCTAGGGACTCCTCTAGGTAGACGGGGTGAAGCCTGAACCCAGCATAGGCCCACCTAGTGAGCAGATTTGTGAAGAAGATGAGAAGCACTAGGGCCAAGCTGCCCTTCATCGTCCTAGCCCAGCTCCTCTGCACCCTAGCCACCCAGATGAGCGGGAGCTGCCCGACAAAAAGCACGAACAACGCCAAAAACTCGTTGAAAAGAATGGCTAGAACCAGCGTGACGAGCGTGTAGAGGAACTTCACCCTCGGGTCTAGCCTGTGTATGGGCGTGTCTATCCTCCTGAAGACGAAGCCCTCAAAGATGCTCAACGTCCACGCCACCTCTCCAAAATTATCCGCCTAGCCTCGTAGACGTTCAAAACATTCCTCGGCAGGCCCAGGTCCGCCAATTCTTGGAAGACCTGACTAATCTGGGGCTGAATCAGCGAGGCCTTCTTAACGAGTTCAGGGTTCGTCAGAACCTCCTCAGCGTCGCCGTCGGCAATCACCCTACCACCAGCCATCAACACGACCCTCGGAGCTGGGACGCAGTCAGCCACAAACTCGACATCATGCGTGACAATAATGACGGTTCTCCCCTGAGAGTTGAGCTGGAGTATGAACTGCCTAAGCTTCTCCTTCTGCCTGTAGTCCTGGCCTATGGTTGGTTCGTCTAGGATGAGGATTTGCGGGTCCCATGCGAGGACTGCGGCGAGGGCTACCCGCTTCTTTTCTCCCCCGCTGAGGGTGAAGGGGGACCTGTGCCTGTATTGTTTGAGGTTCATTAGGTTTAGGGCCCAGGTTATGCGTTTTTCTATTACTTCTTGGCTGAAGCCGAAGTTTTTTAGGGCGAAGGCTATCTCCTCCTCGACTGTGCTGCAGAAGAATTGGCTGTCTGGGTTCTGGAAGACTAGGCCTACTTTTCTTGAGAGTTGGGCGACGCTGACCTCCCTCGTGTCTACCCCGTCTACCAGCACCCTTCCCTTTGTCGGCTTGAGAAGCCCGTTTAGGTGCAGGACCAGCGTCGTTTTTCCAGCCCCGTTTTCACCCATTATCGCCACGAACTCCCCATCCTTTATCCGTAGGGAGACGCCCTTCAAGGCTTCTACACCGTTCGGATAGGTGTAGTAGACGTTTTCGACAACTATCATGGTGATAGCACCTCCCTGAGGAGCTTTGAGGCCTCCTTCGGGCTGATTGGCACGTCCCTAAGCCTTAGGCCCGTCTCCTCTAGGAGCTGGTAAAGCTTAACGACCTTAACGACCCCCACGCCTAGGGCCTCGGTTTCCCCCGAGAGGTAGACTTCCTTAGGCGTTCCGTCTAGGGCTATTCGGCCGTCGTTCATCACAATCACCCTGTCTGCGTAGACCGAGGCTAGGTCGAGCCTGTGCTCGACGAGGATTATCGTGATTCCGAGCTCCTTGTTGAGCCTGTTCACGGTTTCGAAGATGCGCTGGGCGCCCCTCGGGTCTAGGAAGGAGGTGGGCTCGTCCAACACCAAGACCTTCGGCTTCATGGCTAGCGTGGATGCGATTGCCACCCTCTGCTGCTGGCCTCCTGAAAGCTCGTAGGGCGCCCTGTAGCGTAGGGGCGTCGTCCCAGTCCTGTCTAGGGCCCAATCCACCCTGTTTCTGATTTCCTCTCTCGGCAGGCCTAGGTTTTCGGGGCCGAAGGCGATGTCCTTCTCGACTGTTAGGGAGAAGAGCTGGTTTTCCGGGTTTTGGAAGACTAGGCCCACGTGCTGGGCGAGCTCCCAAGTTTTGTGCTCCTTTACGTTCATCCCAGCGACGTAGAGTTCTCCTCTCAGTTCTCCCCCATAGAAATGCGGTATGAGCCCGTTTAGGCAGCGGCAGAGCGTTGTTTTTCCGCACCCGCTTGGCCCCGTGAGGATGACGAACTCGCCCTCCTCAACCACTAAGTCTACGTCTACTAGGGCGGGTTTCTTGCTTTCTGGATAGGTGTAGGTGAGGCCCCTCGCTTCAATAACCGCCATCCCGATTCCACGGCTCCAGCTCTATCAGTCAGACTAAGCAGGACGACACAATAAAGATTTGGGAAACGAGCTGGGAACGGTGGAAAGAGATAAGGCACGGACAAGCGGAAATAGAATGTTTAGCGGATATGCCGTCGCACTTCCAGAAAAGCGACTAAGCCTCCGATTTTCCACGCCTAAGCCCATCCTTAATCAGTTCTAGGGCTTTTTCTAGGCAGTCTTCTAGTTCTCCTTTCCCGTTTGCCCCCGCTGATGTTGGGTGTCCCCCGCCCATCCCGCCTATGTGTTCGCCTAGGGGCTTGGCTACGTCTACCCCGAGGTGTATTCCCGTCCTCTCGTGGAACTCCTCCGTGCATCTTAGGCTGACTTGGAGCTGTTCGTCCTTCTTGCCAGCAACAACCGCCACGTGGGCGCCCAAGCTGAGCAGCGCTCGGGCCGCCGAGGCCTGGTAGGCGCTTACATGCGACAGCGCAATTATCCACCCGCCTACCTGCTCAAGCCTCATACGCTGACACGCCTTCAGCCTCGCAATACGCTCAGAAAGCTCCATAGGCGTTGTGAGCAGGCGGAGGGCCCCCGAAACGTCTACGCCGAGCTGGACGAGGCCAGCCGCTATGCGGAAGGTTTCAGCCCTAGCGATGGAGAAGTGGCGTGTGTCGTAGGCCATCCCGAGGAAAAGCGCCAGCGCCTCCTTAGGGCTGGGCTTAAAGCCGGCCTCCTCGAAGAGCTCGTAGACTATCTCGCAGGTTGATGTGTAGTCCTCACGGACGATGCAGAGGCGGGCAATCCTCTCGGTTTCAGGATGCGGAGCATGATGGTCTACAATTATCAGAGGGACCTTAGACGCCTGCCTAGCAACCACAGGCCCCAAGTCCTCTAATTGCCGCAAATTATTTGTATCGACAAGGAACATCACGTCCGCAGCCTCAACGTCGGCGTAATCCACGAATTCAGCCTCTAAATGCTCCAGAAGCCTTTTTGAAAGCTTGCTGGGCCCCTGAGCCGCAACCAGCTCGACAGAGAGGCCGCCACGTAGACGCCTAAGCAAGCCAGCTAGGGCGTAGGCCGAGCAGACCGCATCCGGGTCTGCGTTATGGTGGCAGAGGAGTAGGGCTTTCTCCGCATCGGCTTCCTGAAGGAGGCCTACTATTTCCCTGACCGACAAGCATACCCCCTCAGAAGCTCCTCAATCCTCCTCAAGGCAGCCCTAGAGGCCTCCCTAGCAAGAGCCTCCTCATCCACACCCCTAGAGAGGGAGGAAAGAGAAACGGCAACCTCAACTGTTACAGTTATCGGGGCTTCACCCTCAATCTCTACCGTTATGTCTACGTCTGATATGAGGTTCTTTGGCACACGAGAGAGTAGGTATTTCCAAGCGGCTTTTTCAGCCTCCTCGCATAGGCGTTGAATCTGGGCTTCGTCCAGCTTTGGTAGGCCTAGCTCCTCCAGCTCCCTCACGCCCCTGAGATAGAGAGGAGGTTAGGTGGATGTGCCGAGGCTTTCCTTCAGCTTCTGCTGTAGGTTCTTCATCTCGCTCTTCAGCCGCTCCTCCTGCTTCCCCAAAACGCCTAGACGCATGTTTATGAGTTCTTTACGCTCGTTCAGCTCGTCTATGAGCTTAGACCTCTCGGAGCGAATTAGCAAGGCACCTATGGACTTGTAGACTGGAGCGTCGTCGGAGAGGGCCTCCAGCTCCTTGAGGGCTGACTCTATCTCCGTGAGCTCCAGCTCGAGCTGCTGCTTCTGGTAGACGACCTGCTGGAGGGTCTGCTGAACCTGTTGGAGCCTGAGAAGCCTCTGCTGAACCTGCGGCGGAAGCCTCTGAATCTCCTCACCCATAACGTGCACCTAAACATAGTGGCCCCGTGCAAATAATAAGGTTTAAGGCTTTTTTCCAGCTCTGGAGACAGCCTCACACGCATCCCTAACAGCGCCAATCCACCTCAAATACGAGTTTAACGCCGCCCTGAGAGAGGCGGTGTCACGGGCAGAGATACGCAGAACCAGCTCCTCACCGTCTACCTCGACAGATACACGAAACCTATCGCTTGGAGGCGCCGAGGCCTCGGGGGTGAGGGCTGCCAAAACCGAGTCTAGGAACTCCTTAGGTTTGAGGGTGATTCTTATTGTGGCTTCACGCTTCATGGATTCCATATCAGGTGCCTCACAGAAATGACGGGCCCAACCTCGTAAAGCTCCGGAGCATCTAGGAAGGTTATCCGTGCGAAGTGCTTGGGGTGGGAGGAGAAGAGCATGAGACGGCCGCTGACGCCCTCTATGCTCTGGATTAGGGGTGCCTTGAGAAACGAGGAAAGGGCCTCCGCAAGCCTAGCCACCTCGGGGCCTGCATCACCCATAACAGCCAAGGAAAGCCTTTTCGCCGGGCCAACCCTGGCCCCGCACTCCCTCTGGAGCTTTATTCCAGCCACGTAGATGAGGGGCGGGTGATGCCTCAAGCCACCCTCACCCACGAGGAGAAGCTCCACCTTCCCCGGGACGCCCTTCCACCTATCAATAAGTATAACCCTGTCCGCACCAAGCTCCAGAGCCTTCTCAGCAACCCCGAGCCTGCTCAGCTTCCCACGATTCACCCTAACAGCACCCGGTATAGACCTAGCCAAATCGTTGGCGAAGGATCTTATCCGCCTAGTGGGCCTCCTCGAGGTCGTAATCATTATCATTTCTGCTGCATGCTTGAATCTAGGCCTGGAGGGCTGCAGCAGCCCTTCTGGCCGTTCTTTTGGCCACTGCGCCTAGCTTTGTTTCTGGTATATAGGCTCCGCCTGCGAAGGTAAAGCCGCACTTCCTGCATTCCCAGACGCCGACGCTTACACGCCTAACCTTATTCGTTAGGCATCTTGGGCACTTGTGCGGCTTTTTCATCTCCGTAATTACGCGAATATACTTCTTCCTCACCCTAGCCCCGTATCTGGCTCCGAAGCCCCTCGTCGGCCCAACCTTCTTCATCCTTCCCATCCCTTAGCCCACCACCAGCTTCCTAATCTCCTCAGCCTTATCCACAACCACACTCAAAGCCTTATCTATTTCCTCTAAGGTCAGGAAGCCGCTCCCACCCTTCTGTATGGCGCAGATTTTCCCGCTGTCCTCCACAGTCATGGTTAGGCGCACGTCCATCAGCTGCTCCTCCTCTAGGCTCGGGTCCACCACAAGCTCGTCTCCGAGCTTGGCGAAGGTTATTGAGACGGGGTGGTTCTTAATCGGTAGTGGGTGTCGCTCGTCCTCCTTTATCACGACCTCGCCTCCCTTCACCTCGTATCCGAACATCTTAGTGTCGAGCAGGGCGGCTAGGGCGCACATGGCTGAGGCGTCTATGAGGTTCCCGTCGTGGTTCAGCACGTAAATGTCAACAAAAACCGTAAACACCTTCTCCCCGGGAATTATGCAGAGCTCCTTCAGGTCTATGGCCTCCGCAGACCTTATACCCCTGTCTACCACCCTAGCAAGCTCTATGGCGTTCTCGTCGGGCGGCCCAGGCTCGAAGGTCGGAGAAGCCAGCGGAACAAGCTCCGCGTTCACGGTTAGGATTCCTTGGTCTGGAGTGTCCTCGAAGGGCCTCTCAACCTCTATTTTAACGCCTACGGCGACCTCCGTTTCTCCGAGCTTCACCCTCGCCGAGCCTTCAGCTTTTTCGATTATGCCACGCTCAATCACTATGGGCCTGTATTCCATTAGGTCTCTGCCGTCTGAGCGTTTCCCCTCAGATATGAGCTGGACGAGCTTCTTCCTCTTAATATTCGCAATTAAAGTCCTCATTTCTCCAACTCCTCCCTAATCAGGGCATACTTCTCCTTTAACGCCTCCTTCTGCATCTCGTAAATCTGCCTGCAGCCCTCAACAGCCATGTTCAGGGCAGTCCTAAACTCCTTCGGGTCCAGCATGCCGTCCATCTGGAGTAGTGTTACTGCGTTTAGGCCGACCATCATGGCGATGGGCACGTCGGCCTCCCCATACTTGTCCTCCACGTCGTTCAGGTCTACCACCAGCTTGCCGTCTACCTTTCCAGCTGCGCAGGCTGCGACTAGGTCTCTCATCGGTATGCCTGCGTCTGCTAGGGCTAGTGAGGCGACGGATATGCTTGCGCACCTCGTGCCCCCGTCCGCCTGTAGGACCTCGATGAACAGGTCTATGGAGGTTCTCGGATACCTCTCTAGGAAGATGGCTGGCTCTAGGGCCTCCCTAATCACCTTGGAAAGCTCCATCTCCCTTCTGGACGGCGCAGGAGACTTCCTCCGGGACACGGAGAAGGGTGCCATGTGATACCTGCAACGCAGAACAGCCCTGTCGGGGAGGGCTAGGTGCCTCGGGTGGACCTCCCTCGGCCCGTAGACGGCTGCCAGAATTATCGTCTTGCCCTGCTGAACCCTAGCAGAGCCGTCTGCGTTTCCTAAAACCCCAACCTCAAACTTTATGGGTCTAAGCTCGTCAGGCTTCCTACCATCAGTCCTCAAACCCTTCTTATCAATAAGCTTCTCTGGACGCTTCTCCAAAAACATCACTTTTCAGCCTCCTTCCTGAGCATTTCTGCAATTCTATCCGTGAGACCGCTGACGTGCGACTCACGCTCAATCTTCTTTATTGCCCTAACACACAAAACCTCATTCTCAGGCCTCTTACCAATCACGAGGACGAGGCCGTTCATACCGACAGTTATCTGGCACTTCGTCCCCTGCTTCAACAGGTTTATCATGGAGCCCTTCTTCCCGATGACTCGTGGAACCTTAGCAGGGGTTATGCTGACGATTCGGCCCCGAGTTATCTTCCCAAGCCCGGGCTCCTTCACCGTGAGTAGAGGGTTTCTCGTCCTGTCGTAGGCGATTACCTTGGCGAGTATCAGGTCTCCAACGTCGAAGACCTTACTCAAGTCGTCCTTGAAGGGCTTAAAGCTCTTACCAAAAACGTCTGACGCCTTAAGCATAGCCAAGTAGGGGGCATTTATGTCTACCACCCAGCCCCCAAGACTTATATCAACAACCTTACCAATAACCAAGTCTCCAACCTTTGGAACATAAAAAGAATGCAGGGCGATAACGTAGACAGTGTTGTTTTTCACCTCCATGAGGCCCACGTGCGTTGCGTAGATTTTATCGTCTACCTTATACGTGTTCTCCCCAGCCGTGTAGTCCCCCTCGGCTAGAAGGTCTCCGGGAACCACTAAGTCTCTTCTCTCAAAATATAAGGTCAAAAACACCACCTACCCCAAAACCTTCACCTGTGCGTTTCCCTTCGTCGCCTCACCCAGCTTCTCGAGGAGTGTCCCGTAGCTTCCGGCGGGGACCTCCACCAGAGCCCTCCAAGAGCCGTCTGAGCCCCACTCCTCCTTCTTTATGTCTGCGAGCCCCTTCACGATGCCGTAGGCCTTGCCCACGTAGGACGCTGGAACATGAATCGCTAGGCTCATCGTCTCCATGCTTATCGGCAGAACAGACCTGAGCAGCTCTATGACCTCCTTCGCCTGCTCCTCAGCATCCCTAAACGGGTCTATAGAATAGTGTATCTGCTCCATCGCCTGCTCAACACGCAGCGGAGGATGCGGAAGCTTCGTCCTCGGGTCTACACAGTGCTTGGATATGTAGGCGATTATCTGTCTACGCTTCTCCTCAACAATCCTCCTACGCTGCTCCGCCGTGAGAAGCAGTTCTCCTTTCTTCAGGATAATCTCTGCGATTTTCTCAGGCTCAACAGTCCCAAAGGCCTTCATCAACGCCTCCTGAGAAGCCCTCAGACCCTTATTGGCGTCGGTGTAGACGGTGTCGGAGACCAGTATTTCTGAAATCGGTATTTCCTTCCCCATCCTGTAGGAGAGGGCCTCGTCGGGCTTCACCAAGATTTCAAAACGTTCTCCTGAACGGGTGTAACGTGCTATGGTGTACCGTTCAGCCATCGAACCCCCCTCAACGCATTATTATTTTATTGGCGCAGCGTGGCTAATAACCCTATTTTCCCAGGCCTTTAAGCCAATAATATTTGGGGATAGGGGGCTACTCTGGAGCTGAAGAGCTGGCGAACTCCCGTATATACTTCTCAACCTCCTCCATAGGCAAAATCCTATACTTCTTCGTGTCAGCAGGAATCACAGCAATCCTGAGCCTCGGCTTCTCCCCCCGCTGCTCAATAGCCTTAACCAAGCACTTCACAGCAAGCCTAATCGACTCCTCCAGCGTCAAGTCCTCACGGTACTCCTTCAGCAGAATCGACTCCACTACTTCCCTCCCCTTCCCAACAGCCACCGCCTTATAGCTCCTGTAGGTGCCGCTGGGGTCTGTCATGAAGAGGCGGCAGCCGACGTTGTCCACGCCGCCTATGACTAGGGAGACCCCGAAGGGCCTGACCCCTGCGTGCTGCGTGTATAGCTGCTTCAGGTCTCCAATCTTCTTGGCAACAACCTCAACATCTATGGGTTCGTCATAGAGAAGGCGATTGCTCTGGGCGGAAATCCTCGCCCTATCTATGAGAATCCTCGCATCTGAACCCAGACCAACAACCGCAGCGCCCATGTGCTCGTCTATCTGGTAGAGCTTCCAAGTGAACTCCGGGTCCTGCAGCTTCGACTCTATGAGTTCCTCAGCCCCCAGAACGACGCCCTCCTTACACCTTATCCCAACCACAGTGGCTCCACGATTCACGGTCTCGAGGGCGTACTCTACTTGGAATAGTCGGCCCTCAGGCGAGAAGACCGTAATTGCCCTATCATAGGCTCTAGGCATGGCAAAGGCCAAATTCGCCACCCGCCCTATTCATCAAACAAAATCCATCAGAGCCTAAAAATCTTTTCGTAAAACTTCCATCACGCCAGAGAGGAAGAAAGGTAGACGCAAATAGGCTTCCACCGAACCTACGGAAAAATGGTAGACGCATAGATTCCCTTAAATGCCTAAAGCTACACAAGGATTACAGATAGCCATGTCAGGCTACGAAGCAGTATGGAGAGCCCTCGAGAGCCTAATAAGAGAATTCAGGAAAAAAGGCATAGAAGTCCCACCCTTCGTCATGGACGACCTACGCTCAGCAAAAACCCTCATAGAAGTCCTAAAAATGGACACAACAGCAGAAAAAACAGCAGAAAGAGCCGAAACATACCTAAAAAACGTGGAAGCTTACCTACTCTCAATAGCAGAAGAAAAACTCGGACCAGAAGAAGCCACGAAGTGGGCCAGAAAAATAGACGAAGCGTGGAAAAGCCTACCGGGA
>Ga0164310_10002530_pt1 | contig 10542 bp, 6 predicted proteins | sample GuaBasSedimGuay1_FD_121795 | JGI IMG/M metagenome (GOLD analysis project Ga0164310, IMG submission 121795) | Subseafloor sediment microbial communities from Guaymas Basin, Gulf of California, Mexico - Guay1, Core 4569-9, 0-3 cm | ecosystem: Environmental > Aquatic > Marine > Hydrothermal vents >... | reverse complement strand
GAGCAGAGGATTGTACAGGTAGCGGGTTCCGGAACCGTGCCAAAGGCTTCAAGTTCGGTCAGGGAGGTAAAGGGGCGTTGTCCGCCAGCCGGGCCGATAAGTCGAATGGCCTGGCTTGCGATTTCGTCGTATGTCAACTCCATTGTCTGGAAGTATTCCAGGTCGGCCAGGGCTTCGCTGAGAGCGAGTCCCTCGACCTCAACCCACGTCCCGTCCTGGAGAACCTCGACAGTCATGTCGGTGAAATAACCGCCGTAGGGTTCGTATCCAGCGCTGCCGGGGTCGGCGTTGATGCCGGAGTAGCTGATATCCCCTTCATACATGATGAGTTTTGCGAAGGTAACTTCTCGGTCGAAGTGGAGTTCGTATCCATCGGCCTGGGGGTCGGTTCCGCCGTCATACGTTCTAAACGGCAAGACTCCGTTGTTGCTCAGGTCGGTTACGCCGTCAATCAGACGGCCTTGGTCGAGGCGGTCGTATGCGGAGTTGTCGCCCATTACCGCTCCGTTTCGCGTTACGACCACATTCACTTGCCCGCCCAGCGTCAAGACCTCTCCGACCAGGCCTCTCGGGCCGCCCGTCGGGTCGCTCACATCGCCTGTGGTTACATGATCATCTGAGATGTAATATGTCATTCCCGTACCGGGGTCGGATATCGAACCGCCCGCAGCCAGGATTTGCGTTTCCGCAGCCGACTTGAAGATATTCATAACTTCATCGGTCGTCCAGACATCCTTGCCCAACCCGGATACTGTCGAGCTGTCATTATAATTTTCCGGCAAGTCCGGGGTCAGGCCGGCAGCTGCCAATTCCGCAAGGACGGCTGTCTGCCCTTTCATCATGCCGATAAGTCCCCCAGCCGTGGCTGGGTTGCAGTCTGAATCTTCCCCGCCTCGCACGCCGAATTCCACCGTGTCTATGAAACTCCCCTGGCCATAGAGAATAGCCAAGGTCGTTAGCCCGGTGTTCGAGGCCGACTCGACCCAACTGCGATTTCGCCCTCGCTGATGAGCAAAGGAGATGATCTCATTGCGACTGGCGAGCCAATCGTCGAGCGGGCCGGCAGCTTTGTCCGCGTCGTAGAGTTGCCGGGCCTTGGTTACAATTTCGCGTGTCCAGCTGCCCGTTGGCACGACCTCCAGGCCCCGGTTTACGATTGTTTCCACGTCTGAGGTGAATGGCGCGTCGGCATACATAGCTGCGTAGAATTGTGCGGCATGCAAGCTGTAGCCGCTGTTTGTAATTCCGCCAAAATCCCCAGCCAGGTTCGCCGCCCGCTGACGCATCCCCACCGCCAGGGCGCCGAGGCTTTCGGTGGTAATTTGCGAGTCGATAGCCCAGCCAGCGTGCATGTTGTAGCGGGTGGAACCGGACTGGGCCGCCGACCGGCTATGGTCGTTCGTCTGGTACCAGGCCTGCCGATTGGCAATATACAGGCCGCTGAGGGAGAGGTTGTTGGTCCAAAGCCCTGTCCGCTGAGCTACAGTCAGGCTCGATTGGGTTTGCAGAGAGTGGGCATAGAGAAACTCCAGGCTCGTGTCATCGTCCCCGCCCCAGGTGGTAGTGTCGCCGTAGAGAGTTGGGCTGTTTTTCCCGTAGTATTTCCCCTGCATGATGGCGTCCCACTGTACCTGATATTCCGTAACGGGCTTATCGACGGAATTTGGGCCTTCGTAGTAGACCGTGGTTCTCCCCTCGACCTGTCGGCCCGCGTAGTTCCCCAGCAGTTGGCCTACCCACATGCCCTCCATACGATTGCGGTATTCGGTTGCGGTTATTTGTTGGCCCGCGTGGGTTGCGGGTACAAAAATCAGGACGGCAAGACTTAGAGCAAAATATCGCTTGGAACTCATGTTCCTTCTCCTTTTTTCTCCAAGACGCGCCCTCAGCTAGCCTCCACCATCAAAGAACTCGTCACGCCGCACATTGTACCGCCCATTTCGCTCCGCGCCCAGTACAATACGGGTTTTTTGTGGGCTGACAGCTGACAACTGCTTCAGCCTTCCCCAGCACTTATTTGTCGCGTTGGACAGTTAATGATTTAAGCGGAAAATAATGGTTTGGAATCGCAGCAAATAAGTGCTGGGCAAACTTCATCCTTTTTCTTATCCGCGCTGCGCTTTTGTTTTTTTGCTGATTACTGAATACTGACAACTGATAACTTCTTTAACATACACATTACTCATCACCCCATGGCTTTGCAGTTTTCAGATTTTTCGATCAGCCAGAGCCGTTCCGGGTTTCTTGGCTTTTCGATTTGGGAATTTGATAGGAATCGTCAAAACGCCCCATAAAGAACCTGCCCCATATGCGATATGTAAAATAAAGAAAGATATTAAAACTCTAATTATTGAAGCATTTTTGTTTTTACTGGCTTTAACCGCAAAATATATTGCAGCCATTGAATACATCGAAATATCTAGCCCTAATAAAATAGCAAATGGCCAATAGCCTATTGATAGAAGCCCAAGCACAATAAGACTCAGAACAAAAAACATGGGAATGAAGTGCCTTAACCGCAATCCACCACCAACCAGCCAGACAGTATAAGGATTCCATAGGCCGTTATTAAAAGCCTGCTGCCAAAGGCCTGAATACGTCGCTCTATTAAAATAGGTCAACTTGATCTCTGGAGAAATAATAATTTTTCCACCTGCTTTTCTTAATCTTGAGTTTAATTCTATGTCCTGATTACGGACAAGTCTTTCATCGTACATGCCTATTTTTTCAAATACATCCCTTCGATACATTCCGAATGGTACGGTATCCGCTTCCTGTTCAGGCCCGGTTAGCCTAAACATGGAATTGCCTACCCCAAAAGGGCTACTCGTTGCCACAGCAATTGCGTTACCCGATGCCGTATTTGCCCCTGAAACAGTCGTCATATAGCCACCAACATGTTCCGCCCCAGTACGTTGTATTACTTCCAAGCAGCTGTCGATATAATTGGCGGCATATTCAGCGTGGCATCCAACAACCACAATAAAATCGCCCTGTGCTTGATCAATGGCTCTGTTCATCGCTGTTGGCGTGATCTTTTCAGGGTTTTGAATTAGCCTTATTCTATTATCTAAGATCGCGTATTTTTGGATGGTTTCAGTAGTTTTATCCATACTCATCCCATCCACGCAAAGTATTTCAAAGTCATTACGCCCCTTTATTTGAGGAAGAAATGAATCGAGACACTTGCCGATAAACTTCTCTTCATTTCGGATTGGGATAATAATTGATACGAGCATAGGCTTAAGTTTTCTCCTGCTGAATTTGTAATTGCTCCAGCAGCTGTTGAGCCAACTTATTTCTATCGAACCGCTTGACCGCCAGCTGTCTGGCGTTGTAGCTCATTTCTTTTAACTGTTGTCTGTTTGAATTAAGATATAAAACCTTTTCAACAAATTCGTCAATATCACAAAGCTTACAACCCAAGCCAGCATTATGGTCTTCGATGATTTCGCGTTGCCAGCCTGAATAATTCAATAATACCGGTTTGCCTGCACTGAGGCCATCGTAAAATTTATTGAGTGAGGCATGTCTTTCTATAATTGGAAAGTTACCGATTATGGCCATTGCAATATCCGATGCAGCTAAAATAGTCGAAAGGTTGTGTTTAGAAACCGCAGGGATGAACTCTACATTCGTCAAGTTGAGCTTGTTGACCCTATCTCTCAAAATGCTTTCGTTTTTACCTTGTCCGACAAACACAAATAGGATATCTGACTCTTTTTTAATCTTTTCTGCAACCTCGATAATAAATTCAAGGCCGTTAATCTTGCCCATCGCACCCGCATGGAGCAGTACGAGTTTGTCATTCCAGTTTCTTTTTTTACGAAATTCTGAACCGTCAATATCTGGGCTGAATATGTCAAGATCGCAGCCGTTCGGTATGGAACAAACAGGTTTCTCGCCCGCCACCAATTGTATGTCTTTGGCCATACCTTCCGAAACAGCAACTATCGCGGACGAACTGTGGTAAATTGTTTTTTCCAACAGAGAAAGCACAAATATAACAAAACGATTCTTGATTATGCCAAGTTCAACAACCGATTCAGGCCATTGATCGCGAACTTCAAAAACGAATGGAATTCGCTTGAACCATTTCAAAAGCATTGCCGGTGTACCCACGGTCAATGGTGTACTGGTTGCATATATCACATCAACTTTTTTCTGCTTCAGCCCTGTAATAAACGCCCAGAACATAAAACCAAGAAAAGATACTATCCGTCGAAGAAATGATTGCTTGTTACTGTACTTTGTACCCGCAATGACAACTTTTATTCCTTCGACAAACTGTGGGGTACGCGAATACTCTAGCCCGCCAATATCATAATGGCCTGTAAGAACAGTAACTTCGTGACCGGCTTTTACCCAACGTCGGGCAAATTCGTAAGATCTAGTACCTGTAGTACCAGTTGGCAAGGCAAAATGTTGGTGGATGTATAAGATTCGCATTATTGTTTGTCGGGAAATGATGTGTTTGCCCCTTGGGTGAGACAGCGTTCAAATGCGGAAAGAAGGCAATCCATATTTTGATTCTTTTGACCGCGTTTGAGCACAATCGCACGGCTGCCTTTACCCGCTTGGACTCGTATATCCGGTTTTTGCAAAGCATCCTCTAGGTGATTGGCTAGGTCGGTATCGTCCTGGGGACGAAATAAAACACCATTTTTTCCGTCTTGAATCCATGGACGATTGGCAACGATGTCACTGACAATCGGAAACGTACCTGTACTCATAGCTTCAAGCAGAGAACTGCTGGTGCCATCGCTTAGCGAACATGAAACATACACATCCGCGTTAGCCAGAAGATCAGATAGTTCGCATTGTTCATAGCCGGAAAGAAACGTCACAATATCTCCCACATCATACTTCTCGACCAGCCGACGCGTTGCCTGGACATCTCCTGTACACGAAGCAAAAGTCACATGGCAGAGGATGCCGCGACGTTTCAGTTCTGTGATGGCTCGAATCAAAGTCAAATGATTATACACCGGCGCATGGGCACGGGTGCAGATGATGCGCCCGGCATTAGGTCGCCTAGCCGGATCAATCCATGCGAATAGATCTGCATCCACACCAATGGGACAAACACACAGTTGGGACTCACGAATACCGACTTGGTTTCGCAGTGTATCTAACAAGGGTTGGGACACCGTATGAATCAAATCGCTTCGATTTGCTTGCCAACGAAATATTAATCGCCATAGGCGGCTATGGATATGCGTATTCACGTCTCCCCCTCGTGCGCTTACGATCACATGTGGGGCACCGCTGAGACAGGCGATCACGCCAGCAGAACTCAGAAAGAGCGCAAAGACGATATCCGGACGGATTGCTTTTATTGCTCGACGAACTGGCAAAACGAGTCGGATATACGGAAACCGGGAGTTTGTTTTTCCCGCAGCAAAGGCACGGCGAAGAGGAATCGCCTGAGAACCGCAAAAACTCTCCTTTTCCCCGTCTAAGAGAAGTGAAATCACTTCATGCCCCCGTTCGCGAAAACTACGGACGTAATGTCGACCAAAACGGTTTGTTGAATGTGTTACTATGCAAATTTTCATAGGAATAAGACCGCTCTATTTAGGATTCATACCGGATTTGAACGCCATACAGAATCCGCGTATGACTACTATATGTATGTGGCAGTATACAGAGATGTTTATAGTCAAGATTTCCTTGCAAGGTAACGGTTGATAACGAATTTTGCCTTACCTGCCGGAGTTCGCTCAATATCATTGGGATATTCAAACTCAACCTTTGCTTCTGCACCCAGATACTTACGCAGAAGGTTACTAAGCCTGTTTTCCGAAACGGCATGGTTGTATTGTCGGTTTGAGACAATCCGAATCAACACCTGCCCCGGCTCATCCTGAACAACCTGCCAAAATTCAACGCCTTCAATGTGCTGGAAGATGATTGATCCCAATCCGCCATGGATCATATTTCCATTGACAGCAACTAACATATCACGCACTCGGCCATCGATGCGACATATCTGACTAAGACTCCTTCCGCATGAACAGGGCTTTTTGCTCAATACACCCCCGTCGCCGTTTTGATATCGCAGAAGAGGCGTAGCGTTATTGTCAAGATCTGTTATCACAAAGGCTCCCTCGCCCTCAAAATTATATTCACCTGCGTTCGTTTCAACTTCCATAACCGCATGTTCATCGCACTGGTGATATCCGTTGCCGGATGGACAAGAGTATCCAAGACTGTTTATTTCTCCACAACCGTAGTATGGAAGAACTTGGCATGATAACACATCTGCAATTTTCTTGCGCCAGCTGGCAAGTAACATTTCGGCCGTTGGGAATACAGCCTCTAACTCGATACTCTCGCCAGCATTTTCGGCCATGATGGCCAATCGATAGATCGCAGAAGAATAACCAATCAGGTGACGACAACGTGATCTTTTTATTTTATCGAGGTATATCATGAAGTTATTTTGAGTCAACTCAAAAGCTGGCAAGAAAAGCACACGAGGTCGCAATATCGCCGCAATACGATCTCGCCAATTTTTGGTATGCTTGCCTCTCAGAGAACCACCGAACAATTTAGCACTTGTCATCGTTGGCAATAACCCACCCCAAGACATTCCGCGAACGAAACTGCTTCTTTCCCACACACATTCCCACTTGTTTTTCCGGATGACCATGGGTTCCCCTGTGGTACCGGATGTGCGAATGGTTGAAATGCGTGAGTCGGGAATGTTTTTTGCTTGTAATTCGAGCCAATTTTTACGTATGATATCTTTTGTAAGCACTGGTAGTTTAGGAAGATCGGCAACAGTTGTAAAGTCACTTGGCGTCAACCCCCTTGACTTCATCACCCGATGATAATACGGCACGCCATGGTAACAGATTTGTATTAGATCCCTAACTTTTTCGTTACGAAGTTCCTCCACACAATCGCGAGGCCAAAACTGACTTTCTTCTAAAAGACTTGTTATCCGTTGAATGGGGTAACCAGCCATTGTGTAACCGATTCTACTTAGAAGTTGATATTTTATCATGCGGCACTCCGATTATATACAAGTTACTTTAACAGATTTTATACAAAGATATGGATGTAGAAATGAAAGAAAGAAACTTGACCGTTGTTGATCGGCTGCTCCCTCACGAAGATAGCCGTCCAATAGTAACACCGAAATCAAATTGAGGCCGACTGTTTTTTTGATAAGATCATGTGGTAATATAAGTTACACGAATTTAAACCGTCCTTAACGGAGCACCACTGTTTCCAGATTACAAATTGGCCTCCATAATTTCCTTATATCGCTGACCAACTACATCAAGCGACATATTTGCTAACACATACTTCCTCCCGGCTTGGCCCATAGAACGAAATTTTTCCGCCGGAATTTTTGCAGCACATGCTATAGCCTTAGCTATTGCGCAGCCGTTACTCTCAGCAACAAATCCGCATTGATTTTCTCTGACGATCTCATCGGTTTCATCTACTGTGTTAACTAGGACTGGCTTGGCCATAGCTAGGTATTCCGCAAATTTTGTCGGCAAAGCAACTTGGCAGGCAAGATAGGATTTACGCGGGACTGTCAAAAGATGGCATTCCTGCAAAAGGCTAACTAGGGTAGAGCGGTCGCAGAGGTCTATTAATTCAGTAGTTGGGGGCATCTCTGCAGCAAAATGACGTTTAAGGTCTTGATCATCCTTCTGAAAGCCTATAATTCTCCAACGGATTTTTTTATTATCTTTTAACTCCTTGGCCGCATCAATTAGCAAGTCAACAGCCTGCCAATTCTGGAACTTACCCGCATAACCAACGCGAAAAATGTCATCTCTGTCTATTTGAACGTCTGACAAGGGGGTGAACTTTTCCGCATCTACAACATTACGGATAATCTCGATGCCTTTCTCGGTCCCACGAACTTCGGCAAGCCATTGCTTTAGTGGTTTCGACACTGTAATGCACAGAGTACATTTTTTTGCGGCATTTCGTTCTAGAGCACGCATAACGGGAACGCGACATTTGTTGAGGCCAACAAGATTCTTAAGTTGGATTTCCGCAAACCGCAATCCTTGACAATCATAAATAATTTTTGCGCCATGACGACGGCGACATGCTAGAATATTTGCAACAATCGCCGATGGTACATGGAAATAGTCGTATTCATCCCAAGGCATACTGCGCCAGGCGAACCGGAACTGTCTAGTTGCTCCCCGAAAAAACCAACCGTTATGTCCAACGTCCATCATGTCCACGCAAACACCTAGTGAACGCAATATTTCTACAAGACGGTTCTCACGGTGGTAACCGGGACCAGCATCCTGAGTGCGACTTTGCACACCAACAAAAAGCACTTTTATTTTTTTATTCATTAATTGTTCCATTCCTTTAGATTAGCAAAGTGAACTCACAGTTTTCTTATCATACAGTCATAGTATTTCTGATTATTTTCAGAACAAAAGAAGCTGCTTAAAAATCGATTAAATAAGGCCGCGCCATAATATATACAATATACATAAAAGTGTATATAAAAACCATATTTATCTCGTTGAATCACGATGCGACGGAAATTGATCAGCCACGCAATCGTGCGTACACTGATCCATCGCTTACGATAACGGCAAAGTATTCTACCCGCTCACCATTTATATTCCACTCATGTGTCGCACTTGGGAGTTGAATCCGCCTTATGAGAATCATGGCGTCAAGTATAGTATCTCAAGCCGCTAAAGTTACGCTTTGTCCCAGTAGATATCATTAATTTCTTCCGCTTCTGATCCGTAAACACGATCGGCGATGATATCCCCATTGCGAGCTATAGCCAAAAAACACAATATCAAAGGGCCTGTTCCGGGACTCCATGTATAGCCGCCAAAAATACTAGCCGGAATCACACTAAGTGCTATTAGTCTTCCAGGGGAAAGTAAAAATCCGATATCCGAAACATGTGCATATTTTTTATTATAAAATATACATCCGACAAGCAATATGAGATATGATACCAATCCGACAAATCCGATGGAGTTCAGTGTTTTGAGATACTCGTTGTGGTAGAAATTCACATATCCAGTATTTGAGAATGAGGAGGGCTGCATTGCGCCAAAACCTCGACCAGTTAGAAACCACTGCGGTTCTTTCATAAACATCTTCAGGCAAACGCCATATTCCTGTCCTCGCCAGCCATGCCAATAGGCATCCCACGGACTTTCGCTGGCAGCGTTATGCCCTTCTGTAAAACGGTAGAGCAGCGGGATGTGCATTACAACCATAAGAACGTAAATAACAAGCATACTTAAAACAATTAGAATTACAATCTTGGCTCGTCCACGAAGGAGTGCAAATGCTCCAAGGAAAATTATTCCAACGGAGAGATAGATCCCCCGAGTTTGGCTAAGTATCGCCCCAATGAGCGAAAGGCTCAGAATAATCCAGTTGAAGATAGCTCTAGGGCGGCGATACAAAAGTGCCGACAAACTCACTGCGACTCCAAATAAATAAAGAGACTCTGTGATAACTCCAGCAACACGTATCATTGATGTGTACGCGCCTCCCAGACGCTCTTGCACAGACTCCGGAAGAGGGGGGGTATACATACCCGTGCTAAGGAGAATCTGGATGATAAAAAAGAATATGATAAACCACTTTATGAATTTAAAGAAATTGTCCACCGATTTGGCAGAAACAAAAATTTTTACTGCTACAAAATAGATAGGGACAAACAAAAATCTTCTGGAATAATTTAGAACTCCTATAGTTTCTGATCTTAAAAAACCGACTACAAAACCGAGGATTACCATTAATATGATAATCGTCATCGGTATATCTATCCAGTCAGCTTTTTTCGTATATGGCGCAGGATTACTTGTTGGCCAAGCGAAGACCAAAAGGCACAACAACATGACGTCAAGAAAACTCCATTCTTTACCAATACCCAGGTAATTTGTTGTATGGAAATACCCATGAATCAAGTAGATACACGAAGACATCGTGACATAGGCATATAGAAGATACTTGCGACCTTCCCCTATGGCCAGCACTGCGCCGGCACCTAGAACCACAATAACCAGTAATGCCAATAAGCCAAACATCTTAGTTTCTCTCCATTGACTCACCCGGCTGAAAATAAGATGGTGTATTTGACAGTTCGGTTCTTTTTACCTCGTCGATATTAGGCTTCAGAAAGGACAATATCATCTCGACCCGCTTCTGCCAGTCGTTATTTTTGGCGTATTCGATTCTCGCCGCAACCCGTTCATCGCTTTGGAGCTCCGGTCTTATGGCCGCACGTACCTTCTCACAAAAATCTCCGGTATTTTTTGCCACGAGCATGAGATCGCCAAATTCTTTCACGCTCGGAAATTCGGTGGTTACGATAGGCTTGCCAAGGCTTAAGTACTGGTAAAATTTATTTGAGTTGACGGTATTCATCCTTTCAATGACTCGGAATGGAACGATCCCCACGTCGAAGGCATCGATATATGTAGGCACTTGGTCATAAGGTACCTTGCCGGTAAATCGCACATTCGGTAGTTTGTTTAAACGGGATGTATCGAACTGCTTGACAGGGCCACACAG
>Ga0164310_10002529_pt1 | contig 10543 bp, 10 predicted proteins | sample GuaBasSedimGuay1_FD_121795 | JGI IMG/M metagenome (GOLD analysis project Ga0164310, IMG submission 121795) | Subseafloor sediment microbial communities from Guaymas Basin, Gulf of California, Mexico - Guay1, Core 4569-9, 0-3 cm | ecosystem: Environmental > Aquatic > Marine > Hydrothermal vents... | reverse complement strand
GGTTAGAACGCATTCTTTAGGACGCAGATTCACGCAGATTTTCGCAGACGAGATTAAAAATCAGCGTGGGTCAGCGTTAATCTGCGTCCGATCTTGGGTTTGGCAGGGGGTCTGGGTAGTTACTGGCAAATGAACAATTCGTGCATCACGTTTGACGCTTGGCGTTTCACGTAAGGAGGCCAATCAATGTTGAGAATTCGCAAGAAGCGCAGAAGGACGGGCGCCGAGAGCACAACGGCGCTCATCTACCAACTCAAAATCGCCCTCAAGGACATCAGGCCGCCCATCTGGCGGCGCGTCCTGGTGCCCGGCGACGTCAGCCTGGCGACGCTCCACCGCATCATCCAGGCCGTGATGGGGTGGGCTGACTACCACCTGCACGAGTTCGCCATCGGCGACGTCAACTACGGCCCGCCCTCCCCCAGCGACTGGTACCCGGCGAAGGACGAGCGAAAGGCCACGCTGAGCCAGGTCGCACCCAAGGAGGGCATGAAGTTCACCTACACCTACGACTTCGGCGACGGCTGGGAGCACGTCATCACAGTGGAGAAGCGCCTCCCTCCCGACCCGGACGCCCACTACCCCGTCTGCATCGCGGGGAAACGGGCTTGTCCGCCGGAGGACTGCGGCGGCGTGTGGGGCTACGCCAACCTGCTGGAGATCATCCAAAACCCCCGGCACGAGGAGTACGAGGAGATGATGGAGTGGCTGGGGGGAGAGTTCGACCCCGAAGCCTTCGACCTGGAAGTGGTTAACCGGGCTCTGAAACGCTTCTCTAAATAGTGCGCCAACGAACGCCCGACGTCTGACATTTGACGCTCTGGGAGGACACACCTATGACGACCAAAGTCTACGACGCTATCATCATCGGTGCGGGGAGCGTCGGGCTCCCGACCGCCTTCTTCCTGGCCCAGGCCGGGCTCAGGCCGCTGGTCATTGACCAGTTCGCCAGCCCCGGGCAGGGCTCCAACAAGGCCGCCATCGGCGGCATCCGCGCCACCCACTCCGCCCCCTCCAAGATACGTCTCTGCCTCAAGTCCATCGAGATCTTCTCCACCTGGCGGGAGACCTACGGCGACAACATCGAGTGGTACCAGGGGGGTTACTCCTTCGTCGCCTACCGGGAGCGGGACGAGCGCGTCTTGAAAGACCTGCTCAAAATCCAGCAATCCTACGGGCTGGACATCAACTGGCTGGAGCGGGACGACCTGCTGGAGGTGATCCCCGACCTGAACCCGGAGGGGCTCATCGGCGGGACCTACTCGCCGGGGGATGGGTCGGCCTCGCCGCTCCTGACCGCCCACGCCTTCTACACCCGGGCGCGGGAGCGGGGCGCGGAGTTTCGCTTCCGCGAGCGGGTCACCGGCATCATCCGCCGTCGGGGGCGGGTGGTGGGCGTGCGCACCGACAAGGGGGGCTACGCCACCGAGGTCGTCATCAACGCGGCGGGCCCCTGGGCGCGGGCGGCGGCCCAACTGGCCGGGCTGGACGTGCCAGTGGTGCCCGATAGCCACGAGGCGGGCATCACCGAGCCGGTGGCCCGCTTCGTCGAGCCGATGGTGGTGGACATCCGGCCCGCCCCCGGCTCCAAGAACTACTATTTCTACCAGCACGCGACCGGCGCCGTCGTCTTCTGCATCACGCCGGCGCCCCCCATCGTCGGCACCGACCGGCGCGAGACCTCCGCCTTCCTGCCGATGATCGCCCCCCGCATGGTGGGCCTGATGCCGAAGTTGGCCAACATCAAAGTGCGGCGCACCTGGCGCGGCCTCTACCCGATGACGCCCGACGGCTTCCCCATCGTCGGACGGGCGCGGGAACTGGAGGGCTACATCTACGCCGTCGGGATGTGCGGGCAGGGGTACATGCTGGGGCCGGGGGTCGGCGCGCTGCTCGCCCGCATGGTGCAGGGGACGCTCACGCCGGAGGACGACGAGATCCTGGAGGAGTTGAGTCCGTACCGGGAGTTCGGGGGGGAGGAGAGGCTGAAGTAATGACTAATGATCAAATGACAAATGACCAAATGACAAATGACAAATGACCAACTTGACAGGCAGAAAGTAAGGAGCGAATTGTGATGATACGCATCCTATCTCGTGAAGACGTGCGCCGGGCGCTGCCGATGCGCCAGGCTATTGAGGCGATGAAGGGGGCCTTCGCCCAACTTTCCACCGGTCAGGCCGACGTGCCGCTGCGGGTAGCGCTTGACGTGCCCCGTCACAACGGCGTCACGCTCTTCATGCCGGCCTATCTGGCCGCCGACGACCAGATGGCGGTCAAGATCGTCTCCGTGTTCAACGATAACCCAGCCAAAGGGCTGCCGCTCATCCACGCGCTGGTCGTGGTCGTGGACGCGACGACCGGTGAGCCGGCCGCCGTGATGGACGGGACGTATCTCACTGCGCTGCGCACGGGCGCGGCCTCGGGCGCTGCCACCGACCTGCTGGCCCGTGAGGATGCGTCCACCGCCGCCATCTTCGGCGCCGGCGCTCAGGGCCGCACGCAACTGGAGGCAGTCTGCGCCGTGCGTCCCGTTCAGGAGGCGTGGGTCTACGACGTGTCGCGGGAGCGGGCCGCCGCCTACGCTGCCGAGATGAGCGAGCGGCTCTCGCTCCCGGTGCGGGTGGCCGAGACGCCGGCCGAGGCAGTGCACAGGGCCGACGTCATCTGCACCGCCACCACCTCGACAAAGCCCGTCTTCGCCGATGCCGACGTGCGGCCAGGCACGCACATCAACGCTATCGGTGCCTACACCCCCCAGATGCAGGAGATACCGGCGGAGACGGTCTTGCGGGCCAAGGTCGTGATTGACCACCACGAGGCCGGTCTGGCCGAGGCCGGCGACCTGCTCATCCCGCTGCGGCAGGGGCTGATGACCGAGGATCACATCTACGCGGAACTGGGGGAGATCGCCGCCGGGCTCAAGCCGGGGCGGAAGTTGCCGGAGGAGATCACCCTCTTCAAGTCGGTGGGTGTGGCCGTGCAGGACGTGGCCGCTGCCAGCGCGGTGCTGGAGGCGGCCCGACGGCTGGGATTGGGGAGTGAGGTGGCGCTATAGTGCCGGAGGATCAACCATCCTGGAAAAACTACCTCTTCCAGAGCCTGCTCGCCACGCTTACAGTGCTCATAGTGCTTCTATTTTTGAGCATAGAGCAGGCGGTGATTATCTCATCAATAGGCGCTACTGCCTTCATCGTCTTTGCGATGCCTAGGAGCATCACCGCTAGGCCAAGAGGCGTTATCGGAGGGCATTTGGTGGGCCTTCTCTCCGGCTCTCTGTGTGCTTTGATCCCACAACCTTCCCTCATTCACTCCATCATTGTGTATTCACTCGCTGTTGGACTCGCCACCTTCGTTATGGTAGTCATAGATACAGAACATCCACCAGCCGCGGGAACCGCCTTGGGAGTCGCTATCAAGGGTTTCTCTCCGAAGGTGGCGCTTGCCGTGGTAACGAGCGCGGTGATACTTTCATTGGTGCATCACTTCTTCCGGCCACGTTTGAAGGATTTGACGTGACTTTCGATATGATACCACTGATAAATTATTGTCAAATGGAGGTAGCAAGGTGAACTTACCCGCAACGGCAGACGTCGTCATTATCGGTGGGGGCGTGATGGGCACCAGCACTGCCTACCACCTGGCGCTCAAAGGTTGTCGGAATGTGTTGCTTTTGGAGCGAGAATCTTTCTTCGGCATCCAGGCCACCGGCAAATGCGCCGGCGGCATCCGCTATCAGTTCGGCACCGAGATCAACGTCCGTCTCTCCCTGCTCAGCCTGCCGATGCTGGACCGCTTTGAGGAGGAGTTGGGCCAGCCGATTGGCCTGCGCTACTGCGGCTATCTTTTCCTGCTGACCACGGAGGAAGACGTAGCAGTCTTCCGCCGTAACGTGGAGATGCAGCACCGGCTGGGCGTGCAGACGGAGTGGCTGGAGCCGGCGCAGATCGCCGAGGTGGTGCCGCTCATCAACCTGGATGGCGTCCTGGCCGGGACCTTCCACGCCCGCGATGGCCTGGCGGACCCCAACAGCGTCGTCCAGGGGTACGTCTCCGGGGCGCGGCGGCTGGGGGCGAAACTGCTGACCGATGTGGAGGTGACCGACATCCGCGTCGAGGGGGGACGGGTGCGCGGCGTCGTCACCAACCGGGGAGAAGTGGCAACGCCGGTCGTCGTCAACGCAGCCGGGCCGTGGGCAGGCGTGGTCGGCGAAATGGCCGGGGTGGACCTCCCCATCGTGCCGGTGCGCCGCCAGATCGTCGTCACCGGCCCCATGCCGGAGGTGCCGCCCGACTTTCCCTTCGTCATTGACTTCGCCCAATCCCTGTACTTCCACCGCGAAGGAGAGGGCATCCTGACCGGCATGTCGAATCCCGACGAGCCGGTAGGCTTTGACCAGTCGGTGGATGAAGAGTGGGAATTGGTGCACCTGGAGGCAGCGATGAAACGCCTGCCTATCCTGGAGCGGGCCGGGTTGGCAAGCCACTGGGCCGGGCTTTACGAGGTCTCCCCCGATGCGCATCCCATTCTGGGGCGCATTCCCGACGTAGAGGGCTTCTACTGCATCGGGGGCTTCAGCGGCCACGGCTTCATGCACGGCCCCATTTGTGGCTTGCTGCTGGCGGAGGAGGTCCTGGACGGGCGGGCTCACACACTGGACATCACGCCGTTGTACATTGACCGCTTCCAGGAGGGGCGGGAGATGGTGGAGTACAACGTCGTGTAGAGCACTGGGGGCCGGCAACACTCCTTTGGGCTGCCGGAGCGGGGGGATAATGGCCCTATCCCCTCAATGCTCCTCTCTCACCGCCCTAATGAGTTCTTGCTTGAGGTTCCATAGGCGCTCCGTGAGAGAGACGTGATAGATGTGTGGATTCACCAGCCGCTTGACGCCGGGATCCAGTCGTTCCATATCGGTGCGCCGGCGCTCGCGCATTTCCTCGATGGGCGGGAAGTCATAGACCAACTCGCCTTCCTTCAGCACATCCACCAGAAGCGGCTCGATTTCCGAAACCTCATCCCTGTCAAGCGTTCGATACGTGGTGTGTTCCGTGGGATGATGCAAAAGGATACGTTCCATCTGGCGGGGGTCCTCGTCATCAAGGCTGAGGAGATCGGCTGTGGCTTTGCCCCGCCGGTCATACAAGCGCCAGACGTGCTTGTGGCCCGGATTGATCGTCTTTTCCGGCGTCTCCGAGATCTTGATGGCCGGCACCCACTCATCTTTCTCCCGCACGGCCACCAGTTTGTAGACACCGTCGAGGGCAGATGCGCCCTGGGACGTGATCAGCCGGGTGCCCACGCCGTATACGAGCCGGTTGATGAGATGCTCGGGGTCAACGCCATAGCGCGGAGCCTCCTTTTCGATCTGGGTGATGATCTGCCAGATGACGAGTTCGTCCAACTGGTTGGACAAAACGATAATCGTCTCAGGGAAGCCGGCCTCATTCAGCATCTTAGCCGCACGAATGCTGAGGTGTGCCAGGTCACCCGAATCCAGCCGAATGCCTACCGGTTTGTGCCCCTTGCGCCGCAGTTCCTCAAAAACCCTGATCGCGTTGGGAACGCCGCTTTCCAGCGTGTTGATCGTGTCCACCAGCAACAGGCAGTCGTCGGGGTAGACCTCGGCGTAGGCGCGGAACGCGTCCAGTTCGCCCGTGCCCAGCGCCATGAAGACCTGGACCATACTGTGGGCATGGGTGCCTTTCGGCGGGTATCCTAACACGTGGGAAACTCCAACATTGGAGGTGAAATCGGCCCCGCCGATGAGGGCCGCCCTTGCGCCGGCGTTGGCTCCCCTCTCCTGCGCCCGGCGCAATCCGAACTCCAGCAACAGCCGCCCCCGCCCGCTCTCGTGGATGCGTGCCGCCTTGGTGGCGACGAGTGTCGGGTAATTCAGGTGGTTGAGGAGCGGCGTTTCCAGAATCTGAGCCATCGCCAGCGGCCCCTGAACGACGGCGAGCGGCACATTGGGGTGCACCACGCGGCCTTCCGGGATGGCGCGCATAGTGATGCCATCGAATGTGCCGTTCCCTCGTAGCCAGGCGAGGAAGTCGTCGTCGAAGATCGGTTTGCCCGTTCGCCCCGTCTGACCACGCAGGTATTCGATGTCCTGATCACGGAAGTGGGCTTCCTGCATCCAATCGAGCAGCCATTCCAGACCCGCGTTGATGCAGTATCCGGCCTTGTGAGAGCCATAGTCGGGGTAACTGCGGAAGAAATAATCGAATTGGGCGTATCTCTCGTGCAGACCCATCTTGTAGTAGAGTTGGGCCATGGTGAGTTGATACTGATCGGTGAACAGGATGCCCTCGGCTGTCGGTCGCTCGGATGGTTTCATATGAACTTTTCCTCCCCTGCTCCTGGTGAGGCGTAATGCGTCTGGCGTCAAACGTCAAGCGTCAAATGTCATCTGAGCCTAGAAATTCCGGCGGAATGTGCCTGGCCAAATAAACGGCCTCATCGGCGCGGTAGAACTGGATGCCTGCCGCGTGGGCCTCGGCGGCGTGGACGGTGAGGACGACGGGGCGCTCGGCGTGGCGGGCGCCAACGCGGATGGCCGTCTCCGGGTCGGGCGAGAGGTGGACGTATTGGCGCTCCATCGGTTTGAGCCCCTCGCGCCGGATGGGCTCGAGAGCCTCGGGAGAGGTGCCGTGATATAAGAGCGGCGGCGGCGTGCAGGGCTCGTAGACGATGGGGCGAGCGAAGGAGTGACCGTACCGGGCGCGGATGCGCCCTTCTTCCACCTGGAAGCGGCGCTTGCCGTCGCCGGTGCCCTCCTCGACGACCGCCATCACGTCGGCGCGGGTGGCCCAGCGGAAGTTGGGCAGCCCGCGCAGGATCTCCATTACCTCCGCGAGCGATGCCCATCCCTCGTCATCCAGTTCCAGCCCGAATCGCTCCGGCTGGTGGCGCAGGATGAGGGCCAGGAATTTGCTCAGTTTCACCAGACGCCTGACGCTTAACGTTTCGCGTTTCACGTTTGATGTTTCACGCTTCAGGTTGGAAGATGGGCGGCATAGCCCGTTTGTGTGCGGAGCGGGCGATCATATCCCGCACCTTCGCAAGCGTCGTAGGTTCGATGCCGGAGGTATCTCCGGCCTCGATGGCCGCCAGCACCCGGTCGAGTTCGCGGTAAGTGATGCCCATTTCCCCCTCGTCGGTCTGGCCGGGCCAGAGGCCGGCGCTGGGAGGGCGCTCGATAATCCCCTGCGGCACACCCAGTTCGCGGGCCAACTCCCACACCTGGGTCTTGTACAGGTCGCCCAGGGGCAGCAGGTCCACCCCGCCGTCGCCCCACTTGGTCGTGTAGCCGACCATCAGTTCGCTCTTGTTGCCGGCGCCCAGCACCAGGTAGTTGTGCGACTGGGCCAGGTAATAGAGAGTGATCATCCGCAGGCGAGGCTTGATGTTGGCGGCGGCCAGGGGATGGTCGGACGGCGGAAGGGTGTCCATCAGCGCGTCGTAGGCTCCGCTCAGGTCCACGGTGACGGTGGGGATGCCGAAGGTCTCCGCCACCAGGCGGGCCAGGCGGGCGTCCTCCGGCTGGGAGTGGCAGGGCATCAGCGCGGCCAGGACGTGCTCGGAGCCGACGGCTCGCACGGCCAGCGCGGCCGAGGTGGCCGAATCCACCCCGCCGCTGAGGCCGACGACGAAGCCATCGGCGCCGGCGGTGGTCAGTTGCTCGCGCAGCCAGGCAGCGATTTGGTCAGGTAGGGACACAAGAGCCTCCTGGTTTCGGGTTCCGGGTTTCAGATTGAACTTGTAACCTGAAACCTGGAACCGGACTTATGTGAGACGAGCCACCACCTCGACGGCGTTCAGAGCCATGTGGTAGAGGAAGATGCTATGCAGCAGGTCGCCGTCGTGGGGAAGGGCCCCCAGTTTCGCTGCCGTCTCCACGGGCATGTCGTAGGTCTGCACACAGTTGGCGGGGACGACGATGCGGGCGTCGCGCTGGCCTAAGATGTTGGCCCGCACCCGCAGGTACATCGCCACGTGGTAGATGCAGATGTCGGTGCATACCCCGGTGATTATGAAGGTGGTGACCATAGGATGGGATTCCAGCCAGGAGTCCAGGGCGGTGCCGACGTTGGAACTGATGGAGTTCTTGGGGAAAACGGTGAAGAGGTTGGAGAAGGGGAGGTTGTTCAGTTCGTCAACGATCTCGCTCTCCTCCGTGCCGGCCACGCAGTGGGGGGGATAAGCGAGGAACTCGACGGCATCGGGGGTGTGGGCGTCCTGAAAGAGCAGGAAGTGGCGAACCCCCAGGTCGTAAGCCCGTTGAAAGAGGCGGACCACATCGGGAACGATGCCGGCCGCACGCGGGCTGGCCAGCGGCCCCCGGTTGCAGAACCCCTTAAGTAGATCCTGCGCCACCACCGCCACGCGGGTGGGATCGGAGGCGATCTCTCCCAGGCTCGCCTCTGGTAGGCTTTCCTCCCAGCAGGTCAGCCAGTCCAGAAACGGTTTGTGCTCGGCGCTCATTATTTCCTCCTTAACAATTAGTGTAGAATATACACTAATTGCCCGCAAAAAAGAAGAAGGGGATTAGTGTACATTGTACACCAAATATACGTCAAAAAGCGGAATTTGTCAAGGGGTATCTGTTTACTGGGGCAGCGGATGAGAAACGGATAAGCGGATGCCTGCCGGCATGCAGCCTCCGAAATCACCGCATTCTCCGGCGAGTACTTTTGCCGAGGGCGTATCCGGATGATGGGAGGGTGAACGCTGAGGGAGTAGCGGCCCGGGCTGAGGAGCGAAGCATATCTCACGGCGATACCCCTGCTCGAAAAGTGTCCGGCGGCAAAATCGCCGCACCGAGCCAATGATGATGAGGACAACCATCTCATCCGTTTACCCGCTGTCCATCCGTTGCACCGGCCAATGAGGCGGTAAACAAATACGTCAAGGGAACAGCCGCCGGGCCTTGACCTCAGCCACGGCGTCGTCGCGGAAGCGGTAGAGTTTGGCCGGGCGGCCCTCTCCGGTACGGTATGCACCGGTCTCCTCGATGACCCCTGCGCTGAGGATCTTGCGCCGAAAGTTGCGCTTATCCAGTTTCTCTCCCAGGATGACCTCGTAGGCGGCCTGCAACTCGCTCAGGGTGAAGGCCTCCGGCAGCAGTTCGAAGCCCACGGCGGTGTATTCCAGTTTGTAGCGCAGCCGCTGAAGGGCATAAGCCAGGATGTCGGCATGGTCGAAGGCCAGCGGGGGCAGATCGTACACAGACCACCAGCGGGCCTCGGCGGCGTCGTCACCGGCGCGGGGCTGTACGGCGTGAGCGGGCATCAGAGCGAAGTAGGCCACCGTGATGACGCGGCCCCGAGGGTCACGGTCTGGGTCGCCAAAGGTGTAGAGTTGCTCCAGGTAGACGTCGCGGACACCGGTCTCCTCCTCCAGTTCCCGCAGTGCCGCCTCCTCCAGCGATTCGTCTATACCCACGAAGCCGCCGGGGATGGCCCACATCCCCTCGAAAGGGGGATGCCCGCGCTTGATGAGCAGCACCTGCAGGTCATTGCCTCGCAGGGTGAAGATGATGACGTCTACAGTGACAGATGGTCGCGGGTAGTCTTCCAGCGCCATGAGGCTCCTCCCACCGGTGTCAATTACACACTAATTATAGCGGCTCTGGGAGGTGCTGTCAATACGGTGTGGTGACTATGGAAGACGATACAGAGCGTAAGCCCTCTCCAGCGGCAATGTTTACACCGCTTGCTGGGGAGCAACCAATCGGTACCCGACTCCCCGTTCGGTGAGGATGAGCGCGGGACGAGAAGGGTCAGCCTCAATCTTCTGGCGTAGATACCAGATGTACAACTTCAGATATTGGCGTCGGTCCTCGTATTGCGGCCCCCAGACGTGGCGCAGGAGTGTCGTGTGTGGGACCACGTGTCCAGCCTCCCGGACCAACGCGGCCAGTAATTTGTATTCCAGCGGTGTGAGGAAGATGCGCTCTCCATCTACCTTGACAGTACGTGTTTCCAGATCCACAGAGAGACGCCCGCTCTCGTAAGTCTTTCTTTGGGAAGCAGCACGTCGTGCCCGTTGCAGGGCAACCTTGACGCGAAGGAGAAGTTCCGTATCACTGAAAGGCTTGATAATGTAGTCGTCAACGCCCAACTCGAGGCCACGGATCACGCCTTGCTCGAACTCCGGGGCGGTGGTGAAAATGACAGGCGCACTGGTGACCTCCTGCAGCCGCTCGCAGAAGACCCAGCCGTCCCTCTCAGGCACGAGAATATCGAGCAAAACCAGATCCGGTTTCGAACTGCGGGCTTCCTGTAACCCACTTGGCCCATCTCGACAGACTGCGACCTGATAGCCAGCACGCTCCAGTTGGAGATACATCAGACGTGCCAGAGCATCATCATCTTCAATGACCAGGATTCGCTCTCCCACGCTCCTCCTCCATATTGGAGAATCAGCCCAATCTTCCAGGAAGTTGGATGCTGGTTGGCACCCCCACCTATGATAGTTTGCGGTGCAAAACTCGACGGAGGCCCCGATTTATCGGGGTTTTCCCGGCCGAAGCCGAAGC
>Ga0164310_10002528_pt1 | contig 10546 bp, 21 predicted proteins | sample GuaBasSedimGuay1_FD_121795 | JGI IMG/M metagenome (GOLD analysis project Ga0164310, IMG submission 121795) | Subseafloor sediment microbial communities from Guaymas Basin, Gulf of California, Mexico - Guay1, Core 4569-9, 0-3 cm | ecosystem: Environmental > Aquatic > Marine > Hydrothermal vents... | reverse complement strand
GGTATATGTTGATAACGTAGACGTAATGAGCGTAGCAGATAGTGGCACAACCGATTTTGGCACTACCATGGGTAGTTCACAAAGACTTACTGCCGGCTCTGCTATGGGTGCAGTTGGTAGTGATGAAATAGAGATAGATGAATACGGTTTTTGGAATCGTGAACTCACAGTTGCTGAGGTTGCACATCTTTGGAGTGCCGGACAAGGAGCATTCTACGACAATAATAATGCGGATGACTTCGATGATGAAGTTCCTGTGTGCTGGAATTATACTGCACAGTACAAGGGTTCCACCAAAATGTTTAAACTATCAGGTCCTGGATCTTTCCCAAAAAGAATTAACATTCCAGGTAACGTAGATATTTCAACTGGTAAAATGATTGATGATGGTCGAGAGATTGATTCAAGCAATTACGAGGTTGAATAAGGTTTTAAAAAGGAGTAAAAATGGCAGATACCTACTCGGTAGTAGACTCAACATATCCTGCTAGCGGAGATCATTTAACGATTCAAGATGCAATAGATAGTGGCGCAAGATCAATTTATGTACGTGCTGGACTCTATTCTCTTACTGGATCTATTACAGTCCCTCAAGGAACAACCATCATAGGTGAAAATTCTGGGACTACCATTCTTGATAGTCAAGAAGAATCGTGGAATGTCATTCTCAATGGTTATGATATTGTTATTCAAGGATTGAAAGTCATCAATTGTCGACACTCCATTGGAACTTTTGAGTTCAATGGTGTTCAAAATTGTAAAGTCCGTGATTGTACTGTGGAAGACAGTAACAGGGCAGCTTTCTTTAGAGCCTCTACGTTCTGTCACTTTGAGAATTGTCAAACTAGAAGATTGTCTCTTGAAGGGATAATGCTAGATGTTAGTTCTACAGATAATCGCGTAATTAATTGTCGTGTCAGGGAAGGTACTAATTATGGTATCTTTTTATATGGGGCCTTTAACAAAATTCTGAACTGCTCAGTATCAGGGCACATAAATAATGATGGCATTTTTGTTGGCTCTACTCAAAATACAATTCACCACAATACAGTCAATAGCAATCAAAATGGCATTTATATTGCATGGCAAAATGGTGACAATAACGTGTTAATGGGTAATATATGTAATGGGAATGCTGGATATGGTATTGCTATTCATGATATTGAAGACAACTCAGGAAACGTTATAATGGGTAATTCAGCGCGTGACAACGGAGTCGCTGATATCAGAGGACAATTAAATAACATTGTCATTGGAAATGATGCAGGAACTATTGTTTAGAATAATTCACACTTTAATGGGTTCTAATTTAATGCAGACTGTTTGCGTTCAATTAGAGCCCTTTTTCTTTGCTTTTTACGGAGGTCTACTTTGAGCAAGCGGCAACAAGAAGAAGGTAAAAAATTACTAAACGGTAACAAGAAGATTGATCAAATTGGTGGAAAGACAGATAATCAATGTAACTATCTAGAAAAGATACGCAATCACTCGATAACGTTAGTAATGGGACCAGCTGGTACTGGTAAAACCTTCCTCGCCATAGCTGCAGCAGTTCGCGACTTAAAAGAGGGTAAGTGTAAAAGAATAGTTCTAACGAGACCAGCAGTTGAAGCAGCAGGCGAAAAGCTTGGTGCTCTTCCAGGTGATGCTCTTGAGAAGGTTGATCCCTATATGATTCCTTTATTTGAGTCACTGAAAAAAGTAGTTGGCAATCAAGCTGATCAATTATTTGAAAAGGGTGTTATTGAAGTTGTTCCTTTAGCATTTATGCGAGGGAGAACTCTCGACGACGCTTTTGTTATTATGGACGAAGCACAAAATAGCTCTACTGAACAAGTCAAAATGCTGATGACAAGACTTGGTCCTTATTCGAAGCTAGTAGTAACAGGTGACCTCGAACAGAGTGACATCAGTAATCACTATGACTCTTATAAGGGTAGAAAAAGAAGTGGCCTTGAAGATGCAGTACTGAGATTTAATGGTTCAGATCAAATTGCAATAGCGGTTTTAGATGAAGACGATATTCAGCGACATGCTCTAATAAAGTATGTTCTCAAGACTTACAGAAAGCCGCTTCCTGGCGATGTAACTATTTCTGATCTTTTTGAGAAACTATAGATGACAAAATATCAATATTTAGTATTATAAGATTAAGTTAATTAATGGCTCTGTAGCTAATTGAAAAGCAACTGCCCCTAAAACAGCGATATGTGGGTTTAATTCCCACCAGGGCCTCCAGAAAGTAACAACACATATATGATTTTTACCATAGGACGAACAGATATTTATGAGCAGTATTTAGATACTGATTTAAATCCTCGAAAGTCTCATGGGGGCTCGGTATGGCCGTCTCTAGTAACAGCACGGAACTACCTAACTCAAGCACAGTTATTTGAATTCAGTGTCTACGGAGTAGATGCTGATTGGGATATGGATACAATTATTGAGGAAGATCAGGAATATCGTTCTCTAACAAGAGTAGCAAAGCTATTAAGGATAGAATAGAATTATGTTATAGACTTCTTATCTTTACATTCTCGTAAGACTTGATCTCTCTGAAGATCAACAAGCTGTGCAAGCAGCTCATGCAGCAATCGAAGCTGCACGGAACCTCCCTCCTGGTGAGGAACATCCGCATCTTGTACTTTGTGGTATTAAAAATCTCGGTAAACTCGAGTTCCAGTTGGAAAAACTGTGTGCTCAGGGTTTGTCGTGTTTTCCATTTTACGAATCAGATTTAGACGGCGAATTAACCGCCTTTTCCATCGGACCACTTCGAGGAGAGGCACGTCGCCATCTTTCGAAGTACAAACTTAGAAGGAGTGTCAAATGAGCACTTCAACAGACGTACACAAATCCAATTGGGGATATCATCCCGTCAGCCACCAAGACTTTCTTATTCTTAAAGCCCTGTATAAACATTATTGGGAGACCAATAAAGAGGGATACAGATGGATGAAATGGGATAACAAGCTTCACAAAATTGGTCCAGAACCAAAAGTTGATCCATTGTTTATTAAAATCAATAAGCCGTCATATTTCACAACAACGATGAAAGATAAAAATACAAGATGGCACAATCTTAGTTTTACACGCAATATTCAATCAATTGTACATGACTTTAATCTCGCAAGAATCCCAGCAGAAACGCCAGAAGAAGTCGGAAGAATGAAAATAGATATGGAGGTGTATCGAGAGATACATAAGAAAATTTCATAATTTAAATGACAAAACTATTGATAGAAATATAGATGTGTAGGAAAACAGGCACCCTCTTTGAGGAAAACCCGTAAAAAAGGACTTACAATGTTTGCAACGAATTCTGGACAGCGTGATATGAATAATATTCAGGGCACAGCCTATCCCTCAAGTCCAGAGCATACAGCGTTTGTGGGGTCCAGTAAGATGTGAGATTAAAAGCAAAAAATCGAACATTCTTAAGGGAACTCACAAAACGTGGGTTCCCTTTTTTTGTTGGAGAGGTGGCTGAGTGGATGAAGGCACTGGTTCGCTAACCAGAGTGCTCGCCAGGGCACCGCGGGTTCAAATCCCGCCCTCTCCTTCGTTTATAAAAACGTGACAATATAAAAATATATGAGATAAAGTGAAAAATAGGAGAAAGACAATGGAGCGGCACGAGTGGAAAACTAAAGATGGTAGATCGCTATATATAGATGAGATGGATGACAGACATTTAGTCAATTGTGTAAATATGGTTGTAGAAAGGATGGTCGGATACTACTATGATCATAGTGATAAGGAACTTGCGAAAGCGCAAATTTTACATCATGTACAAACAGGAAGCTTTTGGCATCTGTGGAATCAGTGTTTGAAGAGACAATTGTCAGCAGGGATATGTGCTGAATCGAAAAAGCATAGGTTGTTTCATGTGACATCGAGAAGTTGTCCATGCATACAGAAGTACGGAATGAAATACAGTTAAGAAAGAGTGAGATGTGGGAGACAAAGATAAAGCCAGGTGAGATTGTCAGGAGTACTGCAAGTTCTTCACTTGGTCCACTGCTGATTACTGAAGTTCGTCAGCTCAGCGGAGGACACATTAATCTCAAGTTAATCTCGCAGAGTGGCTGTCGAGTGTGTTTTCCTGCTGTGGACATGGAAGAAATGAAACAGTATGTATATCAGGTGAGAGCAGATAAAAAGTTGACACCTGAGGATTTTGGAATAGATCGTTTGTCAGCCCTAGTGTTGTACGATTGGAAGTAAGAAAAAAAGGAAAGACCATGACCAACAAGAAGAAGTTCGTTCGTCCCGTTTATCTTCAGATGTATCGTATTACCGTTTCGATATTTGATGAACAGTTAACTAAAGAAGAGTGGGATGGAGCAGTAACAACGATTCGTTGGCCAGACAAGACAACGGAAGATGTGGTTATTCATTTTCGTAAGCACGTTATGAGATGGAGGGAGCACGGAGTTCCTCAGTTAACGTGTAGCTACATACCGTATTTTGAGACAAAGCATCGCGGTCACGAAATTAGAGTCGATCTACATGAAGTAGAGGTAGAGTACGAAGTTGTTGTAGAAGAAGAGTTTACTGATAAAGAATAAAAAATAAGCGGCATTGGTGTTTAATGGTAGCATGGGAGCCTTCCAAGCTTTTGGTATCGGTCCGAATCCGATATGCCGTTCCAGAATACAGTTACTCTGTAGTGTAATGGTAGCACAAAACACTTTGAATGTTTTAGTTCAGGTTCGAATCCTGATAGAGTAACCAGAAATAAAACAAGAACTATAAACGCATCTAAAGAGCTAGAAAGTTTAAGATGAGAATAAGAGTAAGAATTACAGTACTCGGTACACGATGCATTGATGATCAAACTGTTGAAGCCGATGTTAAGATAGTGGCCAAGGGTTTGTCCGCTGAAGAGACTGTTACCTATGATAGAGCCTCAAAGAGTATTGCCAGGAGACCAAGGCCCAAGACGTCTAGGTCAACAACTCTAAGCTCTAAGACTTTTGTTGAGGATATGAAAAAAGTCATGGCTGAAATGTCCGAAGATGCTATCGACGTAGGGATAGCAGAGGCTATAGAAGAAAAATTGCGAGATGAGGAGCTTTGATTAGGTTTATCAGAAAATAGATAACAGTGGGCTTGTAGCTCAGATGGGAGAGCGCTGCCCTTGCAAGGCAGAGGTCGTCGGTTCGATCCCGACCAGGTCCACCAAGAAAAATAGGTAGTGATGCCATATAAAGATTTTGAAAGACGAAGAGTGCGCAACAAAGAGCGCCGTCGTGAGAATCCGAAGGTTCATCGAGGTGCTGACGCAAAATACAAACGCACCCTCAAGGGACAATTTAGTTATTTGAAGGCTCGTGCGAAGAGGCGTGGTATTCAAGTGAAATTAACCCTTGAAGAGTTTCTTAAGATCAGGGAACAGCTTCGCTGCACTTACTGTCACGAAGAGTTGCCTCAACAAATTGGACATTGTCTTGACCGTAAGGATAGTGAGTTGGGTTACATAGCAAGCAATGTCACGGTTTGTTGTACCAGCTGCAATAAAGTGAAGTCTGATGTTCTGACCCATGAAGAGATGTTAGTGGCTATGGAAGCAGTGTTGAAAGTAAGGCAGGAGTGAACGAGTTGTGGTGGGTTTGATTCCCACCCGGTCCACCAGAAATTGAAAGAGCATATAATGAATTCTGTTAGTCAGATTTTTACTATACCACGAATCCAGATTGACCTAGGGAGATGGGCAGTGATACAGTTGTGTATAGAAAAGTATATTCTTGATTATGACAGAGTAAGAATTTCCTTCGAGGGAACAAATAAGCACATTGCTATGTCAAAAGATGAGTTTGAGAGAGGTCAGATACCATTGCTACAAGAGGTTGTTGGACGTCTTGAGTGTGAAAATTCAGAACATAGGCTTTACAAGACTATAGGTCAAAGGTGTCCGTGTGAAGATAAAATAAGTCTTGAATTTAAGAAATTGGAAGAAGAATAAGCCGGCGTAACTCAACGGTAGAGTCCTGCATTTGTAACGCAGCGGTTGTCAGTTCGACTCTGACCGCCGGCTCCAGAAATGAACAGTGGCAAGCGTAGCTCAATCTTGGTAGAGCGCCTGACTGTGAATCAGGTCGTTGCGAGTTCGAGTCTCGTCGTTTGCCCCATTTTAAAGGAAGTAAGATGACTAAACGTACATTTACAGATTTTGATGCAGTCGCAATAAGAGCAGACTACATCAGTGGTATGACAATCAAAGAAATAATTGATGAGTGTGAAGTTGATGTTTCACGAAGTACCATCTCGCGCATAGTCAATAATAAAACATACAAGAACTGCATTGGTAAACGAATTGTGTTCACAATGAGACCAATTGTAGGACCTGTAGGAGTTAAATTAGTTGATGAGAAGTAAGTTAAAATGACGCGGAGAGGCTGTTGGTCTGCCTGCTATGTTTCATACGCATAGCCACGTCGGTTCGATTCCGACCTCCGCTATCAAAATAAATTTAGGTCGTTAGTGTAGTGGTAACACAACAGATTCCAAACCTGTAGACTGGGGTTCGATTCCTCAACGGCCTGCCAGAAACGAAGTAGGAGATAGTCGTGGCGAGAATTAGAAAATGTATAACCAGCAAATATCTCCCAAAAGTTATATACATCATTTGCTATGGTAACAATGAAATTATATTCTGGAATGAAGAAGAAGAAAAGTGGGAAAACGGACAGACTAGAAGAAAAAGAAAAGGTGGTGGACGATATCACAAAATGTACGAAAGAGGAGAAGTCTTTTCTCCACTAGAGTTCTTGATTGAAACAAGACATGGAGTACCAAGTGAATTAAAAATGAAAACAGATTAAGAAACGGATCACGGGTAGCTCAGTGCGCAGAGCGTCCGCCTGTTAAGCGGAGGGTCGTGGGTTCGAATCCCACCCCGTGAGCCAAAATTAAAGAAACGTGACAGAATAGGTTTAATTTTATATATAAGTAGAAGAAGAACACACACAGGAGGTCGGTATAATTGGCAATACCACAGGGTCGCGACCTGTATCCCCGTTCGACTCGGGGCCTCCTGTCCAGAAATATGAAAGAAAGAAGGAAAGACTGATGCCACCTGAAGCAGTATTTAATGTGATGTTGTGCTACGGAGGTATAGTGCTTATTTTGGTACTTATTTTCGGTAATTTTTGCAGTAAAAAAGAACAGCAAGTTGCTAAGCTTTTAGCGATGTTACAAGAAGTAGTAAATAAACATGGTCCAGATTCAGAAGAAGCTCGTTGTTTCATACTAGAACATGATAAGAATAAGGAGTTTGTAGATTTAGCACTCACTTTAGTTCTTATGGTAAGAGAGGCAAGAAAGAAAATGACAAAAAGTGGATGGGTATTTGATGAAGAAAGACCTTGGGGCAGTTTTGAAGTTTTAAAAGACGAAGAAGACTATAAAGTAAAAGTCCTTACTATTAATAAGAAGAGTAGTCTTAGTAAACAATATCACGAAAAACGCGATGAACAGTGGACAGTTGTTGCAGGTGCTGGTATTGTTGAGATTGATGGAGCTGAGATGCTTTGTAATGTTGGTGATACTTTCTTTGTTCCTAAAGGAGCAATTCATAGAATTCGTAATGGTGGTTTGGCACGCGATCTTGTAATCATTGAAGTTCAAACTGGCGAATCTTTTGATGAAGAAGATATTGTAAGGTTGGAAGATAAATATGGCCGAGCTGACTCCAATAGTTAATTCAATTCTTGACAAGCAAAGACATTTTCAAATGGATCACGCAGGTGTGAAGTCAATGAAGATATCGATGTCACTAGTCACTTTAGGCTTTTTGTCGTACGAATTAGCTATACATTGTGGAGGATCAATATCACCAGGAGGTCTTTTAGGTTCTGTCTTTGGAATGGCAATCGAGATGAATGAGTCTTTAGGGAAGGATGAAGTTAAAATTCTTCCATGTGAATGTATGCACAAAAAGAAGCATAGGTTATATAAAGCAACCAAACAGCTTTGTCCATGTTTGAAAGGTTAGAAATGGATTTATATCTTATTACATTAGATAGTACATTAGAACAAATAGAATATGGCCCTGTGTTGGCACAACAAACTTATGAAGAGGTTGAAGCACAAAACCCTCTTAGTGTAGTTAAGTTGATTAAGGTTCTCGGAGAAATAATAGACGAAAATTGATAAAAACTAAAACAAATAATTGCATATAAAAGCTTGAGGGTAAGTGTCGAATGCCCAGCTGAAGAAGAAGAGTAAGAGAAAGCGTTTCCACTTAATAGGGGATGCGGGATGTTTATAAAATTTAATATGGTGTCTCTGCTCTGCTTCTTCTTAAAGTGATGTAAAGCGCAAGAAAGAACAGGACAAGCATGACGAACGAACGATTTTTCATGGTAGCATTAATTACAGCATTTATTATTGTCATGGGGATGATGCATTGTGTAACAGATCACGACCCTGAGCAGAAGACAAAAATATTTGAACAGAAGATTGAAGCGCTTGAGAAGACGGTTGCTCTATTTGAACAAGAGAAGCAACTAATGCAGGAGTACACTAATATTCTTGAGATATTAATAGATGATTACACAAGAGAGATAATTAATCTGATGGGACAGCTTGGCCAATTAATCAACCAGCTGGAGGGAGCTGAAGCTACGCAAGAGGAGATTGACCGTCTAAAAGTTCTGGATAAAGATATACAGGGATTGAAATTGGAGCTGAATCGAAACTACCTTGAACAGATCAAAGACATGGAAGAAGATAAATGAACATTGATCAAGTGCGCAAGAAGAGTAGTATTCTGGCAATCCGTAACATCAAAAGAGCAATTGAGTTAATTGATAAGAAGATTGAGAGAGCTACAAAACGAGGACACTACCATGTAATAATTCGTTTTAATGAGAAGAAGAAAGCTGTTCCATGGTTTTGGCCTTTACCTTATTTATCTAAGAGGAATGTCTTGCAGATCATAAAAGAGGAACCTAAAATTGTAGGAGTAGTATTTGACTACTATGAAAGCTTAGGCTTTACATTTAGTATTCCCAAAGTAAATTTGAGATCAAACGAGCCTCCAGTATGGAGCCTCAAAGATGTAGTGAGGATCTATTGGTATCCTGAAATTGATAATTGGAGCAGTCAGCTAACAGTCAGTTCTGAGGACAATAGACTCAGACATTTGGTACAAACAGGTCGAGCACCTGCTGCAGTAATTAAGTCTAAAGGTGAAAAACAGTGATAGAATATATACTAGGCTTTCTATCCTGGCCAGCAATTGGACTATTAACTGCAGCAGTAGTCTACTTCTTCTTTGGACCTTTTTTATTTGACAGAGAAGAGGAAAAGAGTCTCTCGTACCTTGGACTTGTAGTAATAGTAGGAGCTGGTCCAATTGGTCTAGTTGCCGCATTGTCTATAATAGGTTACGCATGGTTTGAATTTAGAAGAGAACTAAAATCAGATCCAACAATTGCAGATTCTAAACTAACTGTATTAGTTAAGTATAAAATGTCAGAAAAAGAATGGCGGAAGCGTAGAAGAGAAGCTCGCTCTTTTAAAGCTTTCCGAGAATACATAAAAAGAGATTTTTAGGAAGTAAGATGACCAAATGCCCAAAATGCGATTATCAGGTATGCCACAGAGATGATAAAACGTTCTGTGCAATGTGTAACGAATGGTTACCAGAGAGGCCTCCACTCATCCCAGTTGTATTGGAAAGCCCGTTCGCAGGTGATGAAGAAGAGATTAAAAGAAACATAAGATATGGCCGTGCATGTGTGAAGGATTGTTTGCAGCGAGGTGAAGCCCCATATGCATCACATCTATTATATACACAAGAAGGAGTTCTGGACGATGAAGTTCCAGAAGAGCGCTCATTAGGAATGGGAGCAGGATTTGTTTGGGGAAGATTAGCAGAGTTAACAGTAGTATACACTGATCTAGGAATCAGTAGAGGAATGCACGACGGCATTGAGGCATCAAAAGAAATAGGAAGACCAGTTGAATATAGAAAATTAGGAAAAGATTGGGATAAAGGAAAAGAGAGTTAAGTGGAGTATCATGAACTAGCAGCATTGATGATATCAGCACTTCTTATTGGAGGTTTTGCAGGACTTTTAGGTGCATATGTTGTTCGTAAGGTTATGGAAAAGAAATGAATAAGTTAGATCCAGAATACAGATTCTATAGGAATACAAGTATTTCTGAGGGAGTTAGGTATTATGGAACTTGGCTTAGAAGATATGATGAAGTAAAATGGGATATATTATGGCAAGAGCCCAAGAGCTTTTGGATTAATAATTTTAGTAACACACACCCAAGAAGTACATATAATTATCTTGAAGAAATGGATAGACTATCAATATTAATATTATTAGGTAGTACGGCATATGAGGAGTGTGTAATAAGCTACGATGATTTTGAACCGCGTCGAGAGTTTGTAGAACAGCTTATAAAGAAAATTGAAAACTGAGAATATGGAAGGTACCGCGGAATGGTCTGCAATTCGGTTTGAACCCGAAGGCGGGGTAACACCTGGGAGTTCGATTCTTCTATCTTCCTCCAGAAATAAGAG
>Ga0164310_10002527_pt1 | contig 10547 bp, 8 predicted proteins | sample GuaBasSedimGuay1_FD_121795 | JGI IMG/M metagenome (GOLD analysis project Ga0164310, IMG submission 121795) | Subseafloor sediment microbial communities from Guaymas Basin, Gulf of California, Mexico - Guay1, Core 4569-9, 0-3 cm | ecosystem: Environmental > Aquatic > Marine > Hydrothermal vents >... | reverse complement strand
CTGAGCATCATAAGAGAGAATAAAATCTTGCTTTTGCTTTTTGTGGCTTTTACAGCCATAGCACCTTTAACAGCATTGCAAAGCTCAGGTGTTTTTGTTGGATTCAGGAAAGCTGAATACTCATTTATTCAAACAATTGTAACTTTTGCCCGCATCGGAATTGTTCCATTTTTAACTGCTTTTGGTGCTCTTGGAATCTACGCTTCCTACGGCTTAACACCCCTTTTAGCTTTTATCGTCGGAATATTTCTCACCTCAAGGATTTTAGGCTACAAACCGGTTCTAGCTGTGAGAAGAGAAGTTTTGAATGACGTGCTCCACTTCTCCTTCGGAAACTATTTGGCGAGGATATTTGAAATGCTTCCAACTTTTGTTCTACCCATTATGGTGGTAAACATATTAGGAGCAGAGAAAAATGCTTATTTTTATATTGCATGGCAGATTTCGATGCTTTTGCTGGCAATTCCAGGATGGACTTCAGTGTCTTTGCTTGCTGAAGGGTCATATAACCAGGAGGAGATTATATGGAATGCGAGAAGAGCTATGAAGTTTATTCTCATTTTGCTTGCTGTAGCAATAGCAGGCATATTTCTGTTTGGAAAGTATTTGCTCTGGATCTTTGGAGAGGAGTATGCCAGAAATTCTCTGGATGTTCTGCTAATTCTGATGTTTGGCAGTGTTCCTTTTGCCTTCAATGTTATTTACGCTTCTATTAAGAGAGTTCAGAAGGAGATCAAACCTGTGATCTGGGTTTATGGCGGCATTGCGATTATAACACTTGTAGCAAGTTATTTATTAATGCAGAACATGGGGATTGCTGGAGTTGGGATTGCTTGGGTGACTGCGAACGTAGTTATTGCCACAACAATTGGTGTGAAGCTCATTCAATGATAGACATTTCTATTGGTGTAAATTTTTCGTGCTATTCGAAAGGATCAATTCCATTCTTTGATGCAAGAAATACCCATAGCTAAACACCTCTTTTTGGAGTTGGCCAATTAACCCTTTAATCTAACTCTAATATCTTCAGTTTTTAATTTTATTAGTTCTCTCTCCACCTTATCCCAACCACCACTCTCCTCACAAATAAACCAAGGAACCTTAATAAGAGATTCCATTCTTATATTTCCGCATGGATGCCCATAAATTCTTAAAGGAATTATAGGATGAAGCTTTTCTCCTATCGCTTCCCCGTGATCAGCCGTTATAACTGTTCTCCCCGGTAGTATTTTGCACAATTTCTCTACATAAGGCATCACAGCTCTTAGATTTTCTTTATATCCCCAGAGCACCTCCTCCTCGGTTACTTTACCTCTTTGCAAAAGTCCCCAGATCCCAAGATCAACCTTTTGAGCTTCTCCAGACAGCATAGCTTCTCTTAATCTAACGAAGGTTTTGTCAATTCTTGCAAGTTTACCGATTTTAATGAAGGGACAATGAGGTTGTATAAAATGAATTATGAACTTCTTCCCCTGGTATCTTCTAATTGCTTGAATTGTAGCTTTATAGACAGCTTTTGGTGGTACGGTATTTAATTCTTCGTCCCACCCAGATAACCATACAGGTATGATCTTCCAAAACTCTCCCTCAAACTCTCGATTTACGAAAGGATTTGCTGTTATATAAACTATCTTCTTTTTAATTGGATTAAATTTATTATCTCCAAAATTCTCCAGCAGAAAGCTAAGTGTATCGGACCCTCTTGAAATCCTATATTCAAGTCTGCCTTTAATATTCCAATTCTTTATTTCACTTTCAAATAAATCGAATCTACAAGCATCCAGTATTATAAGATTATCAAACTCCTCTTTTAGAATATAAAAACCATTATTTTCTCTAAAAAGCAAGGGACATAGAATATGATCGAGAAATTGCCATTTCCACCAATATGGATCCTTCCAGTTTTTTTTAACTACATTAAGGAAGTGCCTTGGTCCATGTTTCCTTAAGAGTTTTATAATCTTCTTCATTTTTCTTTAAACAAGATTTGACTACCGCCGTTATCATAAATTTTGTTCTTCTCATTTAGATTTAGTTGCGAAAGATTAATAAAGCTAATATAACTGTATGAAGGAAAAGGTCTAATATCAGGAACAATTCTTTTTAGTATAAATACTTTTTTGCTAAGGAAAAAATACCCCTTATTATTTATAGTTTTCTCACTTATAGCCCCATGCAACCCTGGCGGTTTGTACTTCACAGCTGGATCATATTCAGTATATGTGAGGTAACTGGGAAAACAATCACCTAAGTCGCCACTACTATAAATTTTAATTTGATCATCTCTATTTAAGAAAAGCCAAGACGTGGCCGATATATCACTCTTAAACATGTAATAGTTAAAAAGGTGAAACTTCTCTGCTTCCGTCCCTTGACTCATTATTCGTACTCTATCTAAGTTTGGTTGAGGTGACCGCTCATGTGTTATGGTTGTTGCAATAAATCCAGAGTTTACAAATAATATAATCATTAAAAATATCGAGAATAATTTGTATGTGAGAGTATCATTCGCTTTAGCATGAATCAACTTCATTAGTGATTGTGTACCCAACACCACATATGGTGAAAGGAAAAGTCCAGCAAACATCCAGGTTCTGTCTACACCCATGCCCATTACAGGTAAAGCAAACGTTAGTAAAACCATGAGGGCTAAAATGGACAGATAAAAGTATACCCGATTTAAGTGGATAAATGAGAAGTCCATAAAAGATAAACTTTTCATTTTTGATTTTAAAATTGATGTGGAGGAGAAACACTTTATTAATGTCATTAAAAGACCTACTACGCTAAGTAAAGTTACAATTAGAAATTGAAATTTTATGAACTCATAAGTGAAGGAGAAAGATGGTGTGGTGAGAGCCCATATGAAACCTGACCTTGGACCGAATAGATTAATAATACCAGTTAATATATCTCTGTAAAATATAGTAGTAAGAAAGGAAAAAATCTCAGAAGATGCAGTATATATATACCAAGCATATAAGAGAACAGCAAAAAGTATAACTAAAGTTAATGTTAAAGTGGATTGCTGGTTTCGGCTACTTTGCCAGAATCGAATGTCTAAATGCATAAGAAGATATGCTCCCAGGAGCATAAAGAGAAAAATATAAGCAACCCCATAATGGGAGACTATAAGCGAAAACATAATAATGGTTAACAATACAGATCTGAGTAAGTTACTAATTTGAGAGTCAAGTAGTAGTAAGGTAAAAACTGCTACGAAAAGCAAGGCTAAACCAGTTCGAGTGTTATTAGCAAGTTCGGTGAAAAAAGGAAATGAAAATATAAACAAAAAGGTAGAAAGAACCGCTATTCTAGGTGAAAATTGCTTACAGAATATTTTGTAGAGAACAAGTGATATTGTTGAAAATAACAGTGGATGAATTATTTTAAATTCAGATATAAGGTTAATACCTAATATAAGTGAATAAATAGGATGCAAAAGTGCAACTCTGAGCATGGCATATTTCTCAAACTCAAAGCTGGGATCCCAAAATCCATGAGTAATAACAAGATTAGCAGCGTAATATTCCGCTGTTTGGTCACCTTCTGCTGTGGGATAAGCTACTGCTAGCGTGTTTTGAAGAAGTAACGAAAGCGAAATACCCCAAACAATAAGTGGATAATACTTTTCATCGATATTTCCCCATATCAAAAATAACGGAAAAGCTGCAATAATTACATTTAAGGATAATATAAGCATAGGATTGGAGTAATAATTTACAAGAAAGGCCCCCAAAGTAGCCAGAAAAGGTAATAGTAATATAAAGAGAGACAATGGAGTGAATATTTCTCGGACAGATTTATATGATGGCAATGATAGTTGTTTCTTTAAGATTCTGAAAACTAAAACTAATAAAAAAATCAGTCCTGTTATTATGAGAGTAATATTAATCTCTGTGATAGGTTTCACATTTGCGAAAATATAGAGCAAATTTGAAAATAACCCAAGTAGTAGAAGTAAACCTAGACTTGTTACGATTGAATATATCAAATGCTCCCATCTATTCATTCCTAACCCTAAAATTCCTAGAAAAAGAATGCCAGGAAGAAAGGTTAATAAAATGAAGCCAAAGATAGAACGTAACACAAAAGTGTATGGCTGCAACCCAATTAATTTCATACAAAAACTCATGAGGAAAATAGTATGTACTGCAAGTACAAAAGTAATTATTCTTGTATTTGAGGTCAGTGTCATTAAGCAACCACTCTACTGACCACTAAGGGACTTAATCTTTCGTGCAATATTAGAGGTAACATTCTCCAAATTCTGCGTCCTAATGACTTGAAAAAGGGTCTTTCATGAGAATCCCCATACACAAGCATATATATGGGATAATGTAAGGCACCAAAATGTCTTTTAAAGCGAAGCAGGCCCTCATGGAACCTAGGTGTCTCGCCTAGGTCTAATACTCGCATCCTCCTTTTCGTTGCATCTTCTATACACTTCCAAAGCAGATAATGAACTGGCTGTAAATGGGAATAATCTTTTCGATAACCCTCGAATCCAAAGACTGCTCTGTCTTTGTAAAAAAACAAAATAACTCCGGCTATTATTTTACCATTGTAATCCGCCAATAGTAGACTGGCATTGTTTGGAATAAGCCGCTGTCTAATTAATTCAAACAATCGAAAAGGAAACATAGGTAAACCAAGCCTATGCCTTGTTTCACTAACAATTTTATAAAATTCTACAACATCATCCTTACTCTCGCAATACTTTATCCTAACATTCATTCTTTCAGCTTTCTTTACAGCCCATCTTGCAGAACCTTTGTCTAATCTTTTCCAATTTTCCTCGATGTTTGTTGATAAAGGGATTACAGAATTTAAGTTTGGAGCTATCTTTATTTTTAAAGGGGCTACATCACGAGGTGTCAGAGGAAGATTTTTAGATGACTCAAATGATTTGATTTTGATTTTTACATATTTGCAATTCAGTTTATTCGCTAATTGGATAACTTCATTTATCGCTTGCTTTAAGCAGTTTATGTTGGTATATAGGGGCTCTTCATGAGTGATAAGCTTCTTAGGAGTAAAAATTCCCTGTTCATAATAATAAACCGGTACACAAGCATATTGATCTAATGACCCTTGAAAGATATAGTAAGATTTGCACTTCAATGTCTTTGCCCATATTTCTCTCCAATATGGTGTATGAAAAAGTGTTATATTTTGATGTTTTAATACTTCCGATGGAAGAGAACTTGTAATCATAAAATATCACCTCTTTTTGAATAATAAATACCTAATTTTTCTTCTTCGTATAAGTGGAAGTAACAGTTTAGCGATAGGTTTACGTAAATTCCTAATTAAAACTTTGTCTTCCATATGAGTTCTAACAAGTTCCTCTTCAAGTAACGAAGTATAGTTGTCGGTGTATATGAAATTATAGTCTGCAAATTTGTTGATCCAAAAAATTTTTGGATGAATATTAATTCGAAACTCATCTTTTGCGTCTTCTTTAATTAAGGTCTTAAGTAGTAAATATCCACCGCTCTTCACCACTCTAGAAGTTTCTAATAATACATTTTCAGTATTATTTATATATTCAATTGTCACTAAAAGTGTTACAAAATCGAAACTATCGTCATGGAAGGGTAATTTACTACTCTCTAGGTCACTTCTTATTAAGTACCCTTTAACATCTTTAGGAGCAGTACTTAAGCAGTATTTACTAATATCAACTCCATATGCTTCTATCCCTATATCCCTAAATGCTTTTACAAGAAATCCTTTAGCACAACCGATGTCTAAGATTCTCTTAGGGTTAAATAAACTCTGTATAGTTTTAGCGAGTACAAGAAATTTTGGATATAACTGCTCATATCTATAACCATAACTACCATACGTACCAGGTATCTTTTTATCTCCATTAAAAAACTCCTTTCCAAACTTTTCTGATATCATTTTCACCTTTGATATTCCTCCCTGATCATTTCTATAAGCGTTTTTACAAATTTTTCATAATTTCCCGCTTCAATAAGCATGCCCCTCCGAAAGGGGTCTCGTATTCCGGGCACATCGAATGCGACAACTTTACATCCAAATTCTTGCGCCTCATCTGGAGGGAGATTCCAACCCTCCATGAGGGAGCATGTAGCATAAACCTTACATACTTTGTAGAGTGCAAGCAATTTCTCATCTGATATAAATCCAGTAAAGATGACATTTTCGCTAGCCTGTTCTCGAAGCTGTTTGAAGTAGCTTGGGACGGTTGGCTCACCTACTATTATCAATTTTGCTTTTGGTATTTCTTTTCTGACTAAATCAAACACCTCGATTAGTTTGTGAATGTTCTTTGTTGGGCTTATCCTTCCAACAAATAAAATTAGAGGATCATTCTTAGAAATTCCATGCTCCTCAAAGATAGAATAGTCTGGCGACATATTTTTAAATCTACTTACTGTTCTATCGGTTATTAATAGGCTTTCAACACCTGATTTCTTCTTTAGTATCTCTTGAGAAGACTTACTCATTGAACAAACTACATGCGCATTCTTTACAATCCAACTTTTTTCCTCCAAATATTCCAATAGTCTCACGAAAATTCTCTGAAGAGGATTGCTTAAAGCACTGAGTTCTGGTGTATCATAATGCCAAACAACATAAGGTATGGAAAAAAGGCGTGAGGTTATATAAGCTAATAGAGTTAACGGATAGCGATGAGCTATCAGTAAGGCAAATGATTTAAGATAATATACTTGACGTAAAAGGAAAAATACGTTTAGCGGGCACAATAGTTGGTAAACCTTCCCCAAATAGAAGTTGGACGGAATTCCAAGGATCTTTAACTTAACTCCTTCGGGTGGCTTCATATCACCCCTAAAAGCGAGGATTTCTACATCATATCCATTCTCATTAAGTTCTCTTGCCTGTTGCTCTACTACCCTACTAACACCGTCAGACTCTTCGAAAACGAGTGAAAGTAAGGCAATTCTCTTTTGCGCTTTGCCTATCAATTTTTCTGCTAACTCCGTAATATTTTTACAATTACGCAATTCTTCGTAATTGAATTTCACCTTCCATCCCTCCTTTTTCTCTCTTTTTGAGGATCTTAACGATTTTTCTCATTTCATTAGCAAGTTTTGGATACTTATCTATTAAATTCTCCTGCTCCGTTGGGTCTTGTCCAAGGTTATACAGTTCGTCTGTATCTTTTTGTCCAGTTATAAACTTCCAGTCTTTTATTCTTAAGGCTATAACCTCCCTTCTGCGTTTGTAATAGAAATCCTTACTGATAATCCAATCAGTTTCGTTTAAGAAACTGTCCACTAAGAAAGAATTATTTACTACATTTAAAATGATTTTAGACAGGTTAAGTAACGAAACGGGTTTTTCAATTTCTTCTCTCTCATCCACATTGCCTACAATCAACGGGACATGAATGTTCTCTTCGTGAAGGTGTGGATAATAGTGTCCGTAAGATCCTCGCTCTCCGAATTCTTCTCCATGATCGGAGTGAATAACAAAAACTGGGTCATAATCGCTTAAATCCTTCTGTAATCTACCGATGAAAGCATCTGCATAATAAATTGAACTATCATAAGCATCTATCAGCTTCTTTCTAACTTTCTCTGGAATATTAACATTCTGTTTTTTCATCAATTTAAAAATTTTCCAGCCAGAGTAATACATATCGATAAAGTTGCTCCATTTCCTAAATCTTCTTGGAACTATCCAAGGTAGGTGGGTATCGAGTAAAAACACCCACAAAAAGAATGGCTTTTTGGCTTTGCCAATCCATTCTATAATTTCGTTATAATAGCTCTCCCAAGTCTTAAACGCTTCTCGCTTCAAAAATAAATTTTGTACGTTTCTTATGTAAGAGAATAATTTACTCCCCTTAATCATCCTTTCAAATATTTTTTGGTGGGATTTCTTGGAGAAGAAGAAATCTTGGAAATAGTCAAATCCTTTGTCAAAACCGAAATACCTTGAAGTGTATGGATTACAGCAAAAAGCCCCTGTTGAATACCCCTCACCTGATAATATTTCTGGTATTGTCCTGTTCTGGCGGAGATGGTATATTGTGTCCTTCCGCCAGCCTACATCCTCTGACTTCGAACCAATTACTCCTTTAAATTTCATTAGTTTTCCAGTGAATATCTGTGGCATTGATGGAACCGTTCTTGGGGCTGGTGCTATGGCATTTTTGAATACAATCCCTCTATCAGCTAATTTATCAATGTTTGGAGTGGTCTTCCTATGGTAGCCCATAAAACTGCAATGATCTGCTCTTACACTATCCAAGGTTATCAAAACTATGTTTCTCATTTTCCCCCTTCCTTACTTTGCTAACTAGGATCACTCCAGCACTCATAGATGGAAATCTGCTAATGATTTTTTTATCTAAGAAGTTGTTCAGCCACGGGATTCCCTCTTCTATCTCAATATCGAAATCGTGTAATTTTAACAGTTCCTTGAGAGATCTGAGAGTAAAATATCTGATATTTCCAGCACCAGGTAAGACCGTCTTACCACTTCTTCCAAATTTTCCAACACGGTATTTTAAGCTGACATTCATACCAAAAGGTTGAAAACCGAGAAGTAGTGCAATCCTATTGTAAAAACTTGCTAAATTTGGAAAAGTTATGACAAAGAGACCTTTATCCTTCAAAACTCTGCGGACTTCTTCCAAAAAATGGTCTGGATCAAATAAGTACTCTATGACTGATCCCGCAAATATGGCATCAAAATAGTTATTCTCAAATGGAAAATCTTCTTCATCTATATCCAACTGGAAAACTTTAACTCCATTTTTTCTTGCCAACTCTACACCTTTCTCCGAGATTTCAATTCCATAGACTTCCTTTGCATTACATGCTTCCTTCAATAAAACCGAAAAGTTTCCATCTCCACAGCCCACATCTAGAATTTTTTCGAATTTGCATTTTGAAAATATATTTAAAACTTTTCTGTGTCCATCGCTGAGCTCGTGTAGATTCTTAGTTGTAATTCCATAATATTTCTTATGATAAAGGCTTTTTCTACTTTTCATTTATTATCATCCTCACGCTTTGACATATCCGCTTAATCTGGTCTAATTTTAACAATACACTACTCGGCAAATTAATACCTTTCTTAGATATTTCTTCAGCCATTGGCAGTCTCTCTCTGCTATTATACATTGGTAATAAGTGCATCGGCACGAAAAACGGCCTTGTCTCGATTCCTTTCATTTCAAGTTTTCTTGAAAGTTCATCTCTGCTTATTCTCGCTTTATTTTCTACCAAAATCGAATACATCCAATAAACGCATTTAGCCCATTCCATTTCGGGATGCAATTTAATCAACCCTTTCTCCTCTAACTCTTTTAATTCTCCAGCATACCACTTTGCTATCTGCCTTTTCTTCTTAATGAGCTCATCAAGCTTTTTGAGTTGAGCAACACCAACAGCAGCTTGCAGATTAGTCATCCTGTAGTTGAACCCGATAATTTCATGCCAGTATCTTCTATTTTTGCTCATCGCATGATCTCGCAAATTCCTCATTCTCTCAGCTAACTCTTCGTTATTCGTTAAACACATACCTCCTTCTCCTGTTGTTATTATTTTGTTTCCGTAAAATGAGAAACAGCTTATGTCTCCAAAACTTCCAACTTTTTTGCCCTTATACTCAGCACCATGAGCCTCTGCAGCGTCTTCTATCACATATAAATTATGGTTTCTTGCTATCTCCATAATCCGATCCATATCGCAAGGATGCCCATAGAGATGAACAGGAATTATAGCTTTTGTTTTTGGTGTGATCTTCTCTTCTATCTTTTCAGGATTAATGCACCAATACTCAGGATGAGAATCCACGAAAACAGGTTTTGCATTGCAATAGGTTACAGCGTTAGCCGTGGCAACAAATGTAAGAGCGGGAACTATTACCTCGTCACCTTTTCCAATTCCCAGAGCTTTTAATGCTAAGTGTAAAGCAACAGTCCCATTTGCAGTAGCAACACCATACTTAACCCCGCAATACTTAGCGAACTCTCTCTCAAACTCCTCAATGAACTTACCCTTTGATGAAATCCAGCCAGATTTTACAGCTTCAATTACATTCTTTAATTCTTCGTCCCCTATGTAAGGTTCGGCAACTGGAACCCTCATTTCAGACCCTCAAAGCCCTTGTTAATATTTTATACTCACTTGGATAGTTAGGAGCGTCCCATGGGAATTTTTCACCATTAAGCCATCTTTCCCATCTATTTAAATCTTCATCAACCATTATTTTAACCAACTGCTTGAATTTAGTCTTTGGTTTCCATCCCAGCTTTTTCTTAGCCTTAGAATAATCACCACATAGATAGTTCACATCTAAAGGTCTCATAAACCTCTTATCAACTTTAACATATTCCTGCAAATCTAAACTAACTATATCAAAAGCAATCTCACAGAACTCTCTTACTGAATGAGCTTCACCAGTTGCAATTACATAATCATCTGGCTCATCCTGCTGAAGCATTAACCACATTGATTCTACGTATTCTGGTGCATATCCCCAGTCTCTCTTAGCTTCTAAATTGCCCAATCTCAATTCTTTCTCCAATCCTAAGG
>Ga0164310_10002525_pt1 | contig 10549 bp, 11 predicted proteins | sample GuaBasSedimGuay1_FD_121795 | JGI IMG/M metagenome (GOLD analysis project Ga0164310, IMG submission 121795) | Subseafloor sediment microbial communities from Guaymas Basin, Gulf of California, Mexico - Guay1, Core 4569-9, 0-3 cm | ecosystem: Environmental > Aquatic > Marine > Hydrothermal vents... | reverse complement strand
CCTCAACATTTTCAACGGGCCAGAGGGAAATTGTAGCAAAAGATTTCTTTTGCATATGGAATTGAATAAATTTTCTTATATTGAGCGAGGAGATGATATCGCTGTTGAGAACAAGGAAGGTGCCATCTATGTATTTTTCAACATTTTTTACCGCTCCAGCTGTTCCGAGAGGTTTTTCCTCCTTGACTATCCTCCCATTTATTCCATTTTCGTTGAAATATTCTTCCAGCTGTTCATTTCTGTAATTTGCGGCAACAATTATTTCCGTACCTTTTGGCAACGCCTCTATAATATAGCTGATCATTGGTTTATTTAGCAGGGGAAGCATGGGCTTGGCTTTTGTGTATGTAAGCGGGGCTAGGCGAGTTCCGAAGCCTCCTGCCAGTAGCACTGCCTGCATGAATTTGAATTGAGAAGGTATTTAAATACATTGCACGAGATAGAATTAAAAATGCATTTCATTTACAGGTTGGATGAGTGAGTTGGTCATCTTCGACAATCATATACATTTGAGTTACAGGGGAAGGCATGTGGAGGCAGTTAAGGAATTTAAAAAATATGGAGGCACACACCTGAATTTTTGCCCCTATACAGATGTTCGCAGAATTGCCAGAGAGAAAAGCTATATGGGGTGTTATGAAGAGGGAATTAAGCTGGCAAAAGAAGCAGAGGAGAAAAGCGAGATAAAAATTTTCCTTACCATAGGCCCATATCCGGTAGATTATCTCAAACTCCGTGAGACCATAGGAAGGGGGGAAACCATGCAGATAATGAGGCGAGGCATGGAGGAGGCGGCGGAGCTATGCAAGGAAGGTATGGCAATAGCCATAGGGGAGATTGGCAGACCACATTTTAAAGTGGATGAGGAAGCATGGAATGATAGTAATGAAATAATGAGATATGGGATGGAACTTGCAAAAGAAGTTGGAGTGCCTGTAATTCTTCATATGGAAAAGGCAACACCTGAAAATATGAAGGAAATTGCGGAAATGGCAAGAAAGGTGGGGTTGAAAGAAGAGAAGGTTATAAAGCATTACAGCCCACCTCTTATAAACCCGGAGGAAAATTATGGCATATTTCCTTCTGTAATAGCTAAAGAGGAGAACATAAGAGAGGCGTTTAAAAAAGGGAAAAGATTCATGCTGGAAACTGACTTTCTCGATGACTTAAAAAGGCCTGGGGCGGTGTTGGATATAAGGACCATACCAAAGAAACTCAGAAAACTTTTGCAGCAGGGAGAGATAGGTGAAGAGGATATTATGGTTATAAATAAGGACAATCCTGAGAAAATATATGGCATATCCTTAGATTAAAGCCATCGCCGGCACAACAAGCTCCTTTCTGCAATTTTTGCAGATATAGTACACTCTACCATTAAACTCGTGATGCACCATCTGCCCGCCACATTCCGGACATCTTTTATTTGCTATCATTTTGCTAACCTTCTGCTAATAAAAATAGATTTTTCATATATAAAGATTTCGCCAATATTATAAAAAGGTTTCATATTACGTGAGCAATGTCTGAAAGACCGAGTTTCGATGAATATTTCATGAAAATTGCAAAAATTGTTGCAACTCGCTCCACCTGTTTGCGCCGCCATGTTGGGGCTGTTATTGTGAAGGACAATCATATATTATCCACTGGCTATAATGGGGCTCCGAAAGGTTTTAAACACTGTAGCGAGGTTGGATGCCTGCGAGAGCAGCTGAGGGTGCCAGAGGGGCAGCGACATGAGTTGTGTCGCGGCTTGCATGCAGAGCAGAATGCAATAATTCAGGCGGCTGTTTTTGGCGTATCGATAAAAGGAGGGACAATATATTCGACACATTTTCCGTGCAGCGTATGTGCGAAAATGATTGTTAATGCTGAATTAAAGGAGCTTGTATATCTGGAATACTATCCGGATGAACTTTCTCAAAAGATTCTGGAGGAAAGCAATATAAAGGTGAGAAAATTAGAGATGTAATGCAGTATAAGGAAAAGGCCCTCCTGCTGATAAGAGATATTCTCATTTCCGTAGCGATAGTCGGCATAATACTTGCTGCCCTCTGGGGGTATACAGGACAGTTTCCTCATTCTCCGATGGTTGTCGTAACCTCTGGCTCAATGATGCACGAGGATGCTCCATTTGGGCGTATAGGAACAATAGATCCCGGCGACCTTGTGCTTGTGAAAAAAATTAATGGCAGAGAGGATGTAGAAACGAGGGGGGCGAGAGACAATCCAGCAACAAAGCATCGCACCTATGGCGATTACGGAGATGTGATAATATATTATCCGATGGGAAATGAAAAGAGAGTGCCAATTATCCATCGTGCCATATGCTGGGTGGAAAAAAATGATGATGGCACATATACCGTTGAGGAATATGGTATATACAATGCAACATCGATAAATATTCCGGAGTTGCATTTAAGCAACTACAGACCGGCCAACGAAGGTTTCATAACAAAGGGAGATAATAATGAATATCCAGACCAGATTCCAAATGGCGGGATATGCGAGCAGCCAGTTAGGCCAGACTGGATTATAGGAAAGGCGAGAGGGGAGATACCTTGGTTCGGTCTTATAAAATTAATATTTTTTGGAAATGGAGAGGGGTATTCTGGCAGCGATGCAGTGAAGATAGGAAAGGCAGTAGCTCCAAAAGATGAATGGATATGTCTTGGCATATCTCTCGCAATCATAGTTGGAGTGCCAACAGCATGGGATGCATATAATTTTTACAGGAAATGGAGGAAATCAAAGGAGTCTGGATTGTAAAGGTGGCTTGTAGTTACTCAAATCTGGAATTGATTCATCCTTTTCCAGCACTTCCTTTATTTTCATTGGAGCAGAAATTTCTATTTCCCTTGTCCTTCCATATCTTCCCTTTGAAACAACCCTTGCATTTATTATGCCGAGCATATCAAGCTCTGAAATTAAATCTGCAACCCTTCGCTGTGTAAGAATATTTATGCCTCCTATTTTACATATGTCTCTGTATATGTTATATACTTCTCCCGTTGTGAGTCCATCATAATATTTCTCGCCAATTATAACAGCCATAAGCACTGCTTTAGATTGTATGGGCAGAGTTTTCACCACTTCTTTTAGGCGATCAAGCTCTATCTTATTTTCAGCCATTCTCACATGCCTTTCCGTAACCTTTTTCTCTCCATTCCGCTCCGCTATCTCCGCCGAAACACGAAGCAAATCCAAAGCCCTTCTCGCATCCCCATGCTCCTGCGCGGCCAGGGCGGCGCAAAGCGGGATGACATTGTCTTCAACCACTCCTTCCTTAAATGCGTGCTTTGCTCTCTCGCCAAGTATATCGCACAGCTCATCTGCAGAGTATGGTGGAAAAACCATATTTTCCTGCCCTAAGGAAGATTTCACCCTGGGATCTAAAAATTCTGTGAATTTCAAATCGTTGGATATTCCTATGATGGACGTTCTTGCATGGTTTAAGTCGTAATTGAGGCGGGAGAGGTTGTATAGAACCTCGTCACCCTTCAGCTTATCCACTTCATCAAGCACTATCACCGCCACACCCTTAGTGCGGTCAATTGCCTGTATGAGACGACTGTATACTTCGTCGGTGGGCCAGCCAGTGAATGGAACTCTTTCTTCCCACACTTTTATGAAATGATTTGCAACGTTCTGCAAAACTCTGTATTGTGTGTCGACGATTTCGCAGTTTATATACACAAAATTTGTGTTAACGCCCAACTCCTTTCCCTTTTCCATGAGTTTCTTTCCTATGAATTTTGCCACCGCTGTTTTACCTGTGCCAGTTTTTCCATAGATGAACACGTTGGATGGAGTTTCACCCTTTAAAGCTGGAGCAAGTATTGAAGCAAGTTCCCTAATCTGCTTCTCTCTATGTGGAAGTATGTCAGGCACGTAGGAAGGGCGAAGCACTTCCTTATTTTTGAATATGCTATCTGAAGATATTAACCCGTGGAATATATCTTTCATCATTATTCCTCCCCCAAAAGGTAACATAGTAATGCAATATTGGTAAATAAATGTTGTCAGCCATCCATGCTTTGGCTACAATTACTTCGGTTTAAAAAATTGATGGATAAGAAATAAAAGGGCATAATGCTGAATGGTGGCGAGATTTATTACTAATTAAAAAATAGGAAGAGAGATTTAGGCTTCATCAGGTTAATTGGATGGGGCGAGAGTTTTAATGAATTTCATTAAAAGCATTCATTCCGTGAATGTTTATAGAGTACGCTACCTCTTTTTCCTTATCAATCTTATTATCAACTCATCCAGCCAACTTAAAATTTCTCTTTCTTCACCAACCTTTTTGTTCATTAGGAAATTTTAAAAAACCCTGAATATTCATAAGGCGATGAAGCAATTGAAAGTGAAGGATGTGATGAATAGAAACCCAATTGTGGCAGAGGTTCCAGGGAGCAGGGAGGATGTCCTCCGCATTTTTGGCAAATATGAGGTTTCGGGTGTGCCAGTTGTTAAGGCTGGAACAAAGCAGTTTGCCGGTATTGTAACAAGGAATGACGTTTTTAAAAATCCTGAGGAGAATCAACTCGCTCTCATAATGAATAGAAATCCGATAACTATATCTCCAGAAGCAAGTTTGAGAAAAGCTGCCAAAATATTTTATGAAAAAAGAATTCATGGCATTCCCGTTGTTAAAGGTAAAACACTTGTTGGTGTAATTTCCCCAACAGATATATTGAAAGTTATAGCTGAGAAGGGAGAGGATATTGTGGAGAATTATCTCTCACCTGTATTCATACCTATCTATCAGGAAACTCCTTTGCCCGTTGTTATGAAAATTTTCCGTCTAACCCACGCCTCCGCTTTGCCTGTGTTAGATGATGATGGAAATCTCGCCGGTATAGTGGCAGATGGCGATTTATTCACCTTCTCCCACCTCCATGAAACGGTTGTGAAATCTGATTTGGGGCTGGGAGAGGATGAGGACATATGGACGTGGGAGGGTATAAGAGATGTGATGCGTCTATACTATGAAACGGCAAAGATACAGTTACCTCCTGTGCCGGTAAAAGAAGTGATGGTGAGAAATGTTATAACTACTTACATAAAGGCGAAAATAGCAGATGTGGCGAAAAAAATGCTTGAGCATGATGTTGATCAGTTGCCTGTACTCGATGAAAGAGATGATATCGTTGGAATGGTTTATGATGTTGATTTGATGAAAGCCCTGCTGTGATTGTATGGATGGGTATGAAAAAATAATATCTCTGGCGAAAAGGCGCGGTTTTCTTTATCCATCTTATGAGATTTATGGAGGGGAAGCAGGATTTTATGATTACGGCCCTTTAGGCACATTAATGAAAAATAATATTGAAACAATCTGGCGGAGATTTTATATTCTTGGCGAGAAATTTTTTGAGATATCTACTCCTGTCATCACCCCATATGCTGTTCTTAAAGCATCAGGTCATGTTGATGAATTTATAGACAAGATTGCCACATGTAAAAAATGCGGAGCAAGTTTTAAGGTGGAGGAATTAAAAGAGGGAAAATGTCCTCTGTGTGGAGGAGATGTCATTGAAGGAGAACTCAATCTGATGTTTGAGACATATATAGGCGCAAAGAAAAAAGACAAAGCTTTCCTCCGCCCGGAAACGGCGCAGGGCATTTTTGTTGATTTTCCATTGCTCTATGAATTTTTCCGTAAAAAAATGCCATTTGGTGCTGTGCAGATAGGCAAGGGATTCAGGAACGAGGTTTCACCAAGGCAAGGAATTATAAGGCTGCGAGAATTTTCAATGGCGGAGGCAGAGGTGTTTTTTTCGCCTCATGAAAAGAGACACCCAAATTTTGATGAAATTGCTGATGAGAATGTCCTTCTGATTACGGAAAAGGATGAGGAGATAAATTGCAGCATAGGGGAGGCGGTAAGGCGTGGCATAATAGGAAATGAAGCCCTCGCCTACTACATTGCTCTCACCAAAAAATTTTTAATAAGCGTTGGAATCGATGCAGAAAAAATTCGTTTCAGACAGCATAAAAAAGAGGAGCTGGCACATTATGCCAATGAATGCTGGGATGCGGAACTTTATTCAGAAAGATTTGGATGGATTGAATGCGTTGGAATAGCGGATCGCTCAGCCCATGATTTAGAAGCACATATGAAGGCAACAGGCGTTGACATGAGGGCTTTTCGTAAATATGATGAGGCAAAGATAATCAGGAAAAAAGTTTTGAAGGCAAGAATGGATAAACTTGGTAAGGAATTCAGGGAAAAAGCAGCGAAGATAAAGGAGGAGATGGAAAAAATAGAGGCGAGAGGAGATGAAGAAAAAATAAAGGTTGTTGTGGATGGAGAAGAAATTGAGATTGGCAGAGAATTTTTCACCATAGAAGAGGTGGAGGAGAAGGTAACAGGGGAGAGATTCATACCTCATGTTATAGAACCCTCATATGGAATAGATAGAATATTTTATTTTGTAATGGAGCACAATTTTAGAGAGATGGAGAAGGAGGGCGAGAGATATGTCGTATTATCTTTGCCGCCCGAAATAGCGCCGATAAAGGCAGGGGTATTTCCTCTGGTAAATCGCGATGGTTTGCCGGAAATAGCAAAGGAGATAGAGGAGGAGTTAAGGAAGGAAGGCATAATGGCAATTTATGATGACAGGGGGAGCATAGGACGGAGATATGCAAGAATGGACGAAATAGGCACACCATATTGCATCACGGTGGATTACCAAACAAAGGAAGATGATACAGTTACAATTCGCTATAGAGATACGACAGAACAGATAAGAGTTGCCAGAGAGCAAGTTGCAGAATGGATAAGGAAAAAACTCGGAAGATGAGCACTCTTTCGCTTATAAATCTGAAAAAGTATTACAACAGCGGGAAAAGAGTTGTAAAAGCTCTTGATGGTATAAGTTTGAATGTAAAGAAAGGCGATTTCATTGCAATAAAAGGGCCAAGTGGCGCCGGGAAAACAACTTTACTCAATATAATGGGCTGCTTGGATAAGCCGACATATGGCGAGGTGAAAATTAACGATATAAATGTGCTGAGGTTAAGCGAGAATGAGCTTGCAGAAATAAGAAATAAGTATATTGGCTTCGTATTCCAATCATTTAATCTAATCGAAAAGTTAAATGCTCTTGAAAATGTAATACTCCCAATGATGTTTGCTGGCATTCCATATGATGAAAGGGCGAGGAAAGCGGAAAATCTCCTTCGCAAAGTGGGTTTAGAAAAAAGAATGCATCACTCTCCTTCTCAACTCTCTGGTGGAGAAATGCAGAGGGTAGCCATAGCGAGGGCTTTGGCAAATGATCCTAAAATATTACTTGTTGATGAGCCAACGGGCAACCTCGACTCAAAAACAGGATATCAAATAATGAATATTTTAAAGGAACTCAATCGTAAGGACAGGACAATAGTGCTTGTTACACACGATGATAATATTGCTTCATATGCCCACATCATTTATCATATGATTGATGGAAAAATATCAAAAGTGGAGGATAACAAAAAATGAATTTGAGAGAAGCATTTGGTATAGGTTGGAAAAACATAAAGAGACACAGAATAAGGAACTCTCTCTCTACCCTTGGAATCACAATTGCAGTTGCACTTCTCATAACAGTAAATATTTATTCATCAAGTATGAAAAAAACCTTTGTGGAGGATTTCAGGTTTTTAAACGACAAAGTGATTGTGGTGAGATGTGGGGAAAAGGGCGAGATGGGATATGTTTCGAGAGCTTTACCTGTTTTTACGTTAAATGATGAAGAAAATATAGAAAAATTGCCCCATGTCGAAAATTGTTGTCTTATTGGATGGACAGATGCCTTTGTAGTAAGTAATGAAACAAAAATTGCAATTCCAAACGGTATAATATTATCTCAGCCAGATATATTTAGCGTATATGATTATAAGTTGAATGGCACAACATTTCACAATGATAAGGAAGTAGTTGTTGGTTATGTTTTTGCAAATGAAATTGCCAGGAATATATTTAACCGAACACTAAATGTTGGAGATTCATTGGAAATTTTTATTCCCGAAATGAATAAAAGTTTTAATTTCAGTATAGCTGGTATTATAAATAAAATTGAGATGAGCACAGCCCTTGGCACAGATCATAATAAATGGATTGTGACCGATTACACATTAACAGACAAAACGCTTTTCAGAGTGCTTACTGCAAAAGCAACATCAAGCAGAGGTATAGATAAGGCGGTGGAAGAGATAAGACAATATTTGCAGGAAAACCCAGAGGCAAGGAATCTCGCAACCAGTCCATTTGTTATAAATACACAAAAAGATGTGGCAAAAACAATTGATAAGTTTGCTGGTCGGTTACAGAGATTTTCTCTTACCATAACCCTCGTCTCTCTAATTGTAGGCTCGATAGGAGTTACAAATATGATGCTGGTGGCGGTTATGGAAAGAAAAAGAGAAATAGGGATACTAAAAGCCATTGGTGCTAAAAATAGAGAAATCCTGCTACTATTTTTGATAGAAAGTATTTATATGGGGTTAATAGGAAGTTTCGTTGGTTGCATTGCTGGAAGTGTTACAGGTATTTTCCTTTCACATCAAAATGGTCTTATCCTTCTTTACCCTGTTATATGGATTTTCATAGCCATATTCATGGGATTTATAACTGGCATCCTCTCTGGCTTATACCCTGCATATAAATCAACTAAAATAGATGTTGTCGATGCGTTGTACCGCTAAACATCAAAACAAAAATTTTAATAATGCATAGCAATACACTACCAATGAAACCTTTGGAAGTCATTCATTCAAGTCTTGATAAGCGAGTGCTGGTTGAGCTGCGAGGAGGGAGGGAGTATCGCGGAATCCTTGAAGGATATGATCATCCTCACCTCAATTTAATATTGCGCAATGCTGAGGAGATTATTGAAGGCGAAAAAAAGAGAGAACTGGAAAAGGTTATTGTAAGAGGAGACAATATAGTATATATATTGCCGTCGTGATAAAATGGGAAAGGGAACACCATCAAAGGAAGGAGGAGGAAAAACCCACATCATATGCAGGAGATGCGGCAAGCATGCCTATAATGCGAGAAAAAAATACTGCGCTGCTTGTGGCTATGGAAGGAGCAGGCGGCTGCGCAAATATAGCTGGAAAAAGTAAAAAATGAATGAAAAATGTGGCGTAGTCGCTATAGCATCTCGCAATAGGGCAGCAGAGAGCATATTTCTCGCCCTGATGGCGCTGCAGCATCGCGGCCAGGAGGCGGCGGGCATAGCGGTTTTTGATGAAGGGATAAAAAATTTTCGTGGGTTGGGGCTGGTTCAGGAGGCATTCAGGGAATTTGAAATTGATGAAATAGAAGGGAATGTTGGTATAGGGCATGTGTATTACTCTGTTAAAATTTCTGCACCTGAAAATGCGCAGCCTACCTTGCTGCATACCCACGCTGGCGATATCGCCATAGCACACAATGGCATAATAACGAATTCAGAAAAACTCAAGGAAGAATTGATGGAAAAAGGACATATATTTTATTACGGAAATGAGGAGGAGGCAATTGCTTATCTACTTGCAGATTATTTAAAAAATAGAAGCGTTGAAAAGGCTGTGAAGCAGGTTATGAAGAAAATAGAGGGCTCATACTCCTTCACCTTCATGATTGATAACAGAGTATTTGGTCTCCGCGATCCCCTCGGCATAAAGCCGCTGTGCATCGGAAAGTTTGAAAATGGCTACATAATTGCTTCCGAGTCAGTTGCAATAGATGTGCTTGGAGGAGAGATAATAAGGGATGTTGAACCTGGCGAACTCGTTGAAATCACTCCCGATGGATACAGAAGTTACAAACTCATGGAAGAGAAACACAGAGCACACTGCTTTTTCGAATATGTTTATTTTGCAAGAGCAGATTCAATTATAGATGGAATAGAGGTGTATAGGGTAAGAGAAAGACTCGGCGAAATACTCGCCAGAGAGCAACCTGCAGACGCCGATTATGTCGTTCCCATTCCCGATTCAGGAAGAGCCCACGCATATGGATATTCAAAGGCATCAGGAATACCACTGGCAGAGGGGCTTATGAAGAATAGGTATATTGCGAGAACATTCATTTTGCCGACACAGAAAATAAGAGAAAAACTTGTGCAACTCAAGCTCAATCCGGTGAAAAGCATTGTTGATGGAAACAGAATTGTTTTAGTCGATGATTCAATAGTGAGAGGCACAACAATGAGAAAAATTGTATCGCTGCTACGCCGCCATGGGGCGAGAGAGGTGCATGTAAGAATTGCTTCTCCGCCCATAATAGCACCATGCTATTTTGGCATAGACATGACGACGAGGGAGCAACTTATTGCTTCTGGAAGGAGTATAGAGGAAATAAGGGAAAGAATAGGGGCAGATTCACTTGGCTATATTTCAATTGATGGGATGGTTAAAGCAATAGGCATGGAAAAAAATGATTTATGCCTTGGATGTGTCACCGCTGAATATCCAGTTAAAATAGAAGGGGAGAAATTCCGTTTCCAGGAGAGGATAGAAAAATGGGAAGAAGATTAACGTCTATCCCGCTCGTTATCATATTTTTCCT
>Ga0164310_10002524_pt1 | contig 10549 bp, 23 predicted proteins | sample GuaBasSedimGuay1_FD_121795 | JGI IMG/M metagenome (GOLD analysis project Ga0164310, IMG submission 121795) | Subseafloor sediment microbial communities from Guaymas Basin, Gulf of California, Mexico - Guay1, Core 4569-9, 0-3 cm | ecosystem: Environmental > Aquatic > Marine > Hydrothermal vents... | reverse complement strand
TACTGTAGGGTCTTCAAGTTCTGTATAAACAAGTTTAGCTGCTGTTCTATAAAAAGCATCCTCTCCTCTCATGGCTGCTTTATTGTAAAAGGTATAAGTTGCCCAAGCAGAGAAAGCAGCACCTGGGTCTGTGTCAATATAAAGTCTGCCCCTGAATACTTGAGCCATTTTATGTACTATTGGAATAGTTACGTCCTCAGAATCACTTACAGTGAAATCTATATCAGCAGTGATAGTATCTAAGGAACTACCTTTTACTCTCGATAATGCCACTATCTAATTCCTCCCATATTGCTTATCGACTGTTTTTTCAATCCGTTCAACACAAGTGGTATTCTTAACCACTTCGCTTTTCATTGCCCCTACATAACCAGTGAGACCTATGAGACTTAAAACAATAAGAGTTATGATAGGGAAGAACAACCAGTTTGATACCTTATTCCCCATAACCTTATCAATCTTGTCAAAAATAGTAGCATGTTGTTTTTTATTCTCTGTTTTCAATTCTGATAAATCCCTACATAGTTTTTTAAGTGTTTCTGCTTGTTGTATTAAAAGCTCTCTTTCAGTCATATTTTTCATTAAAGATGGATTCATCTCAATCTCCTATTTCATAAGCTGTTGAATCTTAAGCTGAAGGGCCTTGTATTCCTCTACATATTTTGCATAAACTCTTTTAATAGAACCACGACAAGCCGGACACCCGTATTCTCTTTCAATCTCCCATATCCTTTGTTCGAGCCAGTTGATTCTCTGCTGGATTATTGCTAACTGACTTTGGTTCATAGCTAATTCTATGTTCTCATTCTGCTTTATCTCATGAACAGCCTCCTCTGCTCTATAGCTAAACCAGTACGAAGCCACTCCCCAGGCACAAGTTGATATTGTAATTATTATACCAGCTCCAATAAGTATACCTGATATTTTCTTTGATCGTGTCATAGAATTATTTACCACCCGGAGGCTCTATTATCCCAAGATGTTACTCGAAAACGCTTCCTGGTACAATTTCCAGAGGTATAATCATAACGAATGATATACCACGAACCGTCTGAAGTGGCTGCTCCAAGAGTTAAGTGCATTCCTTTATAAATGCAATTATCGTCAGAATCATAATCATAACGAACATCTTTAAAATAATTACCGATGAGAAGAGATTCAACATCACCAAGCGTTGCTGTGAAATCACCATCAACATTGATTGTTGTCTGAGGCTGTGTCATTCGCTCCCAGGAAAGCGTACCTGTATTCCAAACCCAATTATTTGTGCGTAGGGAACGAGTTACTGAATCTGCTATAACTGTGACAAGAAGTTCAGAGATATCCTGTTTGCCGCTTACTTCACCGGACATAAGAACACCTCTCTTTGAAGAAGGGGAGAGGAGACACCTCCCCCCAAACATGAAATGCTTTGATGAGGCATGAAGACCTCCTTATTTCTTAGGAGACCCCTTCTGAGGGTTTCCAAAGACATGACCCTTTTTCACAGGATTCCCTCTTACCTTTGCAGGAGACTTCTTTTTTACAGGTCCCCCGATATTTTTATTTCGCCTGGTTGCCATTACATTTTACCCTTGGTGGGACGAAAAACCCCGCCTTTCTTTGTTGCGTTTCCGGAAGCGCTTTTGACAGGTCCTGAAACTGTTTTAACCTTACTTCCACTGCGACCCTGTTTCTGATTGTTTCTCTCTTTCATCAAAGGTTTTACACCTGCTGCTGTGTTTGCCATTTTAAATCTCCTTCTTTTGTGTTTATGGATATAAAAATTGTGCCATTTCGTCCCCTTTATCACAATATATTGATTTCTGTCAAGCGGAATGTTGTTTGGGGGGAGCACTTTGAGAATTTCATCGAGGATTTGAATACCGTAAAATATAATAAAGGTCACGAGTTGCCCGAATATCGTTTAAGGCATCGTGCGCTTCAATAGGTATTTCAAAATGTTCGCAAAGAGTTTCAAGTTTGTAGTTTAACAGGCGAAGAGTTTGCTCAGCGATATGCTCTGAAACGTAGGAAGCTACTTCTCTCTTAGGCCAAAAGAACCAAGAGCCAAAATATTTATCTTTCGTCCGTTCGAAAGCCGCTCTGAGAAATTGCTCATCGAAAGATACGTTGTATCCAGCGAGGACAAACTTATCCAACTTATTGAATTTGTTGACATATTTTGCAAGAACTTTTTTGAACTCCTTCATGACTGTAGCGAGGTCCGGAAACTGTAGAATTTCCTCTTCTGCCCGATTGTTTATATCAAGCGCTTTCTTTTCTATTTTAGCTCCGGAAAATGGTTTTATCAAAAAATCGCCCTCTTCAATAATACCGCCCCCAATTTCAACAATGTATGCAAGCTGAATCATTGCGTTTTTCTTTGGGTCAGTTCCTGTCGTTTCTGTATCAATCCACAGTACTTTACTCATTTTTCTTCTCCTTATTGTGCCCCCTCTTTGAGTTCCTTTATTCTTTTTTCGATGTAATAAGAAGGTGCTCCTGTTTTTCTAAGATATGCGGCCAAGGATTCTATTTCATCATTTTCTTCTTGTTTAACGGTTCTTTTGGGGAGCAGGGAAATTGCCGAGGCGAGGCAATCCACAAGGTCTTTTGTAGCGCTTGAGGGAAAACCACGAATTTCAGCATTAAGCTCATCCTGCCTTTTTTGGGTGAATAACCGCCCGTTGTTTATAACCGGTTCGAGAATTGAGCGAATGCGAAAGTCTTTTGTTATCTTTGTAGATTGATGAATTCCTATAAAAGGGAGCTTTTTCATACTCTTTTTTGCCTCATCAATCACAACATCGGCAAAAAGAGATTGCATGGCATTCGCCTCAACTCCGAATATTCTCGGGGAATAGTTTTCGCAACATTTGATTAATTGTTTTATATAACGTGAGGTTGGAAGACGTCCAGCCCAGGCGTATAGAGTGAAAATTCTGTGAATATGATCCGTTCCAATAACTATTATAGCCTGACGGGCCCGTGTTCTTTTCAGACGACCTTTCCCCGAGGCAGGGTCAGTGAAAGCATATTTATCTAAAAGATTGTACTCTATTTTCTCCATTTTATTTATATTTCAAGCGGAGATACTCCCCACGTCCTTTCCCGAATAACATATTCTGTACATCAGGAGTGTTCAGGTTGCTTCCATAAGGTGCTCTCGGCGCCTCAAATGTTTTAATCTTAGCTGCTTCAGAGAGAATTATATCTCGATCGTCAGCTTCAAAAATAATCTGGTCTTCAGAAACGGAAAAGCGTCTAATCAGACTGATATCAAAATCCACAAGAGAGGGGTCGGAAGCTTCATTCATATATAAAAGATAGAACATCGATCCGAATTCCCGCCGAAGCTGGTCGATACGTTTTTCGTCAAAGCGTTCCGGCCAGGCAGGTTTCCCGTCTTCTATTATTCTACGAATCATTACCTCGACACTGAGATCAGGACCTATTTCATCATCACCCTCTATAATATAAGAATATAAATCAAATACAGACCAGCGTGTGCCAATGATGAATTCCAGAGATTCAATACCGGTATCTTTTGCATATTCATCCATAAGAGCTCTGGATGCCTTATGCCAATCAATGGCAGCTCGCATCACTACCTCGGAATTTGCTGCTTCCAGGGATATTAAATCATCCTTTATAATAACAGTGGGTCGGGAGCCAGTGATAGCTCCTCCAACACCTACTGCATATATCGAAGGGTCTGGATAATCAATTTCCCGGGGAATAATAAGCTGTTGATTGCTCCACTTTTTTGCCTGGCGCCGAGGCTTTTCCCACGTACAATCAGGCCAAAGAGAACGAAAAACAGCGTTTGATTCAAGAGCAGAAGCAATAACACGTAAATTCGACTCAGCTCTTGTGGACGATTCCCCAGCAAGAAGGATACGATTTTCTTTTCCTGAAAGTCCGGGAAAGTATATGTTGTTTTCTTTTGGTTGAACAAGTATGTGCAGAGGAAGGCAATGCGAAACAATCGAAGTTTTTGCATGGTCTCTCGCCATTAAAAGCATTTTACGAAACGGAGGGGTTTTTTGAAGAAAATTTGCCACCGGAAGGTGAAAGTTTTTTGTAAGATAATCACGACCCATAACCCCCTTGGAAAAGACGAAAAGGCTCTCCTCCGCCTTTTTCTTGAATTTTTGAATGAACTTACCTTCAGGCATTGTTGCTCCTGCCTGACGAGGAAGTCCTGTTCGGGAATCAATGACAATTTCTTTTTGTTCCGGGGGATTATAATCATTTAAAAAATTAAGGTAATCGTTCATAAACCATTGCCCCAAAAATCCCAAAACGGAAAACGCTTCCTGGCGAAAAGTTCTGTTTTATTTCTGTCTGGCATTTTCAAAACCAATTCAATTATCTCACACATCTTTGACGCTCTGTTGCTATGTCAAAATATTCTTTCTTTAGTTCTATTCCTATAAATTTTCTGTTCAAGTTTTTACAGACTACTCCAGTTGTTCCGCTTCCCATGAAAGGGTCCAAAACAAGGTCTAACTCATTAGTGAAACTTTTTACGAAAAAGGCAACAAGCCCCTTTGGAAAAGTTGCCGGATGCTTTCTTTTCAGCGTAAATTGGTTGCTTACATTGTTTACATTTATAACATTTGATGGTCGGACTAATTTGAGATTACGCATGTTTGCAGTTCTCATACCCGCCATTCCACTACCATTTTCAGGGCTTCCACACATCTTTCTATATGTTCTTGCTATACTTTCTGCTTTCATAGGTGTTCCACAAGCTGTTGGATTAAATGTTATATGCTTCGGTTTTCTCTTTGTGAAATGATAAACAGGCTCAAATCCGTTTTTAAACCTCCCCTTGAGACTTCCCGGAAAAGCGTTCTTTGTCCAGCAATACTCCTCTGCAAATAGAAAACCAATCTCTCTTTTTAACGAAAGTATTAATTCAAAAACATATAGGGTTCGTTCTCCGGCTACAACGTGTGGTTTTATATTCAAGAAAAAACTTCCACTGTTTTTGAGAATTCTCTTTATCTCTAATGCGATTGGTTTAAACCATTCAACATAGTGCTCTGCTTTAACTCCGGAATAGGTTTTCTTTCTTTGCTCTGCATATGGCGGTGAGGTAAAAACCATATCTACACTATTATCAGGAAAATCCTTCATGAGTTCGAGACAGTCTCCAAGGAGTAATAATTGTTTATTAATAAAAAATTCATCGTGTTTTTTATTCATCCAAGTCCTCCACAGAAGTTACTTTGATAGAAGCGTCCTCCTGAGATTTCTCAGGCGCTTCCAGAAGCTCAACGATTTCTCCTTCTTCTACATCGATTAAAGCATCTTTCATATTTCCCACAGCAGTCTGAGAGAATATTATATGAATTCCGGTGTCAACCAGGCCTCCTTGACGGGCTTTCTGCGGTACGTTTGGAGAACGGTCAAGCCAATCTTGAGAAGCCTTGAGCCGGTCTGAATCCTTTTCTCCCCGGAGCATAATATCTTCCAGGGTGTCTACAGCCTTTGGAGCTCCTTCTTCAAAACGTCGAACAAGGTCTACTGTATCATCAAGTATACGACAGGAGAGGTCTTTTTTAATTTCCTCAACCTTGAGAATGTACTCCGGCATCTTTTTAATTCGGGTGATATAATTTGAATTATAACCGGTGATTTTGGCTATTTCAGAGGGTGTTTTACCAAGAGCATCGAAATGAGCAACGAGAATGTGTTTATTGTTCAGTGTTTGAGGCAATCTTTCCATTTTCTTCTCATCTTTTCTTAAAAAAGCCCCGTTTCGTCTAAGACCGGCACGGGGTCAGCCTTTTTCAGGAGGTATGAACATGAAACCTCTTTGTTTCATCGAAGACCAGCACAAAGAGCAAAGCGTTTTCAGGGTGGTTTTAGAATTTCTTTGAAAGCTTGACAGAGCTTATTTTCTCGTGCTATATAAAAACTGCATCACAATCTGTGATGTATTCTCTCCTTTCTTCTCCAGACCCCTTCGGCCTTATCCAACCGGAGGGGTTTCCTCTCAGGAGCTTAAACACTTTTTATCTTATTCTCATCCAGTCTATGATCACCGCACCAATCTTCAGCGAATAATACAGGCCACCCTTTCATTGTAGGAGCATGTCTTCGACATCTCCCAATAGAAACAGATGTATTATTAACCTTTTCAACGAAATACATACAGCAGCTACAGAGCATGTTTTTTGAACGGTGTTTCCAGTTGTCTCTTTCTATTTCATTCATCTCTTTCATCCCTCTTATTTGTTATTAAATTAAACTCAGTTATCTTTGAGCCCTTAAATGGCGTTCGAACTCCTTCCGCCACTTTCTCCTTGTTTCAAAAAGAGCTCTCTTTCTTCGATCAATACCTGTTCTTCTATCGTTTTCAATAAAACAAGGTACTTTTCTTCTCTCTTTATCCTTCCTGCTGTTAAATTCAGGCAATTTCCTTTTCAATTTTCTTGCCCTCCCAAAAAGCTGCGTCACCCTTGGAGGAAACAGCGTCATAATAAAGCTCTGCCAAAAACATCCTGGCTTTTGTCAGACACTTCCAACTGTATTGAAGAAAAGATTTTCTTTCAATCTTGAAATACATATTTAATCGAAAGACACTATCTGCAAAATCCTTATCTGCTTGAGTAATACCAAACTGGTACATTATATCATGGATGTCTCAGCAGTCTGTGATACTGAGGCCCAGAAGATTATCCGGGACAACTGCCCCAAAACCTTTAGGACCTCAGCCGTTGCAGATTTCTTTCTTCTGTTTCCTGGACAATTTATGATAATATTGTGGGACAATAAGCTTCATTATTCACCACTCATCTTTGCAATTCCACGGCTCACAGCATAGCCAAAAGCACTTGCCATACTGATTAAAGCGCCATAAATCTGCGTTCCGGATTCAGCGACTATTTCGGTCCCGCCTTGAATAACAGTCTGCTGTTCCGGAGTAATAACGCCGGTAAGAATCAATAAACCAAGTATCTGAGGAATTACTCCTCCGACCCAAAATTCTGTGGTTTTCCATCCTGGTTTCAAATAAATCACCTCCTTTATTTAATCATTTCAGCAAGATTCTTCTGTTTTCTCGCCTCACCTTTAATGAGAATGCGGTCACACTCGCTTATTGGAACTTTGATACCTTTGAAATGTTCCAAAAGAGGTGTTGCAGCTACATACATAAGAGGACCGAGTTTCTCCATTAAGATTTTTTGAAAGGAATCGTAAGTAATTGTCACATTTTCAATCTCTTTTAGAATTGCATCGGCCACTTTAATAATCTCAGAGGCTTTCTCGGGGCGTCTCTTCAAATAATAGGCGGTCCCTGCCATGAGTGAGAGGTCTGTAAGACCGGGGTCTACCCATTTAAGGATATACGAATCCGCTGCCAATTCCGGGGAACAATACTGTTTCTCCGGAAAAATCTGAAACCCGGAACAGCCGACAGAAAGAAAAAGTGTTCCAAACAATAGGATTAAAATTAAACTCTTGATCTTTTTCATAATTTCCTCCTTTAAAGTTAAATAATTCCAAGCATTGATTGAAGAACATACATCGTTTCAAAAATTATGTCAAATGTGTCATAGAATAATAGGCGGTCGTAAGCTTTCATATAAACGTGCCCCATCCACGGAGGGAGAGGAAGCAGGAGCATAAAAAAGCAGGCAAGAATAATTATTCTGTCTAACCATTTTGTCCTTCTTTTCTTTAATAGATTCATATTTCTACCCCCTTTTCTCTCTGATATCCGGGTCATACTCCACATGGATATGTGACGAATGAACAATTACGTCATAATCAGCACCAAGGATACTCCGCAATTCCCCCGCAATATATTTGACCTTATTTTGATCAAAATATCTCGTTCGGAAATCAAGAGCGAGCCCGTAATAATGAAGAGAACCGGCGGAATGTGCCCCATTGAGACCACAGGTTACTACAAGCTCTTTTCCGTGCTTAGCCCATACTCTTGAGGCGTGAATAAGAACCGGACGCATTTTTAGATCAATTCCCTGAATGTTTGCTCCTTTTTTAATTTTCATCTTTGTTTACCTCCTTTTTATTTATTGGGTTCTCCCTATTTTTTTAAACGCCCTTTGATTATTTCCTGATAAGACTCGTTTATAAAAGCCATTTGTTTAAAACTTTTCTTTGCTTTGTCCAGTTGAATAGATAACTCAGCGATTTCTATCTGCAGGGAAAGAATATCCCGCTGAAAGCGAATTATTTCATCCCCCTGGAAAATCATGGCCTTTTCCACAGACGAAAGCTTCTCTCGCATTAAAAAGAGGGAAATAAGAAAAGCGGAGATTAAAAAAAGATGGAAGAAGCCTTTTATTAAGTACTCTTTTAAAGAGTTTTCAGTTTTCATTATTTGCATCCCTTTTTATAGGTTTAGAGGAGTGCTGTAAATTTGTCGTATTTATTATGTTTGCAAACTATACTTAGTCGTTCTTCCACCTTCTATTGTCACAGGATGCCCTGTTTTTAACACATGCTTACGCACAGCATTGCGTACATCTGGCCGATAGGGGGTCTCTTCTGTGTTAATTGAGGCCTCAAAATTACATATATCACAATAAGCAATGTAGTGAATAATGCCATACCTTCTAACATTTATTTTCTTACTCATATTATTATTTCCTTTCACTCACTATGTATTTTTCTTTTAACCATCGTTCAAATTCTCCAAGGACTCCTTCGATTCCATGATGCAGTATTAATAATTCTAAATCCAAAACTTCTTCATCCAACCATTTTTTAAATAATAATTCTCCCATTTCTTGCCTCCTTTGGAAATTATAACGATAAAGTAAGCCATTGGCAATTCAACTTTCCGGCGGAGTTACATAATCTGGTGAATCACAGGCAATCGGAGTGACTCGTTTTACCTTGTTAGCTTTTTCTTTGGCTCTCCTTTGAACCTCTTTGATACTCCAGTGATAACCATCTAACTTTTCTTTGTTAACACAGCATATAATACACATATCATATATGTCTATACAAGCAGCTTGTTCAGAATCATATGACCATGTTTTGTTACATTTTGGACACTTAATTTTATTATCCATTTTCAATTCCTTTTACTTAAGTATTATAATAATATAGTTTAGCAACGATTGGTTAGACAGGCAACACCACAGATGTTTTACCTGTCTTTTTGGAAATTTTTTCAATACATTCTCGACTGCAAGCATCCTGAATACCATCTTCATCACTTCGCTGGTACCAGTAAAACGGTTTTATCCATTCTCTTCCGTTATGGGATGCCGGCATTCGTTTCCCGCAACCATCACAAATAAATTCACATGCCATTATTTTTCTCCTATGTTTAATAATATAGTTCACCTGCTCTGCTTTTTGAGTCAGGTGGATTTATTTATTATATTTCGTCTTCTAAATTGTTCCTATCTTCTTTATCACATCGCTCATAAATTTCTCTTTCCCAGTCTTTTCGCAAGATTTCGTTGTCTTCATAATCAGGTTGTTTCCATCCACAAGTACAATCCTGCATAATTCCATCTCCGCCTTCAAGATATTCTAAACATTCAGGACAATATAATAACTGCATTTTTGCTATCTCCTCAAGAAATATAACGATTTAGTTTAGCAGGCCCGGGATTTTCGCTCCGCTGCTTTTCGCGGTCAAGTCCAGTGGCTTGTTAGCTTTTTTCTCTTCTTCGTATAATCGTTTCACAGTCACAATACCATTATCTTTCTTTTCAAGTTTTAAATCGCTGGGGTCAAGACATAATACTGGACCACGAAACCCGCAAGCGCACCAAACACCGTATGTGTTTTCATAGCCTTCCGGGCCATGTAGCTCATGTCCGCAGTCTTTTTCAATATGCGAATATGGGCATTTATACAAAGAATAATCTGCTTGATTTTTCATCATTGCCTCCAGTAATATAACAGTGTTAATAAGTAGAAGCTGTTTCCTTATACAATAAATTGTTCATCTTAATCTCATATTCCTTTAATCGTTCATTTGCCAAGCTCAGAATTAATTCTGGTATAGTTTCACACCCACCAACATCATTAATGACGACTTGTTCTAACTTTCTTCCATTAGCATTTCTTCCAGTAAATACTATTTCACTGGCATTTCGCCTTAAAGAATTAACATCAATGATTAGTTGTTTCAATCTCCTACATTTCTGTGAGAGATTGTCAATTTCACCAATCTTTGCCTCGTATTTATCTCTAATTTCCATCAATTTTTCTATGCTCATCTTTCCTCCTTCTTTTAGCGCTTCATCGGCCAATGCAGGCAAATATCCAAATGGGTCAGGATTATCTTTACAAGCTGCAATACGTTTCAGGTATTTTTCGTAAATCTCACACTTTTCACACAAAATCTTTTCTCCTATAATAATCTAATGATTTAGTTCACCTGCCCGGCTTTTTGGGTCAGGGTGAAACGGCTTGTTATAAAACAGGGGTATCTTGTTTAACAACTTTAATATGTATTTGTTTCTTCGTGTCATCATATTCAATCTCCTTCAGTTCTCGCTCTTCCAACAGAATTTTTATAACGTCTCTTATTTCCTTTTCTGGTATAGCCATAATACTCCCT
>Ga0164310_10002521_pt1 | contig 10556 bp, 11 predicted proteins | sample GuaBasSedimGuay1_FD_121795 | JGI IMG/M metagenome (GOLD analysis project Ga0164310, IMG submission 121795) | Subseafloor sediment microbial communities from Guaymas Basin, Gulf of California, Mexico - Guay1, Core 4569-9, 0-3 cm | ecosystem: Environmental > Aquatic > Marine > Hydrothermal vents... | reverse complement strand
TAATCTATGTGCCAGTGAAATCTCTTCTTTTGTCTGAAATGTCTCAAAACTCTCCCTTCAAGGGAATTCATGGCAGATCCTACATAGACATAATATCCTCTCTTCAAGATGAACTTTTTTGCTTTAGTCTTTATCTCCTGATCCTTTTCCAAGAAGACTACCAAGAAATATGCTCCCTTCATGGTTAGAAAATAGAATCCAAATTATATAAGCGCTTTGCAAAGAGCAAAAGACAAAGTATATAAGCAACTTTTCAGAGTAAAATCCGAAGAGAGGTGCTTAATATGGACAAAAAGAAAAAACGCCCGATTGATGAATTTCCTTGGCAAGAATATGACAAAAGAGAATTTGAAGAGAAATACCCTAATCTGACAAAAGAGTTGGAAGAAGGGTCTGAAGTTGTTATTAAAGGATATACAAATAGAGAAGAAGAGGAAGAATTTGTGGATTTTTCAGGTTACAGTCCCACTGTGATAGATTTCATAAGAAGATGCGAGACTGATGAAGAAGCCTTGGAGATTATCAATTGGATGGAAGATCACGGTGAGATCCCTCATGAACTTGCCAAAGAACTCCGTATAAAACTTACCAAAGAAGGAGTAAGGAGTTTTGGAAGCAAAAAAGAGTGGGGTTGGTACGAGAGGCATAGGAAACGTTAGATGTTCCCAATTCTCTGCAATACCATTCCTTCTATTCTTATCGGTTCCATTCTTCTTGCTTGTATTATAGCTTGATCCAGTCGAGTTCCACTTTCCGCATGTATTGTGAATAGTGGATCTCTCTCCTTTACTTTTTCTCCTACCTTTACATGTAACATTATTCCAGCCCCCTTATCTTCAGGGGCCCCGGCGGCTCTAGCTATTGCCGTTATAGCCTTATTGTCAATTCTAGTTATATATCCTGAAGTTTGGGCCACAAATGTGTAGGTTTTATCTCCTATAGGAATGTCTTCCGGCTTTATGTTAGGGTCTCCACCCTGCTCCTCTATTATCTCTTTAAGCTTTTCATAAGCCTTGCCACTCTCTAGAATTTCTTTAGCCATTTTTTTGCCCATCCCTGCTGGAGCCACACCCCCCATCTCGAGCAATATTCCTGCTAACCCAGTCGCTTTTTCTACAAGACTCCCTGGTCCTTTACCCACCATTATTGTCTCTAGAGCCTCCTTAGCCTCTAGAGCTGGCCCCACAGTGTGTCCAATCGGCTGGCCACCATATGTTATTGCAGTCTCCACATACTGGCCAAGTCGTTTTCCTAATTCTATGAAATCTTTTGCCAAAGACCTAGCATCTTCTACTTTCTCAACTTTAACCCCCTCTCCAGTTGGAATGTCAATCAATACGTACTGTGAGCCCATGGCGTATTTCTTTGACATTATACTTGCAAGCATAAGTCCTTTTGGATCAACACTCAATGCTCTTTCGGCCTTTATTGTCAAATCGTCAGCAGGAGCTAAATTAAGAGCTCCCCCCCACACTAAACAGGCCCCAATTTTCTCCACAATTCTCTTGATTTCATCCAAAGAATGTGTTACTGGGGCCAAGACCTCCACTACGTCAGCCGTTCCAGCTGCGCTTGTTATTGCCCTAGAAGACGTTTTTGGAATTGTTAATCCTGCAGCAGCCACAATGGGGACCACAAGAGTATTAGTCTTATTTCCGGGCACGCCTCCAATACTATGAACATCCATAATAGGTTTCCTATCAATGTCCAACATATCACCCGTTTCTGCCATAGCAGTGGTTAGCCATGCTATCTCATCCATATCAAGACCGTTTATCTCAAGTGAAGTTACAAAAGAACTTATCTCAATGTCCCTAAGCTTTCTATCTACAATATCCTTTACTATTGCTTCTATCTCAACTTTTTTTAGTTTTTGACCATTCATTTTTCTCCTAATATAACGAACACTCTCAGGGGTTCCACTAGGAACCAAATTTACTACCTCTCCTTCAGAAAAAGTATAAGACCTCAAAACATCCTTTGTAACCCCAATTTCTCCCGGATTAATCGTTTTGCTTATACCAATATCACCATATATGGTTCTCTTAGCTGTTTCTACCTTAACCAAGTCTCCAGGATGAAGTTTTGCATTTTTTGCATCTTTCTCGCTAATAAAAACTAAGAACTTGCCAGTTTCAATATCAAGTATTCTCACTTTTGCCTTCATATTTTCACCTCCCAATTCAGGGGAAAATACAATACGTTGTAAAAATACTTAAGCTTTTCTCAAACCATGAAATATAAATAAAAGAGTTTAAAGATTTTTTATCTCTTCTTCAAGGGACTCTTCAAGAGCTTTTTCCCATTCTTCGATGTCAAAATCCACAAGCTCAGACTCCAGCTCCTCTTTTAAGTGGGTCACCCTCCTTTTGAGAGTACTTCTGCTTTCTTCGTCGTATGCCACATAGCGTGAGGATCTCTTTTCGGATAGATAGAGTATTACTAAAAAGATATTCATGAGCAAAAGGAATATTACAAGGATCGTTGTGAAAAGACTCATCTTCTGCCCCCTCCAAACAAGGCTTTAAACACTCTTTTGATTGGGCTCTCGGGCCGTGGTGGGGTATACCTAATTCCGGCAAGCTTAGCAGCAAGTTGTTTGTATGCTATAGCTGCTGGAGAAGTGGGATTTTTGATAACAAGTGGAATACCATAAGCACTTGCCCTTTTTACCTCTGGGTCCTCTGGAATTATCATTAACACTGGAACATCCAAAATCGTTTCAATATCTTCCTTAGATAATTCTGTTTTTTCATTAGTTACTCTGTTTAATACAGCCCCCAAGGGAAGAGTACCAAGCTTTTCTGCAACAAGTTTTGTTTTTAGGGAATCGGTTATAGCAGATATCTCAGGATTAGTAACGAGAATAAGCTCTTTTCCTATAAGTAATGCAGTTATAGAAGTCATCTCAAGCCCTGCTGGAGCATCAATCAAAATAAAATCTGCCAATGAGGATATTTCTCTCATAAGCTCTTTCAAGCGTTCAGGGTTTTTTGCTTTTTTAATTTTTTCTAAGCTCAACCCACCTGGTATTACTTTAACACTTGCCGGCCCCTCATATATTGCATCATTAAGTTCTGCTTCTCCTGAAAGTACATCATGTAACGTTATTGGAATGTCTTCCATTCCTAAAATTAAACTCAAATTTGCCATTGTAATATCCGCATCTATAACTATAACTTCTTTCCCAAATTGTGCTAAAGCAACGCCCACATTGGCTATCGCTGTTGTTTTTCCAGTCCCACCTTTTCCAGAAGCAAAAACAATAGATCTTCCCACTTCTGTCCCTCCATTTGAATTTTTGACAACAATGTCTGAAACCTATAAGTAATGCAACTGTTATATCTTTGATGTCTAATCTTTTATATTTAACTCAATATTTGTGTTGATCCCAGCCACTTTAAGAAATTGAACCCTCACTGTGAATAGCAGGGCTAACAAAGAAAAATATCAAAAAGGAAGTTCAAAAATAAAAAGTTAGATTACTTCTCTTCCTCTTCTGCCTTCTTTTTAAAGGCTATAGCAGTGTCAGACAAACTTCTGAACAATTTTAGCATTTCCATTGGAAGTGTCAGGACTATGACGTTGCTCTTATCTCCTGCCACATCGCTTATTGTTTGGAGAGTTCTAAGCTGTAATGCCATTGGGTGTTCAGATATAATCTCAGCAGCCTCTCTAAGTTTCTCAGCGGCCTGTCTTTCTGCCTCCGCAAGTGTAATTCTAGCTCTCCTTTCTCTCTCTGCTTCTGCTTGTCTTGCCATTGCCCTTTGCATTCCAGCGGGTAATTCAACATCCTTAATCTCCACTGCTGTAACTTTTATTCCCCAAGGATCCGTTGCTTCGTCTATTATCCTCTGCAACTCCCGATTAAGTTTCTCTCTTTCACTAAGGAGCTCATCCAAATGTGCCTGACCTATAACACTCCTCAAAGTCGTCTGTGATATCTGAGAAGTTGCCATGATGAAGTTCTTGACTTGAGTCACTGCTTTTACTGGATCAACAACCCTAAAGTAAACAACAGCATTGACTCTTACAGGTACGTTGTCTTTTGTAATTGTTTCCTGCACTGGAACGTCCAAAACTTGGGTTCTTAGATCAACTATTATTGCCTTTTCGAAAATAGGGATTATGAAGAACAATCCAGGACCTCTTGCTCCCACAACCCTACCAAGTCTAAAGATTACTGCTCTTTCATATTCCTTTACTATCTTTATGGCCGATGCCAAAAATCCCAGCACAAAAACCAAAATTACTATATAAATAATCCATTCAAAGGCCATTTCCTTCACCTCATCCTACCTTCTTCTTTAGGGTATTTTTCTTTTTCCCTAACAACAATAAGTTTAAGTCCTTCCATTCCAACAATCTGCACTTTTTCACCAATTCCTATGGATTTTCCATCTTTACTCTTTGCTCTCCATAACTCTCCTCTGGCTCTAATCATGCCTTCTGGACTCAGTGGTTCAACTACCTCTCCAATTAGTCCGATCATCTCCTCTTTTCCTGTTTGGGCTTTTCTTCTACGTGCCCTTATTACAGCAGCCATTCCAAAAGCGAAGAACAGAGCAAGCAGTGCCCCTATTGTTATAATTATTAGTCTAATTTGGGAATAGACCTCCCGTGAAACTAAATAGTCCACTTCACCACCTCCGCCAAATAGCATTATACTTCCTAAGACGAATGTTATGAAGCCAGCAACAGTGAACAGCCCAAATGTAGGTGTGAGGGCTTCTGCTATAAAGAAGATTACTGCCAATACAATTAAAAGCAATCCTGCACTTCTATAACCAAAGTATCCAAGCCCTATTATGGCAAGAACTATCATTATTGCTCCTACAGTCTCCGGAACATGCCAACCTGGACTCAAGAATCCCAGAACAAGAGCCCATATACCCAGTGTGAGGAGAACATATGCAACTGCTGGGTCAGTTAAATATGGTATCACTCTGTCTTTTAAGCTTGGTTCTAGATACCTGATTTCAGCATCTTTTAGATCCAAAGCCACATATTCTCCTCTTACTGGCACTTTTGTTTTCATCCCATGTGCTTTTTCCAGAAGATCGTTCACGTCATTTGCAATAACCTCGATTACACCAGAGTTCAATGCTTCCTCCGGATCTATTGCCAGATCTTCAGTTATAAACTTCCCCACCATAGTCTCATTTCTTCCACTGGCCTTTGCGAGGCTCTTTATGTATGATACGTAAAAATTAACGACTTTTGGAGGAGCTTCTATAATACTTCCATTTTGGGAATAACCTAGAATAGGCCTGCACGCACCAATGCTTGTCCCAGGTGCCATAGCTATTAAATGAGAGCCTAGGGCAATATAAGTACCTGCAGAAGCCGCCATTCCTCCTGGAGGATATACATAGGTTATAACCGGCACTTCAGCCGATTTTATTCTCTCTATAATATTTTGCATTGCATCTGCTCTGCCTCCAGGAGTGTCAAGAAGGATTATGATGGCATTTGCATTTGCTCTCTCTGCCTCGGAAATATATCTATCAAACTGATCATAAGTATAAGGGGTTATCTCACCTTTTATTTGAGCTACATAGACTACACTGGCTTGGGCTAAGGCAGGAGTTAGAAAGATGAAAAGAAATGCTGCAATGAGAATTTTTCTCATGACTACCACCCTGTATAAATATAGTTCCTAGCCCTAATTAAGTTTTCTCTTGCAAGAAAAGTTAATAAGAATCCAAAACATAACCATTCAGGGAGCTATGAAAAAAGAGATAAAAAGGTTCAAAATCACAAAAGGTGATGAGAGAGTTAAAGTTGCATGGAAGCTGATTAGGGAGATTGCTAAATTCTCCCGTAGTGGGCCCTTTTGGAAATTTCTGGAAGAAAACTTCGGAATAAAAGAAAAAGATGTTAAAGAAATCATGCGTTTCTTAGAAGAAGCTGGTGAACTGGAAATGCACCGATCCATCGATGGAAAAAGGTTGTATGTATCAACACTAAAAGATATAAAGGACAATCCCATTAAGCTTGATCGATGGTTAAAGTAATAGACCTTAACAAAATAACTCACGAAATGATAAAAAATGGCACTTGGGAATTTAAAAATGGAGTATTTAGACATGCCCTAGGTGGCAGTATAATAGGTTTTGATGGGGAAAATTTCTATTTCCCAGACTATTTCTCCCGAAAACAACAGAAAGAAGCTAAAAAGAAGCTCGAATTTGTTTTAGGCCTTAACACTGACTTAGAGAAGTTTTATTCAGAAATAGAAGACTCAAAATTTGCCTTTTTGATCAGAGAATTTTACGGCCTAACAATCCCCAAAGCTCCGGATAAATATCAAGCACTAGTTGAAACCATAGCCCAGCAACAGGTGAGCTTTGAATTTGCAATGCGGACCATTAGAAACCTAGTGAAACTTGCTGGAAAAAAGCTAGAAAACCTCTATATCTTTCCAAACCCCCAGAACATTTTGAATCTAAGTGAAGAAAAATTGAGAGAAACAAAACTTGGATATAGAGCAGGGTATATAAGACATTTAACTAGAGAATACCTAGAAGGAAACCTAAATTTGGATCTCGAAGAGCTTGATGAAAAAGAGGCCATAAAGTATTTAACTAAATTTAAGGGAATCGGGAGATGGAGCGCGGAACTATTTCTGGCCTATGGCCTTGGAAAAAACGTTTACCCTGCTGGCGACTTGGGCATGAAAAGGGGAATAGCCAAAATATTTGGAAAAAATCCCAAAGAAGTAAAAGAAAAGGATGTACGAGAAATTATTGAACCCTATGGAAAGTGGAAGTCATTATTGGCATTTTATATCCTTTGCTATGATAGAAAAACGGAAACGGTGAAAAAACGTGGAAAAAATTGAAATAAAGATTGAAAGAGAAATATTCAAAGCGTTGAAAAACACAGATGTCATAAAATTGATAGGGAACAATCTTCTCAAAGTCGAAAAAACCCTACAGGCCGATAGAGAGGTATTCCTTCTTGAAAAAAAGAAAAAACTTGAAGAAAAATTAAAAGAAATTGAGGGAGAATTAGAAGAATTAAAAGTCTTCTATCAAAAAGCCATAGAAGATAAGAAGCTTATGCTGACATTTAGAGAAAAGCTAAGAGAAGAGAATGAAGAGCTCAAAAAGGAATTGGAGGAGAAAAAGCGTGAAATTAGTAATAAAACCTAAAAAGGGCTTTGGAAAAATAGAAGTGGAAATTCCACAAGAACTCGTAGAAAAGATAGTGAAGCTCAGTGAACACTACAGAGTTACTGAAGAAAAGATCTTAGAAATAGCAATATCAGAGAACTTCAAAGAACCCAAAGGTGATTTGAAAGCTCTTGAAAATAGTGTTGAAGAACTTAAAAAGAAAGTAGGGATCCTGGAAAAAGAATGGGCCCCATTAAGATACAAAGCATATGGAGTTAGTGAGGACAATAAACTTCTCGCCATTGAACTCAGTGGACTTTTAGCCGAGAATTCACAATTAAAACGATTTTTAAGGAAAAAAATAGATGGGAACCTAGAATTAAGAAAGCTTATTCAGTACTACCTCCACTGACCTCCTCCCCGCCATGAACGGCGAGGCTTTCACGAGGTAAATATCTTTTCCCACACTCTCATTGCCTGCCATTTATCAAGAAACTCATTGAAAGTCCCACACTTTGGCGAATAAACACACAACGGGCAACCATCACTGCAATTACAGTTCTTTAAGTGTTCCATGCTCTTCTCCATAAGAGTCTCAACATTCGTGTAAAGTATCTCTGCAAGCCCAAATCCGCCTTCATTTCCATCATACATAAATACTATGGGTTTTCCAAGGAAAAGGGGTCCTGGAAAACTCTCATAACTGTATCCCCCGAGCTCTCTGCTGTCCACATAGGTAAAAATTGGGGCTATTTTAATCATATTGTGCTCTATTGCGTGAAGGGCTGATCTAATGCCATCTTTACTATCTACCATCTTTTTTATTGCAAACGCGAGTTCTTCATCTTCTATCTTTGAAGATTTTAAGGCCTCTTTTATGAAGTTCCTTAAATAATGGGTGGTCGCCCCTAGGAGCTCTGGAAAAAGAGATCTTCTTTCCAATCTTTCATAAAGAGCAAAAGCAACATCTTCATTATTCTTTTCCGTTGCAACCTTAAAGAACTCATGAAACTCTTCATCAGGTACTTTTCTAACATTTTCTGGGAAAACAAGCCAGATGCCATCCGTTTCAAATTCCCATGTTAATGGCTCATCAAATTCCACTTTTGCAAACTTCTCCCAACTGAGGATGCTCCATTCCTCCCCTTCTTCCAAATTCTCCTTCTCACCTTTTATCTCCAATGTTGGGGAATATATCTCCCCCTTCAAAATCCCCTCTTCTTTAAGTTTCAAAAGCTCTTGGGAATAAAGAGGCGTGTCTTTTCCTTTAACAGCAAACCCGCAGTAATGATGCCTAACCCTCAAGCGGCCCATATACACTTCAATACCTTTGTGTTCTTTCTTAGTATAAATGTCAAGTATCTCCACCTCTTCCCTTTTAGATGGGAATGTATCAACTTCCCAGAACTTATTGAGAGGATTAGCAAATACAAAATGAAACTTTCCAATACTCAGTTTGTCTCTAGCAATATAAAGGCCCCCTCTCGAAAAATACGCCATACCCGGTAGAAGGGAGCGATAGTACTCTGGCTTATCGACTTCCTCTATCACATAACCTTTAAGCTTAAGCCAGTTGATAAAGCGGAGGAGCTCTCCAATATTAGATTTTTCCCCAAGTTTATACCTTATCCAAGGTTCATCAAGCACTAAAAAGTAACTTTCATCGCTAGCTGTTCTTATGGAGGAGTAATTGAAAGATGGACGCAAAATTCGTATTTCTTTTTTACCTGTGAGCGGATTATCATAGATTTTGGCCCTCTTTTCCTCTACAAGCTCCATTGCAAGCTCTTTCTCAAACTCATTAAGCTCATCCCAATCAAGAATCTTAAGTTCACTTAACATGTAGTGAAGGTGTTTTTTCACAACAAGCCTATTTCTAAGGTTTATCGGCATGTATTCAATTATCCCCTTCTCAAGTTTTTCTACAAACTCATCCACGTGTTCTTTGTAGTAGTAGTCAAGACCATTCTTTCTTAGGATTATTGCATTTATCGCTTCTCTTTCCTTTTTTCTCCCTGCCCTTCCAAAACGTTGAATTAGTGAGAATAACCCATCTGGTGGAATTCCATAATTTATAACAGCGTCTAAATCTCCAATGTCAATACCCAATTCTAGAGCATTGGTGGTTAACAAGACAAGAAGCTTTCCTTCTTTGAACTCCCTCTCAATTTCCCAGCGAATGTTTTTAGGTAAAGTTCCTTTGTAAGTTGTCGTCTTATAGATAGCAGGAGAAGTTAATAGGAATCTCATGAGTTTTTCTGTCCCTTTTCGAGAATCAAAAAAGACCAGCGTTTTTATGCCCTTCTCAGCAAGCTTTTCAACAATTTTTCTCAGGAGCTGCATTTCATTTAATCTTCTTGGCTCAAACATTACAAGATATCTTCTTGGAAACGGATTTGTGGACTTTGCAATAGCTTTAAATGGCCTTCCAAAGAATGTTTCGGCAAATTCTTTTGGATTCCTTAATGTTGCAGATAAGCTTATTATTTGAGGCCTTTTGCCATAGCGTTCCAAGGCTTTTAGTAATCTCTTGAAGAGATAAGATGCATTTGTACCAAAGACTCCCCTGTAAATATGAAGTTCATCAACTACAAGGTACTTAATATTTCTTAAAAGCCAATCATAGTCTCTTTTGTTCCTCAAAATGTTGTAGTGAATCATGTCAGGGGTTGTAAAAACCACCCTCGGCTTTTCCCGGATGAGTTTTCTTCTTTCACTCCAATCGACATCTCCAGTCAAAATCTTCGCACTAAGCATCTTTCCAGTTATCCGGAAAAAGTGAAAGTTTTCGATGTTAAATTTTTCATGCTGATTATTTATCAAGGCCCTTGTTGGATAAACAAGCAGGTAAGTGTCTTGAGGATTTGAAAGATAGTTATCAAACATTGCCAATCTGAAAATTTCACTTTTGCCAGAGGCCGTTGGAGTCGTTACCACGATGTTCTTCCCTGAGTAAAGGGCCTCTAGAGCATCAACCTGATGTTTGTAGAGTTTAAATCCCATTTCCTCAATAAGACGATTTATTTCAAAATTTTTAAAGTCAAAATGAGCATATCTACCCCTTTTAGGCCTGAAGTCTTTCACCACTACAATCTCACTTGCTATCTCCTTGAAAATCTCCATCATGATAACCTCACCTTTTAGGGTTAAAGTGTTTTTCTATTTGTACTATCAAACCCCTTTTTTTGGAAAAGATATGATTTTTATAACAGAGACACACGAAATAAAAATAAAACAAAAAAGCTAAAAAATATCTGCATTCATTTTTCAACTTTATTAACTGTCTCTTATCTCGATTCTATAATCAGCAATTTCTTCTTTGGAAGTTCGTTGCCTCGTATCTCGCGTATTCTCTCTGAACTTCAGGCTTCCTCTCCTTCACCCAAAACCTTCTCAAACTCTCGAAACTAAACATCACACACCACCAATAATTAATAG
>Ga0164310_10002520_pt1 | contig 10557 bp, 10 predicted proteins | sample GuaBasSedimGuay1_FD_121795 | JGI IMG/M metagenome (GOLD analysis project Ga0164310, IMG submission 121795) | Subseafloor sediment microbial communities from Guaymas Basin, Gulf of California, Mexico - Guay1, Core 4569-9, 0-3 cm | ecosystem: Environmental > Aquatic > Marine > Hydrothermal vents... | reverse complement strand
ATATAATACGAAGACCGAGATAGTTATTTATCTTGGGGGAATCTTATATGTCATTTAGAAGTGTGGAAAGAGATATAGTAAATGGAATTAAAATTATTGGATTGATATTTGCATTAATAGCCTGTTTCTCATTCATTATTGCATTTCTCATTGCATATAATTCAGGTAACGTAGAATCATTTATTGAGTGGTTTGCAATTTGGCTTGTGGATAATATTCAATTCGGTGTATTCATCTTGTTATTTGCAATGTTTATTGGATTGATATCACCAAAAATTGCAAGAGCTCTAAAAGATATGAGTGGATTTTGAGGTGAAAAATGGGACTTGGAAAGATAATCGGAATAATTCTCGCCATTCCTGCGTTAATACTAGTTTTAATCCCAATGTTTATTCAATTTTGGGTAGAAGGATTAGTTACAGATGCATTGTTAAGTGCATTTGGAATCAGCCCCATTATTGGAGTTTTGATTACTATTGCAGGGATTATTATTTTCATTACAGCAGTAATTGTGGCATTAATAAGAATTCTTTGAATATAAATTATCCACCTAAAAATATCACTCGTTTATATCAATCCAATACGATTAAATTCACCTAAACCTATACCCTTATTGGTATGCTTTTAATTTCTACATTATGTGACTCAAGAGCGGAAGCTTTGCGAATACTAAGGGATACACCAAATCATTCTGTGATACTATTCCCTGAATCAACCTCATTACTCAGTCGAACAATCCAGCGATATTCAATAAATAAAAACCTATTCATAATCTTCAACAATGACGTAATAATTGATGGTAAAACATACATTGCCATGCGAGCAATAGACAAGGGGAAATATCAATGGACCGTCAGGAAATTCAAATTATGGCATTCTGATTTTGATGATGGTTTTACTCCTTCTGAACCTGAACCATTCGTTGAAATTCGAGGACGAATAACCGGAATCTACATCTGCTATGATGCAGTCGTGTTATTCAAAGAATATCAAACACTTATCGACAAACAAATTGAGATACTCATGATTCCATCAAACTGGGATTTCAACTTTGAACTCATGGAAAGGATTATCGATTTCTCACTTGAACATATTCATACATTAAAAGCCGTGATTTTCAGTAATTCAAACACTTTTTCACTCATTAAAACTAGAACTCAGGAAAAACGGATAACGGAAACCGGTTTCGTTCAACTAGAAATATAACTAGGTCGATTAACTAAAACTAGACCTCAGAGACGCCCTCAGATAAGTCTCGACCTAAGAGCTAATAGAATACTATTAAAACAGGTCAAAACCCTTTCAGAAACCGTTCCTGAAGCTCAGAATAAATCACTCGATATATTTATCGACCGTAAAGAATATATTCTGATAAAACCTTTACGTTTTAAGCTAAGACGTTAGGTTTTGAACATCAATTCTACTCTGAGATGAGCGTGAGCTATCATCAAAATGAGTTATACCTTAACGTTTGAGATGAAAGGTAAAGGTGAAACTATGAAAAATCCAATTTTAAGAAATGGAGTAAGAATACTCCGACCATCAGAATTCAGGCTAATTGTTGACCAAATCAAGCCTGACTATCAAATTATGTTCAAAACATTACTACTAACGGGAATGAGATTTGTTGAAGCAAAACGATTTCAAAACCATCCCGAATGGTTCGATGGTGATTTCATAAATCTACCAAGCAGTGCCATGTTGAAAAAGAAAGCAAAGATGAGCGAACGGTCAATCAGATTAAACAATCTAGGTCGAACACTAATTCCTATATTCCTAAACCTACAACGTGACCTTCCAACAAGAGTCAGCTGGCGTGAAGATTTAAGACGTTGGGCAATAAATGTTGGATTAGAACCTGATGGCCTAAGTGCAAAAACCACTCGAAAAACCTGGGAATCCTGGTTAATGTTTTACTATCCTGAAAGAAGACTTGAAATTGTCCTGAACCAAGGTCACACGGATGTAACAAGCATCAAACATTATCTCAATTTGGCTTTCACAAACGAAGATAAAGTCGCTATGGGCGAATATGTTTCAGGATGGTAAAAACATAATGGAGAAAAGATAAGATGCAAAAAGATATTTTTGAAAAACATAAAGAATTAACAATAAAACTAATACTAAAACCGAATAATTTTGCTCTAACTGGGATAATTGAAGATGTTTTCGAAGATTGTTTTCAATTTAAAACCACTCAGAAAACTGAATACATCACCTTTGACAAAGTCGAATACCTAACACTAATAAAGAGTCGATGATATGGAGGTGATACAAAGATGGAAACGGCGATACAGTGTCTTCAATCAATAAGATTTCCCAAAAACAGTTCTACAAATCAACAACTCCAGGTATTTACATAAATTCAGGTCAACCCGGTGCAGGTAGGAAAACATCAGGATTCATCAATTACGTTATTGAGGATTCAAAAACTGACAAAAAAAACAAAGTCAAGGTCTTTGGTTTCTTTTCAGCAAATCACAAACATCTAAATGAGGTTTCTTTAAAACTCATCCAAAAAAGAATTGAGCATGTGCATTTAGAAGGATGGAGCCGATTTTGTTTAAATAAAGATGACCCTGATTATATCGAGATGTATAATACAATTGCAAAACCAAAAGATACACTATGTAAGAAATGCCCCGACAAAGATTCTTGTGATTATATTAATCAATTTATAATGATGAATGGTGAAACGATTAAGGTAATTCTTGGGCCACTTGAGATGTTGTTCATACCAAGTATTATTGAAAAAGTAGATGAGTTGTTTATTGATGAATCAGTTACAAAAACTACGTTTCATAATATTGGTCATACAGAACAACAATATGACAAATTCGAAAAAGAAATCAGTAATCATTCAACAATAGATGGAATCGGTGTTATCCTTGATGGATTTGATGCAGTATTAAATGAGTTTAGATATCAAGTTCTTAATCAATGTACAATTTTTAAAAAAATAGATTTGGATGTATTTCAGGAATATGACGATTCTACATTTTGTGACTCTGAATCAAAGACAATTATCCGCAATGGTGAATATGTAACCCATATCGAAACCATTGACATTATATCAATATTAGATATGATGAAAAAGATGGGACATAACCATTTTTTGAGTGATTTTAATCACCTATGTCAGAAAGCAAGAAATGGGATTTCACAGGCACTAATTAATGGAGGTATTCGTTCTTCAGTAGTGAAACATTATATTGATTTTATGGGAGAAATAAATGCATTTAAATATCTAAAAGAACTGAAATCAGATAAAATTACCATTGTTATTAATGAAAAAATTATGGAGATTAAGGGAAAACCAAATAGTAAAGAGAAATTTGGATTTGTTGATAATGATACCTTGTTCCTCAAAATTAATGATGAAAGATATTTAACAAGTAAAATTGGAGTGAGTTACTCAAGTCAAAAACTAGGTGATATACCCTCTTGGTTTACATTTGGTGAACCATTCATAGATACTGTGTTTGATATTGCAAAGATGAAACCAGTAAAAATCCTCGATTCATCATACAATGAGACCTGTTTTAATAAATTATTTAAAAAATATCAAAAAGAGGTTAACGCATCAATCATTGAACCAGATATAAAAAAGAATCACGAATCCATTATCTATAATATTGAATTACAAAAAGGCCCTTCAAATTTCTCAAAGTCAACATTAGGGATACAAAATGGAAAAGTACTCCCAGATGGCATGTATGCTAAGAAAATAAAACCACAGTTAAGGGAACTCATAAAAAATCTGAAAAATGGTGGGAAAACCATTGCAATGGTGACACTTCAAGAGCTAGTACCGGATTGGACTGGATTACTTGGAGAGGATATGGTCGTTTATTATGGTAACCTGAGAGGTTCGAATCGTCTTGAAGATGCAGATATCTTAATCATTCTTGGGACAATGTTCCATCCTGTGAAATCTATATTCTTCAATTATGTTCTGACCTTTCATGAACTACAAAATAATATTGAAGCAAAATATGATGGTCAACGATTTGATGGGTATCAAGACCAGAATCTTAACGAGTTCTTTAAAGCAACAGTTATGGAAGAAACATACCAGGCACTCCATAGGATAAGACCCTTGCTTCATGATAAGATAATCATCAATCTGGCCAGGATACCTCAAAAAATACTTGACAATAAGGAGTGTACAATCAAAAATTGCACATTTGATGAAATATCAACTTCTTTACTGGGTTTTAAAAAATATTACATGAAACATCCTGATAAAGCAAGAAAATTTATTGCAAAAGTGATAAGTTATGATTTTAAACAGATAAATAAAATAATTAAAGAATCCATTGTGTTAGATGGTGTTTCAATTGTATGGGAATTATCATTAGCGGATACTTTGGAGATAATTGATAATGCATTTGAACCAATTCAAAGCCAAATCTTAAAGCTTCTTGAAAGCTGGAAGAAGAAGCAACCATTACTGAATGATGTAGTTAAGAGCATTCATAACAAAAGTAAGAAGGCAAGGAAACGGACTGGAAAGAAATTGATAACTGTTGATAAATCAGGATTCACTCGAACTGAGATTCATATTGCAATTTCACTTCTTGAGAAAAAGAAACAGATAACAATTGAAGAGGTTTCATTGAACGAGCTGTATTCTCATACAAAAATGGGAAAAGGGATTCTTCTGAAATTAAAAAAAATGGAGTGAACGCTATTTGGCGCTATTGGGGTGATAAAAAAAACACTATATAATATAATAAAGGGTTTTCTAAAAGACCCCATAGCCCTAAAAACGCGTTCATAAGTTATGAATTTAGTAATGACCTATACTTTGAAATGATATTAACCTAACTCAACCTCGAAATATTCTAGAAAATCCTGAGAGTCCGAATATCGGTACTTAATGATAATCTAGAGCTCTCTAAGTTATCTTCTTTAGGTAAAATAAGTACAACAAAACCATCAAGAAATCAACTGTTATTGAATAATGGTCTTCCGACAATTAAGAAACTAAGCTCTCGCGTCGCACGCGTCGAATAACCCCCCTATTAAGGTCTAAAATCCGGTATATATATTTTTTTTATTTTTCCGACTGTCTATTGAACGGTTTTGTTTGATTTCACCCATTCAACAATGGCATCCTTTAATTCAATAGGTGCTCTTTGAGGATGTCGTGTTCTTAACATATTCATTTTACCCTCTGAAAAGTTACGATGCCACCACCAGGTTTGAAATGGTCCATCATCTTTATTGATTGATTTCTTGTAATCTTCATCATTAACATCTGAAATTTCTGAATGTCCGAATGATAAATCTCTGAGCAAATGGTCATATCCTGTATTGGTAAAGAATATCAAATGAGTTGGTTGAAGAGCAATGATTTCTTTTTCAAAGAGTTTGATACATTGTTCATAATAATGGTCATCAGTTATGTCTTCAGATGTATTTGTTTCATTATCATAGATGTTGCATTTGACAAGATTTGTTATTGCGATATCATCTAGGGTCAATCCAAGTTCCTTGGTGATTTTACGAATGAAATTCCAGAATGGCGGAGATGAACTTTCGTCATTGTAATATCCTTTTCCAACATAGCTCAAGTCAAGGACTCCATTAACCTGAGAATCATCCTTAACATCGTCATGTGAGTTCCAAGAGGCTTTACCTACAAATACGATACGTTGAGCATTGTCATGATTTTCCATATTATTGCCAACGTGAAAAAATGATACAGGACCAATTCTTTCACAATTTGGTGAGAGTTCGTTGTCATAATTCTTACAGTTTTCACAGTTACCTGAGTTTATCCATTGCTTATATTCATCAAATATCTTTGTCTCTAATTGATTCATGGTTCTCGTATTGAGAATAGATGGGATGTATAAAAAGTACTACCATTATTGTAGTACGTTTTGGTTTAAATGTCATTTTTGTACCAACAAATGGTTTTAGCCTTTGGTAGATACATATGGCACTAACAGGAAAGGGTTCAATTTATCAACATGTTAAAGGTAAAATGTATGTCTATATTCCAGCATCGGTTCGAGATGATAGTCAGTTTCCCTTTAAACCAGGCGATAAGGTCAATGTATCTATCGATAATGATAAACTTATTATTAAAAAGAATGAGTGACTTAACAAGTAGATAGAAAAAGAGGGAAGATATGGAATATGAACAAAGGTATAGATGAATTTGATTTTGATAAATTGTTAAAAGGAAAACAGAAAATCATGGCAAAGTACACTAGATTAGTGATGAAAAGATTATACAATGGTGAGGTCTATGTTTTCTTTGATAATTCTTTTCATAGATATAGAGGAACGTTTCGTGATAAGTGGCTACCTTATGCAGGAGTTTACATTCCACCCGACCTTGTTTCAAAAATTAATTATGATGAGATATTAAAGATTTGGATTAAAAAACCAAGATGTTCGATAACCTTTGATAATACTTTGTACAAAGCCAATTCATTAGCGCTACATGCTTGGGATACAATTGTCCACGAAGTAACCCACTATGAAGGCGGTATAAAGTCAGATGAAAATATGGTAAGATTCCATACAGATGAATTTAGGAAAAATCTTAGGAAAAATTTCCAAAAGGTTGATGACCTGAGAAAAAAGTTTTATGAAGAAGTTGATTGGGATGAAGATTTTATTTTTGAAGATGAAGAAGATTATAAGTGATATACGGGAATTGAGGATATTAATCATTCACAACTTAATATTCAATAATTATGAACCATTGTTCAAAAAACCATAACTGGTAAGAGTGCGATACTAATCAAAGAAAACTTCCCTCATGAAAGTAATCTGTAAGGGTATTTTTAACCGAAAATACTACCATTAAGGTAGTTCTGAGTTCGTACAGGTTATTTCACTTTTAGATATTAATAATCTGACCGTAATAAAGAGATAGGTTAAGGTTTTAATTCGACTTATTTCAGGAGTAACTCAGACTAATTCTAAAAGCGTTTCAAGGGGCGGGTAATACGTTATTATTAGCTAGATTCGAAGCGTTTCTGAAGGGTCTGAGTAAAAGAGGGAGGGAAGAAAGGGAAACAGTTAGAACCATAAAAATAAGTATCTGTCTCCCTTTCAAATATTAATCAACAATTGGAAATAATAACTGGTTTATAAAGTTACTGTGACTCTTTGTAGCAGTATCAAATCAATAATAAATAGAGGGAGATATGGATACCCTAATTGTATCCATAAGTGCGAAATACGAACTCATACATTGTTGGCAAATCTCTCCAGAGTCCTCCACCATCACGAGTAAACCAGAATACACCGTCATCATATTGATTGCCAAATGCGTAACCCCATTCGTAGCCAAAACTGGTGGTTACCCCTGAGGGTGCGGGTGGACAAACGATAAAGTAATTGGTTCCTGGTGATGTTTCTATATCTTCTAAATCAAGATTTAACCATCTCCAGTTCACATCAATATCACCAGATAAAAATTCAAATGATTCAATAAGTGTTCCATCAACAGCACCTTCATGGATTTCAAGAGTTAGATTGAATTCAGGGGTTCCAAACTTTCGGAGATACACATCAACTCTGGTTAAAGAATCATTAGATGTCTGGAAACTCTGTGCTCCTGCCCAATCACCATCGATTGCATGCCTTATTGGAAATCCTCTACCCCAAACATTCTGGTCAACATCAATACTTTTCAACCATCCATTTTCTTCGATGAATGGATAGGAATCGTTTACATTTCCTCCAGGTATTGACATAATATATGGGGTATCTCCAATACCATCACCATCGGCATCTGTTCCAGTGTAATCAGACCAATAATTACCGCCTGATGGATAACCATTGTCCCAATCTGCAAATCCATGAAATGCATTTGGATTATTATTTATCAAATTATTATGATATACTAAGTTGTCCCAAGGACAAAAGTGAATAAACAAACCTTCTTGATAATTATTTATTATTGAATTATTAACTATAATATTAGCACTACTCTCATACCATACTCGAATTCCCTCTTCATTATATTTGACAATGTTTCCATCGATTAGATTATTTGAACAGTTGATAATAATATATATTCCAACATTATCATTTGAGCATACATTATTTTCTAGAATAATGTTATTGTTGCTGGAATCTTCAATATCTATTCCATATTCATTATTTGATGCATTGTTTCCAGCGATATTATTGTTGCAACAGGATTCATATAGAGATATACCTACACTGTTATTTGATATATTATTACTTGAAATATGATTGTTGTTACTGTTAGTCCACAGGTTAATACCACTGAAATTATTATAGTGAGCATTGTTGTAAGATACAGTGTTATTGTTAGAAGAATGCAAGTAAATACCATTATTATTATTTGATGCGATATTGCCTGAAACAATGTTGTTAGTGGAATTTCCTATAAAGATACCGAAGTCATCGTTTGATACATGGTTATCTGAAATTATGTTATAATCAGAATGAATATCAATTCCAGCATCAAAATCTGGTGACCTAATATTTCCACTATTCTTTACTGTAAAACCACTAATATTCACATAATTATCAGAAATATGAACAACATCTCCATTTCCACCACCATCTATAACTGTGGAGATTCTATTCTCACCAATCAAATCAATGGTTTTATTTACAACAACATTCTCATAATACGTTCCATTATAAACAAAAACTGTCCCATTCTCTGAAACAGCATCAATACCATCTTGAATGACATTGAAGTGGTCATATTGCCAGCCTGGTGTTGAGGGAGTGTAATTGTTGTCTACATATGCTGTTGTTGGTTCTGATGGTGTATATTGCTGATAAAGGGTTAATATTTCATCAGCGGTAAGAGCACGATTATATAATCTAACTTCATCGATTGTTCCATCTAAATATTGATTAAATCCCCAATTATCCAAATCGACACCAACATAAACATCATTATCACTTATTGAGATAAATCCATTATATACAGATTCTGCCACCTGTAATCCATCTTGGTATAATCTAAAATGCACACCATCATATGTTCCAACCAGATGATACCAATTTCCAATTTCAATATTGCCACCAGCTAATAAATAATCTCCAACAAATCTGATTTCAAATTCACTGCCATCTCCATCTGCTATACCCAATTTATATACTTCTCCAGAACCCGAATCATCTCTTTTCATAACAATAATTGGGGGTTGAGATGGATTAATAGAATCAAAATTTACCCAAGTTGAAATTGTTATTTCATCCGACATATCAAGACTTGCTGAATCAGGTACTTGAACGTAGTCATCGGAACCATCAAACTCCAATGCAGTATTATTAACTCCATTACTCCAAGAAGCACCATTAATTATTCCATCATTTCCGTTTCCAGATGAATCATATGTAATAGAACCAGTTCCTTCATTGAAATGCCAAGATGCAACAAGGTTTTCATCTTTTGATTTATCACTACTTATTGTTGGTATCCAGATTACAAGAATTAGCATTAAAAAGATTGATATTACAGTTCCTTTATTCATTTTTATAGAAGCCCCCCTTTCAGGCATTTCTATAAATATTAACGAATAATAAACATTTAAAGGTTTTGATAATGATTTTTATAAAGAAAACAAAAAATTTTAAATATTTCTATTGGATTGAAAGAGTATTATTTTATCATAAATCTGTCTTAAATCATCGATGCTTTGGGCATTATAATGCAGGCTATCAACATCACCACTATGACCCATTAGCATTTTCTTTATTGACGTTGGACCTCCTTTTCTATCCCATTGTTGAGAAAAGTATTTTCGTAAATCTTTTACTTGAATTGGCGAATGGTGAAATGCTCGCTCAATATGTTGCTTACCAAAAAGATGAGTTAGAATACATCCATTATTAAAAAAACTGAGATAATCAATCATTGCCTGACGTGCCTCAGTATTGAACAGAGTGATTCGAGATTTACCAGTTTTCACAGTATATCCATTATCAGGGTCATGATGAATACTGACCATACATTGGTCTAGGTCGATATCGCTTTTTTGTAGTTGATACATTTCCTCAGGACGCATACCACTAGATGCACCGAGTAGTATTATGGCTTTCATTTGTTTCTCATAAAGGTGGTCTTTGAAGTAATTGATTGTATCATGAATCATATCCGATGAAATACGTTTAGGAAACTTTTCAGGTTCTGGTGGTGGTTTGATATGTTCAGTCCATTCCATGTTTTGATTCTGGAGAAATCGCTTTATCTGATATGCTCGTTTTCGATAGGATGATGTAGAATATTTTTGTTTCATTTGCTCTAAGTAATGATATGTTTTTGCCTCATCAAGTTCCCAATCCATGTAATCGAGGTAGCCTTGAAGCCAGTATTCTATGTCACAAGCCCAATCTTCACTGATTCCCCCCATTCGACGTCTGAGCATATACGTATCCAATACGGGTTGGGCAAGAGTGATACTCGAATCATATACCGGCCTTTCGAGCCAGCTACTCGGGTTCGAATCCCGACGGGAGCATTTTTTTGCCTGTAAATAATCATTAAGTCGTATTTCTAAGAAACTACTGAAATTTATATTCTGTTTTCTTGCCTTAGTT
>Ga0164310_10002517_pt1 | contig 10562 bp, 8 predicted proteins | sample GuaBasSedimGuay1_FD_121795 | JGI IMG/M metagenome (GOLD analysis project Ga0164310, IMG submission 121795) | Subseafloor sediment microbial communities from Guaymas Basin, Gulf of California, Mexico - Guay1, Core 4569-9, 0-3 cm | ecosystem: Environmental > Aquatic > Marine > Hydrothermal vents >... | reverse complement strand
CCCCCATACCTTTGTGTTCTACAATCCGGCCAACACATAGCACAATGGGTGCCTCTGACTTCACCATTCCGGGGGGCAAAGCTGCCACGGTTTTATCGATCTCACCCAATGGCAGGGCGTTTGGCACGATATAACGGCTGCCATCAGGCAGCTTCTTTTTCCAGTATTTATCGCCACCCTGGGAATTCGATACAATAGCACTTGCGCCAGAACCGACCAGAATTCGCAAGCGATTTTTCCAGGTTGGCTGATAACGTAGCACTGAACTAGGCTCGCGCAAGACCCAGGGAACCCCGCCGAGTTTCGCAGCCAGGCCACCCAGAATGTCCATTTGTAAAATCCAGGTGTGTACAATGTCCGGCTTGATGCGACGAATAAGCCCAATCAACTGCCATAGCAAAAAGGGACTATAATTGGATCGTGATTTGAGCTGATGCAGCACAACTCCGGGCAATTCCGGACGTCCAGGCCCTTCCGCCAAATAAGCAACATGAACCTCATGGCCCATACGCACCAACTCCGGCGCCAGATACCCAAACTGCCTCTCAGCACCGCCCTTGGAAAGATGCGGAAGAATATGAAGAATTCTCATTCGCGCACCTCTTTATCGTTCTGAGCTATACCATGTTCTGGAGATGCCAATGGTTTTAACTTCTTGCGTGAAATCTTCCTCTGGGCAAAACGCCTGGAAGTATCACGGCGGGGTAAGTATGCACATATCCGGCCTGTCGTTTCGTCGCAACTAAAAACATATCTGGGATAATAGATGGCTGCGAAAATCATCCCAAAAACTACATAGAAGACACGGTTGTCAAGTGTGCCCCCAGTAACTACAAACAAGAAAAGCAGAACAGCGATAAATTGAACGACGGAATTTGTCCCAAACACCTTTTCCACGGCACGCCGGCTGCGCTTGGCGTAGAGACTGATGCACAGCAAGCCGAAGACGAAAGGATACAACACGCCATATTCCATGGCGAGGGTCAACGCAGTGCTATGCGCAGAGAGAGTGATCGTCCCGTTTTTTTTGTAATGAATATCCGAACCGAATCCATGCCCCAGCAGAGGTTTGGATTTGACGAGCGACAGATAAACAGCTTGCGCATCCATTCGTTCTTGAACACTTTTGTCTTCCTTAATGCTCCCATGGCTCAACTTAAAACTTAAGAGCGTTTCCACGCGGTCGATCAAGTCGTATTCTCTGCGGGCGACCGAATCACTCTTGCTAGACAAGTAGTAACGCGTCCCGATAATCCCACCAGCCAAACAGGCCACCAGGATACTCATTTTCAAAAGATATCGGCCACTCGCAAATCGTTTTCGCCACGAATATGTGAGGATAAGTGCCACCGTGATAACAGCTATAAGTATGCCAATTCTCGATCCTGTGATGAGCATTGCAAACAGGAACGCCATAACCACCGGCACCTCAAGTAAGCTGTCTTTTCGTTTCCACAAGGCGAACCATGCGATGAAGAGAAATCCAAAAGCAACGGCAAGGCGATTGGGCTGCATAAAAAAACCAATTGCCCGACCCTGTTCCACTGTCCTGGCATTGGCAAGGGCGCCAACCGCTTCGAAGTACTGCGGCGCCATCATGCTCAACGGCATTCCAACGATGGTAACAATCAAACTGACGAACATCACCCGACGCATAGCCCCCAGGCCATTGGATACGGTGTAAACCACGCTGCCAAAGAACAGTGAGAAATAATACAGAAGCAGGCCAATTTCGCGGACATCAAATGAGGGAGCGTACAGAAGAGTAAGGAGTGGCCAGAGCAGCAGGACAAACAGCCAACCTCCCATGCCCACTCGGAGAAAAAGAGGCTTCGAATATCTGATCTTGGCTACCAGGTAAAAAATATTCAGCACGAGCAGCACAAGGCTAACCTGCCCGATCGACACGCCAACCTGCGGCGCGATGAAGCGGAAAAGCCCTGTCGCGTTCAAGATAAGGACAACAAAAAATAGTTTATCAATCATCGGGACTACCTGTGGCCGAGCTGTAATACAGTCGGCGTCTAGCTCTTTTTTGCCTGTAGAAAAACTCCGCTGGTGGTGAAATCTTCGTCGGAAATGGCGGAGAAGTTTTTGGATAATTCCTCGCGGGCAATTCCGCCTTCGCCTTGCCTTGTGCAAGTGTGAACAATCTCGAAGCCGTTGTTTTTTATTATCAAATCCAAACGCGTCGAAAGCGTCGCTCGGTTAATAAAGAACGCCCGGCTACCCTTGACGCACGCCCACAAGAACTTGGAATACGCCCAGTGTCCATTCCATTTACTCGCGGTATTGTGGCACTTGAAATCTATTTGGTGCGAGATAAACCCGCCGGGCCTTAGCCATTTGAACATGGCGTGGTAGCTGGCCTCCAGGTCTTCCACATGTTCCATTACCGCTTGGGAGAAGATCATGTCAACGCTCGACTCCTGCAGGCTGTCCATCGTAGACCATGGCGCGACCTAGGATATCAATTCGGACTGCTCGCCCTGGGTGGCCAGGCTTGCAATTGCATTGCGAATTTTCTCCAGGCGACTCGGCTCAAGAGCAGCCTTGAGTCTATCCGGGGCTAGTATTTCAGCTGGAAACGCGTAAGACTCAAGCCTTGGCCCGGTCTTGGGAAATTCGGTCTCGTCCGGTATGTCTGCCTGCTGTTGAAAAAGAGGCACCAGCTCGTCGAATACTTGCAGGTTGACTTCCGGGCTTGCATAGCGGACAGCGTCGAACGCGCGATATTCCCCGCAGCCTGAAATAAGAGCAGCTATGCCCGTGCCAAGCGAATCTCCAAGCCCAAGTTCCGCGACCACATCAGGCGGGCTGGCCAGGAGCCCATGTTGATTGGCCTGCACAAGATGCCTCAGCCAGACCGAATAGCAGTAGCGAGCACTATCGGAGTTCTGAGACCGCTGCAGAAACAGGAACCCCGTCCCGGGCACAAAAGAGATAAGCCCTTTAAGTATAGGTTTGTAAACATGGAAAAGGAAGGATTGCCAATTCTTGCCAAATTCAAAACATTCCCCTTTCTTAATCTCTATTTCAAACATTGTCTTTCTTTCTTAGCTCCAGGTTGGAAGTTGTCAATATGTATCTCCAGAACTCCATCAATATACCGCAGAATAAGGGGGGCAACATGTGCTTTTCAGACGCGGGGAACACACACAGATGATATATTTTACAATTTCTAGTCCATTCTCGGAAAGAATCGCTTTTGTTTCAGCGACACTCATGTCGCCACCGATGAGTATATGTACAGGACCTTGAACTGCTTCTGAATGAAAAGGAGCTTTGGTCTCTATCTCATGCAATGATACGGACCTCTCTTTCCAACTCAATCCCGCGATCTGCCCTCACTGTCTGTTCCACCAAGCGAATGAGATACAACACATCTTCACAACTGGCATTGTTCTCGTTCATAATAAAATTGGCGTGTCTTGGACTGATGACGGCCCCACCCTTCCGCGTTCCCTTAAGGCCACAGGCCTCAATCAAACGCCCTGCATGCTCTTCGGGCGGGTTCTTGAAGACGCTCCCGCAGCAACGACCCTGAGGCAGTTTTTCCATCCGTCGCTTCTGATAGTGGTCGTATATGGCCTGCTGGTCTTCCGACGCCTGCGTGAAATGGAATACGCCGTTGAGAATCACATCGTCCGGCGTACAAAAGGTCTGACTACGATAACCATAATGGTCTTCTGTAATCGCTACGCGGTCGAGCATCGATGGCTTCAAGACATCAACAGATTCCAGCAATTTGCAGGTGCTTCCGTTCGATGTCCCAGCATTCATAAAGATAGCCCCTCCCACCGTTCCGGGAATTCCCACCAGCCCGCCAACGCCGCCATAGTTGTTGGGCAACATCACTTCTCGCACCATTTCGCTCAAAACCAATCCGGCAGCGACTCGGTAGCGTCCACCCCCCAGTTCATCGAATCTTCGAAGCAATGTTGTAAACAACACGATCCCGGGAAATCCAGAGTCATGAATGAGTAAATTCGACCCACCGCCGATAACCAGTCGTGGAAGTGGTTGCTCCATCATCCACGCGTACGCTTGCCTTGCCTCGTCATCCGTGCGCGGCAACAGGGCCACATTTGCCGGTCCGCCGATCTTGTAGTAGGTATGCGGCGCCAGCGGGTAGTCAATATATGCAAACTCGAACTCAGGATGGTTCATGCTGTCCCTCGTTAGATCATTTTGAGCGGCCGGACGGTATCCAGTATGGTGAACGAGATTTCAATACATAGAGGCCATACAATAGGTTCAGGAACCGAAAGCGGCTTCTGTAGCGTATTGTGCCAAACAATTTCCTGTAACGCTCAACCACATTGTCCACATTGAAATAGTCGTTGAAGAGTCGTGAGGATAAATTGGCCAATTCGGCACGGTAGTCGTCATCCTCGAACACCCGGATAATTCTCCCAACATTTGCCTCCACATCCAGATTTTCGATTTGATTGCGCGGCGAGAAGTTGGTAGCGAAGACCGCCGGAAAAGTATCCTTGGTGATCAACAACGGAAACGGACTATTGGCCAGCGGGGTCAGAAGCACTTTTCCACGCGAGGCTGCTTCCATGAATCCCCGACCGGTTCCAATCACGAAATCCGCCACATCGATCAGTTCACTGGCGTTTAGCGTGAACTCCGTGTCGTTTACAGTAACCAAGTTGCCGCTGCCAAGGTGGGCGATATCGTCAACAACATCAGGGTCCTCGGGGGTACCCACAATTAATAACTGACAAGAGTACCCTTCTGCATTAAGGCGCCGAACCAAATCCACGCCTTGGCACATGTTTCGCTTGTAGACTTGACAGAAGCGAGAGATGATCAAGAAGGTACTCTTGTGAGGTGCCAGGCGCGCGCGCAGCTTCGCCACTTTTTCGGGGTTCGAGGACACTTGTGTCACGCGATTGGGCAGAAAATGTATTTCGGTGTTCGCATATCTGGGGTGGCTTTGAAAAAAATTCTGGTTCTCTTTGCTGAAGACAATCATATGATCGAAAACAGGATAAAATCGGTGGGAACGGACGGGATTCGGACCGCCGCACTTCGTAAAAACAAGAGGTTTCTTCACGATCTTGCTTGCGAGTTCGGCAACAAGCAAGGGGCACCCGCCGAAGACGTTGAGCAAGTCGATTTGTTCGCGTTTCAGAATGCCCACCACTTGTCGAACGGTTCCCACAATGTTCAGGCCATTGAAAGGGATATGATGCACGGTGACCGGTATGGAAGCGATCACGGGTGAAAGGGACATTCCCATGTTAATTACCATACACTCGACTTGTTCGCGCAGGGCTTTGACTATGGTTTCCAAGCTCCGATAATGCCCGCCTAGCCCAAGCCCCTGTGTGGCAATGACGAAACAAACCTTGGTTTTTTTAGCGTTGTGATTCACCGGTGATTTCCCTCTTGGGAGGTAACGATAGCGATTGATTTGTAACTGTGGCGATGTTTCTCGCCGGGATGCCAACTATGATGCTGTGTGGCGGAAACGACTCTAATACGACCGACTTTGCGCCCACGATCGAATTGCTGCCAATCGTCACAATTTTCCGTCGTGTGTTTGCGGACTTGTGGATGGACTGCTCGGCATTTCTCGCACCAAAGCCCGAAGCAGCTGAAAGATTGTTCCCGCTAGGGCCAAGTACATAACCGAAATTGAGATGCTGTAAATCAAGACTGTGGTATGGACATTGAAACCCTGAAAACGGCAGAAAGTAAAGACGGCAACAACGAGTAGAACCCGGATTGAGTTGATGATGATTTGTAGCCCCTGTCTTTCCAACACATTCAGGCAATGTGCAACGGGTACCGATACGAAACGAAGAAGGACAAGCACGCTCAATAACTGCGCATATCCCCCCGCTTCGCGCCACTCCTCACCAAACACGAGTCCAAACATGTGAGGGCCGACAGCCATGATGACGGCGGCCGGAATCGCCCCGAGCACAAAGAGTTTCTTCAGGAGGGAAACGGAGAGGCTCAGTATTTTGTCGGGCCTTGCTTTTCCGTATTTGGCGATTTCCGCAAAGTACACCTGTGCTATAGACTGACCGAGGATATTCATGGGCATATTGACCATGTTGAATGCCAGTCCGTAGAAGCCCGCTGCCTTCACATTATAGAAAGCGGCAATGAGAAGCGCGGGAAGTTGAACTCCGAGGGCGAGAAGCAACTGGGACCAACTCTGCAACAGAGGGAACCGAACAAAGCGTTTCGCGGCACGCCACATGCCTCGCCATGAATACTTACGGAAGAATCCCGGCTTCTGGCGGACAAGGGCCATTAAAATACTGCCAGAGCCGGTCACCTGCGTCGTGAAGTACCCCAGAAGCAATCCAAGGGGACGCACTCCCAACGCGCCAAGGGCAATCTTGGTCGTAGCTGACGAGACTCCCTGTGTCATGCGGGTACGCGCAAGGAGTTTGAATTGCTTGTCTCTCAAGCTCCAACTCGAAAGGGCCTGGTAGAGGCCAGCCCCAAACAAACAGAAAGGAAGCAGCCAGAAATATGTGCTCACATTGCTGTCTGGATAGTGCCTACAAATTGTTGGACCAAACAAGAGAAGCCCCATCGCGAAGAATATGGCGAGGGTGAAAATTATGACAAAACAAAGCCTCAGGACATCGTCGGCAAGACCTTCATCTTCCGCAATGGGGATTGCCACCGCATACCTGAGGGTTGCCAAAGGAATGACAATGCCCAAAATCGAAACAAATACAGTCAAAATCCCAAAATGCTCTGGCTGATACAGACGCGTTACGATAGGTGTTGAAAGAATCGTAATCACTTGTGCTGCCGCGGTACCACCGCTGAGCAAGACGACGCTCTTGAAAAAAGGACGCCCCGATAGTTTCCGGGCAATCCGTCGCCTCATGGTGGCTACGAAGTGGGGCATTTGCGTCCAATCGCCTCATAAGGAGTATAGTCGAGAGCCGGGACATCTGGGCGAAAGATTTTATACATCAATCTCATCCTCAATCTTCCGTTTCCTCTATCATAGCTCCCAGATTGCGAAAACGCTTCACAATATGTTCATACCCGCGGCCAATCTGGTAAGTGTTGTCAATGACCGTTGTCCCCGTAGCGGCGAGCCCGCCAAGGATAAGTGCCGCGCCACATCGCAGATCAAGCGCACGGACATGTGCTCCACGCAACCGACAGGGCCCCGTTATGACAGCGCTGTTGCCATAGGAGTCGATTTGCATGCCCATCTTCTGCAGTTCTTCGACATAGGCAAATCGCTCTGTGAAGCGCTGATCGGTCACGGTGCTTTCGCCACGGCACTGGCTGGCGAAAGCGGCAAAGAGCGGCTGCATATCGGAATTGACACCTGGATATGGGCCGGTGAAAAGATCAAAAGGCCTGAACGCCTTGTTCTTTGCAGAGACATAGACATTGCCCCCCCACTCGAAGAGGTCGAGTCCTGCACTACGGAGAATATCTGCATCTGTCCTCACGCAATCGAGCGAGAAATTCTTGACACAAACCTCCCCCTTCGTCATCCCCGCAGCCAGAATGTAGATCATGGCCTCATCCCAGCCGGTCATGATCTTGTGTTTACCGCTACCCAAAGGACGACCGCCTTCGATCTCTACAACACGATTGCGTACGGATATATTTGCACCCATGGCGTTGAGGCACGCGGCCATATCTGCCACTTCTGGGCGTGTGTTTGCATTGAATATTCTGGTACGCCCTTCCGCGAAACATGCCGCAAGCATGACGGTCTCAGTGCCGGTCGTGGTGGGCAAGTAGAACTGAATATCCGTTCCGACGAGTTTGTTCGGAGCAGTCACTTCGATGGTGGACTCGCCCTGCTCCACAATCGCGCCAAGCTGGCGAAGACCTTCCAGATGAAGATCGAATTTCCGTTCTCCCAGATTGCAACCGCCAGGAAACGTGATCCTTGCGAGCCCCTTTTTACCCACCAGCAAACCTAGAAAGATCAAAGAGCACCGAGTACGTTCCGAGATGCTCTCAGGTAGATATGTAATGTCGCCCTCTGCAGGGGTCACAATCGTCTTGCCTGTGCCTTTATCTATATCCACTCGGCAACCAATATACTCAAGAGCTTCGATGGCCACTTGCACGTCATTGAGCGATAATGGAACATTCTCAAGGCAAACGGGTTTAACTCCCGCCGCCGCGCAAACAAGTATTGGAAGAGATGCATTCTTGGCACCGTTAACCTCAACTTCGCCTCGGAGAGGCGTACCGCCTTCAATAGTGAGTTTATCCATAAGACATCCGCTTTCTTTGCTATTATTCGCTTTTTTGCCAAAATTCAAGGCAAAACGCCATAAATATACCAAGCACCAAACTGGCAATTCCAGCGAGAGCAACCATGCGTTTTTTCTTAGGCCCAACTGGCTCATCAGGCTTGAATGCCATCGAAACAGCCTTTACCTCTCCCAGCTCCATTGCCTTGGCAATGCGAGCTCCTTCTATTTTCGAGGCCAAAGTTGCATAGCCTTTCTTGGCAATATCCAGCTGTCGATTTAGTTCCGTAAGCTTTGTTCTTTTTGCGTTGATCGCCACTTTTAAGGTCTTTACTTTGGCCTCTAACCTCTTTACCATTTCTTTCGAATATGAAAGCGTGAATTCAATTTTTGCAATTTCTGTCTCAAGAGAATTTTTCTGGCTTTGAGCTGTTTTCAACCGACCATAAAAAAAATCATAATTGGCCTGTGCCATATTAAGATTTTCATTAAGTGTTTTTAATCTGTTATTGTCGGCAAAAACACTGTTCTCCAGAGCTACCCACTCTTTTTCCTGCTGTTTTAATTTCGAGCTTAAAGACTGTCCGCGCGTTTCAAAAAAGTTATATCCACTTGTAAGGGATAAAAGTTCCCATACAGTAGATTCCGACAAATTCTCTGCTATTGGGCCTTGACGGTTTCTTAACATGTCCAAATTAACTCTTGAGTTTAGATTGGCTTTTGTAGATTCTCCTAGTTGTCTTATCTGGGCTAGGCGAACTTTATCATTTACCAGGTTTGTTTTTTTGCGTTCTACCTCTGCTCTCAGCAGCATTATTTTTGAATCATTTATAAAGTTCTCAACTTTTTTCCTGTTATTTTCGAGATTCTGCCTTGCCATTAAAACCTTTTGTCGCAATACGTTCTGCTCGTCACTTAAAGTCTCGTCAACAAAATACTCTTGGCCAAGTTTTTGAACATTAAAAGCCCCAAGCCAAGTGCCGTCTTTTGTCATAGCAGCAATATCGGCATCTACTTTCATTAGCTGCCTTTTCTTTTCTTGAAGCTTAAAGTCGAGTTCGTGGACCTTTGCATAATGCGCCTTGAGCTGACTAGAGTTTTCCTTCAACTCTATTTCCGTAAGCAAAAGTTGTTCTTTAACGTCAAAATCCTTTACCGCCTGCTCCGCCTTAATCAAGCTGCCTCCAACCAACTTGAACTGGTCTTCAATAAACTTTCCGGAACCCTTGAGTTCACCTGTAATTATCTCTAAGCTGTATTTGACATACTCATCAGCCCAGATATTTGCAATATCCTCAGCAGTACCGGGGTCTTTGTCTTTAACGGCCAGCTGTAGAATGTTGGTTTCTTCGGTATCTTCAACATCCAACTTCCGATAAAGCCCCTCAAGTGTTAAATTCTTATCCCACTTCCCCTCTAACTTTAGCCGATTTATCACCCTTTCTAATACAGCGTTGGATTTCAACAGAATCTTATGCGTAAGAATTGATATAGCCGGTCTCTGTGCAACATATGCTCCCGTTTTTGTTTTTTTAGAATTCAGGAAAATCTTGCTAGGCGAAAGGGCACTTTGTATCTTTGAAGGCATGATCATTACCGAGGCGGAAGCCTGGTAAACTTTCGGTAAAAGCAGGCTTAAAATTGCCGTTACGATAACAGCTATCAAAAAAGTGCCTATTATTAACTTTCTCCTTTTTACAATAATCTGAAAATAATCCATCAGGTTTATTTCGTCTTCGTAGACGCTTGCATTTTCCGAATCGTTATTTTCCAAATTTGCCATATTTTAACCTTTCAGTTATTAGTAATCAGTTGTCAGTTGTCAGTTGTCAGTAATCAGTTGTCAGTAATCAGTAAAAGCAAAAAAAACAGCGGAACACGAATTACACGAATAAAAACGAATGGCACGAATGGATTTTAAGAAAGACAGGTAACCCAGCCGTAGCATGGGCATCTTGCCCGTGTTTTTCTGTTTTTTCTTTTTCAAAAAAACATTTTCGCGTTCTTTCGCGTATTTCGTAGTTTCTTTTTTTTTGTTTTTCAATTAGTGTTCATTAGTGTCCATTCGTGGTTCTTGTACTCTGGTCGGCTATAAAAAGAAAAATTCGAAGTAGCTGGACTCCGTCCCCGTCGGGTGTTTTTGTCGCCCGACAAATAGCACGTATCGAGTAGGCACACCTAGCTATTCCGCATGCAGCTGTGGTGTCCCGGTGTATCCCGATGCCACTCGCCACTCGCTAACAAACATAAGGGTAAACAAAAAAAACTGGTTGACTGGTTGATTCGTTGACTGGGAAAAGATTACAAAAAACGGCACCAATCCGCCAGCTATATCTAATTGCAAAT
>Ga0164310_10002516_pt1 | contig 10562 bp, 9 predicted proteins | sample GuaBasSedimGuay1_FD_121795 | JGI IMG/M metagenome (GOLD analysis project Ga0164310, IMG submission 121795) | Subseafloor sediment microbial communities from Guaymas Basin, Gulf of California, Mexico - Guay1, Core 4569-9, 0-3 cm | ecosystem: Environmental > Aquatic > Marine > Hydrothermal vents >... | reverse complement strand
TAGCCACCCTTCTCCTCCACCTGCTCCTCCATCAGTTTCATGGGCTTACCACAGCATACAAGCGAGACCATTCCATCGTGTATTATCACAATTATATTTCCACATACCTCACACTTATATATCTGATATAGTTTTGTCCTCTCCACCTTTCTCGCTTCCTTCAAAATGCTTACTAATGCATTTCTAAATCATCAAGTAGTGTCTGGAGGTCATCCTCGTGCTCCACTTCATCCCTGACTATCTCTAATATAATATTATAGGTTATCAGGTCCTTATGCATTGTTAACTTAAGTAGATTGTTGTAAGCATCAATTGCACACTGTTCACCTTTTATATTCTGCTTTAATATGGATTCAATTGACGGGTCCTCTGGGGCATCGTATCCACAGTTAGTCAACTTATACCAGTCCTCTGGTTTTAGAATTGGTGTGCCACCGAGTTGCATTATTCTGTCCACAAGCATACCAGCATGTCTCAACTCATCCCCTGCGTGCTCCTCAAGCTCAACGACTACTGCTCCTCTCATCGGTCCCTTGACAACTCTCGCCCCTATCCAGTATTGGTAATACGCAAGCCACTCATCAGCAAGTGCCTTATTAAGAAGGTTAACAAGTCCGTTAACATCCATGTCAACTATCTCTCTTCCTTTAATACCCATTTCCACAACTCCTTTCCATAAATTACAATTTTTTGTGACATAACCACCAGTCGTAACAATCATACTCTTTTTGTCTCTTCTTAGCAGTTTCTACATCTGATGCAGGTGGTATTATCACATTATCACCCATAAGTTCATTCTCAGGCCAGTTTGCAGGCATAGCAACACCATTTTTATCAGCAATCTGAAACCCCTTCACCATTCTGACGATTTCATCTATATTCCTCCCCAACTCCTGTGGATAGTAGAGAATAGCCCTTATTATTCCATTTGTATCTACTATGAAGACGGCTCTGACCGTATTTGCACCCTTCTTTGGATGTATAAGACCTAATGTCTTAGCAACCTTTCCCAATTCATCAGATATTATAGGGAACTTAATCTCTACTTTGAGATTGTCACTAATCCACTCAATCCATTTGATGTGAGAAAATACCTGGTCAACACTAAGACCAACGAGTTCACATTTCAATTTCTTAAATTCATCATACCTCTTCTGAAATGCAACAAACTCAGTTGTGCAAACAGGCGTAAAATCGCCAGGGTGGCTGAAAAGAATGAACCATCTTCCAACAAAATCATCAGGAAGATTTAAAGGACCCTGAGTTGTATGAACTTCCATATCTGGAAATCTATCACCTATAAGTGGTATTCTTCCCCCCATCTCTTCCATATCTCTTACCTCCCTATTTTACAATTTTCGCTTCTATGTGCTTATTCAATATGTTATCCGCCAATCTATCTAATGCCCTAAAATCTTCATCATTAGGATAGCCCTTTGCTATCACCGGCTCAAGGATTTCTGCTTTGAGATTGGGTAATAGTCCCTTGATAAGTTCAACCGTCCTTCCACCCCAGCCATAGGAACCGATAATAGAAATGAACCTGGTATTCGGTCTTAGTATATTCATCAGATATGTAGCATATACAGCCGATGGATGGGGTCCCGTCAGAACGGTAGGAGTTCCTAAAACCACGGTTGCGGAGTTAACTAAAGACACAGCAATCTCGCCGATATCCGCAACTGTAAGATTGAATGGTTTCACCTCAATGCCCCTGTCTATCAAAGCATCAATGAAATACTCCACCATCTTTTGAGTGCTTCCATGCATTGATACATAGGGCAATACAACTTCATTTTTAACATCATCTGAGACCCATTCTTTATATGCGTCCATGATGAACTCTGGTTTTTTATAGATTGGACCATGGCTTGGAGCTATCATACCTATATTGTAGTTCTCCAATCTTTCAAGGTGATTCTTAATATTGTTTCTGAAGGGCATCATTATCTCTGCATAATATCGCTTTGCACTCTCCAGCAGTTTTTCATCACATATCGCATATAATTGGCTGGTAGCCAGATGGGAGCCAAAGAGGTCACAAGAAAATAGTATGTTATCCTCCTTCAAATATGTAAGCATGGTCTCCGGCCAGTGAACCCAGGGCGCTATTATGAACTCAAGTGTTTTATTGCCCAGTGAAATATTATCTCCATCTTCTATGGTGATGAACCTGCCCTCTGAAATCAATAAGAGGTCAATCAAAAAATCTCTGCACTTCTTATTGGTTATCACCTTCGCCTCTGGATATACATCAAGAATTCTGGGTATTCCACCTGAATGGTCCTGCTCCGCATGGTTTGCCACCAGATAATCAAGGTGGTCAATATTCAAAGTAGATAGATTTGCAATGAGTTCATCTTCTTTGGTGGGGTCAACAGCATCAATTAGGGCTGTTTTTTCGCTTCCCCTTATTAGATACGAATTGTAACTGGTGCCATCGGGAAGGGGAATAAGTTCATCAAACAGGCGCCTGTCCCAATCAACTACACCAACCGAGTAAATATCTGGTTTTATCTCTCTTGCTTTCATCTACTTAAACCCCTACTGTAGAATCTTTCTTATATCTTCTTCTGGGTCGCCTATAAGTTTTAAGTCATAATCCTCTACCAGAACATTCAGAATATCATCATTCACCCAACCTGGAATTATTGGACCAAGATAGATGCTTTTTAGCCCTAATGAAAGTAAACTCCATAGTATAGCCACCGCCTTCTGCTCCATCCAGCTTAGTATGATAGTAAGTGGTAGTTCATTGATACCAACACCAAATAGTTCTGAAAGTGCCTCTACTATGTCTATTGCAACTATAGAATCATTACACTGTCCCAGGTCAATCAATCTCGGTATCCCCTCTATATCACCAAGGTCCAAGTCATTTATTCTAAACTTACCGCAAGCAAGTGTAAAAATTATTGTATCTCTTGGTAATCTCTCAGTAAACTCACGATAATACTGCGCCTTTTTAAGAGGTGAATCACAACCACCAACAAGGAAGAAATGGCGAATCTTGCCCTCCTCCACAAGTTGCTTTATCTTGTCTTTTAGCGAAAGAATTTTGGCTTTTGAAAATCCAGTGGTCAAAACAACACCACCTGTATCCTCCTCTAACTCGGGCAATGATAAAGCTCTGTCAATCACCTCTGTATAGTCATAACCATCTAAATGCTTAACTCTGGGCAATCTTGCTGGACCGGTCGTAAACATTCTGTCCCTGTAGTCATCCTTTGGAAGCAAGACACAGTTAGAAGTTCCAAGAATTGCAACTGGATATTTTGAGAAAAGTTGCTTCTGGTCAAACCATGCTTTACCAAGGTTTCCAATTAAATGCTTGTGATTTTTCAAACCCGGGTAGCCATGGGCTGGGAGCAGTTCTGAGTGAGTATAGACATTTACACCACTACCTTCAGATTGTTTAAGTAGCTCGCTAAGTGCCTTAAAACCATGTCCAGTTGCTATGATGCCGTGTCCCTTTACGATTCCAGTTTGAACCTTTGTGGGCTCTGGTTCCCCAAATGTTTCAATATGGGCTTGTTTTAGAAGGCGCATTGTGCGAATATTCATCTCACCTGCCTCAATTGCTAATCTTAAAAGGTCTTCTGCATCAAAGTTCACATTCGTAAATGTTGCATAAAAAGACCTCTCAAGGAATGCATCTATATCAGAGTCAGTGTATCCCAACTCCCTGGCATGGTATAGATAGGCAGACATTCCCTTCGTCGCAAGCAGTAGGTTATCCATCAGTCGTGCTTCTGTGGGTTCCTTTCCACATACACCTCTGATAGTGCAACCAGTCCCCGATGCTGTCTGCGAGCATTGATAACAGAACATTTCAGGCATCTTTTTTTCAGCCATCTCTACTCCTCTTTCTCAAACTGGTCTTTTCCGGCGCCACACACCGGGCACACCCAGTTATCTGGTATGTCATCAAACGGTGTCCCCACTTTAACATCTGAATCGGGGTCACCAACCTCCGGGTCATAAATATACCCACATACAATACATCTATATTTATCCACCTCTCTCCTCCTTCTTATATCCTAAAAATGTGGGAGCCGTCTCCGGCGACTTACCTCCCTTAATATGGTGATAATAAGCATAAGTCATTGGCTCCTCATCGCATATAATATCTGCATATACAATTTCGCAAATAAATATTGTATGCGTTCCAACATCATGTTTGTTCTGAATTTTGCATTCCACATATGCCACGGAATTCTCATTAACAATGGGGGAACCCGTTTTCGCAGTAAAATATTCCACACTCCCGAACTTGTCAACATCCCTTCCCGACCTGAAACCGAACAACCCTATCTGCTTCATAGGTGTATTCACCGACATCACTGAAACCGATAACACCCCGCTACACTCTATGTATTCGTGTGTTAGATTCTTTTTATTGATGCACACAGCCAATCTTGGTGGTTCGGCTGTAACCTGAAATACGGAGTTGGCAATCTGACCGTTGAATTTGTCTCCATTTCTGGAACTCACTATATACATACCATAACTTATTTTATGAAGAGCTTTCCTATTCATCTATCTCCAACCATCTTTCAAATATACTATTAGCGACGAATAATCAAATATAAAGCAATGTATTAATACCATAATTTAAAATCATTATAAATTTATTATACTTCAATGTCAAGAGAAATTATGCTTGCTCTAAATAAATTTATACTTCAAATTATCCCCGTAAATCAATTTATTACACTACAAATCCACTGACACCATCTCCCATAATCAGATACCTTGAAGTAATTAACCAGAACTTACTATTTAAACAGCTCACCGGTCTCTATATACCAGAACAGGAGGTCCAGATGGCTCATTGGAATTCCAATATTTTTTGAAAATAACCGCATCTTATCCTCAATATCTATATATCTCTTTTTTGATAGATATGTAGGAATGCTATCTATTACCCCATACCGCATTAAATTCCTAAGGATATGTCTGTCAAGTATGGCAATATCATCTCCCATACCTATATTTCTCAAAAAGTGGCTTGCCTCCTTATATCCAAGACCCTTTATGTTGGTGACCAGCCAATCTCTCGCACTCTCTGCGCTGTTAAAATCAGCCAACCTCTCAATAATGCGAAATTCACCATTATCAATAAACCGCCTTATAGCTTCATACACATATATGGACTTCTTATACCTAAACCTGACACCGTATAACTCACCGAGTATTTCTGACCGACTGCATTGCAAAGTATTGTATTTCTTACAAATGCTCTCAACCGCTCTCCAGCATAATTTCGCTTTTGATTGTGGTGTTAAAAGGCAGAAGATAAGTTCACATAACGCCCTCTCCTCATCTCTCTCTATCGCTATTGTTTTGAACTCGTGTAAACGACCTTTTATTCGGTCTCGGCAATCTATGTAGTTCTGCCTTAACCATTCAACACCAACTACACATCTATTATTTATCATAAATATCTCTATACGAAATACTTTAGTATATTCTTATAAACTATGTTGTAAAATATTTATCGTCAAAGTATAAGACATAATGATAATAGAAATCCAATACATATATTTGATAATATCTATTTGGAATATGCCCATTTTTGAAATAGATGGCTAAGCACAGTAGTTGAGGAGTATAATTAAGTGACTCATTGCTTTTTTGTATCAGATTTGCACGGAGACATTGAACGTTATGAAAAGTTCTTTGGCGCCATCAGAACCCAAAAACCAGATATGGTCTTCATAGGTGGTGACATCCTCCCATCACAACATACATATCTAAAAACAATAGATATATCTCACCGCGACTTCGTAAATGATTATCTTGTGGCAAATCTAAACCGCTTACGAGACATATTGAGGGATGACTATCCAAGAATATTCATCATTCTTGGAAATGACGACGGGCGCTTTGAGGAGTCAACATTACTGGATGTTTCTACACAAAGTATCTGGGAATATGCTCATAATAGAAAGATACAGTATAATGACTGGGTTGTATATGGATATTCATTCATACCTCCCACTCCATTTCATCTGAAGGATTGGGAGCGATATGATGTATCAAGGTATGTTGACCCTGGTTGTATTCCACCGGAAGATGGTGTTCACACCACACCTGTATCAGAAAACGAGGTCAGGTATTCCACCATCAAGGAGGACCTGAAGCGATTAACAGACGATGATGACCTTAAAAATGCTGTATTTTTGTTTCATTCACCACCCTACAAGACCAATCTTGATAGAGCAGGTTTAGATGGCGTAGTGGTTGACCACGCCCCAGTAGATGTGCATATTGGTAGCATAGCAATAAAGCAGTTCATTGAAAGCAAACAACCCTTACTCACACTCCACGGTCATGTCCACGAATCAGCAAGATTAACCGGCTCGTGGAGGGATAGAATAGGACGAACACATATGTTTTCAGCAGCCCACTCTGGACCTGAATTGTCATTGGTTAAGTTTGAACTGGAAGACCTTGAATCAGCCAAGAGAGAACTCATCTGAAAAGATACTAATCCTCACCCTTCATTGGTAGAGGTCTCGCAGCATCGGTTACTGCATCAATCTTTGCCGCATAACTGGTTTTATTCTTTATATCCTCATCTGTAACTATATGAACATCCAGCAGACCACCAGTCCTATAACCCGTCCTGAGATAGTTCATCTCATCAAGGCATAAACTCCATCCTTCAAGCCACAACATCAGTTCTTCCCGCTGACTATCTGAACCTCGGAAGTGAATAAGAATGTCAATATCGCTTTGTGGACCTGCAGTGGCGTTCTTGGTGCTTCCAAATACATATATGCCCGCCACTCCAAAGCGTTTAGGGTCCAACTGCAAAGCAATATGTTCTGCCATCTTCAATCTCCATGCCCAGTGATTATCCTCTTCCTGCGTCCTATAGTGGCTCACTGGTCTCGCCACCTCTACACCTGATAGTGGCTCCGATAGAATCCCCACCGCCTCATCAAGGTCTGCATTCATCAAAACCCTCAATACCTGACCGTTGGTAGATTTAGGAACATCTATCACCTTCACAACACCTGAAAGTTCCGTAAAATCAGGTAGAATCTCAGGAAGGATATTCTCAGCATTTTTAAAGAACCTTTCATTGAAGATGGTGTTATCTTCATCAGGATAGAGCGGCAAATAGCGAATCCCCGCTTCTACTAGGTCCTGGAAGAAGTGGGTGCCAAATGAGAGGTCGGGAACATAGTTGCCCTTCTTTCTGGCAATCTCAACCAGAACCGCAGTATTATTTATATCAGCATAGGTAACTCTCACACCAAGTTTAATATCACCCAAACTCCCCCATCTTCCAGGTCCCATCAAGATAAACTTGCGTTTTGGCAATAGTTTGTTCAATTTTCCTACCGCCCTTCCTACATTTAGCAGAGTAGAGTGGTCAGAAATATTGTCATAGCCCTCAGGGTCAACATATACAATATGGGAGATATCGGGAACGATACCATTGGATATGTATCTATTTGCAGAGAACAATATTTTATCCCTTGATACATCCTTCGGTATAGGTGCTGGCTCACAACCCCTTGATGAGCTCTGGAACCTGCACTGGAGGAGATATAAATCATTTCCATCTGAAGCAAACTCCACATCCACTGGAAACCCCAGTTTCTCCTCCAGAAGTTCCAGTATGAACTTCATTCTACGCACAAAGTCGGTATCCTGTATAAGACCATCAAAGGTTACCACTATATCGTCTCTCTCATAATCTATGTTCTTCCCCATCGGCTTTCTTATGCTATGACCATCAAATATTGAAACAAGTTTCTCCATCCCGGGAATATCATGCCCAACCTCTCTCACCAATTCATCTATGTTTTTGGTCTCAAATGTGTTTTTCTTAAGGTTTATAACATCCATCATCTTAGGTGAGTAGCGAATAATCTCTTCAACGGTGACATTAACCCTAAGACCTGGTTGACCAGGGGCTATCATTATCGGGTAATCGTTGCTCAATCTGTTCACCGCTCGCGTTCCAAGCCCCACAACCAACCGCAGAATACCATCCTCCTGCTTTATTCTTGGTGACCACCTGAACTCATTTCTGCTGAACGCAACCCCCGCGAATGTTGGGAAGAAATAATGCCCGACCTTCGTCCCCACCACCTCCTGTATCATAATTCCCATCTCCTCATAAACATCAAGAAGACCTCTCTCAGCCCGATACTCTATAGGGTCGGGACCAAATGTAGAAGCATATACCTCGGCAATACCATCTGTAAGCTCCAATAGACGCTCCTCCTTACTTCCCTGATTAGCCAGAAAGACGCTTCTATACTTCCCTGCAAATGCCGACCCCACCCTGTCCTCAAGTAAACTTGAACTCCTCACTATCAGTGGCTTATCACCTACCTCATCAAGAACCATAGACAGACCCTGCAATATCTCAGGCGGAAACTGACTATTCTTAAATGTCTGAATTATATGTGGATATTCCAGAATAACTTGATTAATATCCTTGTATTTCTGTTCAATAACCTCGGTGAGATTATTGTAATTCAGGAAGTGCATTAAACCATCAGATAAGAGATACCAGGTTCTGGGAACCTTAATATCACACAATTTACCTTTTGATTTGCATTCATTCTTAATTATCTGCATCGCAAGGAATAATCCTGCACTCTTACCACCTACCTTACCGATGCTATCGGGGTGAAATACAATATGGCTAAGAAGTTCGTGAAAATCAGATATATCCACGAAGTTCTTGGCTTTATTTATGTATTCAATCTGGTCTGAAATCAACCGTCTTATAAGAGAAACACATACACCCCTTGCAACATTCTTTGGTAGTTTAACTCCTTCTGGTAATATATGGTGATAACGCCTGACTGCATCTATTACCTCAGAAAGTGGTAATCTTTGGTCAACCACACGCGCAAGAAAACTCAGTTTATCCTCCTGTATCCATTTTCTTATTAGCAAGAGAATCTGCTCATCTTTCAGATGTTTTTCTGCAATTTTAAATATTTCATCGCTGAGTTCTTCAGACATCTTTAAAACACTCTTCTGATATGGACGGTTCTCGCCAACAAGACCCCACTCTCCACTATCTCCAAGATTAAAATGGTATAACTCCATCAGTTTCTTTGCATCTTCCACACCGCTCCAAGATAGATGGTTAAGCATCCGCCTTGAAACATTCAAGAATAAGTCCCTATCTGTCTGGCGAATGAGATTAAGAACAACCCTCCACTCCTCCTCTTTATGGTCTTCAATATCCTTCCTGGCGGTCTCATATTCCTGAAAGACATATCTCATCTTCCTCAACATTAAAAAATGGCTGAGTCGCTCTACTATGGTCTTAAGAAGTTTTCGCTCCTGCTTTAAAAATGGACCCTCATCCGCCTTCGGCATCTCCTCAGTATAATAGACACTTATATTGCCAATAACCCTGTCCTGAACTACTATATCCTCACCCAGAACCCAGGGTGTCTGTTTAAAGTTTTCTGACTCGTAGGTGGAGCCATAAAGGGTGATTCTTACCACACACACATCTGGATACTGCCAGCCGGGTGGTATCACCTTTACAATTTTTTTACAAATCTCATCCAGCTCTGCTTCAGGTTTGCTTAATATCTCCTCAATTCTGTAGATACAGTTGAGTTCCTTCTCTCTTTCCCTAAGGATAAATAACAGGTCATCCTTCTTTTTATCTTTTTCATTCATGCAAAATTACACCCCTGCCATACCTTCCATCAACCTTAATAGTTAATGGAGCTTCTGTCTCAATATGCCTTATAAACTCCGTCTCCTCCACCACCCTCTGTGAATTCAACCATTCCCATTTTATACGATATTCGCTGTAGTGGTAAACAGAAAAATAAAGTATCTTGAAACTGGTTACATTATGAAAGAAGTGAGAACCCTGACTCAAGGTATAATTCAACTCAGGAAGTGTGGCTTCCACCATTACTCTCGCTCCCGATACCTGTCCGAACTTTACAGGTATGCCTGCCTGGGGGTCTGAGGTGCCCCAGCGCCCAAACCCAATAAGTATGTATGGTCTATCTTCCGCCACCAGCTTATGATTTATCTTCTCAAGCTCCTCAGCCATCTTCATAGTGTATCTTGTGTCAAAACTTTCGGGTTTCACATACACAATATCTGTGATATGGTCAATTATTCCGTTTCCCACCACGGTATCAGAGGCAAGAAGCACTTTTTCAGATTTCATATCATCAGGTGTTACTTCAACCTCCTCGTGTGAAACCACCATAGGACGAACCTGCAAGAAGCCAAAATATGCAGGTTTACAGCGTTGCTTATCCAGTGTCATAGCAAACTCTATCTCTACCCTGGTTCCCAGAACATCCTCACAGATATCCACTAGGTCTATTATCAAATCATTTAATGGTAATTGTTTAACCTTCAGAATGGGGGCAAAGTTTATTACCCTTGGACCCTTTTCTCCAACACCTATAACTATTTTCTCTTCCTGAGGCAGGTAGGTGGACGCAATAAATCTCAGGGTATTGTCATATTCTGCTTCCTTCAGATTGCACTTCATCATATATTCGGTCTCTTTTATGGGGTCATAAGCCGGCGGTTCCCCC
>Ga0164310_10002515_pt1 | contig 10564 bp, 10 predicted proteins | sample GuaBasSedimGuay1_FD_121795 | JGI IMG/M metagenome (GOLD analysis project Ga0164310, IMG submission 121795) | Subseafloor sediment microbial communities from Guaymas Basin, Gulf of California, Mexico - Guay1, Core 4569-9, 0-3 cm | ecosystem: Environmental > Aquatic > Marine > Hydrothermal vents... | reverse complement strand
TGAGCAGAGAGAGCAAGTATCTTGGCCAGGACCTCTCCCAACTCGCTGGCCCTACTATTTTGGGGTACATAGAGAAAGTAGCGTCTTTTTTTCCCACTAGGGACATCTAGGGTCCTGGTCCAGTACTTTATCCTTTCCAGCCATTGCCTTTCAGCGGCAAAAAAAATAACTGTCCCCCACCGGTCCACCGTGGTCATGTAGACCCCTTTTCGGCCAGGTCTGTCCGCAACGGGAATTCCTTCTTCAATCAAAATCTCGGAAAGTTTTTTCACCATATCTCCGGGCGACCAATATATGAGGTGCACCATTCCCACGTATCGGCCCCTCATTGCCGGTCTGTCGAGTACTTGCAGAAACCGAAGCACTTCAACGATCTGCTCCCTCGTTCCGGTCACTACCAATGTATTCTCATTCAGGCTTGGAAGCACCTTTACCCCTAGGAGTCGTGGCAAAAGATTGGAAATATCCTGTGCACTCACATATCTAACAGGAATAATCTGCTCAACCTTCCCCGTAGTAGCGGGGACATCGCTGATGGATGCGCCGATTCCAAGTGTTACCTCCTCAATACCTTTTTGCTGCCATATATAGTAGACCCTGTCTTTCACAAAAATGGACAGGCCCTTTTGACCCAAGACATTCTTGACCAGAACAAATAGTTGATACTCACTCAGAGGGTTTTTGAGATTCAAGGTGATAGGCTCCGTGCGTCTTTCTATGCGGCTGTCAAGCACATAATTCACAGAAAAAATATCAGAGAAGATATAGTGGATGAACTCAGGGAGAGGCATGTTATCCACCGCAACACTCACCATTTTCGTCTTACTAAACCGGATGCCTCTGTCCCCTACCCTGTATTTTGACGGACCTTTCGCCCTTAACGGAATCAGGCTTTTAAACCCTTGCGGAAAACTGGGCTCTTTTGTTGTCTCCTGAATCAATGAAGGTTCCTGCTTCCTGCGCTGCATCTGTTCATCAGAGACACTGACCGCAACCTTCAATCGGCTGTCAGGAATAACGGAATTCGTTGGAGCACAAGAACTGAAAAGCAAGGGAACGACAAGGAATAAATATCCTAGTCTAATTAGAAAAGTGAGCCCGCTGAATCGGCGCTTCGCTAAATATGCCGCCATATTTTATATTGCTCCCTAATTCTTTACATTGGCTCTATGGTTGCTTAAATACTCTCAAAGCAACAGGCTCTGAAGAAGGGGATTTAAGTATCACCTTATCGGGTTGTATAGATTCAACCACATACCCATCGACCCCTTGTCCTTCGTAAACCTTGAGGGGTTTATTATTCTTCGCCTTTCCTTTCTCTAGTAGGGATACCACAGCAAATCTACTTCCCTCCTGGATAAAGATTCCGCTGATCCTTAAAATCTTGCTACCGTGAGCTAGTTCGTTGGCAGGGTTCAAGACCGAGCCTGCGCCGGGGGAGTGCTGCCCTTTGATTGGTTTTGTGTCCCTGTCCACAATCCCAAATATGTTTCTATAACGAATTTGTCCTGTGAGCGAGGGCCTGTTAATTTCCATCAAATTGGCCTGCACCTGCCTTGGCGCTCTCCTTTCCCGCTTAACTATTTCGTCATAGAGCCCGGAGAGCCGATAAAAAAAAACCAGGCCTAGAATTACATTAAGAATGATCATTGCCTTTTTCATCATCGGGGTACTGATAGGCCTATTCCTTTTTCTTAATCATTGTGCCAAATGCTGAGATATCAAACTCAGCCAGAAGTGTTCCTTGTCTCCGATTCGCTGTAATATTGATGCGGTCTATGGATAAGAAATGATCATCTTCCTCTATAGACTTAATAAAATTTAACAGTGCCAAAGGCTGTCCGTCACATCGCACTTTTATTGGGGCTTGAACAACATCATCCCCGGTTGGATACAACCAATCAGTGCTTTTTATATTTACACCACATCTCGCTGAAATGGCCTCTATTTTCTTTTGAAGAACAAGCTGAAGAGCGTGTGGGTCAGCAAAGTCCGAATAGTAGAATTTCAAAACTTTATTGAAAAAAGAGCGGGCTCGTTGAAGCTCTGCTTCGATTTTCCTTTCATTGCCCGCAAGGGCCTTTTTCTTAGAGACCGTCCTTTGAAGTGCCTTAATTCTTTCTAGCGCCTGGTCCTGCCATTCATATAGCGGAACCAGGCCAAACCTAACAATGACAAGGCATAAACTTACCATTAATCCTGCCTTTACGCGCCAATTCAGGTTGCCAGACCTCACCTTCTTACTCTCTGACCTGCCGAGACCCTGAACTTCTCACTAACCTGACCCCTTGGCTTATCACTTTCCGACCTTCTTTATCAATTCTCAGACACAAACGTAAGGGTAAATATTTCCATGCCGCTTTTCCGATCCTTCCTCAGCGGTGAACTGAAACCAGCTTCCTTAACACCCCTCGCACTGCTTAAGGCCGAAAGAACTTGTGAGGCCTTTGGTGCAACTCCCCTGATTACCACTTTGTTGCCAGAGATGGTCAACTGCTCGATTCTGGCCTTATCGGGCAAGGCATTATTTATGGTCAGTATAATGGGTAGCTTGTACGGATAGGCGTTAATCTTTCCGGCCAGGGCCCTTTCTTTCCTACAGAAATCATCTATCAATTCCTGCTTTTTCAATAAGCTAGCGAGGTTAGTAGAAATGGCCTTATCCTCCTTAATTAGCCGGTTAAGATGGTAAAATGGCAAAAAGGCAGAAAGAAAGGTATAGATAAGGAACATTACCAAGGCCGTGGCCAACCCCCTTTTCACAGTCGGCCATTCCAAACCGGAGGAAAATGACCTAATGGTGAGAAATGGGGAAAAACCTAAAAGGGAACCTCCGAGCAACATCTCCCAGAGCAACTGTGCGTATTGGTGGTTGTCACGCACTCGCTTTATGGTACTGTTCCTTGCCTCCCTTCCCACTGATCTCCTGAACCCTTGCAAATCCGGCTGCTCACCATGCGAAAGCGTGCTGCGTACGCCGCCATCTCGGCCAATATAGCAAAACAGACTTTCCCCTGAATTCCGATTTATCTCGTAAAGAGTGCCTTTAGAATCCTGGTGCAGGGCGAAAAGTGCTGTCTCGGGGATAAGTAGGAATGGCGAGAGCTGCCGCAGCCTCTTCAAGATGCCCGGGGACACAAACCAGAGGTTCACACTTGTATGCTCTCCAGTCCCACCAATTTTTTTTGCAAAAAACAGTTCAGTCTCAAAAGGTGAAAATGTAGCCATATCAGTTTTTACCGCATCCCTGATCTCCCCTAGGTTTGCAAAGGGAAAGCTTCTTATTGTTTCAAAATAAAACTCCTTCCCTAAAACCACAAATCTGGCCTTACCCTTGAAACCAGCCCCTACCTCCTCGATACCCCCCCTTCTCCAGATAAAACATTCATTCTTTCCAATGTAAAGTATCTTCCTGGGGCCAAGGCTCGCTATGAACCACGAATATTTGCTTAGCTCCGCCATTGGGTCACCATAAAGGGGCTATCTCGTGTTTCTCTTTTAACAATAACCGCCTGAAGAGTGTCCTTCGCCTTTCCGACTTTCGCTGTCACCTCGATCCTAACCCAGCCCGAGGGACCGAAGATATATCTCTCGGTGGAGGGAATGCCTGTTAAGTCTTTAAAGGCCTTCTCGGTTAAAACACCATTCTTTCTCATCGCAATAATTCTGTCAACAACAGAATCGTTTCGCAATATAGCGCGAAGCAGCCTATCACTCATTGTCAAGAAGTTTATTGTTCCCGTGCCCCAGTATGCTAGATCATCTTTGATTTTATCGAACATACCCGGTTCAAAACCCTTTACAAGCATGATTTCTTCTGGGACCTGAACGTAGAAATTCCGGGGACCGTAAGGAGAGCCCGCAACCCTATATTCGTAGGACTCTGCACCGTTGAGGTGTTTCAAGTCATCCCGATCCTGCCAATCCAACAAACAGTCTACAAATGAGTTGCCTTTCTTGGTGTCTTTGGAAACATATGTCATGAGCATCCTGATATATCCTGGATGAAAAAGGGGTGAAATCATCCCAGAAACGTCACGGAGCCTCACCGTCACATCCTCAGAGACTGTAATCGGGTCACCATACAAATTGATAAATTCAGACCGCCCATTTTCGCCATGCACATTCAAACCTGTAGGGGTAAATGTTGAAGTGAGAACGTCATAAATCATTTGATTCATGGCGCTGTGGCATTTCAGGTAGGCATCGGTCCTGTCCCTGATTTCGCCGGCTAACCTCACCCTCTCGTGGACAGAAATCGCTATCGCTGTACTGATGACCATAATAATCATGGAGATCAGCAAGACAGCAAAAAGCGCATATCCAGCCTCAGAATTCCCGGCGGAAAAAGGACTGTTTGAACACATTCGTCGGTATGATCTGACAATGAAAGGTTTCACGGTTGCCTGCTCGCACCACGGTTAATTCGAGCTTCCTGGGAATTGCCATATTTTTTTTCCCATAAAAACTATTCTGCCACTTATATACGATTTCGGGAACACTCCCGGCTCCCCCGACCTTGTGTTCTTCTTGCCAAACACCAAAATATCTGAGCCTAAAATCCTCTACATTGTCAAAAACGATAATCTTGTAACTAAAAGGCCCGGAAAAGTTATCATACTTGAGGTAGAAATTGCGAAGGGGTTTTTCTTCGTAGATGACCTGATATCTGGGTCGCGCTCCTTCATTTATCTGCTTTACCCCTAATCTAGCAATTGCCGAGAATCCTTTCGCGAAAACAGATGACAGAGTGATGAATTCCATATTATGCTCTGCCCCAATGAAAAAAGGATAGTAAAGCCCAATTCTTTCATTGACGGGGTCTGTAACATAATAGTCGTAAATAGATTCCAGAGATGACCCTAACAAGATATCAATACGATACCTCTCTGTCATCGCGCTGGCCTTCACTCCACCTTGCTCCCAAAGCCTCATGAACAAAGAATAAGATAACGTAGCCAGATATATCAATGAGGCAAGGATGATGCTTGAAATAAGAATCTCAATTAAGGTGAAGCCAGCTTCCTTATAAAAAATCCTATTTTCATGCTTTCGCTTCGCTGTCACAAGATAGGGCCTCTGCATTATCTTTCCCTTTTATCCATCTAAATATTACCGCTTGAACCAAGAGAGTTCATAATATTCGTAGCCTTTCTCCTGAACGACACCTGCTCTGTGATATGAGACAACAACATCTATTTTGTTCAGGCTAACCAAAAAACGTCCATAAGCCAGTCCGCCTGTAGCTTCGTCATACGAACTAATGATATTTCTTGAACTCTTTATTACCTTCGAGTTCCACTTAAAGGTCACATATCTTCCAAGACGGCCGCGCCCCTCAAGCCTATGCGTCATCAACTCCTGCTTTACCTGAGACATTATTCTGGGAAATGCATCAGCAATAGCAACATTTGCGGTAAATTTATCAATAACTCTTACCGAACCTCTATATGCCAAAGTACCTAAGGAGAGAGCTGAAAATAGAATTAAGCCAGAAATTAGTACCTCAATCAGAGTAAAGCCTTTGTTATTGAGAAAGATCAAGAGCCCTTTTTCGCCCCCTCACATAATAATTTAACTTTTCGGTAGCCGAAAAACCGTTGGCATTAAAAGTAAGGGCAGAACGAGAAAAACGGATATATTCGAATCGTATTAATACGCCTTGATTTGTTATTTCTAAAGTGTGATCGTCAACCCGGATGATGAAAGGGGTTTGCCTAAGAAAAGATCTTGATTTAGCAAACTCTAACACCTCTCTCAGCTTCTTCTCTTCCGCCGAGGCCTTTATTCTCTCATAGGTAGCAAAAAGCTTCGGCGCTACCAACGAGGCCAAAAATCCTGCTATGATAAGTACTGCCAGCAACTCGATAAGGGTAAACCCCGCATCGCGGAGCCTAGGCCTCGCAATTATCCGAACGGGCCAATACATCCGAGCACCAAGACTAAAAACCAATATCGCTCACTGATACAATGCTCAACAGCATCACGACCACCAACGAACCTACTATCAACCCCATTACAATAATCATGATCGGCTCAATCAATGTAATGATATCTGTGACCATAACCTCGTATTGAGTCCTCAGCCGGCCTTCTATCTCCTTAAACACCGCTGCAAGCCCACCTGTCTCCTCACCTACTTCGATAAGTGCGTTGAATTCTACAGCGAGGAGCCCAGTTTTCGAAATGGCTTCACTCAGGCTCTTTCCCTCCCTTACCTCCTTCTTAACAACTAGCAGCTTTTTCCTGATGTACGTATTGCCCACTAATCTTACTGAATGGTCAAGTGCTTCGCTCAGAACTACTCCGCTCTCCAAAAGAACAGCTAGGGACGAGGCAAAACGCAAATTCTCCAGTTTGTAAAAGAGCCCACGAATTACAGGGATTCTGAGGACCATGACATCAGCTAGTTTCTTTAGGTAGTCATTTTTTCGATAATTACGGCCCACAAGGACCACCCCAATTATCGCAGGGAAAAGGAAATATTGGTACTTCCGAAATAGCGCGCTAATTGTCAGAAAAATCTTTGTATAACCAGGAATATTTACCATTGCTGAAAAAATCGTGGAAAAGCGTGGTACTATGAAATTGAATATGAAGAATACTGCCAACACGCAAACACTAAAAATCACCAAGGGATAAATCATCGCTTGGCGGGTGTCTGTGATTATTTTTTGTCTGAAACGCAGGTTAGCGGCTAGATTGTCGAAGATGCGCGCAAGCTCACCTGTTACCTCGCCGATCCTGACGAGATTAATATAGAGAAGGTCAAAAATATCATGGTATTTTTCAAGGCAAGCAGAAAAAGGGACTCCTCTCCTCACCTCCCCATAAATATCTTCAATGATCCCGGCTAGGCTAGCGTTCTTTATTCCGGTTTTTGCTATATACAGTGCACGATCTATCCTTACTCCATTCCTTAGAAGCAGAGATAGTTGGGATGTCAAAAATTCCAAATCGGAAAGCTTAGGTCTTGGTTTGAACAGGCTGAACCCAGTTGACTTATTTTTAGCATCCTCTACCTCTTTAATCTTTACCGGAATCAATCCCTGATTTTTTAGCTTCGCTTTCGCAGATTCCTTATTAAATGCCGAAAGATCTCCTTCGTGCCTGGAACCGGCTTCGTCGTAAGCAACATAGACAAACCTGCCCATTATCCACAAACCCTCACAACCTCTTCTATGGTTGTGACGCCCCTCAAGACCTTTAGAAATCCGTCCTCCTCTAATGATCGAATGCCGTTTTTCTCCATGTACTTCCGAGCATTGAGGGTAAAAGTATTATCCTTTGGAATCCTTTTAAGCTCCGAGGCGCACCTAAGGTATTCCATGATTCCTACGCGCCCCCGGTAGCCAGTGTGATTACAAGAGGGGCATCCTACAGGCTCCATAAAGTTCACTGTATCTATTTGATGCCTCTTGGCCAGTTCCTCAAGCCCGTATGTCCTAATCTGAGACGGATCCAGTTGTGCTCGTCTGGCGCACTCCGGACAAACCCTTCTAACCAGGCGCTGGGCTATTACCGATATCAGTGAAGCATTGATAAGATATTCCTCCACCCCGAGATCGATTAGTCTGGTATATGCCGAAGGAGCATCGTTAGTGTGAACTGTACTGAAAACAAGGTGCCCAGTAAGGGAGGATTGCATGGCGACTCTAGCCGTCTCCCTGTCTCTTATCTCGCCGATCATGATTACATCAGGGTCCTGGCGGAGGATGCTCCTGAGCGCTGTTAGGAAGTCATAGCCAATTTCGGGTCTTACCTGAATCTGGTTGATACCATCAAGTTGGTATTCTACTGGATCTTCAATAGTTATAATCTTCTTATCCTCGCTATTTATTTTATTCATGCAGGAATAGAGCGTCGTGGTTTTTCCGCTACCCGTAGGGCCCGTTAGCAAAATAACGCCACCGGACTTAGAAATGTCCTCGCTCAACATACCTATGAGGTCAAGCTCAAGCCCCAAATGGTTCAAGTCGTATTGTATCGACTCCTTGATCAAGAATCGTAAGACAAGGCTTTCCCCTTCGGCTAAAGGAAGTGTAGAAACCCGAATGTCCAAATCTTTGGAAGCCACTTTCATGGATATCTGCCCGTCCTGAGGTTTTCTTCGTTCAGCGATGTCCATGCCAGCAAGGATTTTTATCCTAGAGACAACGGGAAGCTGCATTTTTAGAGGTAAGAAATCAATATCATGGAGAATTCCATCTATTCGAAAGCGGACACGATACATATTTTTGTAAGGCTCAAAATGCAAATCAGAGGCGTTACGACTAACAGCTTTCGAAATAAAGCTGTTGACAAGGTTCACGATGGGAGCCTCAGAAGCCAGTTCGCGTAACTTATCAATCTCAGCATCCAGCATTTCCGAATAATTCAAACCTCTTACATCTTCAGTACTCCGTGAAAGTTCATATTCACTGGCAAGTTCTCTAAATTGAGACTCGGTAACTAAACAAGTATCCCATTTTATTTCAAGGCTGGATAAATACTGGATCACTTCGTATTCAAGGGGATTTACAGCAGCAAAAAAAAATGCCTCATCCTCCTCTTTGAGAAGAATCCACTGGCGGTGCACCAAAAAATTGATGTTGATCTTTCCGTTCTGTTGCACCCTACTAAGATCCAGCTCGGCCCTATCAATATCTTTGAAAGTCATCAAGTTTAGTTGATCCGATAGGGCTGAAACCAAAATCTCTTCGGAGATAATGCCCATATTGACCAAGATCGAGCCTATGAGTCCACCGAACTTCTCCTGGAATTGCAATGCCCTTTCCAAGTCAGTAGGCGAAACACTATATTTTTCTATCAAGATTTCCCCAAGAAGCATAAAACCTTATTTCCAGCTTACTATGTCTTTGTCATTTCCATCGCCACCCGGCTTGCCGTCCGCGCCATAGCAAATAATGTCATAGGGCCCGTGCTCGCCAGGATACTTGTACACATAGGGATGATTCCATGGATCTAATGGTATCTCTTTGGGCAAGTACGGGCCGTCCCATTTAGGGTCATTACATTGCCTCAATTCTTCTAAAGAAGAAGGAAACCTGCCCATATCAAGCCGGAAACTATCTATAGCTGCCGATAATAACTCAATTTGGGCTTTGGCGGTCTTGATCCTTGCCTTGTCAACCTTACCAAACATTTTTGGAGCTACAAGAGAGGCTAAAAGGCCCAGGATAATGATCACTATCAGCATCTCAATGAGGGTAAAACCCCGAGAGGGTGCAAATATATTTTTCTTACTCATGATGATCTACTCTGAAATAATCACCTTTTCTTTGAAAACAAAAAGCCACCTACAGCACAAACTGCTGGAAAAATTTTTCCTTTTTATTGTCTTTTATTACGAAAGGCGTGTCAATTCGATTTTTTGAGTACTAAAGAAGGTCCTTGGCAAGAATGAACATGTTTTTCGGGATAAAAGGTGAGCTGATCCCTGCTTTCGTGTTGTTACCTTACCCGCCCCAATAAACCCCTCCTCTCTAGTGAGGGTCACACGCGGCATTCCTGATCCAAGAGGGATTCCATTACATTTTCAAAACCACTCAAAACTGGCGACCAGGCGTCTACTGATCTGGTGATACCTTGCGCCTACCAACGCCTACCATTTCCCAGCCACTGCCATATCATCTTTCGAACCAAATTCTGTTGCCTTATCGCCTGAATCCCATAAATAGTCTCCATTGAAATCTAGGCTAAATAAGGCTCCACGCTTCACCCCAATCTCTGTTACTCCGTCGCCATTCCAGTCACCGGTTACCGGAATATCCGTAGGAACTCCAAAAATCGCCCACTTATCTCCTCCGTCCCATGTATAATTGCCATTAAAATCTAAGTAAAAATAGGCTCCACGCTTCACCCCAATCTCTGTTACTCCGTCGCCATTCCAGTCACCGGTTATTGCAGTATCCGCAGACAACCCAAAGATCGCCCACCTATCTCCTCCATCCCATGTATAATTACCATTAAAATCTAAGTAAAAATAGGCTCCACGCTTCACCCCAATCTCTGTTACTCCGTCGCCATTCCAGTCACCGGTTATGGGCTTATCCGTCTTCAGTCCAAAGGTAACAGCCCTATCGCCTTTGTCCCGAACCCCATCTGAATTGTAATCTAAATAAAATACGGCATCCTTAAATACTCCAATCTCCGTAATCCCATCCCCATCCCAATCCCCAGCTATGGGAATACCATCCGGGAAACCGAAATAGGTAGACTTATCCTGCGCATTCCACACCAGATCTCTGTTTACATCAAGGTAAAATTTGCCACTTCGAACTGCCCCTATTGAACAAAAGTTTGAATTCACAGGGGTGTATGCTACCCTAATTAGAGCAAACCCCTCATTCCCTGCTCCATCTATTGCAACTACATGGATATCGTTGTCCCCTTCGTAAAGAGAAATATTTGCTACATTCCATTTCGAAGTCCCAGTAGCAGTTCCGCTCCCTCCTTTTTCATTAAACCAGTTTACCCTCACAACACTCACATTATCTGTTGCGGTCCCTTCCAAACTAATGGTGTTATCAGTGGTAATAAATGTGCCTGCACTCGTCGGCGA
>Ga0164310_10002514_pt1 | contig 10564 bp, 7 predicted proteins | sample GuaBasSedimGuay1_FD_121795 | JGI IMG/M metagenome (GOLD analysis project Ga0164310, IMG submission 121795) | Subseafloor sediment microbial communities from Guaymas Basin, Gulf of California, Mexico - Guay1, Core 4569-9, 0-3 cm | ecosystem: Environmental > Aquatic > Marine > Hydrothermal vents >... | reverse complement strand
TGTTGGAGATGTCAGGATATTTAGAGGGGGTGAACCCCAGCAAGATGACATAACGCTAATAGTGATTGACGTGGAATAAGGATTGGGAGGAAGCATGAACCTGAATCAGGATCGGAGAAAGAGCCCGAGAAAGCCGCTGGAGCCACCAGAGGTAGGCCTGATGTTTTTTGAGCATGAAGGAGGAGCAGGCAGCGGGCAGGACCATGTTGCTGAATATGTTGACCTATACAACAGGTCTAAAGAGGGCATGCTATTGAGGACAACCAGGCACCTCAAAGCCCAGGCACCTGTATACCTGAATGTCTACGATGCATGGGCAAAGGCATGGGTCATGATCAAGGGCGAGGTCAGGTGGTCCGAACGCGTCCCAGATAAAGTCTCATACTGGAGGGCTGGGATTTTTTTCAACAATGAGGAAACGAATGTGGAGATTCCATGGGAAGATATCTTGTTTAGTAACGGAATGCCGTTTCCATCGGACTACGAATTTTTTCGGAAAACGAAGATGTTGAGATTTATCTCCGGGGATGTGGTTTCCCCATTGCTCAATGCAATAACGCGGGTGGTTGCAAAACCGGGCGATAGGCTGATCGCACAGGGTGAAGAGGGGAACAAGTTCTATGTGATTCAAGATGGATCATGTACGATAAGTGTAGAAAAGAGCGGGGTGATTACCCCAATATGCCGCCGAGGCCCGGGTGATATTCTTGGCGAGATGTCTCTTCTTACAGGAAAGCCCACAAGCGCCCACGTTGACGCAGAAACGAGGATGGTGCGTGGAGGCTGACAAAGGATCAAATTGACTCCATCAGCTCCCAGTTCCCGGATTTTCGAGTTTTTCTCACGGACATTGTGTCAGAGAGATTTGCTACCAGTAAGGAAACAGCAGAGCGGCAAATCGGGAAGTACTTGATCACGGATATCATTGGACGCGGGGGGTACAGCATAGTATACAAAGGTATTCATTCTGGACTCAATATGCCCGTGTGCGTCAAAATGTTGAAACATGACCTAGCCATGGATCCTGATTTTCAACGAAACTTTAGAAACGAAGCAAGGCTCATAGCGAGCTTCGACCATCCAAACATAATACGAGTGTACGACATTGAAGAGCGCTTCAGGACAATATTCATTATTATGGAGCTCCTCGAAGGGCTTGCTCTCAGCGATTTATTGAAACAAGGCCAGAATCTATCTTATGGTCAGATAGTAAGCATATTGATGCAGGTATGTCAGGGGCTAAGTTATGCCCACTCCCAAGGGATAATTCACCAGGACATAAGACCGGACAATATCTTTATACTGCCCAACAGACAGGTAAAGATTCTTGATTTCGGGGTGGCAGCCCCCGTGGTAGTGAGAGATTTGATTTCATTGGCACCGTGTACTATATGGCCCCCGAACAGATTAACAGCGACCCAATCGAGCCCCGCACAGACCTCTATGCCTTGGGCACAACAGCCTATGAGATGGTAGTAGGAAAGCGGCCCTTCTCTGAAGATGACCTGGGGGCTCTGATGCAGATACACCTTAGGGAAGAGATTCCTGATCCCAAGGAGGCCGTCTCAGATATTCCACAACAGCTGCGACAAGAAAGATACATAGGAGGTTGCCGCCAGCGGGCAACATTTTAAGGTTTGTTAGTGATAGGGTTCTGGCTTTCAAAATCTTGTCCACAAGCATGGGAGAAATAGCTTGCTATTCTTGTATAATTTGGGTAATGTTTATTCGAATTCACCAAAACATTGGATCGATAAGTGTTACTTCCTTATGAGAGGATGGTGTAGAAAAAGGTTTCAGTTACACCCGTATCACTGTTAGCGATAAAATTTGTCCTTCCATATAGAAAGCACCATAGCAGTACTTGTTAAGAAGTGGCTGCGAGGCCCCAAGGCTTCACTTGTGCAAGGCTTTAACCCGCAACACCCACAAGGGGTGAACCATGACCGAGTACACGCCTCACCAAGGGATCAGAGCCACAAGTGCCCACGGCAACGACGAGCATACCTCAAAGATAGCCAGAACCGCCAAAAACCTTATAGAAAACTGTAAAATCTTGGCCGAAAATATAAATGACGGCGCATACTTCTTAGACACTAATGGGCGGTTCTTATATGTGAACAAGATTTTTGCAAAGACTTTGGGACTGCCTCAAGAGTGTTTCCTCGGTAAGCACGGGTTCGAGCTTGTGCCAGAGGAATACAGAGCCGTAGAAAGGGAACGCATCGCAAGATTTCTCTCAGGTGAAGCATTACCACCTCATGAGATACAGTACACGTCTAAGGGAAAGAAAAAGAGGTGGGTCCAAGTCAATAGCAGACCTGTGTTTGTAGATGGTCAGCTTGTAGGCATATTGGGCATTGCACGAGACATCAGCAGGCGTAAGGATTTGGAACTGCTGCTTGAGCAATCAAGGGAAGAGCTTGAAAAACGTGTGAAAGACCGCACGGCACAGCTCAATAGGGTCAACAAGGAGTTGCTTGAACACCAAAAACAATTGCAGGCACTTGCCTCAGAGCTATCCTTGGCAGAGGAAAGTATCCGGAGACAGGCGGCCGCTGAACTCCATGATTCCGTGGCCCAGACACTTGCTTTTGCGAAAATCAAAACAGATCTATTACGGAAAAAGATCAAAGATCCGGAGCTGCTCAAAAGCACTGATGAGATAAAGGCTCTAATTGAGGAAGGAATAAAGAGCACCCGGGGGATCATTTCCGAGCTCAGTCCGCCTATTCTTTATGAAATAGGTTTGGTTGCAGCGATAAAATGGCTGGCAAAAAGACTGGAACAACGAAATGGGGTAAAAGTGAAGGTAACCGGAAAGGCCGAACCAAAATCTTTGGGCCTTGAGGTAAAGGTGCTTCTTTTTCAGGTGATTAAGGAACTCCTGGCTAATATTGCAAAACATGCCGAAACCGACATCGCATTGGTTAGTTTTAAGAGGGAGAAAGGAAAGTTCAGAGTCGACGTAATAGATGAAGGAGTTGGTTTCGAGGTCTCCAAATCGCACTTTTATGGTATTACTACCATCGCATTTGGGCTATTCAGCATAAGAGTGAGAGTTCAGGCAATGGGGGGCATGTTTCGAGTACGTTCAGAGCCCGGGTATGGTACTAAAGCCGTGATAATTGTTCCCCTGAATCAATCCAAAAACTCATAATATTCTTAGTAGGTAATTTCCACCTTAGAATTATGGGTTTTTCCGAATTGAATTTTGCATCTCTGAATGCTCATCTATGACAATATAATTATCTATTGGTCTTTAGGCTTATTCCCAGTGAAATTTTATCATAAACAATGGATTGTTGTGTCGCAATAAGGGTATGTCATGGGAGGAAGCCTGGGTGATAAGGCCTATTGCAGCTTGCTTTACAAGCTCAGGGGCCTGCCCATGGCCTGCAATGTCCTTCATATTGGTGCCCACCCAGATGACGAGGATGCTGGCTTAATACCATATCTTTCCAGAAAATTCGGTGTTCGGGTGGTGTATTGGTCAGCCACGAGAGGTGAGGGCGGACAAAATAGGATAGGGCCTTACAGGGATGAAGCCCTGGGTGTTTATCGCACATGGGAAAGCTTGGCCGCCCGGGATGTGGATGGAGGGAAATGCCTATTCGGACCTTTTATTGACTTCGGTTATTCCAAGAATGCAGAGGACACTTTTTCTAGGTGGGGAAAACAAGCGCTCATTCGCGAGATAGTGAGGGCAATCAGATTCGTTCAGGCCCAAATTGTTGTTTGTAGGTGGACTGGCGGAGAGGACGATCTCCATGGCCAGCATCAAGCGGTGGGCGCAGCCACCCTCCAGGCCTTTGATGCGGCAGGTGACCCTAGCAGTTTTCCTGAGTTGAAACTTGAAGGGTTGGCACCCTGGCAGCCTCTCAAGCTATATCATTCGATGAACAACAGTGGTGGAGACCTGACATTTGGAGGAGCACTGAACCTAACTGGTAGGTATAATCCCGCATTTGAGAAAAAAGGAATACTAAGAATAAACACTGGTGAATTTGATCCCATCGCCGGCACCACTTACCAGGAGCAGGCTTGGATGGCTTACAATAGCCACAAGACCCAAGGGATGGGACTTGCCCCCTGTCCAGGGGACTTCTTCTATTATTACAAGTTGTCCAGAACAACAGTGGACGTGCCTAACAAGGAAACTAGCTTCTTTGATGGCTTTGACCCAACAATGAGTGGCTTGTGTACTTACTACTATAAGGGGCATCCATCACCTGTCAACAACACACTGGTAGAGGTAAAGCATAAAGCTGCAGAAGCCCTTGACGCATTCATGAGCAAGGACCCAGAAACAGCTTCTTCTTTGTTATTATCTTGTGCTTCTCTACTTGAGACAGCCAGACAAAAGCTGATAGAAGAGTCTGGCATTGAAAGTTCAGCGGCGTTGGCAAGGTATTTGGGAGGGGAAAAAAAGGCCTTTGAAAGTTCAGTAGCTGGCGTCCTGGGGCTCAAGCTAGAATGTCTGTGCGAGCGGCCACGGGTTGTTCCTGGCCATAAAGTGGCAGTGACTGCCAGACTGTGGAACCAGACAGGTGTGAGATTAAGGGGCATTAAGTTCTATCCCTTGGTACCAGCAGGATGGGATGCCCAAGTAAGCGAACCTCTTTGCACTTATCCAACTCTTGCAATGCAAGAATTTCAACTCGAGGTGGGGAAACAGGCTGCCTTTACGACACCTTATTGGCTCTCGGAACCAAGAGATCGATATCTGTACCGCCGGCCCAAAGGAAATTTCCACGGTGAGCCGCTGGGCCCCTGGCCTGCGCAGATGAAGTGTGAGGTTCAAATGGAGCAAGGGCGAATTGCCTTAGAGGTTCCCATAGTATGCCGAGAAGCGTTCCTTGGTGGTTTTAGGGAGCTACCTCTTGCTGTGATACCTCCAGTTTCTATTCATTGCGAAAAAAAGAGAATATTTCTAAGGAAGATCCATTCGGCCCACACTTTGGATTTTCAGGTTATTGCAAGAAACAACAGCGACCGACCGATCCATGGGAACTTGGAATTAATAGCGCCAGCAGGATGGACAATAGAACCCAAGAGGACCCAGGTTTCAATGCAAAAGTTTGGCGAAAGCCAAACATTTAGGCATAAGGTCAATACCCCGGAAAAGCTCATGGTAGGGCGATCTGGTCTGCGGTATGTCGTTCAAACCGAGGAAAGGGATTATTCAATAACTGTTGAGTCTGTCCGACAAGGACCTCCTGGCTTAAGCAGATTACCTGATGAAAGTAACTGTCTGAAGGAGGCACTGATTTTTTCACCGGCTGAAGTCCATGTCCATGTTATCGACGCAAAATTTGTGGAGGGTTTTCGGTATGCTTATGTTAAGGGAATGGAGGAAGGTGTCGCAGAGGCACTGGAAGGGTTCGGTGCAAAATTCCACATGCTTGCTGATCAAGACATAGGCTACCTGGCCTTAGAGCAATTTGATGCTGTGGTCATTGGTCCTAATGCATATGTGTTGAGAGAAAGCTTAAGGAGTTATGCCACTCGTTTCCTGGAATATGTGAGGGAAGGAGGGATCCTGGTGGTCCAGTACCAGGGCTATCCTTTTGAAAACCGAGGTCTCGCGCCCTATCCCTTTGCATACAATCATCCCCATGACCGGATTACCAATGAAAACGCGCCTGTGGAGATTTTGGACAAGGACCATGTACTTTTTCGTCTGCCAAACAGGATTACAAAGAGTGACTTTGATGGCTGGATACGGGATCGAGGACTCTACTTTTTCGGGCAGTGGGATAAACGTTATAAGGCCTTATTGAAATGTTCTGATCCAGGAGAAGAACCGAAGCTTGGCGGAATGCTGGAGTGCCAATATGGGAAAGGGACGTTTCTTTATTGTGGTTATTCGCTTTTTCGTCAAATGAGTGCTGGCGTAAGTGGTGCTTTTAGACTCTTCGCAAATATTCTGGCCCTTCCCCATGCCCGAATATTGGAGAGAATAGAATTTTTAAAAAACATCTCTCTATTTTCTCCGCTTACAGAGGAGCAGTTAGACGCAGTAGCTCGGATCATACTTGAAAGGTGGGTCGACTCGGGTGAGTACATATGCAGGCAGGAGGAAAAAGGTGACGAACTGTATATTATTTACAAGGGCGAGGTGGAGGTCCTAATTAACGATGGTGCAGAGGACCGTTTGATCAGGATAGCAGGCAAGGGCGAATGCCTGGGGGAGCTGGCGGTGTTTGGCGAAATGGGGCGAACTGCTTCACTTCGTGCTAAAGGCGATGTCTTGTTACTTGTAATCAGGGGCGATCATTTTCAGCGTATACTTCGTCAGAACCCAGATATGGCAATTGAAATGATTAAGATTCTTGTGGCCAAGCTCCCCGATTATGTTAAATGAGAAATCAGTTAGCGTCCGCCTCTTGTAATTGATGTGGAGAGACACATGGATGGGTTGCTGGACAGCTTTAGGCCCGAGAATTTCTTTGATGTCACTGGCAGGCCCTGGGCAAGACTCTTTGAAGGTTTGAAATACGTTTGGGAGGCTGTGGAAGAGTTACCGGGGTTTATTGAAGATATTATTGATCCCCAAATATTGGGAGATGTTGAGCAAGGGGCGTGGATTGAGCCAGGGAGCGTCAGCCTTGGCGAAGGTAGTAGTGTGGAACGGGGAGCAATTATTCGTGGGCCAACTATTATAGGTCGTAATTCTACAATTCGAAGCGGGGCCTATATCCGGGGTCATGTCCTGGTCGGAGACGACTGCCTAATAGGACACGGCACTGAAATTCGTCAGACCCTAATCCAGAACCAAAGCAATGTACCTCATTTAAATTGCATTTTTACAAGCCTGGTGGGCAGTAGGGTCAATATAGGTGGAGCGACTCACACCGCGAATATGCTTCTCAACAGAAAAGAAATAAAGATAAGGGTGCAATTTGAGGGAAAAGAGGTTTCATTTTCCACAGGGTTGTCTTTACTTGGTGTTGTGATTGGCGACGACACTTCTGTAGGCGGGGTATCTCTGTTTCAGCCCGGAACCATAGTTGGAAAGCGATGCATTATACATCCTTATTCCACAGTCTCAGGGTATATTCCGAACGACTCAATTGTAAGACCCCAGTCTAGATCTCTTGAAGTGTTACCGCGACAAGTTTGACAGTCGCACAAGTGGCTCGAAAATCTTTTGTGGCAGGATTAATCCGGCATTTAGAAGATGTTAATAGCACTGGGTTCGTGCCCGCACGCAGCAGATAGGATTCGGCCAAAGAGAAGAAATTTCAGAGGTATTAGATCCAGAGGGTGGTTAGAGGTTAAGGTTCAGAGTTCATGAGAATAGGGATCATGTGTCACTCTAGCGTGGGGGGAAGTGGGCGTATAGCAATCGGGCTTGCCTCCGAGCTTGCCCGGCGAGGTCATCGTTTACACCTTTTTACCAGAAACCTTCCGAACCGTACTTGGGTTGATTATGGCGGGGCAGTTCTACACACTATTGGCCCCAGTGATGGAGATCAACGAAGGCCTACAGAGCTTTTCGCCGAGTGGTCTGCATTTGATAGGAGAAAGCTGCTTTACGAGATAATGGAGGTAATAAGGATAGAAGGACTCGATGTCCTTCACTTTCACTATGCACTTCCGTTTGCCTGTATTTGTGCTGAGGTGAAGGGAAGGTTGGATGGTGCTGCGCCTTTGTTGGTGGGTACTTTGCATGGGACAGATGTTAGTCTCTATGGGGTCGATAGAAAAAAGGGCCCTTTTTTGGCCAAGGCCGTGCGCGATTGCGATTGCTTAACAACGGTGTCCTTCAACCACGCCAGGTTGGCACAAATGGTGTTTGATCTGCCGGGGCTGCCAAAGGTCATTCCCAACTTTGTAAACCTTTCCAAATACGGGCCCAGGGGTAACAAACTAAAAGAAGAAGTAGCTACTAGGGAGCGGGTCAACAGTAATAACAGGCCCAAAATAGTCCATGTTTCAAATTTCAGACCTGTCAAGGATGTATGTACTACAATTCGAATCTTTGAAAAACTATTGAACAGAATCGACGCGGAATTGTGGCTTGTGGGAGAGGGCCGAGAGATGAAAAATGTCAAGATACTTGTTGAGCACAAAGGTATCGAAAGCCGTGTAAGATTCTGGGGGCTGCGCAAGGATGTAGATCGGATACTTTCCCGAGCAGATGTCTTGCTCATGTCCAGCGTGACTGAGAGTTTTTGCCTTGCCGCTCTTGAAGCAATGGCCTGTGGGGTGCCAGTAATTGCTCCAGAGGTCGGTGGACTTCCAGAGGTTGTGGTGCACGGAAAGACAGGATTTCTTTTTCCACGCAATAACTGGCCGCTGGCTGCGGACTTTGTCTTCGAACTCGTTTCGAATGGAAAATTGTACCGACAGATGGCAGGAGCAGCAGTTAGACATGCTCTGAGATTCTCAGAGAGAGAAATTGTTTCCACATATGAGGATCTGTATCGGAAGGGGGTTGGAGCGAAGGCAAAATCATCCAGGAAAAGCCAATTTTCTAAGGAGATTCACAATGGCTATAAAGGTTCTTATAGCCGATGATCACGGCATTATGAGACAGGGCCTAAGATCCCTTTTGCAGACGGAACCCGATGTGGAAGTGGTGGGGGAGGCAGATTCGGGAAGAGAGGCCCTAAAGAAGGTAGACGAATTGCTACCAGACGTTGTATTAATGGATGTAACTATGTCGGATCTCAACGGTATGGATGCCACTGCGCAAATGCGGAGACAATTCCCAGAGGTAAAAGTTATTGGACTGTCCATGCATAGGGATGAACACTTTGTTGCTGGTATGCTTCTTGCGGGCGCATCCGGCTATGTTCTAAAAGAGGCCACAGTAGAGGAATTGATAGGCGCCATCCACTCAGTAGCAAAGGGCGGCTTCTATTTGAGCCCGGGCATAGCCAAAAGCGTTGTTAAAGGGTATCTTGAGTATATGGCGAAAACGAATATGAGTGTTCGTCCGCCTTTGTCTCCGAGGGAAAGGGAGGTCTTGCAATTGGTGGCCGAGGGCAAGAGCTCCAAGGAGATTGCCGATAGACTAAATGTTAGTCCCAGGACTGTTGAAGCACACCGCCGAAGGATCATGGACAAGCTTGGTATCGACAATATAGCGGATCTCACCAAATATGCCATTCGAATCGGGCTCACTATTCTTCAAATCTGATTAAGTTCTCACCAATTCTAGCCACCCACTATCATTGCTTCTCTCCCTCTGTTCCCCAAGACCGGTCCCTGATGGTACCCTTCTTTGAACCTTTTCGGAACCCTAAGTATGGTATAGAGAATAACGATTCTATTTAAGTGAAGAGACCAACTCAATCAATTGGCTAATAAAAGCAAGATGATAGGGCCGGAACGCCTACTCAACAGCCAAAAGGCAGATCTTCGAAAACCATAAAAGTATCATGGGAAAAAATAAAAAACTACCTTTTACCCAAAACTCGTCTGACGCAAAATAGGTAAAAACACCTGTTTTTTGCCAGAACCCCTCCTTGACAATTCCCCCCTCGAAAGGGAGGTGGGGAGGATTTCGTAGCGGGGGCTGCTCAACAGTGTGAGGTTTACGATATTTTCTGACTCCTGTCTTCCGCATTCTAAGTTCCATATAGGTAATTTTTCTTTGAAAAATCAGTATACTCCCCAATTGATCTTCTGGGGATTATGGGGTCTATTAAACAATGGTAAGTAATATACAGTGATTGGCTTTGGCAGAGGGGCTTGGGGTCTGCTTCACCGCATTTTTCTGTGGTCCACGCGGGTTAGCAGTCGGAGTGGGAGTGCGGGTAATGCTATCGTTGTGAAATTAGATAGAGAGTCCGTTTGTTTTCCGTGCAAGGGGTTGGTGTTGGCCTGACAGGCTAGTGTTAGGTAGATGGCCATCGTCGATGGCCTAAGGCTTTATGGTTTAGGATTGCCCTTAGGTAATCTTTTGTCGAGGTTACATATGGCGCTGGATTGGTTAATACATGAGTGAATGAGATCTTCTGGGGAGGGAGGTAGATTCATGGAAATACTTACCAACGGTGGAACGCGTTTACTCATAAATGTGGGTAAGGTTTTGCCACCTATATCCACTAATCAAGATAATCTTTTCAACTAATTGATTTTACATTAAGAAATTGGCAAATAGAATTTCCCTAATTGGCACTATAATTGCTGCTAAACACACGTGGACTATAATTTTCGCGTTTCAATATGGGCGAGGTTAAGGGGTAGGGGGATAGCGTTCGCGAGGTTGAATAGTCCAGTCAATATCAAACTATGCTGACCTTGCGTTCGTCTTGCCTATTTTTCTAATGGTCTCTCCTTTTGCTTTGGCGCTCGTTCTGGTTACCTAAAGCTGCCTATCCCTGGCCATAAATTTAGTACCTGAATCTTGCATCAAGATAGCCCCAAAATAATGAAACCATCTGGGGAACCTGTTATATAAGGGTTTTCGATAAATAAACCAAAAAACAGGAGGTACCCCAGATGGTTAAAAAGCGAAAAAAGCATACCACCAAAAAGCGTGACAGTAAAGCTTGTAGTAATAATGGTTCTGAGGCCAGAAAAATCAAGGCTTCCACGCCATATGGCA
>Ga0164310_10002513_pt1 | contig 10564 bp, 12 predicted proteins | sample GuaBasSedimGuay1_FD_121795 | JGI IMG/M metagenome (GOLD analysis project Ga0164310, IMG submission 121795) | Subseafloor sediment microbial communities from Guaymas Basin, Gulf of California, Mexico - Guay1, Core 4569-9, 0-3 cm | ecosystem: Environmental > Aquatic > Marine > Hydrothermal vents... | reverse complement strand
TAATACGGACCCAAGATCTAATCTTTAGACTTACGGAGTCAAACCGTGGCTTACTTAACACAGGCAGGGATTCTGTCGGAAAAATGGAGTTGCTGGCAGTACTATGGGCCGACATCAGATATCTATTTCTGTGGGAGGGCTCTCCAGAGCCCGATTCCATCGGCGCCTGGAGACGCCTCCTACAATCTCTTTTCAAGGTAGAGTAGAGCGCGTTTTCAGCGAAATTGCCATTTTTCAGGAGAATCTGTGCAACAGATGGAGAAATCTTCCGGGGAGTTCTTTTCCGAATCTGCGTTCAAAGTACTTACCATAGCTTCTGTGTCGGGTGAAGACGAAGAGACTGCCGGGCACAGACAGATCCAGTTCGATGGAGGTGAAACTCTGGCTGAGCAGCTTCTGGCCTTGTCGGTCGTATGTGGCTATTTTGAGTAGGATCGCGTTATCGGTCCCGACCCACAATTTCACCCGGGTGGGTGCGAACTCACTCTGTCCCATGCCTTCAGTATCAGAAGGAGTGGCTTCGAACAGATAGTCTTCTTGTCTCCAGACACCCGATGCTCTCTCTTTTCAGACCCTGGAAGGGCCTGGTGATGTCGCTGCGGCATTTCTCAGGTGTCCTTTCCCCCAATTCCTTTCGCACCCTCTGTCTCTCTACCTTGTATCCTATCCTCGCATGTGGTATATACGACCAAAGAACTTTCCCGTCGCAGACCGCTAAGTGCTTCATCTTCACACCCGCGGCGACGGGCAGTTCCGTCTCCATCCTTATCATGTTCGCTAGCTTACAGACAAGCTTCCCTTCTGTTACTATAGGTTGTTTCACAACCTCCATGTGCATGGCAGACATTGCCATGTAGCTCTTCAATCCTTCTGTTTTTTCCTATATCTGCTGGACGGGCCTCTGGGCTTTTCCCTCTGTTGGGTGTTGGGTTGCCTGAACAATCTTTCAGGCGGAGAGCAAAAAGAACGAAATGAAGAGCAATGTGACTGGTCGCTTAATCAGCGCTCACATGCTTGTCCGCCCTCGCATATTACGTTTTAATGTTAAACGTTAGGAGCAATAATGCTGTGGGAATGTGGACAACTCCCAAGGAGTTGCCCAGGGGATTATGGATAAGTGGAAGACTTATCCAAGGGAAGGTGGAAATCTGTAGATTTTCCACCGAGCATCAATCCCGTCTTTTACACAATTCCCGGATAAAAGATTCCTCGCTCGATCTCTTTGAGGGAACTTTTAATAAGCTTGCAGTAACCGTCAAGAATCCTATCCGTTTTCAAAGGAAATTTGACATCACGGTCCCAGAGTAGAGGCCAGGTGGCACTATTTCCCTTTTCGCTTCCTCTCCAGCGCCTCCAGCCTCCGGGTGAGGTTCTGTACTTCCGCCTGTAGGTGTACAAGGTCGTCTCTCAAATTTGATGTGGCGGAGACGGGCACCTCTTTGGCACGAATGGCTCCTTTTGGGCAGGCCCGGGCACAAGCTTGGCATCCGATACATCTGCTCTGATCAATCCGCGCTGTGCCACCATCGAGCGATATGGCTCCCGTCGGACATACGGCGGTGCACGCGCCGCATCCCGTACAAAGGTCCTTTCTTGCGCTTAACATACGAGCTTTCTTCACCTGGACCATCATTTCCCCCATTTCGTCTTTCCTTGATTTTCTGTCTCTCAGTCTCTTTTTCCCCTTGAACCTATAGCTCCCTTATTCGCTATCCCGACCTAGAACCTCTGCTTCTTTGTGCGATCTACCGCTGCACATACTGGGGTGTCATACCAGCGGTCATACCCCTGGGTCATCTCGTTGAACGTCACGCGACCGAAATCCAGGTTTTAGGGCTGTTCCAGATACTTCGTAATCTGGGCTTCCAACGCTTGTCTCGGCTGCGCACCGATAATTAGATCCACGATCTTGCCCTTCTGAAATACCAGCAGAGCGGGAATAGATCTTATACCGTACTTAACCGCCGTTTCCGGATTCTCATCCACGTTCAGTTTGCCGAAGACGATTTTGCCTTTGTAATCTTCGGCCAGCTCAGCAATCACAGGCGCTACCATAAGACAGGGCTGACACCAGGGCGCCCAGCAGTCCACAACCAGGACTGGAAACCTCTGGATAGCCTGGTCAAGGTCGGTATCTGTCAGTTTAATCGGCACACAGGGATACTCGCCCTCCCTCAGGGTGTTCAGGGAAGGTGATTCTTTCTCCTGCGCCACCCTTCTTCTTCCAAAAGACCGAAGCCACGCTTCAAGGTCATTTCCCATGTTTCCACTCCTTTCTACGCTTGGTAGATCTACAAACCCAATTGAGCTTATCCACGCTGACTGATCTTCACCCAGATCTGCTTTATACATTCAGCAACCCGACCATTGGTGTATTCCACCACCGACAATCCTTCCATCTGAGCCTCGGTAATTTTCGTATCATACGGGATTGTGCCTATAAACTGAGCGTTATACTCCCGGGCCACCGCCTTGATCTGTTTGGTCATATCCGTGTTCAGGTCGTACTTGTTGACCACAACTCCCGCTGGGATCCCGAAATGCCTGGTTACGTCTAGTATACGCCGCATATCGTGAATCCCTGAGACCGTTGGCTCTGTGATGATCAGAGCATAATCTGCGCCGGTCAATGAAGAGATCACAGGACACCCAGTTCCGGGAGCGCCATCAATAATAACCATGCCTTCTGCCCGATCGCTTGCTATGTGGGTGGCCTTATCGCGGACCAATGTGACCAACCTTCCGGAATTTTCCTCGGCCACGCCCAGCTCCGCGTGGGTCATCGGGCCAAACCGGGTTTCCGAGACGAACCATTGGCCGTTAATGGCATCCTCCGTCTTGACCGCTCCAACTTCACACACGAGTGCACATACCCCACAGCCTTCGCAAGCGATAGCATCAATCTGATACTGAATTTTGCCGTCCACTTCGATCCGCTGGATTGCCTCGAACCGGCATGCCTCCTTGCAGCGGCCGCACTGCGTACATTTCGCTTGATCTATCTCAGCTATAACGCCGCCGCTGAAGTCCCCGCTTTCCATAACCTGCGGCTGCAGTAGCAGGTGTAAATCGGAGGCATCCACGTCGCAATCCGAAACCACCGCATTTCCCGCGAGGGCCGCAAAAGCCCCGGCTATGGAGGTTTTTCCCGTACCACCCTTTCCGCTTATGATCACAAGCTCTCTGGGTCTTTGCCTTGCGCCCGTACTCATCTCGGCTCGCTGGAGTCTTCTGCCCTTCGTGAGCGTCCCAGCAGAGGGCCTCTCCCCAATGGGCTTCACCGTTCGTTGCTCACTTGCCGCCTCCTCCATCCTATCGGCAAGAAGCTCGAAGAGCTGCCTGTATTGGGGAAGCTTCTCGACTACCAGATCACCCACAGAATAGACCTCGGCGATCTTCCGATCCTCCGGAATTTCACCGAGAATCTCCAGACCCGCATGTGCACAATATTTCTTTAAGGCATCGTCTCGATACTTGGCCCGATTGACCACAACAACCGGCTCCTGACCGATCTGTCGACACATGTTCACAGAAAGCCTCAAATCGTGCACGCCGAAAGGCGTGGGATCGGTAACCAGCACCACAAGGTCCGCCCCTTTCACTGTTTCCACCACCGGACAGGCGGTTCCTGGAGGAGAATCTAGGATGTTAATTCCCTCACTGGCACGCTCCTTAACCTTGCGAACCAACCTGGGCGACATACCCCCTTGTCCGGTCTCCAGCAGCGCATAGTGAACATCTATCTGCCCACTTCTCCCATGCCTCAATACACCGATCTTTTTCTTTCTTTCGATGATCGCCTCCTTTGGACAGACGATCATACAAGCGCCGCATACGTGACAAAGAGCAGGGAAAAACAAGACCGCATTCCTCACAACAGCTATGGCATTGTAGTGGCAAACCTCAGCACATCTCCCGCATTTGACACATCTCTCCTCATCTATCCCAACCGGAGCCAAAATTTCGACCACATCCTCCTCCAAGATTACCGGCTTTAGAAAAAGATGCCCGTTCGGCTCCTCCACATCGCAATCCAGATAGCATACATCCTTGCCTTTTCTTCGCAGGGTCGCTGCTATATTAGTTGCCACGAAGGTCTTACCTGTTCCACCCTTACCGCTTGATATAGCTATCTTCATAATAGGTTGCCTCCCGTTTTTACTTTCTTCCGAAATTTTAAATGGAATCTCTTATGGCTATCGCCATGTGCAAGCTTCTCAAGAGACTTTCTCCCAAATGAAAATTCTTGCCTCCTCCATCTCTTTTGCGAGCTCTTGTGACTCCAAATGCGTCCTCTTCGACGATGCTTCGGAGAAACAGAGAGAGGAACCTCTGTTTCAGAATCCTGTGAATTTCATCAAACGATATTCTGACCCCGGCACAGATCGCTGCCACCGCTCCCTCAACGGTAGGACTCTTCCATGCGGCAACAAGGATTATGCGAGCGGCAATGGACTTTCCGATGCTCTCATAGCGTTACATACTCTTCATCTGTTTATCGTCGTATTTTCGAAGCAGTGTTCTAAAGGCACTATCCCAATGACAGCATGGCATCCAGAGCCTTCCGAGCTTTTCTTTGGACCTTTTCAGGGAGAGTTATCACGTACTGCATCTTCTGAAGCGCCTGAAAAACCCGCTCCAGAGAGGTCATTTTCATCGTGGGGCAGACAAGATGCTCGGTCGCGGGGTAAAATCTTTTTCCAGGGTATTCCTTTTGCAGCCGGTAGATTAATCCCGTCTCAGTTCCCACGATAAACTCCTGTGCTTCCGACTGACCGACATAAGATAACATACCAGAGGTACCGGCAACCCTATCTGCCAACTCCAGCACCTCCGGGAAACATTCTGGATGCGCCATGAATTTTGCCTCAGGATGCTTCCGTTGAGCTTTCCTGACATCGTCGGCATATAAGCTGATATGACTCGGACAGGAACCTTCCCACAGGATAACCTGCCTATTGCTGACCTGAGCCGCATAGCGGCCCAAATTCATGTCTGGAACAAAGAGGATGGGGCGTTTCTCCTCGATAGAACTTACAACCGCCACCGCATTGGCGGAAGTACAACAGACATCGCTTTCTGCCTTCACCGCTGCAGAAGTATTCACGTATGAGACCACCACGGCTTCGGGATGTTCTTCCTTCTTTTTACGCAGTTGCTCTACAGTTACCGTATCCGCCAGAGGGCATCCGGCTTCCTTAACGGGCAACAAGACCGTCTTGTCTGGAGAGAATATGGCGGCAGTTTCGGCCATAAACCGAACACCGCAGAACACGATAACCTTCGCTTCGGTCCGAGCGGCTATTCGGCTCAGGTCCAACGAATCACCGAGGTAATCCGCGATGTCCTGAATCTCGGGGCGCTGGTAATTGTGCGCCAGAATAACCGCCTCTCGCTCTTCCTTAAGGGCGAGTATTTCGTTTTTCAGTTCTTCAGCTTCCATAAGTCCCTCTCCTGTCAGTCCGTTTCGCTATTGAATCCGAAGGGTAGGTTCTATACTTCTCTAAGCCGTTGAGCATCAATTGGATATTTTTGACAGTGCGTTCTGCCTCGACCGTGGCGCGCTCAGGATGGGTTCACCATAGTGCTGTCCCTCTGAACGAATGAAACGGGATGTATGCTAGCCTTGAGCGACTCGGTACATCCACTGCCTTGCAACGGCACTGGACTTGAGGCATAGCTCATCACATCAGGCCTTCCTGGAATCACATCCGAGCCTTATCCAGGCCAACGTGCTAACGGGACTTCCGCACATACCGATCGAGAAAGCCTCTCTGGTCCGGCCGCCTCATAGGCTCGATCCGTCCGACAATCCGTTGCGCGTTTCTCCGCTTCTCAAGCACTTGGCAAAGGCGCTTGTTGCACTTACGGTAAGTCACAATGTTCAAAGGCCTTACAGCGCACACGGCTATCCCCTAGCTCTCGGAGGGCACGACTCTTTTATCGATATGCCTTTCTCATCAACTTATCCTCAGAATCAGCTTCTCCTGCGTCATGCATTTTTCCAGCGAAGTCTCCTCATGTAGAACTTCCCCCCTTCGTACTCTGTCTCGATGAGACGCCCTTGAGCGATCAGCCGCTGAACAACGGGCCAGTCCGCCTTTTCTCGTGCCAGAAACTCCCGCACCGCCTCCTCTCGCATGGGATGCACAGGCGTAATACTCAGCAAGTCCTCCTCGACGTTGCCCGTGAAAGCGAACGCATTCCCCTCGTACCCGATCAGATACTCCACATGATCCACCCTGCTGCTGAGGACCTGATAGGCACGATTGATGCTTTCCTCACTGGCAGGCCGTACCCACTTCCCCGCAGGGGGCCTCGTGGGGATGGACAGACAGGCATGGGCCGGTCTCAGGCGGGCCAAAAAATCGGCCACTTCCCCGACCAGCTCATCGTTGTCATTGATGCCTTTAACAAGCATCGTCTCCGTGGCCAGTTCTCCATTGTAAGCCTTCGCAAACTCGAGCATCGCATCCTGAATTGAGGACAGGTGCAAGCCGCGATGGGCACGGTTGATCCGATGCCAGACCTCCTCTCGTACAGCATCCAGCTTCAAGGAGACCCAATCGGCTTTCATTAGTTCCTCCCTCACATCGCCGCGTTCGATAAGGGAAGTATTAGTCATCACGGCAATCGGAATCTCCAGAGGCTTCAACAGCTCCATCTCCAGACCCAGGTGAGCATCTAAGGTGGGCTCGCCGTCGGGGACGAAAGTGAGATAGTCGATGGTTTCACCGGCTTCCTTGCTCCTTTCGACCTTGACCCGCACCTACTTCAGAATCCCCTCGGGATCGTAAAACTTACGGCGCTCGATCTGCATCTTCAAGGTGCGTCCAACCTGGCAATAGACGCAAGAATACGTGCACACCTTAGGGGGAATGTTGTTAATCCCGAGGCTTCGCCCTAAGCGCCGCGATGGAACCGGTCCAAAAGCAATCATGTTGACTAGGCTCCCCAGTGACTGTCAGTCTTCGCATTGATTAGGCGATGATAGAGCCTTATCGCTTCGCAAGAAGCTTACCCGTCAGGCTGGCCTACACCGTGTCCTCTGGTATGAGGCTACTTGAAGTAAAGCTCCCCGAATTGGACGCGCGATTAGTCTGGTTGGCTATGGCGGGTATTAGCTTGCCCCATGGCGGCCGGAGGTTGACACGACTGTCACCATGGCAATCAGCGGACTAACTGATCACGATAAGCGATAGTCCCCGTCGAGAGAGGAACCTTCTTGATTTCCGATTAGAGCACGGGGCAAAAGAAGGTTTCTACAGCTGAACGTTCAAAGGCTGTGCTGATGTCACCGATACGGCCCGTGAAGTACTCAATGGTGCCGTTTGTGTCAGGATGATTAACGTCAAAACGATAGAGTTCGCTATCTGTGTGGAGGCCAATCCCAGCTTGACGCTGTCTACTGAATACAATGCGCATCGCCTGAACCAGGTCTGTTCGCTTAGAAAAGCAGATAACCTATCTGAAACGGGATAAGCTACGGCAGTTCCTTTGAGGAGATGCTTTTCTGTAGAAGGAACCTCCAAAGCTGGATCGAGTCGAGAGCAAATCCTGCGTCACCTGATGGCTGGGGTAAGCCACTACGATAAGGTGTACAAGATCTATTTCGCTTTAGAGTGAGCAACGAATGCAAAAGTGCCGCTGCTTTTGCGCCACGAAGGGCGCCCAGTTCCAGCGAGTGCCCAGGCCAGCACTTACCTCAACACCACATTGCACCTACAACTGACATCAGCATGGACCGATAGCTATTTGAAAAATAAGGGGTTGGTCCAGGCCTTTCGACCTTTCTGGTCTATACACTCGACCCTGAGATAGTTTTCCTCTCCCCTCAGTTTGAATTCCGCTCCGGTTAGAAACCCTTCCTCTTCAGCTTGAAAGCTTTTCCCCTTGGAGAGATCACAGATAAAATGGATCATTACAACCGGCGAACATTCCACGGAGACTGTGTCATTGGCAATGCGGAGGTCCATAATCTCAGGTCCACAACTCGAATAGAAGAGTCCCCCCTTTATGGCTTTCATAATATCATCTCTGGTCAGCTTCGGGGCTTTGACAATGATCCATCCTCCTCCGGCATCAGGACGATGGAAATGGGCGTCGTCTGCGGCGAAACCCCAAACCAACTTCCCTCTTGTCAGTAAGTCATCCCAGTGAACACTCGATAGCCCTTTGCCGATGCCCCTGAGACAAGTGGTGTTGAATACCTCCAGGCCGATAGGACCCTGTAAGGGAAGCAGGTCGTTCACGGTCAATCCTGACCAATAGGGATGGGCGACAATGACCTCACCACCTTCGGCGCGGATCATATCTATGGTTTTCTGGGCATCGATGCCTTGGGACAACTCGAGTTCTCTCGGCAGGTTTAGACCCACCAGATGATAATTCTGCCCCATCTCTGTCCGGCCCACATTGAACTCCGTGCCACTGATCGTGAGAAAGTCTGAATCTGCAAAAGCACTCATATCAGTCAGTTTGTTGTGGTCGGTTATCGCCAGAAAATCGTATCCGTGACTTCTATACCAGCTCACCACTTCCTGGGGAGAACGTTCTCCATCGGAACGGGTTGTGTGGGTATGGAGGTTCCCCTTATACCATTCTCCTGTCGCATCGAACGGATTAACGGATATCATGTTAGCCTCCTCACATAGAAAGGTCCTCCGGCTCGCATTCTGCTTGAAATCTGTGCAGGAGTTTCTCAGCCGTCAGCGGTTTCATATCTTTGGCCTGGAGGTGCTCACCTCCTGACCGTGACAAATCACGTAAATCTCGCTTCGATACAGCCTAAACGAGAATTTTGGTTTATGTTGAGTAGATCATAAGCCAATCTTGTAGAGAATGAAACCGATACCCAAGCCAATCAAAAAATTAAACAGCTTTATCAAAAGAGAATCCTTGATGGTATAAGACAGCAATGGAAGCATCCCGTGTCCATCCTGGACAATAGAACTTGCCAGCAGTACAGAGAATGGGATGAGGCCTTTGGCAAACATCGTGACGAAAATTAGGTGTGGACCCGATTCAGGGATAATCGCCACGAGACTTGCAATCAAAAGGACCCAAAACAGATGTGCTCTTATAAAAGGCTCTAAATTCCAGAATTTCAAACCTACCTCGACGACAAGAAGCGCGCCGAAGCTCCACAAGAATATCCTCCATAAGTGTTTTTTGGCGATATGCCTCCATAAGTGTTCTTCCAGATAATGATCCGGAACCGTCAGCACGATAAAATTAGCTAAGGACAGGATAGCAACAAACGTAACTCTTTTCCAGTTCCAGCCTTCAGGACCCAGTACCCCGGTAACGAAGCAATAAAGCGCACCGATCAAAAACACTAAGAGCAAAAACCGGGACAAAGACATCTCTTTCAGGTGTTCAATCACCTCTCTGGAATGAAGACACCGACATTCCTTCTGAGCGTGAAGCTCGGAAAGCCGACACTCCTCACATGGAGTTATTCTGAGAAGAGGCAAGAGCTTATCCACTACGAAAGCCGAAACGATACCTAAGATAAATAAAATGCTGAATAGAAGCAAGGCCTCTTTGGGAAACATCGCTAACATCACAAAGGCTTCATCCCCAGACGTTGCAATCATACCCCCTACAATAGCGCCAAAAGAGAGAAGCCCATGGACGTAGAAGGAGACATTCATAAAAGCACCCAAACATCCAGGGGTTGCACCGAGAAAGGAAGCGATCACATACTGTCTGAACAAATTCCCTCTGATGGCTTTATTCATGCTCCCTTTGGTCAAAACATTGAGGTAATCAATAAACATCATCATCACAAAGACAAAGAGGGTAATCGTGATTGCCTGCTTCAAGTTATGCACTACGATCTCCATTTCAATCACCTCGTCACAATATCTTTTCTATTACCCTTTGACCGTAAGCGATCTCACTCATAAGCCAACCCAGCTATCCCATCGCATGCCCCCCCAGCCAGCACTGCCTTGACCTCTGCCGCTGTGGAGCACTAAGGGCTCTCTCCGCAATAGACTCTGCCTGAGCGATGGTGCTCGAATGGATGACCTCCTTTACGTCCGGGATCAGCGCCGGACTCATACCAAAATACCGCAATCCCAATCCCAAAAGCAGCTTGATATACTGAGGCTCCCCGGCCATCTCAGCGCAGATAGAGACCCCCTTGTCCGCAGCCTTTGCTGCTTTGATCATATTACGCAGGAGTCGCAGCAACGCTGGAGACAGCGGCTCATAGTACTGGCTGACCTTCTTATTGCTTGGGCCGACGGCCAAGGTAAACTGGATCAAATCGTTGGTGCCTATACTCAAGAAATCGATCTCATGGCTCAAAAGATCGACCAAAAGCGCTGCCGACGGTGCCTCAATCATCGCGCCAAGTGGTGTCTCTGGATCGGAAGCCGTACTTGAAGCGGAGCTCAGACTTAGTCTCCTCCAAGATCATTCCGGCGTCAAGCGTAAAAGGACGTTACAACCCTTCTGCTTGAAATACTTTGGGTGGCCAACTGGGCAGAAAAGGTATCTATTGCGGAATTTTCGAGACCAATGTAGTGGGCAACTATATTATTCCCTTTGAGGT
>Ga0164310_10002511_pt1 | contig 10570 bp, 9 predicted proteins | sample GuaBasSedimGuay1_FD_121795 | JGI IMG/M metagenome (GOLD analysis project Ga0164310, IMG submission 121795) | Subseafloor sediment microbial communities from Guaymas Basin, Gulf of California, Mexico - Guay1, Core 4569-9, 0-3 cm | ecosystem: Environmental > Aquatic > Marine > Hydrothermal vents >... | reverse complement strand
GGTGCTCTAATAGACTCTGTAGCTAAGCTGATTTTGGGTCTAATTTTAAATGCTTTAAGAAAAATAAACTTTCAAGACTTGAAATGGGCTAACAAAAGGAGGTAAATTCAATGACCAAAAGGGCGTTAATTACAGGTATTACAGGACAGGATGGTTCTTATCTGGCGGAGTTGTTACTTAGCAAGGGGTATGAAGTGCATGGTATTATTCGAAAGGCAAGCACTTTTAACACTGGTAGAATTGACCATATTTATGTAGAGCCCCATACTGAAGGGGTAAGATTTTATCTTCATTATGGTGATCTATCTGATCCAGGTGCTCTTACCCCTCTTATATATGAAATAAAACTTGAGGAAATATACCATCTTGGTGCTCAAAGCCATGTAAGAGTTTCTTTTGATATGCCTGAATATACAGGAGATATAACAGCTCTTGGTACAACAAGACTCCTGGAAGCAATAAGAAAAAGTGGTATAAAAACAAAATTCTATCAGGCATCATCTTCAGAAATATTTGGTGCAGCCACTCCACCTCAAAATGAAAAGACCCCTTTTTATCCGAGAAGCCCTTATGCATGCGCTAAGGTATATGCTCATTGGATGACTGTAAACTATAGAGAAGCCTATAAACTTTTTGCATGTAATGGTATTCTCTTTAATCACGAATCACCAAGAAGAGGAGAGACTTTTGTGACAAGAAAAATCACAAGAGCCCTATCAAATATCCTTAAAGGGAATCAAAAAAAGCTCTATCTTGGCAATCTTTATGCGAAAAGAGACTGGGGTTTTGCTCCTGAATATGTTGAAATGATGTGGCTTATGCTTCAACAGGATGAACCTGATGACTATGTAATTGGCACAGGTGAAAGCCACAGCGTCAAAGAATTTGTGGAAAAAGCTTTTTCTTACGTAGGAATAGAGCTTGAGTGGAAAGGAAAAGGAATTGAACAAAAGGGGATAGTAAAATCTGTGGCTTCGAAATGGTCACATATCCTTAAGACTGGAGACGTCATAATAGAAATAGATTCAAAGTATTTTCGTCCTACTGAAGTTGAGTGTCTTCAAGCAGATATAACAAAAGCAAGAAAAAAACTTGGTTGGGAGCCAAGAATAACCTTTGAAGAGCTTATAAAAATAATGACAGACTATGATATGAAGATGGTAGGGCTTGAGCCTGTGGGAGAAGGAATAAAAATATGTAATGATAAAAATTTTTGTTATACAGATCACCAGTATGTCAAAGAAGCTTCTTTAAAGGATTAAGTATTTATGGAAAAAGAAGCAAAGATTTTTGTAGCAGGCGGAACTGGAATGGTAGGAAGTGCCATTATAAGAAAACTTATTGAAAAAGGTTATAAAAATATACTCTCTAATTACCACATCCGTCCTCCTCATAACACAAGTTATGTTAAATATGAAAAACTTGATCTTACAAGGCAAGAAGATACTGAAAAGTTCTTTGAGAAAGAAAAACCAAATTATGTATTTCTTGCTGCAGCAAAAGTAGGAGGTATACTTGCCAACAATACTTATAAGGCTGAATTTATGTATGATAATATGGCTATCGCCTTAAATGTCATTCACAGCTCCTTTAAATATGGAGTAAAGAAGCTTTTGAATCTTGGTTCTTCCTGCATATATCCAAAACATGCTCCTCAGCCCTTGAAGGAGGAGTGTCTTCTCACTGGCTCACTTGAACCGACTAATGAACCTTATGCAATAGCCAAGATATCGGCTATAAAGCTTTGTAGGTACTATAACGAGCAATACAACACAAATTTCATATCTGTGATGCCTACAAATCTTTATGGTCCCAATGACAACTATAACTTAGAGACAGCCCATGTGCTTCCAGCACTGATCCGAAAATTCCATCTTGCAAAGCTTCTTGATCAAGAAGAGTTTGAATCCATAAAAAAGGATCTCCGGAGCCATCCTATTGGATTTGGTCTTTCTCTACGAGATAACCCCACAAAGGATGAAATTCTTTCTATTCTTAAAAAAATCGGCATCATTTATAACCACCTCAACCCTCACCGCTCACAGATTACCCTCTGGGGAAGTGGTTCACCTTACCGTGAGTTTTTGTATGTGGATGATCTTGCAGATGCTTGTGTTTTCCTGATGGAAAGATACGACTACCAGGATATAGGAGAGTTTGTAAATATAGGCACGGGAGAGGATAATACCATAAAAGAACTTGCCCATATGATAAAGGAAATAGTGGGATTTAAAGGAAATATAGTATGGAACACCTCAAAACCTGATGGTATTCCAAGAAAGCTTTTAGACATAAGCAGAATAAGGGATCTTGGCTGGAAGCCGAAGATTGAGTTGAGAGAAGGGATAAGGAAAATTTATAAAGAGGAATTCGAGCTTCAATGTTCGGAGTTTAATGGTATGGACAAAGAAGAAGATATTTAATTTGATTAGATTTGACATGTCTCATTTTCTTCTAAAAAGGTACGTCTGAACGAGATAATTTTTAAGAATTTTAAGAGAGTAAAGGAAAAGATAACAATAAATTGAGAAGCTTATATCAAATCAATACCTGAAATACTCAAAAATGCTTTACTTTTATTATGTCAAGGTTTTGAAAACTAACAAAACTACTGATATTGTTTATTAACACAATATTAATGAAGCATTTTTCATGAAAGAGCAAATCAGTAAGGGTGAAACGCTTTCCGTCAAGACCAGCAAAAATGCTATTTGGAATATTGTTGGATTTTTATTTTCTCTTGGCATTACCTTTATTACATTACCTCTTTTTATCTCTTTACTTGGGGATAATAATTATGGATTGTTTGTTTTGTTTCAAACAATTATAGCAGGATTCAGTTTGATGGGCTTAGGAGTTGGCCCAGCCACAATTAAATACGTAGCGGAAAGTATTGGGCGCGAAAATTATGATGAGGCAAATCAGGTTATCAGTACTACATTGTGTTTCAATATATCAATTGGAATATTGGGAGCCATAGTAATTGTTCTTATGGCTGTCCCTATGGCCGAAAATGTTTTCAAAATTCCTGCTGAGAGTCAAATGATTGCCCAAAAGTGTTTTTATTGGGTGGCAGTGGGATGGTTTGTCTCTCAAATAACAGTAACCCTAAGAAGTATCCCTATGGCTTTTCAAAATTTTAAGATTGGAGTCATTGGGACAACTCTATCGTCTGCGTTGAATGCGGCTTTAGGACTGAGTGTGTTATATGCGGGTGGAAATTTGGTAAATTTAATGCAGGCCAATACTGTAGCTTTAGCAATGTCAGTAATAGGATGGTGGTACTTAGCTAGGATTGTATTTCCGAAGTTAAATGTTAAAATTAGAATTAGCTGGAACATATTCAAAAAAACACTTTTCTATGGGTCATGGCAGACCGTTGCTGGTTTGGGAGGTATGATATATCACCGGATGGATAGGATAATCCTTGGAATTTTCCTTCCACCGTCAGCCATAGGATATTACAGTGTACCTGTAGCAGTTTGCTCAAGGGCACATGTTGGTCTTGCTCAAATTGGAAGTGTTTTTTTTCCGCTTATAAGTTATTTACAGGGCAAAAATGATAAAGAAAGGATTTATAGGTACTTTGCAAATGGCTCTTGGTTCATAGGTCTTTTTTCTACCATAGGGTATGTTCCTTTGGCTTTATTTGGCAAAAGCTTCTTGAGCCTCTGGATTGGTCCAGAATTCGCCAAAAAAAGTGGCGATTTATTTGTTATTATCATTCTGTCTCATATGATTCTTTCCACTTCGGTTATAAGATATAATTTTTTAGCAGGTATAGGTAAGCCCAGTTGGCTGGCGTTAGGGGCATTGATCTCGGGTATAATTGGTATATTATCAATGGTTGTTTTGATTCCGAAATTCGGGCTTATGGGGGCTGGTTGGAGTTACTTTGCCTCCTCCATTTCTGGAGTTGTAATTACTATATTGATAAAGATAAAGTATTTTCCAGAAAGAGGTTGGTTCAAGATATTGTATGCTATGTATGGACCTATATTTATAGGATTTATGGTAATTTTGATTGCCATTAACATGATTCCTGTATTAAGGGTTTATAGTTGGATTAAGTTATTTTCTTATCTCAGCATTGCGATGCTTTCTACATTAATTATTTTGGTGTTTATGGACCTTATTCTTTTTAGTCCAGAAAAAAGGTTCAAATTCGTATGGCAGTTGTTCAAAACATCTATACTTTCGTACATAAAGTGATGTTGTTTGAGAGTAATCTTAAAAAATATGAATTTCATCAACGGAATATTTATAAGTACGCTTCTAAAATTTCTCTCAATTATTTTAAGGGGAAAAAACTAAGAAAATTTCTAAGAAGTATATTAGTGCCAGTAGATTATGTAAGAGTTGTAGAGTTACCTTTGGCTTTATCTTTAATTGATTTGAAACCAAACGAAAAAGCATTAGATGTTTCGAGTCCTAAGATCATATCGCTTTATTTAGCCAAACTTGGAGGCATCATAAATGTTATTGATATTTTGGAGCATGAAATCAAATTCTGTAGATTCCATGCGGAAAGAGAGAAAATAAATAACAATATTAATGCTATAGTTGGTGATGTCAGAACCCTAAGTTTTCTGGATGAGGAATTCGACGTTGTTTATAGCATATCAGTCCTAGAGCATGTATATCCAGATATAAGCGGAGACATTATTGCAATTAGGGAAATGTCCAGAGTGCTAAAACCCGGAGGCCGGATGGTGTTTACCGTTCCCTACACTAAAAAAGCTCGTGTTGAATACAAAATGGGGACAGTGTATGAACGCCAAGCTGATAAAAAGGAAAAAGTATTTTTTCAGAGGTGGTATGACAGAACAACACTCCAAGACCATCTTATCAAAGCTTCTGGGTTAAAAGCTAAGGTTATTTATTATATTGGGGAAAAAGTTTTTATTGATAACCCTAAAAAAAGATTATTTATGTATATCAACAATGGCTCATGGGCTGATCTAATTTTTGGTCGATTTTATAAGTTTATAGCAAAACGATGCTTCGAAATTTCTGATCGTGAAGATGTACTTAAAAAACCTTATATCGCTTGCTGTCTGCTAGTTAAGGAGAAATAAAGGCTATGAATATAGCATGTATTACAACAGTTAATTATAACGTTGGAGATGATTTTGTGCGTGAAGGTATTTCATATCTTTTAGCGAAACGCTTCGGCGAGATAAAAGTTTATAATATTCACAAACATATTCCTGTTACGGTTCGGAGGGAATTCGAATGGATTTACTTGTCAGGCTTGATGCATATAATTGATAAACTTCCCGGGATAAATGGGCGCCGTTTATCCAATGTGTTAGATAGCGTACCAAGAATTAAATTTACTGATAAAATTTTAAAAGCCGATCTCTTAGTTCAATGTGGTGCCCCACTTTATTGGTGTCATCAAGGCGGTCCTCATTGTGCCAATAATGAGTGGTTTGCACCGTTGATTCAAAGGCGCTATTTAAATTTAAAAAACTATATCCCATTCTTAAATTTGGCGGTAGGTACTTGTCAGAAATATTATAGTGACGGCTCTGAGTTTGCTAATTGTGGAAAATGTTCATCTTATATTAAGGAAATCTATAACATTGCAAAAATTACTACAGTTCGTGATAAACTTGCTAAGACCGTTTTGAATTTGCTTGGTCTGGATGCTCCTCTAATTCCTTGTCCATCAATTTTTGCACGTGACCGTTTAGATATTAAAGAGGAAAAACCTAGATATATATGTTTAAACTACATGCGCTTGGGAGGTCATTACGATTTTGGACAGCATATTGATGAAAACCAATGGGAAGAGACATTTAGGTCGTTTTATAACGCAATTAAGAGTAACGATAATTGTATATTTGTTTGTCACAATAAAAGAGAATTACAAGATGTTAAGCGGATAGATCCTCATGCAAGAACCTTTTTTTCTAAAGATTATAAGGAGTATCTTAATTTTTATGCACATGCTAAATGTGGTGTGGTAAACCGTTTGCATAGCGCCTTTGCCATAGCAAGTTTCGGTCGTCCTTCCTTCATTATTGGCACTGATAGTCGAACTCGAATGGCTGAGGAAATTGGGTTACACCATGCTTTTGTACCTGAAGTTAGTGCGTCAAGGCTTTTAGATGAATTTGAATACATGCTTAAAAAAGGGAAAGAATATCAAGAAATGTTTTTTTCTATTAAAAGCCAAGCTTATAAGGATTATATGTCGGTTCTTGAAAGTTTGAGTTGAAGAGATGTTAAAAATAATCGTTGAATCTATTGCCCACAAACTCGTTGACCTTTCTCTGTATAGTGTAAAGAGAGGGAAAAGAGTAGTTGAAGGAATAAGGAAATTGCTTATTATTCGCATTGACGGCATTGGTGATTTCATATTATTTTCTCCAATGTTAAAATATTATCGAATGCTTTATAAAAATTATCATATAAGTCTTCTTGTAAACAAATTGGTTGTTGATCTTGCGAAAAGGTTTGATGCAGTAGATGAAGTGATATCTTTTGATGGGAAGAAATTTAACAGGGATTTAATATACAGAAGAAGACTACTTAGAAAAATAAAAGAGGAGTGTTTTGAAATCGTGATCTATCCTGCTTATTCCCGAACACCTATCGGAGACTATATAGTTAAAATCTCCCAGGCTAATGAAAAAATTGGTTTTGATGGCGACCTGTGTAATATCACACGACATGATAAACTAAGAAATGACAGATATTACACAAAACTTATACCCACAAAACCAGGAATAATTAGTGAGATAGAAAGAAATAAGGAGTTTCTTGAAGCTCTTGGGATAAAGGTCAATCTCGTCATACCATCTTTTACTCCTTCAAGAAAAGACGAGGCAGAAGCAAGAAAAATTCTCTCCGGTAACGGCCTAAAAGATAGTAGTCCATTTGTTGTAGTTTGCCCAGGGGCTGGCTCAGAAAAAAAATTATGGCCTTTAGAAAGATACGCTCATCTGATTACATGGTTGAAAAAAGAGAAGGGCATTGAAGCAGTTATTATCGGTTCTGATAATGAGCATTATCTGGCAAGGAAGATTGAATCCATTGCTAATATCCCTATAATTGACATTACTGGGAAAACCAGTTTACCAACACTGTCCGCAATATTAAAAAAAAGCCTATTATATATTGGTAGTGATACTGGTAGTGTTCACCTTGCTGCCGCGGTAGGTACACCAACTGTGTGTATTATGGGAGGTGGCCATTTCGGAAGATTTTTCCCGTATGGGGATTTGGATAAGAATGGAATTGTATATAAGAAAATGCACTGTTATGGATGTAATTGGCAGTGTAAATATGAACGAGTTAGGTGTATAGAAGAGATAACAATGGAACAAGTAAAAGATGAAGTAAAAAAAATGATATGTATGTGAAGGCAAGAATGCTCTTCCTTTTTTTAATTGTTTGATTACTGAGAAACAATAATGAAACCATTAGAGTTTGGTATCATACTAACAATTTTAGTTGTTGTTTTCTTCCAAGAAGAGCCAACGGTTGGTGGAGACAGTTCGATAATCTTTGAGAAGTTATTCTGGAAATTTCGGCCAGTCGATATTATGATCTTAGTAATACTATGGGCACTTCTTCTGAGAGATACATTTGCACGTAAATCTATAAAGTTACCAAATACAGTATTAAATAAACCTATACTAGGGCTGATACTTGCTATCTTACAAGGAACTATAGTCGGAATTATAAAAAGAGAGACCTCTACGCGAACTGGAATAGCAGTACTGGCTATTGATGAGTGGAAGAACCTTTTTGTGAGTATTTTATTTTTCTTTATATTTACAAGGGTCATTTCTAACAAACAAAAACTAATAAGGATAGCGTGGTCCTTTATAGTTATGGCAACAGGCATGGCAGGTTATAGGCTTATCTTGTATATTATGGGTCATGGATTAAAAGGTACTGCAAGAGGCTATATTATTGTTCAGGAAGGTGGTTACATTTATATGCTATGTTTGGCTTTGTTATTGACTTGTAGTTTAGTTTTCTTTAGACCCAAAAAAAGGATGGAACGTTTTTATTTATATATAGCTATTATACTATTTTCAATGGTGCTTTTTCTATCTTTTCGGAGAAATGGATGGCTGATGGTGATTATTGGCTTGGCTATCATTTTTCACTTTTTACCTTTGAGGAAAAAGGTTAGATATGGTATACTCCTTTTATTGTTACTTCCTTCAGCAAAACTATTCATGACAGTTCCTGCAAATATTAACCAATATTTTACAGAAAATATCTTTTCAGTAGGAGTACACATATGTGATTTAGAGGATGCTTGGGAAGCAGTTAAAGAGGATCCGATTTTAGGGTATGGTTTAGGGCGTGTTTATAAAAGAAGATTATCATATATGCCATGGCTTCATACCAATCTGGCTGAGCAGGCTTATTTTGTTCATAATGCCTTTCTTCATACGTGGTTAAAGTTTGGTATATTGGGCTTGATTTGTTATATATGGCTTTTCTATACTTTTTTTCAATATGGATTTAAGAATATAAAATTAATTTCAAATAATTATCATAGGTCAATAGCTGTAGGTTTTTTTGCATTTGTTGTCGGAAAAGTGATAGGGGCATCATGGTTTGGGCCTCCTGAGTATATATTTTTTAAAAAAAGTATTCTAATATTCTTTTCTATGGCAATAGTGTTGAGCATAATTAAAAGTTATAAAAAAAATATACATGGATAAATTTAACAATAGATATAAGATGTTTTTGAGATACTTCTGTGACCATTTAGCTTATCGTCGTGCACTATCCTAAGGTTTCCATAGCCATACCTATTCATAATAGAATTGGATACACAATAAAGTGTTTGGATTCTCTCAAGAAGGTTGAATATCCCTATTATACAATCATCATCATTGATGATGGATCAACCGATGGTTCCTGGAAAACAATATCCACTCGATATCCCTATGTCAGATTACTAAAAGGAGATGGTACTCTTTGGTGGGCAGGGGCAACAAACTTAGGGATAAAATATGCTATAGAAAAAGGAACAGATTTTATTTTAACATTAAATAACGATGTGATTGTACATGAGAAATTTTTATCGGAACTTGTCAAGTGCGCTTTAGAAAATCCAGATTCTCTAATTGGTTCAAAAATAATGTTTCTAAACGAGCCGGAAAGGGTATTTTCAGCAGGAGGGATAATCAACTGGCACAAACGAGGTTTATACATGAGATGCGGCAAGGATTGTGATCAGTTTGCTAAAAGATGTGAAGTAGATTGGCTAACAGGAATGAGTGTGCTTATACCAAAGAAAGTTTTCAATATAATTGGATATTATGACGACAAGAATTTTCCTCAATATACAGCTGATGCTGAGTTTTCTATGCGCGCTAAAAAAAACGGCTTTAGACTAATTTACGAGCCACGAAGTTTAGTCTGGAATGCCGGCGTAGAAGATGTAACTGAACAACAAGATATTAAAACAATAATTAAGGATCTCTTTTCGATCAAATCGCCTGCTAATATCAGGAGAAAAGTTAAACTCTATATTAAATACTGCCCAAAACATTTAATTCTGAATTCTCTCATCAGGTATTATGCAGCTTATTTTAAGGGTTGTTTTGTTGCAATGTATTCCCAACGTGTCCGTAAAGAATGAAGTGAAGTTATGAGACAGGTTTTAATTTATGTTCTCAGAATTAATACTTATTTTGAATTAAATCGTAGGCGAAATAAATTTCGTCGGCTATTTTCATTTGGATCAGAATTCTCTATTTCTTTATTTAAAAAGCCATTTTTCAAAGCCGCAATAGAATATGCCTCAAAAAGATGGCAAGAGATAGGTTTTGATTATTCTGTAGCAACTATATCTTTTGATTGTGATTTACAGGAAGACTATGAAGCTCTCCCTTCTGTCTTAGATATGCTAAGGAGGAATAAGATTAAGGCAAGTTTTGCAATAATTGGTAAGTGGATTGAGATTTATCCCGATATTCATAAAAAGATTATTGATGAGGGTCATGAAATAATAAATCATACTTACACTCATCCAAACAACAAACATTTTAGCCCCAATAGACGCATGGTTAACCTTCCATTACAAGAGAAAAAGAAAGAAATAACCCGCTTTCACGAAGTTTGTGAAAATCTTTTAAAATATTCTCCCATAGGCTATCGTGCTCCTCACCTTGGGTCTTCTCATGGAATGGAGATTTATCCTGTGCTTAAAGAACTTGGTTATAAATACTCAACTTCTGACATAGCACTACGCTTTGGGTCCTTGGGAGCTCCCCTTAAAATAAACGATATCTGGGAGTTTCCCCTTAGTCTAAGTGCAAGAGATATTTTTGATACACCCACTACATCTGTGGTGGTAAGAGATAAAGTGGTAATTGAAAAAGAATATTACACGGATATAGAATATCTCATTAATGCCTCAAGTAAGCCTTTTTTCTTTAATATCTATTGTGATCCTATGGATGTGATAAGAATGTCAGGATTCGAGAATATGCTTATAAAACTGAGAGCGCAATTTAGAATGATCACATATGAAAAGTTAGTAACTCTCTTAGAGACGACGGATGGAAAAAATTAGACTTATCTATAT
>Ga0164310_10002509_pt1 | contig 10574 bp, 9 predicted proteins | sample GuaBasSedimGuay1_FD_121795 | JGI IMG/M metagenome (GOLD analysis project Ga0164310, IMG submission 121795) | Subseafloor sediment microbial communities from Guaymas Basin, Gulf of California, Mexico - Guay1, Core 4569-9, 0-3 cm | ecosystem: Environmental > Aquatic > Marine > Hydrothermal vents >... | reverse complement strand
TTTGTGATGATGATCTATAATCTATCTTTCGCGATCTCGACGTTTCCTGCCGGAAGGTTATCTGATATGATTGGATCAAAGAAGGTATTGTTCTCCGGGATCATAATCTACTCCATAGGAATCCTATTCATGGCCTATTCTCTAAACGCCTCTTCTATGGCATTTGCATGCATGGTCACGGGGTTTGGAGAAGGTCTCTTTCTAACCTCGGCAACCGTTCATGCAGTTAAGAGTGGGGGAGTAAGGCGCGTCGGCACGACCTACGGTTTTGTCTTGTCAGCCGGAATACTGGGCGAGGTTTTGGGCTCTCTTATGAGCGGATACGTAAAAGAATACCTTGGCAGTCAATTGCTTTTCTTCGCTAGTTCCGCCGTTCCCCTAATTTCATCCCCCTTTATCATCATTATCAGGGAAGAGTCCCAGAGATACTCCTCTAAAAAGAACTCAACCGGGTTGCTTCAATTGTTAAAGTCTCATGCCGTTCTTCGATTAATGGCGATAGGCCTAATATTCCACGCCATAGGATACAATATGATCTCTCCCTTCATCTCCGTTCATGCCGGAGCGGTCGGTCTCAGCGACAAAGACATCGGTATAGTGAATTTCACCTGGCTTCTCTCCATGTTCTTGACGATTTTACCTTGGAGCATGTTGGCGGATAGGATTGGGAGTAAGTTTGTGTTGGCTGGCCACGTCTTCCTCTCATCTATTTCGTGGATAACTTACGCCTATACGGGGGATCTCTTGTCCTTGATCTCGGCAGCGGTGTTCATGGGGATCGTGGGCTCCATGGATCTTCCATCGAGGAGGCGTCTATTGGCCGAATCAGCGGGAGGAGAAGGAATTGGAACCCTAATAGGGGCACTCGATCTCTTCACTATGCTATCCTCAATACCCGCTCCGATATTCGGCGGAGCAATTTATGGCTTAGGTGGACTACGGGCGGTTTTCTGGGTCGGGTTCGTGGTGAATTTAATCGGAGTCCCCTTTTTACTTAAGGTCAGGGTCCACGGCGAAGGCTAGTCTCTATCTAGTAGGTGTTTTATTTTTTGGACTAGCTTCCAGATTCTATCATTCACGTGGTGGATGTTTTCTGCGACCTTCCCTCTCTTCATTTCCCTACATTTCTCTAAATCCTCAAGGGTTAATGCTAAGGCTATGGCCTTGAGATTCTTCTCATCTCTTACGGCTACCAAGTCTCCCCTCCTAAATTCTCCCTCAAACTTCCTAATCCCAGGCCTCATGACATCGGCTCCCTTCGCTATATGCGGTACCGCTCCCATGTCAACTATTAGGGAGGGCAGTAGGGTTAGGATCTCTTGATTATATTCCTCATGCAATGTGGGAAAAACAACTCTTCCTCTTTCACAGCTCAGGAGTTTTGAAATTTTATAGAGTACGATGTCTTCTTCCTCAATTCTAAGAATGTTCTTTTTTATTCTGATCTTCTGTAATGCTTCCCCCCACTTCAAGGTCTTTAACCGGGTTAGGATTTCAGAGGATTCTCTTTTGCTGAGGTAATTGGCTTTCATGTCAAAGTTTCACCTCTGAGTATTTCATATGCTTCGTTCAAGTTTCTTATCCGCCTGATATAGCGGCTCTCCTCTACTTCTCGATTCCAAGGTCTATCGTAAAGGAGGAGCTTCTTTCTATAAAGCGTGCAGCCATCCGCGATGAGCGGTGAATCATCGATAAATACATCGTAATTGAGTTTAGGTTTCATCCTGCCACTTCTTATCCAGACGTATTCGCTATATGGTATCCTGTGCATTTCAAGCCATCTCAAAACATAGGGCTCGGTTTCCCTCGGCCTCGCGGTCACTATGTCTATCCTTCCAAGGGACTTGAGTTTTGCGACCTTCTCTCCGATATCGGGCTCCGTGGGCGGCATCATCTTCCACAGCCTCCACGCCTCGTTCATCAGCTCCATGAACTCGCTTTCAGATATGTCGAGTCTCTGCCAGAAGTCCCATTCGACGAGTTCCTCATAGGTGAGGTTTTGTCCGGTTCTCCGATTCCATATCTTTAGCCAAAGTCGCATGGTATCCGCCAATACTCCGTCAAGGTCGAGTGCTATCTTAATCAGCCTCACTTCGCGGTCTATGCCTCCCCCTCACTTAGTTATATGATTTTGCGAAAATCAACGTTATAAGGAGGCTCGTGGATTCTCGTGACCGGAGTAGGGGAGCAGGAGATGCCGACGAACGTGCGGATTAAGTTGACGAGCACGGATCTGGAGAAGGTTGAGCGTGTATGCTCTGAGATCAGGGAGATTGCCGTGAAAACGGGGACCAAGATAAGGGGTCCTATACCGCTTCCGAGAAGGCGGCTCATCCTATCCGTTAGAAAATCCCCATGCGGGGAAGGCACGAAGACTTGGAGGAAACACGAGCTGAGAGTTCACAGGAGGCTGATAGACCTCTTCATAACCGATCAAAGGGTCATGAGGCAGATAATGAGGATCCAGATCCCCGAGGACGTCTCAGTCGAGATGACCGTTAAGTAAACCTATATCCCGAATGCGAGTCTCACCGCGGACAATTGATAAACTACATGGGATACAAAGAAGATGACTAGGGTCACGAGGGCGGCGGTGGTCCCGGTCATCCTCCTGCCATATGCTATAAGCGCGGTCAGGAACGGGAGAGTAGCCACCTGCGCGACTATCAGAAACGCGTCTCTGATGAGATAATAGAATGGCGTTTTCTCCACGGGTATTATGCCTAGTGCAAAGAGTTTATTTACAGCGAGGACCGCGGGAAAGATCATTAATGGAAGTATGGCGACGAAGAGGCTTAGGAAGAATTTAAGCTCCTCCTGAACAGAAGACCACGCAACCTTAGATACCCTTCTGAATACCCCTTCTTCACCCCTAGATTTAAAGAGGATCCCAGAGATCAAAATCGCGATTACCGTGGAAAGGCAGTAGATGAGGGCGACGTTGAGGAGATAATGGCCTATTATAGGCAAGGGATATGGATGAACGGGGTAAAAGTGGAAAAGTATTGGTATCTGACGGGTATAGATTAACAGGGCCGAGGATACGATGAAACATAACGCGGAGACTATGGCCGTAACCGCTTTCTGCTCATAAAGAGGACTGTACAACCACACCGGGAAGAATATGCTGCTTAAAGCTCCCGCTAGCTTGCTCGGGGGCCTAGATTCCGTCAGATCGGATGCTGAAATGGTTCCTTTCTCCTTCAATGCTTTGTATACCCGCTTCCCTTCCTCGGTTAGGATGTAATTTCTGTCCTTGTCCTGAGTTACGAACCCCCTTAACTGTCTTAAATTGTAATAAAGTGATCCGGTGCTGATCTTCAGGTTATCGCGGAGGGCGGTGGCGCTGATCTTCCCGGCGTCGCCGATGGCCAAAAGTATCCTGCGGCGTGTCCTGTATCTGAGGAGCCAGATTAAATCGTCTTCCGATCTCTCTTTAAAGGCGGTGAGCAGCAATTAGCGCCCCCTCGGCTCACTCCATTAGACAAGTACCTTTAAAGAGTTCTCTTTCTAAACCGATAAATCTCGGCTTAAATAGAGAAAACGCGATCCGACAATCCTATACTTGATGCCATGAAATGCTCGGTCGCGGATTATGGCTTTCGGAAAATTGTTTGAGGGGCTCGGCTCCCTCCTCGAGGAGGCCGCCGTTTCAGATCGCTTTTATGTGTAAGATATATCTATGAGTACATCATGAATGTGATTTGGAGAGGATTAGGATAATATGAGCTGGGTTGAAGATACCGTAACCTTTAGAGGCGCGATAAGACGGAGCGGAAACAGTTTAGTGATAACGATTCCAGCCGAGCTGGGCCAGCGATTTCTCCTACGAGAGGGCCAGGAGCTGGTGATATACGGCCTTTCGCGGAGGGGGCCTGAATTCGAGGGGGCGCTTCAGGTCTATCTCGGATATTTCGTGGTCCACGAGAAAGCTCCCGCAGTCATATTCAAGATCAAGGCTCCTGGAGATAAATTGGAACAGCTCCAGAAAGTAGTAAATGAGTTGGAAGGAAAGTATCTGCCTTCGGCCGTGAACGTTAGGAAATTAGAAGGAGATTTAATTGAGGTCGAGTTGCTTTTCGGGGCGATTACTCCAAACGCGATAAGGCGGGTTAGAAGCGAGGAAGAGGTGAGTGCCGCGGCCGCGGAAATAGAATTTAAGCTGGTCTCCAGCGGATTTGAGGTAGTTGAGAAGAGGATAACGGAGAAGATCGTTGAGTGGAGGAACGTAGATCCTGCGAGGCTTTCAAAGGCATCCTACAAAGTCTCAGAGGTAGTTAGATGGCGTTGGGAGATCTAATCATCGCGGAGGAATAGTGGATTGAAAGTCTTCGCCGACCTCCATATCCACAGCAAATACTCCGGCGCGACGTCAGAACGCATGAATATACCTGAGCTTGTGGTCTTCGCGGAAGTTAAGGGACTGAACCTGCTAGGAACCGGAGATGCATTACACCCGACCTGGCGCTCGGAGCTTAAAAGAGATCTAGAACCGGTTGAGGGTGGATTGTATAAACCGAAAACGGGGCAGGAAATCTACTTCGTACCACAGGTCGAAGTCGCCACAGTCCACGAGTATGAGGGGAAAGCTCGGAGGATTCACCACGTGATACTCATGCCCGGCCTCGATGTAGCGGAACAACTCTCTGATGAGCTCAAGAAATTCGGTGACATAACGGTGGATGGGAGACCCGTGTTAAACATGCATCCGGCGGAGCTAGTAGAGATAGTCATGAGTCTAGATGAGAGAAACATCCTCTTCCCAGCGCATATCTGGACTCCCTGGTGGAGCATCTTCGGGGCTAGAAGCGGGGTCAATAGGATGGAAGAATGCTATGAAGAAGAAGTAAAATACGTTCACGCAATTGAAACGGGGCTTAGCAGCGATCCTCCGATGAATTGGAGGGTTAGTTGGTTAAACAAATACACGATCCTGAGTTTCTCCGATTCACATAGCCCATATCCATACCGCCTAGGTAGGGAGGCCACGGTCTTCGAACTTGAATCCTTGACATATGCGAATCTCCGTGAGGCGATTCTCGGAGAGAGTTCTAGAAACAGGGTAGAGCTGACAATTGAAGTCCCACCGGCATATGGAAAATATCACTGGTCAGGGCACAGAAAATGCGGCGTCGGCCCGCTTCCTCCTGATGAGGCCAAGAAACTGGGATACAAGTGCCCCGTCTGTGGCAGGTCTCTGACGAAGGGGGTCGATGACCGGGTCGAGGAGCTCGCCGATATGCCGAGGGGACATAGGCCGGAAAACGCCCACGGCTTTATGTACCTCCTTCCGTTGCAGGAATTACTCGCCCTAAGCATGGGCTTAGAAACGGGCACTAGTTTAAACTCCAAGAGAATACTTAGCGAATACGAGAAGCTCGTAAGGAGATTCGGGAGCGAATTCAAGATTCTACTCGAGGCGGATCTAGGCGAGATCGCGAGGGAGTCCGGCCCCGAAGTCGCGGAAGTGATCTCGAGGATGAGGGAGGGTAGGATAAAGATCATTCCGGGGTACGATGGCGTGTATGGGAAGCTGATACTTGGAGGCGAAGAAGAATCATCCCATCAAAGAAAATACAGCCGATTAGAAGATTATCTCTGATCAGCGAAGAATTTATATTGGTTTAGATCGCTAAGTAAAGTCAAATCTGTATCAGGTGGGAGCATGGTAGGTGGTTCAAAAATCGTCGCCTAATCTACTTCCCAAAGAAGTCGAGACACTTGACGCGACCCTCAGAGAAGGCCAGCAATGCCGTGGAGTTAACTTCACGCTAGACGCGAAGGTTAGGATTGCAAAAGAGCTGGATTCTCTGGGCGTACATGTAATCGAAGCCGGATGGCCCTCTGCAAATCCCAAGGACGTGGAATTCCTTAAAGCGTTATCAAAGGAAGATTTCGAGAACGCTGAGATAGCGGTTTTCACGATGACAAAGAGGAAAGATCGACCTGTTTCCAAGGATGAAAACCTTAACGCCGTGGTGGAATCGGGCTTCGGATTAGCGGTCGTCGTCGGAAAAAGCTGGGATCTCCATGTTAAAGAAATTCTGAAAACCTCTTTAGAGGATAACCTCTCGCTTATAGCAGACAGCATAGAATATCTGAGATCCCACGGCATCGAAGTGATTTTTGACGCGGAACACTTTTTTGACGGGTATAAGGATGATCGAGGATATGCTATCCAAGTGCTAAGAACCGCTGAAGAAGCTCATGCGAGGACGATCGTGTTAGCTGACACAAATGGAGGATGCCTGCCCCATGAAATAGCCGAAGTAGTCCGTGAAATAAGGAAGGTTCTCAAGACCCCGATCGGGATCCATATGCATAATGACTCCGGAAACGCTGTCGCCAATACGCTGATGGCCGTTCTATCTGGTGCTACACATATTCAAGTAACCATTAATGGTCTAGGTGAGCGAACGGGTAACGCCGATCTATGTCAAGTAATCCCAAATTTGGAGCTTAAGCTCGGAATAAAGGCCCTGAAAACGGGCAAAGTAGGTCTTAAGAAACTGACCCAGTTATCGGAGCTCGTCTATGAGTTAGCTGGGTTCCCGCGAAATCCCTATCAGCCCTACGTCGGAGAATACGCTTTCGCTCATAAAGCCGGGTTGCACGTCGACGCGATCTTGAAATGCTGGAGGGCTTATGAACACGTTAACCCCGATCTTGTGGGAAACAGGAGGCTCCTAACGGTATCAGACCTAAGCGGTAGATCCGCGTTGCTCGCTAAGATCACCGAAGAGCTGGGGATAACTATTGATAAGCGATCTGAAGAACTGTCGAGGCTGCTAAACGAGATTAAACTCATGGGCCTCAAAGAGGTAAACCTGGACGACGCCACCGCGACCGTATCCCTAATGTTCCTGAAACACTTTAAGAAATACAAGAAGATGTTCGAGGTCCTCGAATGGACGTCAATCGCCGGCGGCGGCCTCTCCGATCCAAAAACCTATGGAATAATCAAAGTGAAGATAGGGGACAATATCCGCGTTGAAGGCGGCGAGGGAGTGGGCCCTGTTCACGCGATCGATGTCGCCTTAAGGAAAGCGCTTGGACGGGATTATCCTGAGCTGAAGAGGGTGAGGTTGATTGATTATAAGGTCATCTTACCCGAGGCGGCGAGGGATACGGCGTCGATGGTCAGGGTGTTCATAAAATTCACGGATGGATCTAGAACTTGGAGCACGACCGCGACGTCGAATAACATAATTGAGGCGAGCTTAAACGCCCTTATCCAGGGATTCGATTACTATCTACAAATTGAGAGGGCGGGGAAGTAGCCGCGTAATCCCGTTCAACGAATAGAACGACCCTGTTCAAATCTTTAGCACTAAGTTTCGGGAAAACTCCCTTAAAGCGGCGATGAAGGAGCTACGATATCTCGGGGCGGAAATACTGCTGCTCATCCTGATCTCAGCGCTCATCTATCTAAGCTTCATCCATATTACATCTACGCCTCCCGGGGCAACCATCACGACATCGTCTCAAATAACCACTAAATCTAAAACACAGATTTCAGGAGAAGTTGAAGGATTCCTTGAGGTCGGAAAAGTGTATGAAGACTTGGGTTATCCGAAAATATTCTGGGATCCAAGAAGCCCGAACTACACAGTTCATTATCACGCGGCACCAATCTACTACGATATAGGCTGTCTTAAGATGCCCGCAATAGATCTGGAGGAAGCCCTAGAGATCGCCTCCAAGGCCGCGAATATAACTCCGCAAAACTACGAACTCGTCAGCGCGTATTTCAGCCCAGGCCACGTAGTCAATGGAAGCCTGCTGATTGAGCCGACTTGGTCCCTCCATTTCGTCAGGACATTTAAGGGATATTGGATCTGGGGAGGCCTTGGAGACTACTCGAACATCAATGTAATGGTGGATGCTTTCAGAGGCGTGGTGAAGCAGATATCTAGGTATGAGGAGGATCTCCTGCCAAGTAACGCGAGCTTCAACCTGAGGATAAATTCATCCCAAGCCATAGAGGTCCTGAGATCATCGAGTATTCCAGGGATTCCAGATCAGCTTCTCAGGAAAGGCGTAGTCAGGTTAATAGATCTCAGGATAGCGAGGATAAGCCCGGACGCGAAGAACCTGCTGCTCCAAAGCCCAGTCGACCCGAAGTTCATCAACAAGTATAGGCTCTATTGGTTCATCGTACTCTCTGGAGAAAACATCAGAGGCGAGAACCTGACATACCCTGTTGGAAGCTTTCTCGTGGATGCCGAGACCGGCGAAGTGGCGGCCGCAACCTACTACACAACGCTGCCGGGCATGAAATGGCAAACAGTCTTCATCAAGCTAAACTACGGTTCCGCGGAGAATCTGAGCATAGAAAACGTAACCATCACCGCGTGCCCTAAGTTCACTCGCGAATTTCCTCCACCTGAAGACTCCTTAATCAAACCCGTAACAAAATTGCCGTGTTTTCCGCTCGTAGTCGAAAACGTCATCGTGGTGAAGCCCGGAAGCTCTGGCAAAATATATCTCCAAATCAAGCCGATTAACATCGACTCCGACGTCATCTTGAGCTTCAAAGTAGTCGATCCACTTGGAAACCAAGATATTCCGAGGAGTCTCATCTCATTTCCATCCAACGCGGTGGCCAAGAATGGCTCAACCATAAGCGTGCCGATAACGATCACGGCTCCGCAGAACCCGAGGCAGAAAACCTACCTAATCGTGCTCGACGCGTATTGGAAGATGCCGGATTGGAGCCACGCCATGAAAACTAGGACATTCTTCCTCCTCAGCGTCTGGGATCAAAGCGGGGAGTGGCCGCGGCCGCCGAGCCAGCTCCTAACAGGGCTATCCCCGGGATAAATATGGGTGTGAATGGGACATAACGGCCCTCTTTATACCTCAAGGTATAAATATGTGCATAAATCCACGAATACTAACATGAGTGAGAAGGTAACCCTGTCCGAGGAACTCCTGCCAAAGGAGTGGTACAACATCCTACCCGATCTACCGAAGCCCTTGACGCCACCGATCGACCCCTCAACCAGGAAGCCCATGGAGGCCGAGAAGCTCGAGGCCATCTTCGCGAAGGAGCTCATCCGACAGGAGATGAGTATAGAGCGTTGGATACCGATCCCCGAAGAGGTTAGGGCCGCGTACATGATCTGGAGGCCGACGCCCCTGATCAGGGCAAAGAGGCTTGAGGAGGCCCTGAAGACCCCGGCCAAGATCTATTACAAGCATGAGGGTGTGAGCCCGCCTGGATCCCATAAGCCGAACACGGCCATCGCCCAGGCATACTACAACATGAAGGAGGGAACCGAGGTCCTGACGACGGAGACGGGGGCGGGGCAATGGGGCTCGGCTCTAGCTTTCGCCTGCAACTTCTTTAAGCTGAAGGCCAGGGTCTACATGGTCAGGGCGAGCTACTATCAGAAGCCGTATCGGAAGATCTTGATGCAGATTTGGGGAGCCGAGGTCACCCCGAGCCCAAGCGACAAGACGGAGATTGGAAAGAGGTTCCTCAAAGAGGATCCGAATCACCCGGGAAGCCTCGGGATAGCGATAAGTGAGGCGATCGAGGACGCCTTAAGACACGACGGCGTGAAATATTCCCTTGGAAGCGTTTTAAACCACGTCTTGATGCACCAAACAGTTATCGGGCTCGAAGCAAAGAAACAATTCGAACTATTCGATGACTATCCAGATATGGTTGTCGGATGCGTCGGGGGTGGAAGCAGCTTCTCGGGGATATTCTGGCCATTCTATTACGACGTCGTCTCCAAGAAGGCCCCTAAAGAGGTGAAATTCATAGCCACAGAGCCAACAGCATGCCCAACCCTGACTAAGGGAATATACTTCTACGATTTCGGGGATTCCGCCAAACAAACGCCCCTGCTGGCCATGTACACGCTCGGATCAGACTTCGTCCGCCACCCATCCACGCAGGTGGATTAAGATACCACGGAGACGCGCCGACTCTCTGCCTCCTAATCAAAAAGGGGATTGTGACGGCGAAGGCATACGACCAAGTATCAGTCTTCGACGCCGCGAGGCTCTTTGCTCAATGTGAGGGATTCGTTCCGGCTCCGGAGACCGCGCATGCTGTAAAATTTGTGATTGATGAAGCTATTCGATGTAAAGAGGCCGGAGAAGAGAAGACGATACTCTTGAACTTCACGGGTCATGGCCTATTAGATCTAAAGGCATACGAAGAGTACCTGAGCGGTAATCTGAAGCCATATCATTACTCCGAATCCGAGATTAAAGCCGGTATCGAGAAGCTCCTCCGAGAACTACCTTGGATCAAGGACCTGCCTTTCCTAAAGGAGTAGGAGCCGAATTGCCGCCGAGAATTCTCATCTGCGATAGGATTCATGAAGACTGCCTTAAGATGCTTAGGGAGAACGGGTTCCTCGTTGATTATTTCCCGAAAATAAAACATGAAGAATTATTGAAAGTGGTTGGCGAATACGAATGCCTGGTGGTTAGGAGTAGAACAAAAGTTACATCAGAGGTCCTGAACAACGCCGAAGAGCTTAGGCTCATAGTTAGGGCAGGGAGCGGGCTAGATAACATAGACCAAGATGCGGCCCGAATCCGAGGTATTAAAT
>Ga0164310_10002507_pt1 | contig 10577 bp, 7 predicted proteins | sample GuaBasSedimGuay1_FD_121795 | JGI IMG/M metagenome (GOLD analysis project Ga0164310, IMG submission 121795) | Subseafloor sediment microbial communities from Guaymas Basin, Gulf of California, Mexico - Guay1, Core 4569-9, 0-3 cm | ecosystem: Environmental > Aquatic > Marine > Hydrothermal vents >... | reverse complement strand
TTAGTTATAAATATTGTATCGGCACAACCCCAGGTCATTTTATTCGAGATATTGCCTTCGATCCACAATTCAGCGTCATTCACCCAGTAGGCAGAAGATGTTCCAGCACTCAGTGCTCCACCATCCGTCCAGATAGTATCATAAATCACTATCTCATTGGTCCAGATATTATCAGTATCCTCAAACCAGTTTCCGCCATTATCAATTACGTCCATTACTTCATCATGATTAGCAGGATACCAGCTATATACTTCAAATTCCTGGGTTCCAAGGCTCACAATATCACCATACATTAATTGTATTGCACCCCCATTGATCTTTGCATAAACAATATCATGTCCGTTACCGACCCATTGGGCATTTGCTTTCAGTTCTTCAGCATCAGGATTAAATATAATTTCCTGCACATTATCTATTGATTCTTGTAATCCACCTCGGAATACTTCCTGCCAGGTATTTGGATACGCTTCTTTATATGGTTGATTACTGCCAAATTCTCTTGCTCTTCCTGCAGTGGTAACCATACTATAAAAAGTAGGTCTGTTATTATTATTGCCGCCACCTGCATGCTGAATATATATATCATCATTGGAGTGAACCGGACCATTCAAAACATCCGGACCCCAGAATTTTACGAGTTCATTAGGATTACCTTCTTCATTTTCCGATTTTTCAAAATTAGAAAAATACTGATACTGGGCCAGACTCTCATTACGAATAAGACGTTCAGTTAATCTTTTTACAGGTGATGTATATAGAATTGAACGAGGCCTCCCTCTTTTTGCTTCAATAAAGGATTTCACAGCTATGGCTTGTTCACCGGCCTGACCAAGGAAGATGGTTACAAATCTTTGCTCTTTTTTGTTCTTGATCTCATACACCGTTTGCCGTCCACCAGTTTCATCTAAAATTGAAACCTCTCGAGGAGGAGGAGGGTAAGTGCTATTTTGCTCTATTGCATAGTGAGATCTTAGAGCTTCTGACCTTAGCAGCAGTTCCTCTTGAATTGCATCATGATCATATTGAGTTTGAATTTCTGAATTACTGACCATTCCTACAAGTGACCAGGCTGAGACAGCTGAGATAATTGCCAGTACAATGGCAGCTGCCATTACTAAAATACTACCCTTTTCATTAAGCAACATCTTCTTCATAACTCCCCCTATAAAGTGGCATTCTCCAAAAACACATAGGTTTTCATAATACATGTTCTAGTATTTTTATTCAAATCTTCTGTAATATTTTGTCCTGTACTTTTTTCTCGAAATCTTACTCTTGCTTCTAATTTAATGCTCATTAAAATCGGAAAACCTGATGAGTTCGTATCAATAACTCTCCAGATATCCTGTGTATTAACGATCTGAAACTGCCAATCACGTCCTATTTTCTTTGGTGGTGTTGATGGAAATATCGTTACTGGCTGGATATGATCATTAACTCCAGAATACCCTTCATATACCAGATGCTTGTCATCATTTACTCTGAAAAAAGCTTTATACGAATCATCGTAAGTAAGGTTGGTCAATAATGGTCGCAGCTCAATACTACTTGGTCCGTATCTGATAACTTCTTTGGCGGTAACCAATCCTATCAAACCATCATCCGTAGTCTCTGGCTCTGAAGCATAGCCATAGCGCATTGTTTCTATTGCCTGGAACATATCTTCCTGTAACTGCAAAAAGAGTTTTGTTTCATTATAGGTACGTACAAAGTGCATCATGGCCAAGATCATGGTTGTAAACAGAATAATTGTAAGTGGTATTCCCGCAACAACTTCTATAAGCGAGACGCCTTTTTGATCTAGATATTTTTTTATCATGGGCCCACCTGTATTGTTCTATAAAAATAATCTTCCCGCAAGGTAATTTGTCTATTGGGATTCAGCTCTGAATTCACAAAATAGCGTGGACCGTCCCGCCAGGTAATCTTTACTGTAACAATATCGTATTTCACAAGAGGTGATATTATCATTTCTGAACGTGTTTGCACAGTATAAGGCTGAATGTATCCTTTTACAGGATCGCCATTTTGATCGTCTATGATAAATTCACCATTCGCTAAACCAATGACTGGCCTTCTGCTACCTTGTTTATAAGAATTGTATTTTATTTTTTCCAGTTGTTCCAAGCCTTTTAATAGAACTACTTTGTAATGATAATTACCTAAAGCTTTGTGTTGAGCTATATAAGAAGCCATAAATAATCCGGCAATAGCAATTGTAGCAATAAACAGAGCTGCTACTGCCTGAATAAGACCAAAACCTGATTCAGATCTTACTAGCTTAGAGATCATTTTAAAAACCCATACCGGTTGCAAACATTTTAGGATTATCCGAGATCTCCTCAGCTACTTTTCTATCAAGGTATCCATTCATCACATGATTATAAAGAGATTGATCCAGAGACTGCATTCCTTCTTTAGTTCCAGATTGAATTACAGATGGAATCTGATATGTTTTCTCTTCACGGATCAAGTTACGCACAGCAGCATTGGCGATCATAATTTCCAGAGCGGGAATACGATCTGAGCCGTCTTTCATGGGCAGTAATGTTTGGGCTATAACAGCCTGCAGGGATTCGGAAAGCATAGAACGTACTTGTGCCTGCTGCTCTTTGGGGAACATATCGATGATCCTGTCGATAGACTTGGTAGCACTGCTGGTATGCAGTGTTGCCAAAACCAGATGTCCGGTTTCGGCAGCAGTAAGAGCCAGAGAAACTGTCTCCAGGTCTCGCATCTCACCTACCAATATCACATCGGGGTCCTCACGCAGAGCAGAACGCAAAGCAGCAGTAAACGACCAGGTGTCGTGCCCTACTTCACGCTGATTTAATAATGAGTTTTTGCTGTAATGCACAAATTCTATCGGGTCTTCAATTGTTAATATATGACAATGTTTGTGATCGTTAATATAATCTACCATTGTAGCCAGGGTTGTGGATTTTCCACTTCCTGTAGGTCCTGTTACCAGGATCAAACCACGATGTCTCATTGCCAAGCGTGCCAGAATTTCCGGCAGGTGCAATTCATCAAAATCTTTAATAACATTTGGGATTACACGAAAAGCAACACCCATTCCGTTTACCTGATGAAAAGCATTCACACGAAAACGTGTGTCATCATCAAGTTTTGTAGAGAAGTCGATTTCCAATTTTTTCTTAAAGATCGTTTTCTGTGATTCATTCATTGTGCTATAAATCAGATCCTCAACTTCCTTTTCTGTAGATTTAGGTAGATTCAGTTTTTTCATCTTACCTAAAACACGAACCATGGGAACAGATCCCGTACTTATATGAAGGTCAGATGCTCCAGCATCGGAAGTGAATTGTAATAATTCTCGTATTGTCAATTGTCACCTCCAAATTAATCGATTACTTCTTCCTCATCGACTACATCATCGACTCCATAGCCATGATATTGTGCTTCATCTCTATCATACCAAACTTGTTTTCCTTCACCTTCGGGGAATTCGGCAGTAGAAGTAGCAATATATTTTTTTGGTGGATTGCCAACAACTTCAAATTCCCAGTTTTTCAGGGTTCTGTTTCCAAGTTGAGTATCTTGTAAAGCATCTTCGATATCGTAATTCTCTGTGGTACCAAATGTCTGGTAATGAACACGATAAGTACTACGGATTGCGGCAATTGCAGATTGAGCTTCTGTTGACCTGGCATTTCTAACGTAGTTCATATAAATAGGAACAGCGATAGCGGCCAGGATCGCGATAATAACAACAACAACCAACAATTCAATTAAACTAAAACCTTTTTGATTTTTTAAATTCTTAAACATACTTCCTCCTTAAATTACAGAATCATATTTTTGCAAGATTCGTTCCTATGTATTGATTTTACTATTTTTTTTGCAGAAATTTATTAGGGATACATATTTATTAGCAATAACCGCTTGCTCGCGTGCAGGTTAAGCCATTAATAATTCTTAAAATAAAAATTAAAACAAATATTGTAAAGTAATGAATTCTTTCATATTTACATAAAAATAACTCGCATTTGCTATGTGTTTACAGGGGTAGTAACTAACTTTACATTTGAATTATTTCAGCGCTAATATTTAAATAGAAAGCCCCGAAAAGTCGAGACTTTCTATGAAATCTATCGATTTTTATTTTTCTATTTGATCAAGATCATTTTCTTCTTGCTGGTAAAATCTCCATTCTTCAAGTGGTAGAAATATATCCCTGAAGCAGAATGTTTTCCACTATTATCTTTTCCATTCCAAACTACTGAATGTTTACCTGCTGTAAGTATATCATTCACAAGAGTTCTTACTATTTGTCCTTTCAAATTGTATATCGTTAGCTCAGTCGGCTGATTATTATCGAGGATCGAGAAGGATATAGTAGTTTCAGGATTGAATGGGTTGGGATAATTTGCATATAATTCGCTCAATGCAGGAACGATCTCTTCCTGGGTAGATGCCCCAATTGTTTTTTCCAGAATTAAAGAATATGCAGGCAATGATTCGATACCATTTGTATGTACGGATCTAATAGCAAATTGATAATCACCAATAGGTAAGGAGTTCCAACTTAAATCTGTGAATAGAGTATCCGTAATTGCTTCTCCCACCAGATCCCAGCTGGATGGATTATTATGATATTGCTCAGGGAACCGGTAAATATTATAGGATTCAAATTCACGTGATTCGCCACTCGAAGAGTTTGTAGATTCTTCTTTTTGAGCTAAATTTGAAATGCCGCTAACTGATTCTTTTTGAACATTGATTGCAGAAAATTTTTCATTAATTCCATTTGTAGTGCTTGTAGATGATTCTTTGTAAACACCACTGATCAAATCTGTATTACCCAAATTGACGCCATAGGCACGCAACAACATATTACGTTCGAACATTGTCCCCATTGAACCAATGTCTGTCCAATCATTACCACCCATCCAATTTTCGTTAGTATAATGAGTTCCCATTTCAAAGATCCAGGGTTCACCTTCGCCATCATCCAGGGCCAGGGAAGTATATTCACCTGGTGTATTAACACCGATAAAGAATCCCTCAAATGCTTCAATCTGCTCTTCCAGTATATAAGTATTCCACTCATCATCTATATTATCCAGCATCTGTGATATATGTAGAACTTGTGCAACATCAGGTTCACCATCAGTAAGACCCAGGATAACTATTTTCACATCATCGTGAGTACCATAAATTGAACTTAAAAACCAATGAACCTCTTGAATTATAGCAATATTGCGATGAACAGCACCCATCAATCCATTTATAGGTAAAGTATTAAAACCGATCTGAAAATCCACTTCTCCATCGTCATATCGGAACTCACCTCCACCCTGGCCAGGTGAATTCCAGCTAAGATCAACCTGGGTCTGCTGAATATTTTGCACGGCTATTACATTCCCTGGAGGAAATGCTAATTCGTTTAAAGTAATCGTTTCCAGATCTATATTTGTTCCTGCAACTTCTACTTCGCCATAATACGTTTCATATCCTTCGTACGTCACACTAATATCGTAAGTAACATTTGAATAGACTCCTGAAATTAAGAAATCTCCATTTTCATCTGTGATGGTTTGGTAATATTCGAATCCATCTAGGATAATATTGGCACCTTCTAATCCGACTTCAGGTGTATCACTTCCAACTACATGACCGCTTACATTTACAGTTCCCAGTGGAGGTAAGTTAAAATCAATATATATAGTCTGATCTTCTAATACTTCTTCTGTTGTTGTTTGCGGAAAGTAACCAAATTTTGTGGCTGTAAAATCATAAGTTCCCGTTAAAACATTTCCAAAATGGTAAAATCCGTCATTATTGGAAATAGAGATCATATTCAATTCTTCAATTTCTATTTGAGCACCTGCAATAGGAGTACCTATATCATCATATACATAACCTTCTACATCTCCCATTGCTCCCTGGTAGAATGAAAATGTGGTATTGGGAAATTTTTCGAAAGTGTAACTTGAATCAGGTGGACTGGCCGGATCGTAGATCTCAAAATTGTCTGCATTATATCTAGTTCTTTCATCATGATCAAGTGTTGCAGAATGGATAAAATTATCGGTAGAAGGATAAGAAGAACCTTCAGGACGATGCACCATCATAACCAGATTTGACCCTTCATAGAAATATGGAGTATCAAGAGTTATATGGATTTCATTTATCCCAACAGGAAAAGACATAAAACCGTTATAAACCTGTAACAGCTGTGTGGAAGGAATCCAACCATCTAGCAAGTTTGGAAGTGTAGTCTCTCCCAGCCAGATCGAAATTTCTTCCTCTATTATATTGTTGGCAAAATTATTATAGAAAGTGAGCGCTGTAATTGAACCTGTTAAATTTCCCAATTCTTCAGGGAAATAAAGCATTTCAGTAAGGCTGTTTACATATTGAAATCGAACCGGTGTTCGATTGTTCAATTCTGTTCCTGTTCCCACAGTAATTTCTAATACGCCTTGAGGAAATATCTCAACATTCAAATTGCCAGTTTCATCATTAGCAGTATTTTCATCTCCAGTTAAAGTAACTTCACCATAAAGATTAACAAAACCTGCAGGTTCATCAGAAGGCACATTCCAAACCAGATTGTGTGTAATTGATTCATTTGGAAGAATTGATTGTGTTACATCCAATGAGCTTAATTCTTCTCCATTGTTCTTAAATAGTTTTACAGTATATAAGTTTTGCGGATTATTCCCTACATTTTTCACTTCAACTTCATAAGTTTCTGTGTTGCCTGCATTCACTATTACATTACCATTTATATTTATTCCTGCCAGGTCATTATCATAAACAGTTGGATTTCCTGTAATAATCACATCATCTATACATACTCCATATCCGTAATGCCCAATTCCTTCAAAAGCAACATAATAAGTTGTGGATGGATCTGGTAAAGTTATAATTCGTTCTGTCCAAGCAGTTATATTTTCTGTATAATGTTCCAGTAATATCCATGTTCCCCCAGAGGATGTTTTATAATAAATTTTAAGTTCATCCTGATCACCAGCCCACACCGCTTGTGTATGCCAAAATGTTAAAATTCCTTCGTTCGCAGTTCCCAGGTTTATTTCAGGTGTTATCAATTTCGCACTCTCATCGCTAGAATTATAAAAATGTGCATTAAAACTGCCGGTATGAGCAGCGGCAGGATTACTGGAGTGTCCTCCATTAATATATGTCCATTCAGTTGTTCCAACTACTATTTCTTGTGACCACCCACCAGGAATAACGCCACCTTCAAATCCCTCCTCAAGCACAATGATTAAACCCTCTGGGTAAACCATAATATCAAGGTAAGATGTTAAATCATTATTACTATTCTCATCTCCAGTTAAGAAAACCTGGCCATAAATAGCTGTTGGTCCTGTTGGTTCATTAGAAGGTATGTTCCAGCTAAGATCATGTGTTACAGTTTCATCAGGAGCAATGGACTCTGTTATATCCAGTGAAGCTAATTCTATTCCTTCGGATTTGAATAATTTTACTGTATATTCATCTTGAGTATTTATACCAACATTCTTTACAGTTACTTCATAAATTTCAGTTGATCCAGCAGTAACACTTTGATTTCCAGCTATAGTTAATCCGGCAAGGTCATTGTCATAAGTAACTGATGGAGGAAAAACAATGTTATCGATCCAACCGGTATCTGCCCCGCTAGACACACTACTGTCCTTAGAATATTCCCATTTAAAGACATGTGATCCTGAAGAAACATTAGTAGTAACTGCAGTCCAACCAATAGTCCCAGAAATTTCCTGAATCATATCTCCATCAATGTAAAACCTAAGATAATCCCAGCCAGATTCACTACTTACTTGCCAATAGAAGCTGATATCTCCATCATCAGTTACATCTCTGGTTATTTCCAAGCTGGTTGCCTGGCTATTGTCAATATCACCACTTTGAGCACAGTAACTACCTGCATAAGGATCACTACTTGTAACGAACCAGTCAGCATTCCCACTTAGTTGCCATTCATAAGTGGAAAAATCCCCGGATTCAAATCCTTCAAAATCTTGAGCAAAGATTACGGTTGATGATAAAATTAACAAAATTAATAAAAATATTTTTCTCATAATACATCCTCTTTTTTTTAATCTTTATATTTATATGCAACAATTATTCCATTTTAAGAGAGCAATTATTATAAATTGTAATATCTTAGTCTTGCTATTATGGCATAATTAAATCCTATCAGCTACCAAAAAAGCATTGAGTTAGTTTCAATAGTTTTTGCAGAATCAAGTAGAGAATGAAATATGATCTTTATAGAATAGATCAGGAAAATGAATTTATTCAATAATTTGTACTCAATCTTATTTTCGAGAACGTACGAACGATAAAAGGTTGCTACTTTGTTATAAAGGAAATAAATAATATGAGCCATTAAAGTCTAATTAAACAAACAATTAACTATAAGTAGAACATCACTGTAGCATAGTAAACAATGTTTACGAATTATCATCTAATCCAATTTGTTATTTTCAAATAAAGAAAATTCTTAAAGTTGACTATCCCCGTGGCAGAGCCAAGGGGTATTTCGCCAACTTTATTTCAGCAAGCTGAAAATCGAATTTTTAATATTTACCCCTCTGTCCTACCGGACATCTCCCCTAAATCAGGGGAGAAAATTTGGCCACCCCGATGCAGAGCATCGAGGAATTCTTTTAATTAAATTGAAAAAGCCCCTCGAGATTCGAAGGGCTTTGATATGTTCATTTGATCTGTTTTACTTCATTAAGATCATTTTCCTGATAATACTCTTGTCTGCATTTTGCAATCGGTAGAAATACATACCGCTGGATTGATATTTCTCAGTATCATCTTTTCCATTCCATATCACAGAGTGTGTGCCAGCAGTTAAAACATCGTTTATCAGAGTTTTAACAAGTTCACCTTTTACATTATACACAGACAATATAGTACTCGATGATACCTCATCAGTAGTAAATGAGATCGTTGTACTTGGATTAAAGGGATTGGGATAATTTTGAGATAATGTAACTTGAGATCCAATAAGGTTATTCTCTGCACTTACATAAGAGATATAAAGTGTAACGGGAATGATAATCTCATCCTGCCCGGGATCATCATGATAGATAACAATTTCAGCATTATATTGATCTTCATCCAGGAATTCTGTATTGAAGGTTAAGATAATGTCATCTTCAACACCTGGTGCTAAAAGATTGAAATGATGATCCATTTCCAGCCAGTTTACATCACGTGAGCCTTCCTCTAAAACAGCAGAAAAGCCAAGATCATATCCACCAGTATTACCGATTGTAATTATTTCATCGAATGTTTCACCAGCAGTTAGGCTAACCTCAATATTTTCGGGTTCTACACAAATGATCGGAGGCTGCACACAAGCTCCGGAAAGGGGTATTTCAAAATCAGGAGTATCAGGATCGTTGCTTGCAATAGTCAGAACTCCTTCGTATAAACCGGTAATAGAAGCATACTGAATAATCTCCAGGTTCACCATTTCCATTGGTTCTAATTCGATGATCGAAGGACCTTCATAGCTATAAACTTCTCCTTCTATAGTAATCTCAGTGATCTCTAGAATTTCAATACCAGTGTTAATGAGGTTAATCCACTCCGATTCCGGATAGCCAGCAAACTGCAAACCAAAATCTAGCTCTGTTTGCAAAGCAGAAATATTGGGAACCGGATTACCATTGAGAAAATCGAGATAGATACCCATAACATCTGCTTTTGTTGTATTTCCATCTACCATTGAACCAAAAAATGTAGAGGATGTAACAGCACGATATGCATCAGAATCAAAATATATCGTGCGAACCGCTTCATCTTGAGACATCAGAAAAGGAACGCCGTCGATAACATCTAATTCATCGATACCATAATCTGCATTGGAACCATACATATAGTTTAATGATAAACCTTCCATGGGAGTTCCTTGAGCTCCGTTCACACTCTCTATCAAAGTATATCCTTCGATAGAAGAAGAATGATTTGATAACCCGAGATACGGATATAAAAGGTCATTACTGCCTGTTCCTACATTTGCACCTTCAATATAAAGTGAGCCACCAGCATCCATAAAATCTATTAATTTTTGAGCATCTACCGAACCGACCGGTTCAGGCGGAGTCCAGCCTCAACCATCGCACCAGATACCGATTGTCGCAAAAACAATATCATATATTGATAGATCATCAGGAAGTAGTGTATCGACAGAAGGAGTGATTCCATTTTCATTTAAAGCATCAATAATTCCAAATTCCATGCCCACAAATGTCCAGGGATCTTCAGGATTCATTACAGTATAATCCAAATCGTTATCCCAGACAAATACGTTTTGGGAAAAGGCAATAGCTGCATTTAACAAGAACAAAAATAAAACTATTTTTTTTATCATTTAAAACCTCATTCATAATATAATAATCATTTATTTAATACATGCAATAAATGTACCAGTGAAACTAAATCGCTTGAGCAAATAAATAGCTTCCGAAGTTTCTTGGAACTTCGGAGGCTTAAATCAAATTCAAAATGGCTTTATTAGCCAGATCAGGAATATGGCATTATTTCATCAGAATCATTTTCTT
>Ga0164310_10002506_pt1 | contig 10577 bp, 9 predicted proteins | sample GuaBasSedimGuay1_FD_121795 | JGI IMG/M metagenome (GOLD analysis project Ga0164310, IMG submission 121795) | Subseafloor sediment microbial communities from Guaymas Basin, Gulf of California, Mexico - Guay1, Core 4569-9, 0-3 cm | ecosystem: Environmental > Aquatic > Marine > Hydrothermal vents >... | reverse complement strand
CCTCTTCAAATTTTTTTTCTTTAGCTAACTTCTCCATTTTTCTCTGTAATTTTTTAAGTAATATTTTCCTTTCTCCTTTAAGAATTCTAATAATATTATCCACGATATCTTGATATTCTTCTTCTTCTATTCTCTCCTCACATACTCCTGGGCATAAACGAAGATGATAATATAAACATACTTTCTTAGGTAGATTCTTGCAAGAACGAAAAGGGAAAATTTTCCTTATCAAGTTAAGAGCAGACTTTAAAAGCTTGACATTAGGATAAGGACCGAAAAGGATTAAGTTTTTTGTTTTTTTAGGTCGAGCCACATAAATTGCCGGATATTTTTCTTGAGTGATTACTACATAAGGATAGCTTTTATCGTCCTTGAGAACAACATTATACTTGGGCTTTTCCTCCTTTATGAGAGAAGCCTCAAGCAATAAGGCCTGTTCTTCGGTAGCGCATAGAATATAATCTATATCTTCAACTTTTTTAATGAAACCTTTTGCTTCCCTAAAATGAGAAAGGATTCTTTTTCTAAGGGAAGTGGTTTTCCCTATATAAAGAGCTTTGCTGCTTTTCCCCCTAAAGATATACACACCACACAAATCCGGTAATTCTTTTATCTTCTGCGAATCCATCCTCTCAAGTAATTTATCTGTTCTATCTTAAGTAAATTTCCTAAAAAAAGAAAAAGAGCTCCTCCTCCCATTACTGCCAAAAAGGCTTTTACATATTTATTATACTCCCCTAAGGAAAATATTAACTTAAAAAAAAGGGAAGAAAGGAATCCTAAAAGTAGTAACTTTAGTATATATCCTTTTAAATCCTCCCAAGAGATTAAATCCTTTATACGCTGATTTAGTTTGGAAAAAAGAGAGAAAAAATTAAACGCTGCCGCCAAACTACTTGCTAAAGCCACCCCTGCTATCTTTAAAGGAAAAATCAAAATCGCACTTAAGATAACATTTATTACCAAAGCAATGGTAGCATTTTTTGCCGGGGTAAGAGTATCCTTTAAGGCATAAAACGAATTAACCAGAAGTTTTATTCCACAAAAAAAGAAAAGACCAAATGAATAAAAGAACAAAACAGATGAGGTTAAATTCAAAGAATAGAGAGAAAATGCACCACGCATAAATAATACCTCAAGGATATCCCTGCCGGAGATAATAAGAACTAAACTGAAAGGAATTATAAAGAACAATATATTTTGAAAAGAAAAAAGAAAAAGCTTTTTAAAATCAACATAATTTTCATTTTTATAAAAATAAGAGAAATCAACAATAGCTACACGGGAAATAGAGATGGCCACCAAAGCAAGAGGAAACTGTATAATACGATTGGCATAATAGACAGCAGCCAAGGCCCCTTCCCCCACAATCCAGCTTAAAGAAGAAAAAATTGTATCCACAAAAACAGAAAGTTGATAAACAAGTGTTGACCATATCCGAGGAAAGAATAACTTCATCATTCTTATAATATCTTTATCTTTGAAAATTCCTCTTATTTCTGTCAATTTTACTCCTATCTTTTTTCTCCATCCTAAAAAAAGAAAAGAAAGCAAAAATTGCAAAAATCCAGCCACTAAAACACTTAAGATGAGGATGTAACCTTCAAAATATTTTTTAAAGAGGAGTATCCCTACAATAAGAAAAAAATTAAAAATGCAAGGGGAAAAAGCAGGAAGAAAAAATCTCTTTTCTGCGTAAAAAAAAGCGTTAAATAGAGCTACCATTCCAATAAAAAAAAGATAAAGAAATAAGAACTGAGTGAATTTAACCGTCAAATTGAATTTAGCTATATCCTTAAGGAATCCGGGAGCAATCAACATAACCAGAAATTTAGAAAAGAATATTCCTACAACGACAATAGAAATCAAAAAGAAAACCAATAAAGAAGTAACTTTTCTCCCTAATTCATTTAATCTTTTTTTATCCTTTTGATACTCAGAAAATACAGGAACAGCTACCGAATCAGAAAAACCCTCTCCCAGAAGACTCCTTAAAAGATTGGGAATACGAAAAGCAACAACAAAAGACTCCAATATCTTTGAAGTCCCAAAGTATTTAGCAATAATAACATCTCTTATTATCCCCAGAATTCGTGAAGAAAGTATTCCACTACTTAAAAGAGTAGTGTTTCTAATTATCTTCCTGAACATCTTAAAAATCTCTTGACATCATCTATTGATTTTGGTATAAGCTTCTTCTATGCCTCAAAGAAAGTCAGCAAAAAAAGAGCTAAAAAAGAGCCTTAAAAGACACGCTCTTAACTTAACCCGTAAAAAGAAAATCAAAGAAGCTGTAAAACTCTACCGTAAAGCAATTATAGCAAAAAATTTGGAAGAGGCAAAAAAAGCTTTAAGCCTGGTATACAAAACTTTAGATAAAGCAGCTTCTCGAGGAACTATCCATCCCAATAAAGCGGGAAGAAAAAAAAGCAGGCTGACTTCTCTTCTTAAATCTATTTCTTAACTTTTTAAGGATAACTTAATTACTAATCTCTCCAGTGCCAGAAGTGGGGATATTCCCTTTTCTTTTATTAATCTGTCTGTTTCCCAAAGTAAAGATAATACTTCTTCTCCAAAAAAATGAGAATTTCTTATCAGCCTTCCTAAAATATTTGTGCCTATTGAATTATCCTGCCGGAAAGCTTCTTCTAAATACTTTAAAGCGGAATTATAATCCCTTCCTATCCAGGCCTCTATAAATTTGTTGAGAGGAGAAAAATAAGAAGAAGAGAAAGTTTTGCGAACAACACTCCTTCTTAAAATATAATGGAAAAATCTGTCTTCCTTAATTTTTTTTATAAAACGGTTATACTCCTCCTCAATCTCAAAAATTATATAAGGAGGCTCTTTCATTTTTCTTAATTCCTTATAAATAAATTCTCTAAGAGAAGGAGGAAGTAGTTGAGGATTTTTAAAAATAATGATTTTTTGTGTAAAAGAGGCACTCTTTAAAATTTCGATAATTTTTCTCTCATCTATTTTTTCGGGATAAACAGTGGCCAAGCCTAAAGAAAAGTTTTTCTTTAAAAGAACTCTTTTAACCATCTCAACCGCCCGGTGACGATGCAAATAATCCTTACCAATTACACAGAAAAATCTTACTTTATTCTCTCTCATTACCAATCAGAAACGATTGTCTCCACAATCCTTTGCGCGGTATCCTCAATCAAATCTTGAATTGCTTCTTCTTCAGAAATCTTATAAGGGCCGGACAAAAAGAAGGTGGTCTGACCTATTATCTTTTTTTCTTTTACAAGCTCACCTTGGGGAGAAAACAACTTCGCTTCCACAAAAAGTTTTAATCTTTGCTCACTTACCTCATCATTATCCTTATAGCGTAAACTTTCCTTCTTATAACGGTAGATATTTGTTTCCAATCTATAGGCAGATACACTATTATTTAGGGAGGCTCCTCTTAAATTAATTTCTTCAATGATTTTGTTGGTAAGCAACTTGTCTAACAATAAAGGATAAGAGTTGTATTCTGAATAGGCTCTCTCCTGGCTCGTTAAACTCACAGAAGTAGTTACTGGTTTCACGCAAATATCTTTTATATTCACCAGATGGGTAGAATATCCACATCCTAAAAGAAGTATAAGAAGAAAAAATCTTCTCATTTTAACTTTTGCAGCTCTTTTTTTGCTCTCTCAGCATAACCGGTGTGAGGGAACTTTTCTATCACTAATTTATAATAAATAACCGCGCTCTCCTTTTTTTTCTGTTTTTTATAAAACTGAGCGACCTCAAAATATTTCCTTGCCTGTTTCTCTCTAACCTGTTTTAAAATTTTTTTTGCCTTTTGAGACATATCTGCCTGGGGGTTTCTTTTAAGAAATTCCTCGAAGCCTTTCTCAGCTTCTTGATAATAGACATCATCATAGTCGCTTCCATAAGATAATTTTGTATATACCCGACTCAATTGAAACTTTGCTAAATCATACCATTCACTTTCCGGGTAATTATCTACAACCTTGCGAAAGAACTCTTCAGCTTCCTCCCATCTTTTCAACTCCATCAAAATTATCCCCACCTTATATAAACTGGCAGGAGCGTATTTAGAATAGGGGAAATCTTCAGCAATCTTTCTAAAAATTTCTAAAGAGGGATGTTCTACAAATTCATATAAAGAAATACCTAAAAAATTCTTTGAGGGCTGATTAAAAAAGTATTCTCCTATTTTATATTCTCTTTCCAAAACTTCCTGAATCCTCTTACTGTTAGGGTAAGTGGTAACTAATTTATGGTAAGCTGAGAAGGCTTTATAGTGTCTTTTCAGCTCCTCCCAACATCTTCCTATATAATACTGAGCTTCAGAGGCTTCAAAGGAATCAGGAAATTGATTAATCAGCTTCCGGAATTCTTTTAAGGCTCTTTTATACTCTTTCTTCTTGAAAAATTTGAGTGCCTTCCTTAACTGAAGTTGAGGAGCAGCTAAAGAAGCCAATTGAGGATTTTTCCATTTCTGTGTCTTAGGGGACCATATCCAAAAAGCATAGGAACTGGAGGAAATAAAAAAATATAATAAAAAGAGAAAAGCTAATCTTCTCATATAAATTTTAATAACTATAACAAATCTAAATTATTTTGTCAAATAATCCTTCTTAATCCAGATATATCAAATCCTCAAAGTTATATAAAGAAAGAAAAAGGAGAAGATAATTCTGGAGATGGCGGGTTATGAGAAAATTATTCTTTACATGCTCCCTTCCATTACGTGCTAATCTTCTTGCATATTCCGGTTCATGAAGAAGTCTTCTTATCCAATGAGCTGTCCCCTCTATAGTATAGGTAAGAATCCCGGAATATTTATGGGCAATCTGCAAAGGAATACCTCCTACACAAGAAGCAATTACCGGTTTTTCTTTCCACAAAGCCTCCGCCACTGTCAGCCCAAATCCTTCTCTTAAAGATTTCTGCAAAATTATTGTGGATGCACGCTGAAGAGCGTTTATCTCTAAGTGACTATTGGGAGGAAGATGCAATACGAAAATATCTTTTGAGGAAGCAGCTTCGTTTTTTACTTCTTCCAACACCTTTGTCCCTTCCGGATCATCAAGGGCTCCTCCTCCGGCAAGGACTAACTGACAATCGATATACTTTTTAACCATTCGATAGGCTCTAATTACTCCGATAGGGTCTTTTAGATAATCAAATCGAGAAATTTGGGTAATAATGGGTTTTTCTTTATCGATACCAAAATGATTCAAAACTTTTTCGATAAAGTCTTCTTCTAATTCTTTATTCTTATCACTTAAAGGGTCTATGGAGGGAAAAATTAACACCTGGCGGACAGACAGATTGCGAGAAAATATAGGAGCACTAAATACACTGACATCATATTTTTCAATGATTTTTTTTAAAAATATCCATATGTCTCGACAGGGAGAGGAAAAATCTATATGACAACGCCATATCCATCTGTTCCTCAATTTTTTTTTCATCTTTACCAAAGCGATAGGTTGAGGGTCGTGAACAAATATAACATCTGCCCACTTTTTTATCTTCAAAGCATTCTGATGATTAATCTCTAAGAAATAATCCAACTCCTTTCCTGATAAAGGAACATCTACCCCATGAAGACGATTATGAATCTTTTTAGTGATAAAGAAAAAATTATCTTCCGCCTCAATTACATCCCACCAAACATTTACTCCCAACTGTTGCATTAAAGGAACCATTCGGGACAAAATCTCTGCTACCCCGCCTCCAAAAGGAGTAGAGTTTATATTCTGGATACTTACCCCTTTTAGCTTCTCCGCTAAAAGATACAACTCATCAATTATTTCATCTCCTACAATAGCACGATAATCATCAATTCTGGGCATCATAGATAATTTTTAACTAAATTAATAATCTTTTTTCTTAATCCTTCCAATGTATAGGTGTAAGGATCAAGTTTAGAAATTCTATCCGCCAACTCTTTATGCCCTAAATCTCTAAGCCAACAGGAAAAATCATTATCATGCTTTTTCAGACGCAGCCTTGCTTCAAATATATGAAAGTAAAGAGAATGAATAGTAACTTTCTCCAAACAATTTAGAAACTCTATTAAATTAGTTGCTTTATAAGGTGTAGGCAGAATAAATATTCTTGAAGAAAGAAAACGAAACTCTTCTTGAGGAAGACAACTTCTCTCTCCTAAACCGGTATTCTTAAGATATCCCCCTAAAACATTTAAAAACTCCTGACGTAGTTGGTCTATATCTGAGAAGCGAAAAATATCTACACTGGCAATTTCCTCGCCCAACTTCTTTAACCCCAAAGAAGTAGTAATCCAGTAAGAAAAATCATTAGGATGTTCGGGAGAAAAATAACGATGCTGTTCTAAGTAATGATGAGTATGATAGTAGATGCTTGAAGATGGCACTTTTTTTATCCCCTCATATAACTCTTTTATATTTTTGGCTGTCTTACCCAGAAGTTCTACTTGTGTCAGACGGGTATGAAAATGAAACGGTTCCATTATTTTATCAGTCTATTTAAAAATTTTTCTAATTCTTGAGGTGCAGAAAGAAAAAAGTGTGCACCGGAAAATTTAGGCTTTTTGTTAATCAACACTCCTGCCCCCCACACACGCAAAGCAAAAAAAGCATCCTCATCAGTAGTATCATCACCAAAATAGATTACTCTTTCTCTTCTTAAAGAAACCCCTAATCTATCCATAATCCATCTTATCGCCCAAGCTTTATTCCAGCCTGAGTTGATAATAATCTCTAAAACCTTTTTCCCCTGAATTAACCTCAAGCCTTTTTTACCCTTCAATACTCTCTTTACTTCTCTTCTAATAAAAGGAAAGAATTTATCCTCTACTTGACGATAATGAACAGCGATACTAAATTTTTTATCCTCAATCAATATCCCAGCTATTTCTCTCAAGGAACAAGTAAGTTCATTTTTTATCTTAAAAATGAGGGGTCTTAATCTTTTTGCTGAAGGAAAAACAAAACGCATACCTCCTCCTTCAATCTCTAACCCATGAACCCCGGCATAAATAATATTCTCTATATCCACTAATTCTTTTATCTGGTGGATAGAACGTCCACTAATAATAACCGTAGGAAATTTTTTTGAAATTTTCTCTAAGAGCTTTTTTCTTCCTTGAGGAAGAAAAGCTTTATCCGGTGAGGAAACAATAGGAGTAAGTGTTCCGTCATAATCGAAAAAGAAAATACTTTTTCTTTTCTTAAGATGCGCAGGCGAAGGCTTTAAAAAATAATTAGGATTAAGAAAAATTCCTCTTCTCTTAAATATTTTCAGCTCCCTTCTAAGATTAAGTCCCTGAAAAAGGTAAAAAGGTTTTCTTTTAAACCAACTTTTTATCCAATCTATATCCAAATAAGCTAAATCTCTAACTGCTATATCCGCTCCACTCTCTAAAAGATATTCTACATTATTTTTTCTGGCTACCCCCACCACTAACCCAAACCCTCCCCAACGTGCTGCCTCAACACCTGAGGAAGCATCTTCAATTACTACTGAGGAAGAAGGGGCAACCTTTAGTCTTTTTGCTGTCTCAAGAAATATATCAGGATAGGGCTTCCCTTTAAGACTCAATCGAGAGGAAACCACTCCATCAACTTGAGCAGAAAAAAGATGTCTTATCCCCAAAGAATTTAAGATTAAAGAACAGTTCTTAGAAGAAGAAGCTACCGCTACCTTAATTCTTTTTCTCCTTAATTCTTTTATTAACTTAATTGTTGAGGAATAAACCTTGGGTTTTTCTTTCTTAAGGATTTTCTTAAATATTATATTTTTTTTATTTCCTAAACCACAGATAGTCTCTTTGCGTGGTGAGTCAGAGGAATTTCCCCAGCTTAGCTTTATTCCTCGTGAAGAAAGAAAACTTCTTACCCCTTCATATCTGGGCTTTCCGTCTACATAAAGAAGATAATCATCATAAGTGAATTCCCTGAATTCCCTTTTTCTCCTCAAGTACTCATCAAAAGTTTTTTTCCAGGCTAAAAAATGAAGATGTGCGGTTTGCGTAATAACTCCATCTAAATCGAATATAACTGCTGAAGGTAATCTCTTCATCAATAAGAATTATAAACGATTAAGATAAAAGGACAAGTAAAATCATAAAGAAAGAGGTATATCAGAGATTATTTTTCCTATCCAACGCCAGATGTTATTACGCTGAAGATAACCTCTCAATTTCCTCATCTTTTCTCTTTCCTCCTCATCCTTCATTGTAAGAGCATAAACCAAAGCTTTGGCTACTTCTTCAGAATAATAAGGATTAATCAAGATTGCTTCTTTAAACTCCCTGGCTACTCCTGTAAACTTACTTAAAACCAATACTCCTCTCTCATCGAAACGGGAAGAAACAAACTCCTTGGCTACCAGGTTCATCCCATCATGTAAGGAGCTTACAATACAAACATCCGCTAATCGATAGAAAGCCAAAAGTTCACAGAAAGAAAGATGTCTTCGCACAAAGATTATAGGCCTCCAAAACTCGGTGGAATGCCTAAAATTTACCTCTTCTACCAGATTGTTTATCTGATCATTTAATTGTTTATATTGAGAGAGATGAATACGAGATATCTCCCCCATTTGGATAAAGACTACTTTTTCTTTAAATTGGGGATACACCTCAAAGAATTTATCTATCGCCTTAATTCTTTCCAAAATTCCTTTGGTATAATCTATTCTGTCTACCCCAATAATAACTTTAAAGTCTTTCAGACCAAATTCTTCCTTCAAGGAAAAAGTTGCTTCCTCAACCTCCTTTTCTCTGGCTTTTTTATCTAACCCCTCAAAATCTACACTTATAGGATAGCTTTTTACCAAAGTAGTATGCCCCTGATAGACTATCGTAGAACTTTCTTTATTAATTTTGCTCTCTAATTCTCCGGTTACAGCATCAAAAAAATTATTACAAAAATAACGGATATGAAATCCTAAAAGGTCATAACTAAGTAAGCCTTCTAAAAACTCCTGTTTCTGAGGAAGAATTCTAAAGACATCATAAGTAGGCCAAGGAATATGCCAGAAAAGAATAGTTTTAATAGAGGGATCGAATTTTTTTAGATATTTACTTACCAAAGCTAAATGATAATCCTGCACAAAGACCACCGCCTTCTTCCCCTTACATTCCTCATAGATACTGGAAGCAAATTTTTCATTTACTTTTTGATAAACCTTCCAATCCTCCTCCCTAAATATAGGCTTAATGAAAACAAGATGAGAAAGTGGCCATAAAGCTTGATTGGAAAAACCATAATAATATCCCAAATTCTCCTCTTTGCTTAACCATATATACTTTATCTCATAAGAAGGATTATAAGGAGGGACTTTCACTTTATTGTTTTGAGCAATGAATCTATCGGCATCCCCACTCCCACAACATACCCACAATCCTTTAAGTTCCTGCATTACAGGATCTAAAGCAGTAACCACTCCCCCCGGGCCTCTTAAACACTCAATTTTTCCTTTAACAAATTTATGGATATAAGGCTGGCGGTTAGAAGCAACAATGAAAAGAGAGTCTCTCAATTTATTTTTTACCAGATCAATAACCGTTTTTTTACTCCAACCTCGCCACATCAGGTGAACTTTTTATAAAGATTAAGGGTATCTTGGGTTACCCTCTCCTTGGTATAATGTGACTCAATTATTTGTCTTCCAGTATAACCCAACCGACAGCGCAATTTATTATCCTCCAAAAGCTGAATAATCTTTGCTGCCAAATCCTCAAAATCTCTTATATTTACAACAAACCCATTAACACCATCCTTGATAACCTCCGGCATACCCCCCGAATAAGTAACAACCATCGGCCGAGAACAGGCCTGAGCTTCAAGCATGGTAAGACCAAAGGGTTCGGGAACCGTTGAAGGATACACACATACACAAGACAATATATAAAGCTCCTTCATCTCTTCTAAAGAATAAAAATCGATAAGTATATTCTCTTCCAACCTAAAATGTTTAATAAGATTTACCATATAAGCAATATCCTTCTGCTGCATTTGATCCCAATCAATGATATTTTTCGAGCCGGCAAGAACCAAGATTATTTCGGGATATTTTTCTCTTACTAAGTTAATTGCCTTAATACTTATATCACAACCCTTAGCCAAACCAATTCTGGCAGGATGAAAAATAACCTTTCTATTTTTAAGCTGAGGGTATTTTTTTAAAATTTTTGTTGGTTTTATATGAGGATGAAACTTTTCTTGATCTACACCATGATGAATCACAGTAATCTTTCTATCATCCACTCCTATTCCAATTATCTCTTTTTTAATGTAGTAACTTACAGCAATTATATGTGTCCAATTTACTTTATGAGTAAGTTCCAAAAAAAGAATATCATCCCAGACATTGTGTGCAGTAAGAATCAAAGGTATACCTTTCTTTTCAGATAAATCTTTTAAAATCCTTGCATGCACCTCGCTAAAATAATGCATATTATGAGCATGCAAGATATCCGGTTTGGCTTTTTCTATAAAAGAAGAAAAGACATTCTCGATATCTTCCTCCAGTCCCTCCAAGCCTCTGCGAGATAGCCAGTTTAAATCCATAAGAGGGGTGCGCCATAAGCTTATTCCTTGATATTCTTCATAAGGAGG
>Ga0164310_10002505_pt1 | contig 10577 bp, 9 predicted proteins | sample GuaBasSedimGuay1_FD_121795 | JGI IMG/M metagenome (GOLD analysis project Ga0164310, IMG submission 121795) | Subseafloor sediment microbial communities from Guaymas Basin, Gulf of California, Mexico - Guay1, Core 4569-9, 0-3 cm | ecosystem: Environmental > Aquatic > Marine > Hydrothermal vents >... | reverse complement strand
TCGTGTTACGAATTTTGATGAGATGGAACTTGGATTTAATGAAGAAGAAGCCCAAAAAGAAGCAAAACGCTGCCTGGAATGTGGAATTTGTTCCGGTTGTCTACAATGTGAGATCGTCTGTGAAGCGGACGCAATTCTACACGATATGAAAGGTGAAATGCTTGATATCGATGTTGGCTCTGTCATTGTTGCGACTGGTGCAGAAAAGTTCGATCCAACTCCAATGCATGAATATGGATATGGCCGTTATAAAAATGTTGTAACCAGTATCCAATTTGAAAGAATTTTGGCAGCTTCAGGACCTTTTGAAGGACATCTGCAAAGACCATCTGATGGGAAAACTCCGGTAAAAGTAGCCTGGATTCAATGTGTAGGCAGCCGTACAGAAGACTCACATATGCCGTATTGCTCTTCTGTTTGCTGTATGTATGCTATGAAAGAAGCCATTATTGCCAAAGAGCATGTTAATACTGTAGAACCTACAATTTTCTTCATGGATATTCGAGCGCATGGAAAAGATTTTGATAAATATTATGATAAAGCAAAAGCCTCTGGGGTAACATTTAAACGAGGTAGAATTGGTAAAATAAAAGAGAATAAGAAAAATGAAAACCTGCAATTGTATCATGTGCTGGAAAATGGTGAACTTCAGATCGAAGAATTTGATCTGGTTGTTCTTTCTGTAGGTCTTCATCCACCCAAAGATGTTGTAAAACTTTCTGACAGTCTGGGTGTGCGTTTGAATGAATATAATTTCATCGATCACCTGGGGATCTCTCAAATTGAAACAACCAGACCTGGAGTATTCGTATGCGGTCCGGCTGTTTCTCCCAAAGATATTCCAGAAACAGTGATGCAGGCATCTGGCGCTGTGGCTGGAGCTGCCGAAATACTGGCTGATGTACGCGGCACGGAAATAACAGAAAAAGTATATCCGCCTGAGAAGAAGGTTACCGGACAAAAGCCGCGAATCGGTGTTTTTGTGTGCCATTGCGGTATAAATATTGGCAGCATTGTAGATGTGCCAGGTGCGGTTGAATTTGCTAAATCATTACCCAATGTGGTTTATGCTGGAGAAAATCTTTTCACATGTTCGCAAGATACACAGATAAAAATGAAAGAGATCATCGAAGAATATAAATTAAACAGAGTTGTGGTGGCTTCCTGTTCTCCAAGTACTCACGAAGCTCTTTTCCAGGAAACGATGCGCGAAGCTGGTTTAAATCCTTATCTGTTTGAAATGGCAAATATTCGTAATCAATGTAGTTGGGTACATCGTGATGATCATGCAAAAGCTTCTGAGAAAGCTAATCGCTTGATAAAGATTGCACTTGGAAAATCAAGATTGCTTAAACCTTTACATGCTATATCGCTTGATGTTACTCAGAAAGGTCTGGTTCTGGGTGGCGGTCTGGCCGGAATGACAGCAGCTCTTTCTATTGCTAATCAAGGTTTCGAGGTAGCTCTTATTGAACGTGCAGAAAAACTTGGTGGTAATTTGAATGGTCTATATCACACATTAGATGGCCATAGCGTTCCAGCCTTCCTGCAGGATTTGAAAGATCAAATTGATGATAATCCCAGAGTGAAAGTATATTTAAACTCCACTATTAAAGAAATGGATGGCTATATTGGGAATTATAAAACTACATTTCTTCATAAGAAAAAAACAATTGAATACAAACACGGTATCATCATTATAGCTACAGGTGCCAATGCATCCGAACCCAAAGATTATTTGTATAAACAAAATAAGAATATTCTTACTCAAAGAGAATTGGAACATGCTCTGGAAGAAAACGAAAAAGAGTATAAAAAAGTTAAAAATACTGTCTTCATTCAATGCGTTGGTTCGCGCGATGAGGAGCATCCATATTGCTCGAGAATTTGTTGTTCTCAGGCAGTTAAAAATGCCATAAGATTAAAAGAATTAAATCCAAAAATGGATGTTACGGTGCTTTATCGTGATATTAGAACATTTGGATTCTACGAAAAATATTATCAGCAAGCTAGGCAGATGGGTGTTGTTTTCATTCGTTATACTGAAGACGCAAAACCACAGATCGAGATTGATAGTAAGAAGATTGTATTCAATGAAAATGGATTGATCGTTAAATTAAAAGATCATGTGCTGGGAACTGAGATTAATTTAACACCAGAGAAGATAATTTTATCTCCGGCAATTATCCCGCAGGAAGATGTTGACACTATATCGCAAATGTTAAAAATCCCTCTCAATGAAGATAAGTTCTTTATGGAAGCACATGTGAAGCTGCGTCCCGTAGATTTCTCGGTTGAAGGAATTTTTCTGGCTGGATTGGCTCATAGTCCTAAAGGAATGGAAGATACAATCTCTCAAGCCAAGGCAGCAGCTGAACGGGCATGTGCCATAATCAGTTCTAAAGAATACATTTCAGAAGCAAATATTGCTCGAGTAGATCATGATACTTGTGCTGGCTGTGGAATGTGTGTGTCTGTTTGCCCTTATGGAGCTCCAGAGCTTATTTGGTCAAATGGGAAAGAATATGCCTATGTTAATTCTGCTCTATGTAAGGGCTGTGGAAGTTGTGCTTCCGTCTGTCCTTCTGGTGCAATGCAGCAGCTGGGTTATAGGGAAGAACAGCAATTGGCAATGTTAAATGAAGCATTGGAAATTTGGTAATAAAACCAATATTCAGATTTTCTTCATTCTGGAATTATCCAATAATTTCATAAAATATAAATTTTTAATTTAAGAGGAGAATTACCCAATGAAAACAGGGGTTTATCTTTGTCAGTGTGGTGGGAATATATCAAACACCATAGATCTACCGAAAATTGCAAAACATGTTAAGGAAAAAAAAGGTGATATACTGATCCAGGAAAACTCACATATGTGTTCCGGAGCCGGTCAGAAATTAATTATTGATGATATTAAAAATCATGGATTAGAGAAAGTTGTAGTAGCTGCCTGCTCTCCTCATTTCCATGAAAAAACATTCCGAGCAGCTTTGCAGAAAGCCGGTTTGAACCCATATGTTTTGGAAATCTCTAATTTTCGGGAACATTGTTCATGGGCTCATAAAAATGAACCTGAAATAGCTACTGAGAAAGCTAAGGATATTATTGATGCTTCCATTGCTAAAGTAGAATTGGATTTTCCGCTGGAAGAAAAAAAGATGCAGATGGGAGATGAAGTTCTGGTTATAGGTGGTGGTATTGCCGGTATTCAAACATCTCTTGACCTGGCTGATGCCGGTAAAAAAGTAACCCTTGTTGAAAAAGAACCAACTTTGGGCGGGAAGATGGCGATCCTTACCAAAACATTTCCAACGGAAGATTGTGCTGCCTGTATCATTTCTCCCAAAATGGCTGCTGTACAAGATCATCCGAATATTACACTATATACAAATTCTGAAATTGAAAGTATTGCCGGTCACAGATTGCATTTCGAAGCAAAGATCAAGAAAAATCCGCGCTTTATTCTTGATACAATAGACATGGATCAATGTCTTATTTGTACAAAGTGTGTGCAGGAGTGTCCTATTGAACAACCAAATTATTGGGAACAGGGTATTATGAATCGTAAGGCGATTTACATTCCGGCTCCACATGCAATTCCTTATAAATATTTAATAGATAAAGAAAACTGCCTTCATTTCAAGGACGGTTCATGCAGTATATGTGCTGATGTATGTCCTCAGAAGGTTATTGATTTTGAACAGAAAGCAGAGTTCATAGATGTAGCCGTAGATAATGTAGTAGTTGCTACAGGATATGATATATATGATGCAACAGAAAAGACAGTCTTTGGCTATGGTAAATATAAAAATGTTGTTTCTGCTTTGGAAATGGAAAGAATTGTAGATCATATTTCAGAGAAAGAACCGCCCAGAGAAGTGGGAAAGAGAGTTGCATTTGTGCAATGTGTCGGTTCGCGGGATAAACAGATCGGTCGTGAATATTGCTCTCGCGTCTGCTGCATGTTCTCTGTTAAATTGGCATCTTTGCTGAAACAGGCAAAACCGGAAACAGATATTTATATTTTCTATACTGACCTTAGAGCTTTCGGCAAAGGTTATGAAGAATATTATAAACGATCTCAGGAAATGGGAATTAAATTCGTGAGAGGAAAACCTTCTCATTTTACTGAAGATCCCGATACAAAACAAGTTATAGTTACCGTGGAGGATACTCTTTCGCGTGATATTATTCAGAGTGAATTTGATCTGGTTGTATTAGCGAATGGTATGGGATTAAGTGCTGCTTCCGAGCCTATTGCCGATCAACTAAAACTTGCTAAAAGTGATGATGGCTTTTTCAAGGAAGCTCATCCTAAATATCGTCCGGTGGATACTTTGGTAGAAGGGATTTTCCTGGCAGGAACTGCACAAGGACCCAAAGATATCCCAGATACAGTAACTCAAGCCAGTGCTGCAGCCGGACGTGTGTTAGCAACTTTAGCACAGAAAGAATTTTCCCTTGATCCTGTTCTTGCATTTGTTCATCAGGATATTTGTGATGGCTGCAAGCAATGCTTGAATGAGTGTCCTAAAAAGGCCATTTCGATTAATGCTGATGGCAAAGCTGAAATAAATGAAGCTCTTTGCCTGGGGTGTGGAAGTTGTCTAGCAAGTTGTCCGATTGAAGCAATTGATTTGAATTACTTTACAAATGACCAAATGTATGCTCAGATCGAGGCATCGCTCAGTAATAAAAAAGAAGGTGAGAAGAGAATCCTGATCTTTGCTGATGAAAATACGGTTTATCGCCTGGCAGATGCCTGCGGAGTTCGTAAGATGAAATATTCTACTGATTCCAGGATCTTTAGAATTCCAAGTGGAAGCAGGATGACTTCCAATCTGATAAAATTTGCTCTATCCAAAGGTGCAGATGCAGTTATGATCGGTGATAGCCCTGAAAAAAGTTCACGCTTTGCCTGGGCAAATAATGTAACGAAGGAAAATATTAAACAGGTTCAATCAGCACTAAATGATTTACAGATCGAACCTGAAAGATTGATCTTTAAAGAATATAGTGCCGGAGAGTTGGCAAGGTTCACAAATGATGTGGATGCAATTGCAGAATTTCTGGGAACTATAGCTCCGATCCCCAATGAAACAAGAGATAAACTTTTTACAGCAGTGAGAGGTGAATAATGGCAAAATTAATAAAACTTGATGATAAAGGTGTAGAATTCTTAGATAAGATAATGGAATTAAGTGGTGAGACTATTACACTTTGTGATCAATGCGGAACCTGCTCAGGAGGGTGCCCGTTCATTGCTGAAATGGATGTGAATCCTTCTCAGATAATGCGTCAGGTAATGATTGGGCAAAAAAATATAATGGAAAGCAAAACGATGTGGATTTGTGCATCATGTTTCACCTGTACAGTTCGCTGTCCACGTGAACTTGATGTTTCAAAAGTAGCAGAAGCATTACGCCAGGTAAAATTACGTGAAGCAATAGATTTTATTGATATTGAAAAGATCTCTGAAGAAGAAGCCAGGATACTTCCCTCAATTGCAATTGTGGGTGCTTTCAGGAAATTTACCGGATAAGGAGACAAAGAAAATGAAATTACCATATTTCCCCGGTTGCACATTAAAAACTACTGCAACAAATTTGGAAATTCCTGCTTTGGAAGTTGCAAAAAGACTTGGAATAGAGATGATTGAGCTTGATCGTTGGAACTGTTGCGGAGTTGTTTCCTATCTGGTTAGTGATGATCTAATGAAGCATTTGGCACCTGTAAGAAATTTCTTGCGAGTACAGGAAATGAATGCAAAAGGTATTGTGGAAAACGAAAACCGTCTGGTTACACTCTGCTCAATGTGTTACAATACACTTAGCCTATCCAATAAACGTATGCAGAAAAATCCTGATGATCTGCAGAAGATCAATGATTTCATGCATCGTGAAGAAACCAAATATGACGGCAGCGTGGAAGTTGTACATTTATTACCGATTATTCGTGAACTCGGTTGGGAAGCAGTAAGGAAACAGGTGAAGAAACCACTGAAGAATATTAAAGTTGCTTCCTATTACGGATGTATGCTTTTACGACCAAAAGATGTTGGGATCGATGATGCGGAAGATCCACAGATATTAGAGGAGTTAGTAAGTGCTCTGGGTGGTGAAACAATAGATTGGGACAGCGGCAGCAGATGCTGCGGTAGTTATCACACTGTGAATAACAAAGATATTGTTGTTAACCTTTCAAAAGGGATCATTGATGATGCTCGAAAAAATGGAGCAGATGTTATTATTACTTCCTGTCCGCTTTGTGCTTTTAATCTTGATTCGAGACAAAAAGATATAATGGAAAAATATCCTGAGTTCGAGTCAATGCCGGTTGTATTTTTCAGTCAATTAATGGGTGCTGCATTCGATATAGAAAAGGAGAAACTGGGTTGGGAAGCCAATTACATCTCTCCTGAGTTATTGTTTTAATTACTAATTTAAAATAGATTATATTAACTGATTCTACAGGATTTATCTGTGGAATCAGTTATTATTTTGTCGTAAGCATCAACGAACAATTTTAGATAATCATAGGTTTTATCTACATCTTCATCCGGAATTAATTCCAATACTTCCTTTTGAAATTGATTTAGCTTATATTTCGTATTTTCTGCCATTTTAGTACCTTCTTCTGTAATTCTGGCAAACCAACTACGACGGTCATCTTCACTATGATATCTTTCTACAAATCCCATACGCACAAGTTTGTTTAAAACTCGTGTAACTTTTGCATTGGAAATCTCATACATTTTAGCTATTTCACGCATCCTGAGTGGACGGTTGATCTTATGTAAAAAACGTAATAACGCACATTCGATATCTCCAATTACCACGCATAAAGTATAGGAGTTGTCTCTTTCATGAAAAAGCTGTTGCAACCTTGCTGTTAATTCAATAAAATCCTGAGGATCTTTCATTATTACTTCCTATTTTTTTTCATTTTATATGCGTTTGAATTTATGGGGCTTATCTTTGTCAATATTAATTTTACGCCCGCTGAAATGTTTTCACCTATTATGAAACTAATAATTTTAAAGAATTGTAGTTATAGTTCAGGAAGTTAAGGTAAAATTATTTTTGACAATATGTTGATGTTTTACGGATATAAAACTGGAGGAAAAATGAAAATTAATTTGATCACACTGCATACATCTGAAATGCTAAAATCCATCTACTTTTATGAAGATATACTAAAAATGAAAATTGTGAATGAGTTAAGACCAGATGAAAATATGAGATTGGTCTTCTTAAAGGGTGCAGGAGATGTCTTAATAGAGCTAATTGAAGATAAAACTATTACTATTCTCGATAGTGTTAGCTCAAATATCTCGATAGGTTTGTTCATTGAAGATATGAATGGGATTATTCAGATGTTGGAAGAAAAGAAGGTCAAAATCAAAAGCGGTCCGATTACAGTTTCAAATGGTAATAAACTGCTTTTTATTGAAGATCCAAATGGTGTAAAAGTCGAGTTCATAGAAGGTAAGATATAAATAAAAAACCTACTCACAAAAATAATTACGAGTAGGTTAAGTAACATAATTACTATCTTAAAAAAGCAAACCAATCCTTAAAACCTTCACCGGTTTTAGCAGATAATTCGATCACTTTCATTTTGGGATTTACCTTTTTTATATTAGCTCTGATATCTTCAATGTTAATATCCAGATAGGGTAGAAGGTCGATCTTGGAAATGATGCAAAGTTGTGAATTCTGGAAAGCTAAAGGGTATTTAAGCGGTTTGTCTTCACCTTCAGTTACACTGAGTACAACTGTGTTAATATGAGCTCCAACGTCAAATTCGGCAGGGCAGACCAGATTGCCGATATTTTCTACAAAAACAAGATCAATATCTGTCATATCGATCTCTTCCATTGCAGATTTTATCCAACTCGATTCCAGATGGCAGTCACCCCCAAATGGTCCTGTATTGATCTGATAAGTTTGAATACCAGCTTTTGCTACTCTTTCTGCATCTAATGTGGTTTGAATATCACCTTCTATTACACACATCTTTTCACCGAATTCATGAGCGGTTCGTTCCATAATTGTAGTTTTCCCAGAGCCGGGAGAACTCATTAAATTTATAAATTGAATGTTTTGTTCTTTAAGTTCTGTTCTCAATTCTTCAGCAATCTTATCGTTCACATTCAAGATATTTTGCATTACTTTCACTTCTTTTTTATTCATTTAATTCTCCTGCATTATTTTCATTTATAATTCTGTTATCCTGAGCATTCCTGTTTTTACGGAATATATCGAAAGAATTTCTTCGTTTATTACACTTCGATACGTTCAGCTTTGCAGAATTACTCAGTATTACAGCCGTCCATAAAAATTTCAAATTTATAATCCCAAAAAGTTTATTGCCACTCCGCTTAGCAAGATAATTCCACCTGCCAAAGTATGTGAGTACCTTTCCATTTTACTAAAGATTGCAAATTTCAAGCCTAATGATGCCACATAAACAACTATCATCATTGTACTTATTGTAACAACAGCGAAAATAGTAGTTATAAATAATAATCCACTGATGCTGTTTTGTGCGGCCGGATACATCAGGATGGGAATGAGTGGTTCGCAAGGTCCCAATACAAAGATAGTAAATAAAATCCAGGGTGTTATGCTCTTCTTTTTTGCATCGTGTACATGGCTGTGTTCCTGCTGGTGAGAATGTTCATGTTCATGTTTCGTACCATCCATATGCAAATGTGAATGTGTGTGAGGTTTATTGCGGATGGTATTTCGAATTCCCCAGATCATATAAACTAGACCAAATGTCATTAAAGCCCAACCGGCCAGACTTCCACGAATGCCTTCAAATGCTTCTATCTTACCGATAGCAATACCAATGGAAACTCCCAGTATTCCTAAAACTACAGAACCAAAGACATGACCAATTCCGCATAAAAATGTAATTGAAAGAGTTTTCGAAAGATTCCATCCTCGAGCTTTTGACATAACAATGAACGGTAAGTAATGATCGGGACCAAATAGAGTATGAAAGAAACCGATCGATGCAGCTGTTATTGCTAATAACAATATTTCATTATTCATATTTAAACCTTCTGTCCTGTAGTTGCCAAATTAACTCTGGCGTGTTTCACACCTTTAGCTGCTTTCAATTTATTACATAATTCTTTCAATTCGTTGGAATGACCTTTCACTACAATAATTTCAAAACAGTTGTCATGATCCAGATGGATGTGCTGAGAAGAGATTATCAAATCATGATGGTCATGCTGGATGTTTGTAAGATTATTGGATAATCCGCGTTGATGATGATCGAAAACAATAGTAATTACACCGGTTACGATCTCATTGCTGACCCATTCTTGTTCGATAAGCTGATCTCGAATTATATCTGCAATTGCATTAGATCTGTTTGAATAGCTATGTTTCTTGATATGTTCATCAAACTTTTTGAGTAGATCGCTATTTAACGAAACCCCAAATCTTACTAAATCCGACATAAATCCTCCGTGTTACGAATGGCAGAAAAGTGTTACGTAGATTTGGTGTCAATAAATATTTTTGAAGAGTTATCTGATATTTTGAGAAAAACTAAAAAGGATAAATTTTTTACTGAATGCCTTCCATGGTTTCAATATATAATTCTTTTCCGGAAATCAATTCTGTTTCAAATGAATTACATTTCGGACACATAAAGATTGGCTCATCAATGGTGAATTCATGCCGGCAGTCTTTACATCGAACATTCACATCTTTTTCGGTCATTGTAAGTACGGCGTTTTCAAAACCTTCATAATCGATTTTCATATATTTGAAATTGGTTATCATTACTTCTTCTACGATCTGATGAAATTTACCGACAACAATCTTAACTTCTGTTATTTCTTTCAGGTTTTCTTTTACTTTTATATCTTTAGCAATTTCTAACAAAGAGTGAATTATTGCACCTTCATGCATTTATGCTCCTTTATTGACAGGATAAACAGAAAAATACTTCCAATTTATATTTATTATTGTTCTTCCTCGCCCTGCAGAAGAGTGTAGGGGTGAGGTTAACATATTCTGGGAAGTGGATCTGATTCCAGCATCATAAGCGGACGCAATCCACCAATGGATGTTTTTAAGTAAACACCTGTAAATTCTTTTGTCACTTCACCAATTACAGTTGAATCCTTTCCTTTCTTGTGATTTTTCATTTCTGAAATCATGTTCTTCTCTGTCTGTGCAGAAACAAAAGAAACCAGTTTACCTTCGTTAGCCAGATAAAGCGGGTCCAAACCCAGCAGACCGCACACTGATTCTACACTTTCAGTGATGGGAAGAGCTTCTTCATCCAGAATTATTCCAAAACCAGTATCTTCAGCTACTTCATTTAGGATGGTAGCTACTCCTCCTCTGGTTGCGTCACGTAGAAATTTTACATTTCCGCTCTTCAGCATAACTTGCACAAGATCATTTAGAGAAGCACAATCACTTTCAGGGGCAGGTTCTAACTCCAAGCTTTGCCGTGCATTTACGATGGCCACTGTATGATCTCCAATCGTGCCGTTCATCACAATCTTATCGCCAACTTCTATGTTTTTAGATGTAAGATTAATG
>Ga0164310_10002504_pt1 | contig 10578 bp, 12 predicted proteins | sample GuaBasSedimGuay1_FD_121795 | JGI IMG/M metagenome (GOLD analysis project Ga0164310, IMG submission 121795) | Subseafloor sediment microbial communities from Guaymas Basin, Gulf of California, Mexico - Guay1, Core 4569-9, 0-3 cm | ecosystem: Environmental > Aquatic > Marine > Hydrothermal vents... | reverse complement strand
TCGCTGACTTCAACAATTTCTTCGGGAGCCTTCAGACCAGTCTTTCCCTTTCCGCCGCAAACTGCAATTCCAAATTCTTCGGGCTCTATTGCAGTCTTCAACACTCCGGTCAAGACGGTTGTAACTCCGGATGAATGCCAATCATATCCTAGAACGCAACCTAAAGCCTGAAACCAGTGCGGCTCCGAAATTCTTCGCAGAAATTCTTCTCGGCCGAACTCGTCTATTATTATGGCTACTATTTCGCGTGCAAGCTTAATCATGCGTCTAACTAGCCAATGCGGAGCTTTTCCGCCGTGAAGAGGTAAAACTGCGTAGCCGCTTCTACGCACAACATTCACCAAGCAGACAGTCAATTTAGAATTGCCATTTCGAAGCCTTTAAGCATAACGAAAATTCGAAAACCGAACTTAACCTTTCTTGAGGAGTCTTCCTTCTCGGTCTATTTCGCCTTTTCGAATCCGCGTAGTTGAGATTGGAATGTGATTTTCCGCCGGAACCATATCGATCACAACTATCTCAAGTTCCGGTAAACCCATCTCTCTACGCCTCTCGTTTATTTCATGCGCAACAGGCTCTGTTTCGCGGCTGACAACCAATGCTTCAACGCATCCTCCAGAAAGGGTGACGCCGTAACGGTCATTTAGCGGGATTATTTCTGCTCTTTCAAGCCATCCATGGCTGCGGAGAAAATTCTTAAGCTCTTCTAGGCGCTTCTCGTAACAGTCAACTGGATGGGGTTTACGCATACGCCTAACAAACTCGTCTGTACAGAGACCGATCAAAACTCGTTCTCCAACTTCAAAAGCCTTAGAAAGTAGGGCGCGATGTCCCCTATGAAACTCGTCGAATGTTCCGCCTACAGCAACTGCCTTAAACTTTCTGGTCAATATTTTTCACTCCGTATCGCTGACTAGTTTTGCGCCCTGCCATTCAATTTTTCCAGTTAGAATTTTTTCTCTAGGCAGAACCCTATTAAAGGCTTCTATAACCCGTTCAACATCTTCTTTATAGGCAACTGCATGTACAGCCTCCCCAACCATGTTCTGGGCAGCTCCTACAGCTCCAGCCTCATCAGCCAACTTAAAAAGCTCTTCAACCCGTTGAGTAGCAAAACCGGTCTTTCTTGCAAATTCCCTGCAGCTCCTCAGAAAATTCTCTAATGAAGGATTTTTCAAAATCTTTTTTAAAGTAATATTTCCCCAAGCGTTAACTGCTTCTCTCTTCTTTTTGTCAGCTAGAACTTCTTTTGTATAAATTGAGCCATAAAATCCAACTATAAGACGATAATCAGAAGAAATGGGGATTCTATCGACTAGCGCGTAGCTGGGGCCTCCAGGTTCAACCGTTAGGATGAAGCCTCCAATGGTTAACGCTGTTACGGTTCCCAGTCCAGTTTTACATTCAATTTCAGCTTTGTGAGCAATCATCGCCAAGCTATTATAGGTGAGATTAAGATTCAAAGCTTCATTTAACGCTAAGGCGGCGGTTAAGGCTCCAGCTGCACTGGTACCAAAGCCAGCACCGATCGGAACAGCAACTTTATGCTTAACTAAAACCCTACAGGGACTTCCATAATTTTTGAGTAATTCTTCAACAACTTTTCGAGTGGTAAGGGCTTCAGGAGCCAAATGTCCATTAATGTAAATCTGTATGAACGTTTTCTCGGAATCCTCAACTGTTACGTTAGTTAGAACACCCCTTTCGAAAGCGAATCCACCGCCTCTCGCTCCTATTCTCGCTAAATCCTTTATAGGAGCCCCATCAACTTCCTTGTCGCAAATTTCGAAGAAGCTTGAAATGCCTGAAGGTGAGAACGCTGAAGCTTTCCGTTTCATTTTCATTCTTCTTCTTTTGGCTTTAGTGCTGGAAATGCGCGGTAACATATCTTTAGGATAGGAGGGCCTAATAGTATTAAGAAGGGAATTTCCGTTGCAAACGTCCATATTAACCATATAAATGCCGCGTACAGTGGCAGATGAGTCCCACCGCCTACTGCTGCAGGAAGCACGAAGATTTGACTGTAGAGCCAGACTACGAATCCTATGATTGTGCTGCCGGCTCCTAAGCCAATAATGCATCCCATTCCATAATTTCTCCACTCTTTCCAGAGAAACCCGAGGACAACTGTTAATATGAAAATTCCTATAGATATGACCGTCCACAAGTTGAGGGCATTAACGGTAGGCTCAATTCCATTAAGTAGTTTTGTAAATTCAGTTTCATTAAGCAACCTATTTTGAACTATTTGCGGTATTGAGACATAAGATACAACTAGAAGAGATGAAAAGGCTATCGCCAAACATCCTATGCTGGAAATTGCCAAGAGCTTTGTCCAGTCTATTTTTCTCCTAGAAATGTAGCCAATAAGGTAGAACCCAACAAAGTTTGCAGTTACGCCCGCCGAGAGGCTTAAGAGAGGGTCTCCATGAATCAACATGTCGCTAATGAATATTCCAATTGCAGCGCCTAATCCGCCCACAAGTGGACCAAAGAGCACAGCAAAAACTGCAGGTATAACGACGTTTGGCCAAAATCTCACGATGCCTACTCCCGGCGTAGTTATTGGAAGAAAAGCCCATATTAAATATCCGAAAACGCTGTAAAGAGCAGCGCAAACAGCTACCAATGCGGCATCTAAAGACCTCATTACTTGCAACCCCTTTCGAGAAGGCTCAAAATTTTACCTTAAAATAAGAATTTTCTTTAAATTATTTAGACTTATTAGAAATGTATAAACAGCTAGAAAGCGTAAAGTTTAAGGATTAATCTGCTTCATTAAGCAGCAAGGTGAACTCTTCATTGAGCACTAAAGAAACTAAAACCATTGAAGAGAAAAAGGCTGAGGTTCTGATTAAGCTTAGAGGCTACAAACTTTTGGAGCGTAGGGAAATTAAAGAGGCTGCAGGCTTCATTGTTGAGGATCCGAAGGATAAGCAGAAGATTATGATTTGGTGTATTCCCGGCGAGAACATAACGATTGGTGTTCAGTACATTAATAAACTAAAAAAGGCCATGAAGGAAGCTGAAATTGAGAAGGGCATAATAATTTCCCGTGGCCGTTATACACAAGCGGCCAAGCTGAATGCTAGAAAGAAGGGGATTGAGCTTCTTCCTAAGACTTTTCCGGCCTTCGACATTTTTGAGCACGTTTTGGTTCCGAAGCATGAAATTTTAACTTCTGAGGAAAGAGAAGAGCTTCTCGCAAAGTATAGGGTTAAACCCTATCAGCTTCCGAAGATTAGGGCTTCAGATCCCGCGGTAAAGGCTATTGGAGCCAAGCCAGGTGATATTGTACGTATAATCCGTAAGAGCCCTACGGCTGGGGAACACATCGTTTATCGTTATGTAATTGAAGGTTAGACTTAGTCTACTCTTTTTCCTTTGCGATCATTACTTCTGTCGCCTTGATAACGGCTTCAACCCTATCTCCAAGTCTTATATCCAATTCTTCTACTGCTTCTCTAGAAATTAGAGCGGTAATCACCGCGGGGCCTTCTATTTCAACCTTAACTTTTGCGGCAACCTCGCCCTTTTCAATGCTTTTAACTACTCCTTTCAGACGATTTCTAGCACTAATCTTCAAGCCTACAGCCTCCCAATATTCCTCATCTGCCAAGAGCCCGCCCACATAGGCTTCCATACGCCTATACTCCCTCAGTAAGCTTTCACCAAGTTCAGTTAGCAATGTGCCGCCACCACCATGTTTCCCTCCGCGAAAAGTCTTAATTACTGGCTTGCCTAAGGCTTGATTGATTTTTTTGAGGTAGTTCCAGACGTATCTGTAGGACATTCCAAGTTTTTTTGCTGCTTTTGAAATTGACTTTTCCTTTTCTATTGCTTGGAGGATTTCGGCTCCGCCTTTGCCTAAAATTGGCTTTCCTTTATGTTCAAGCCATATTTTGCATGATATTCTGCTTTCTTTCTTGGGAGCGGGCATTTGGTTAGTAGTTTCCGTTATGTTTATATAAGCATATCGACGAAATATACAGAAAAACATAACGGTGTACAAAACATGAAAAAGTTAAAACTAATCGGTATCATGGTCATTTCTTTAATTTTCATCTCAGCAACCCTATACCTTTTTGTATTTTCCCTTCAAGGAAGAAAACGGCTAATTGTTTCAACCACAACAAGCCTATATGATACGGGGCTTTTAGACTTAATAGAAGAAGAATTCGAAGATAAATACGCCATAGACATAAGCTTCATTTCTGTTGGCACTGGACAAGCCATAGAATATGCAAAAAGAGGGGACGCCGACCTTATTCTTGTACATGCCCCTTCTGCGGAATACGAATTCTTGACTGAAGGTTATGGAGTGTGCAGAAAAATAATCGCCTACAACTTCTTCGTAATAGTGGGGCCAGCAAGCGACCCGGCCCAAATCAAAGATAAAAACGTGACTTGCGCACTGCAGAGAATTGTAGAATGTGGGCATTCTGGGAAAGTAGTGTGGGTATCAAGAGGAGACAACTCTGGAACCCATCTTAAGGAAAAAGCTTTGTGGATGTCAGCGGGCCTAAACTGGACGCAATTAAAGGATGAAGGAAGTTGGTTTATTGAGTCTGGAACGGGAATGGGAAAAACTCTTCTCATAGCAAACGAAAAAGAAGCATATACCCTATCAGATATTGGAACCTACCTGAAATACTACAGTGAGGGCCGCATCAGCCTCCAAATACTTGTTGGACAAAGCAAGGGGCTTCTTAATGTCTACAGCGTAATGGCAGTCAATCCTAAAAAGGTTCCAACAGTAAATTTCAAGGACGCAATAACCTTCATAAAATTCCTAATTTCAGAAGAATGCCAAACGCTAATAGAAAACTTCAAAAAGGACGAGTATGGACAGAACCTTTTTTATCCCGCTGTAAATCTCCTAAAAAATGATTCTGATTCAGTCATTGCAGACTGGATAAAAGAATATGCCTTCTTTAACGGAACCGAATGTCCCCAAGAATATTGGGATGGACACCCTGAACTATACAGCTGAAAAGAGGGAAGAAAATGGTTTCAGAAATCTTTGAAGGATTAAGGCGCGCCATAGAAATGATAATTTCAGGAAACCCCGCAGTTATAGATGCGACCCTTCGCTCTCTTTATGTGTCAGGAACTGCAACTTTGCTTGCATTAGTTTGGAGCCTTCCAATAGGAATAATTATTGGCTCAAAAAATTTTAGGGGTAAAAGATTATTAAAGGGGACTTTCAACGCTTTGCTTGGAATTCCAACGGTTGGACTGGGATTAATTTTATACTTAATGTTTTCTAAAAGCGGTCCATTAGGCATGTTTCACATGCTCTACAAACCCACAGCGATAATCATCGGCCAAGCCATACTTATAACTCCCATAATGGTGAGTTTTAGCGCAAATGCAATAGAGGCCGTCGGAACAGAAGTTAAGGATTTAGCGAAGACTTTAGGGGCTTCTGAGGCCGAGGCGAGCATGGCTGTGTTACGTGAAGCACTGCCTGGCGTTACATTGGCGGTAATTGCAAGCTTTAACAGAGCCATAGCAGAGCTTGGCATAGCTCTAATGCTTGGAGGAAACATAGCGGGATTAACAAGGGTTTTAACAACATCCATCGCACTTGAAACAACACGCGGAAACTTTGAGTTAGGCATAGCCCTAACAATAATACTTCTACTGATAGTTTTCAGTCTAAACTTTGCAGTAAACATGCTTAAAAGGGAACAGACATGAAAGCATTACTTTCACTTTATGGAATCACCAAGAAATACGGAGAAATAACAGCATTAAACGGAGTAAATCTGGAAATTTTAGAGAAAGATCTTCTCGCCATCATTGGTCCAAATGGAGCTGGAAAAACGACTATGCTAAAAATCATGGCAGGAATCGAAACCCCTACAAAAGGGAAAATAATTTACAAGGGAAGGCAAATAACGCATAATTTCGACGTGATCAGACGAAATTTTACAATGGTCTTTCAAAAAACAGTAGTTTTCAATACGACGGTGTTCAATAATGTGGCGTATGGACTGAAGATTCGCGGGATTCCCAAAAATGAGATAAAATCCCTAGTAGATGAAGCCTTAGAACTTGTTAAACTTGAAGGATATGAAAACCGTCAAGCTAAAAAGCTTTCTGGAGGAGAACAACAGAGAGTTGCATTGGCTAGAGCTCTTGTTTTAAGGCCGGAGATGCTGCTTCTCGACGAGCCAACAGCGAATCTTGACCCAAAAACAACATCAATAATTGAAGAAGTAATAAACTATGCGAACAGAGAATTAGGAACAACAGTTGTTATAGCTACCCATAACATGTTTCAAGTTCAAAAAATAGCAAAAAAGGCGGCTCTGATTTTAAACGGAAGAATAATAGAAAAAGGAACAATAGAAGAAATATTTCTTAAACCATCGCTAGTTATGACGAATTTTGCAGGTTTTGAGAATGTTTTTGTAGGAAACGCAAAGCCTACAGGCAAAGGAACAGCCCTCATCGAACTTGGTAACGGCTTAGAGATTGAAGCGGCAATCGAAAAGAGCGGCAAGGTCACAGTTTATGTTAGACCAGAAGACGTAATTGTCTCAAAGATTCCCTTAGAATCAAGCGCAAGAAATGTTTTAAAGGGCCGTATAATCGAGGTTTCTGATTCCGGTCAAGTTGTTAGGTTAAAAGTTGATGCTGGAAAGGTGATTACTAGTCAAATTACTAGGCGTTCATTTGAAGAAATGAAGCTGAATGTCGGAACGGAAGTGTTTTTGACCTTTAAAGCCTCATCCGTTCACGTTGCTTAGAAAATCCATAATGCCTCTTACCATAACATATATTTTGAGCTTGAGGCTTTCATAAAGAGACTTCAGACCCGAAAAGTTACATGGAGCAGCATCTATATGCCAATAAAAGCAGTAATATTCGATTTGGACGGCACGCTTATAGAATTCAGAATTGACTATAGAATTGTTAGGGCTGAGGTTAAGCAGTTTCTGGTTAATCTCGGTTTTCCACCTTCACTTTTCTCGATTGATGAAAGCGTTTTTGACATGCTTAAGAAAGTTGAGGTTTTCATGCGTAATAACGGGAAAAATAAAGATGAGATTGAAGATGTAAAGGAAAAAGTGTTGTCGATTGTTGAGAAGTTTGAGCTTGAAGCTGTTCGCCAAACAAGCCTTATACCAGGCGCTCAGGAGGCTCTTGAAGAACTTAAAAGAATGGGCTTGAAGCTTGGGCTTTTCACGTTAAACAGTTCAAATGCAACAATGCATGTTCTTAAGAGATTTAGGTTGGAAGGCCTATTTGAGGCTGTTGTGACGCGTGAAAGCGTTTCAAGGGTTAAACCGGATACTTCGCATCTTCAAACTGTTTTGATGCTTTTGAACGTTGAACCCCATGAAGCCGTCATAGTTGGTGACAGCATTTTAGACATGAAAAGCGCATCCAATCTAGGCGCATACGCTGTTGGGGTTACAACCGGGATATCAACAACCAAACAGTTAATGGAAGCTGGGGCTACATGCATAATAACTTCTTTAACTGATCTTCCTCCACTTATTAAAGAAATTAATGAGGCTACTGGAGCCTAAACGCCTTTAGACTGGCTTAAAGTAGTATTTTGGCCAAGCAGGCCATTTTTGCTCTTGTCCCTCGGCTGGAGGCTCAACCTCTATTTCCAGTTCCATCCCGATTTTAAGCTTTTCATAGTCTATTCCCTTTATCATTCCGGGAAGTTTTAGTCCCTTTTCAAGTTCTATTATGCCTACTGCGTAGGGAACTAGATGCTGAAACTGCGGCGGCGCAACATGAATAATTGTGTAGGTTAGAAGTCTTCCCCTCTTGTTTAATTCTATCCATTCAAGCTTTTCCGAATAGCACCGCGTACAAATAGGCCTTGGAGGAAGCATTATTTTTCCGCAGCTTTGACATTTAGCGCCCATTAATTTCCCTTGACTCATAAACTTGTAGAATTGCTCAATTGTAAACTGTAAAGATTCACTCATTTCATTCCCTCCTATAGATATGAACTACTGCGGTTGCGCCTGAACCCCCAACATTATGTGTAAGCCCTACTTTGGCATCGTCAACTTGCCTCTTATCCGCTTGGCCCGTTAATTGCAAATAAATCTCATAGGCCTGAGCTGTTCCAGTTGCACCTACTGGATGACCCTTCGCCTTTAATCCGCCGCTTGTGTTCACTGGAAGATTGCCTTCCAAAGTTGTTGCTCCCTCTTCGATTAGGCGGCCTCCTTCGCCGGGTTTGCAGAAGCCTAAATCTTCATAGGCGATTATCTCAGCTATTGTAAAACAGTCGTGAACCTCTGCTACGTCTATTTCTTTTGGCGGATTCTTTATCCCAGCCATTTCATAAGCTTGCCGCGCAGCGTACTTTGCAGCCGCAAGAGAAGTGAAGTTTTCTCTTTCATAGATTCCTATTGAGTCGCTTCCCTGCCCAGAACCAATTATGTGAACTGGCATGTCTGTGTATTTTTTGGCTATTTCTGGCCTTGTCAATATAACGCAGCTTGCGCCGTCCGAAATAAGCGAGCAGTCATAAAGTTTTAGCGGCCAAGCGATTACGCGGGAACTTAGGGCCTTTTCGATGGTAATTTCCTTTTGCATGTGGGCTTTAGGATTCAAAAAGCCGTTGTGATGATTCTTCACTGCAACCATGGCTAGCTGCTCTTCGGTAGTTCCATACTTGTGCATGTGAGCTGTAGCCATTAATGCATACAATCCTGGAAAGGTTATGCCATGCCACTGTTCGAATGGATAGTCTGAGGCCATAGCCAGAAACTCCGTGACTTCGGGAGTTGTTCTATGCGTCATTTTCTCTACTCCGCCGACCATTACAATGTCGCAGAGGCCAGAAGCTATGGCGAACACGGCGGCGCGTAGGGCCGCACCTGAACTTGCACATGCACATTCTGTTCTTGTAGCGGGTATATGCAATAGTCCAGCCCAGTCTGCGGCTGCTGCGCCAGTATGGCCTTGATGTTCGTAGGATTCTCCCATATGCCCAATAAATAGGGCCTGAATATCCCTTTTAGGGTCCAGATTTGGGCATCTTTCAAACGCTTCCTTAGCTGCTAAGGCGAATATTTCACGAGCATATAGTCCCTCAAGCTTTCCGAATTTTGATAAGCCTGCAGAAACAATTGATGCTAAGGGTTTACCTTTCAAACTTAATCCTCCAAGGGTTGCAACGAAGTTTAGAGAAATATAGAAGAATCGGCCAAGGCTTATAAGTTTAACAGTTTTCGCTTATTTCGTCTTTTCCTTATCACTACGAAGATGAATATTACTATGCATATGATGAGTAGGGTTATGATTGTTTCATAGAATCCCATGAGGTCTGCAAGTTGCATATATGCCGATTTAAAATACCAGCCTAAGACGGACAATGTGAAATATCTTGGAATTGCTCCGATAAATGTTAAAATTAGAAATTTAACGATGTTAAAGCGTACAACACCAAACAATAACGAAATGGGCGAAAGCGGAATTACTGGCACAAGCCTACAGACAAATAGGATTACCTCATCATACTTCATTTTTTCAAGTCTTCTCTGAATTTTTTTGACTTCATCCCATGAAAAACCAAAATATCCACCGTACCTTTCGACAAGCAAGCGTCCTCCATAATAGGCTATTGCATAGGGAATTAATGCTCCAAGCGTTGCGCCGAAGGCCCCCCATAACGCTACCATTGTAAACGATTGATAGAGAACCATAGTAATCGATGCGTCAGCTGGAATGAAAAGTGCCCCAGCGGCTAACGGAATTAATGGAGAGGGAATAGGTGCAAGAACTGCTTCAAGGATCACTCCAATAAAGACTCCAGGACCATCCATGGATGTTAACGCTTTTATTAAATCCTCTATATTGAAGCTCAACTTTATCGACTCTTTCAGCCAATCTAGGCATTTTATTAAATGTCTTCGGCTGGCTCGAAAGTTTTATGTGAAATAGCCATACATATGTTTTCTCTCAAATTGAGGTGTTATGGTTGAAAGAAGAAGTTGCGATTGTCAGTGTTGGATGCGTTGGTTTTCAGCCAGTAACTCCAGAGCTTTCCTACAAAGAAATAATGTTTGAGGCTGCGGTTAGAGCCTACGAGGAAGTCGGAGTTAACCCAAGGAAGGACATAGACGCCTTCGTAACTTGCGCCGAAGATTACTGGGAAGGATTCAGCATATTCGACGAGTTTGTCCCAGACCAGCTTGGCGCCGTACTCAAAAACCTGTTTACAGTTTCGGCCGACGGACTCTTCGGTCTAGCAACAGCCTACATGCTAATCAAAACTGGACACTTCGACCTAGTAGCAGTAGAAGCCCACAGCAAGGCTTCAGACATACAAACCTACGAGGGAATAGTCAACTTCGCATTCGACCCAATCTTCAATAGGCCATTAGGTGGGCATCCCTACTATGTGGCCGGAATGGAGATGATGCGCTACTTATATGAAACGGGGACAAAGCGAGAGCAATGCGCTCAAGTAGCTGTCAAAAACAAGAGAAACGCGCTGTTGAATCCGCATGCATGCTATGGAGCAAAAATAACAGTTGAAGATGTCCTAAATTCTGAGACTCAATTTTATCCGTTGAAGAAGCTTGAAATCAG
>Ga0164310_10002502_pt1 | contig 10582 bp, 7 predicted proteins | sample GuaBasSedimGuay1_FD_121795 | JGI IMG/M metagenome (GOLD analysis project Ga0164310, IMG submission 121795) | Subseafloor sediment microbial communities from Guaymas Basin, Gulf of California, Mexico - Guay1, Core 4569-9, 0-3 cm | ecosystem: Environmental > Aquatic > Marine > Hydrothermal vents >... | reverse complement strand
TTATAAAAGAGGATCTTGTTTTCTATGTCCTTTATTGGAAATTGAGGATCTGCAAAAGAATAGTCATACCAACCGACTGTTCCTGCAAATCCGATATCCTTTTCTAAGAATGGTTTATTATCTAGCATATAATATCCAAAACTTTCACCCATCTCTATGAATTCTTCCATTTTCTCAAGCGATGTTGCCTCTTCAAAAGATTGTACCCACAGATCATGATTTCCGAGACATATGAGTTTAGGGCAATCTATTTCTTCAAATTCCTTTAAAAAAATTTCAAAGGATTCTTTTTCTCCTTCTGTTAGATCACCTGCAATAACAACATAATCTGGATCTATATTGTTTACAGAGTTTCTCAAAACTTTCAGTCCCTTGATTCCCACAAGTTTTGGAAAGTGGGCATCTGAAAAAGCTGCTATTTTTATCATTCTATCTTTCAGCTTTTTTTGTGTTAATAAGTTTTTCGACTGTATATATCAGAATATTTTTCACTTTTTTGACTAAAACCGAAAGGCTTATAAGGGGGATTCCAAACTCTTAGGTGATGATATGAACGACGACGAATACGATCTTTGGATTCAAAAAGCCATTGGATTTTGTGCCCAAAAGTTCAAGAAGAGCAAGACAGAGATAGTTAGAATGTTGCAAGAAGATAACTGTCATGTACACAGTACTCTTCGCTATGCCATTGCAAAAGAGATTTCAGCATATCTAAAAGATCACGTTGACGGTATAAAAGGTGTTTATCTATATGGATCGACAGCGACAAATGAGGCCAGATCGTGTTCGGATATTGATATGTTAGTTCATATCGACACAGATCAGAAGAAAGTAGAAGAGGTTACAGAAAAGCTGGAGAGAGGTGTACTTAGGGCTTATCTCAAAGTCCTTCAGGACGATATCCCCTTGGTTCTTCCTTTGTTGGACTTTCATATAATAGATACGGAAAGTATTAAGAAACGAGAAGGATACGCAGCTCTTGTGACATCTCTTTCTTCGCCGCCTCTTAAAATTTAAATATAGTGGGTGATTAAATGGGAAAATCAAAAGAAGAAAATCCGTTTCAAAATATGCTCAAGCAATTGAAAACAGCTTGTGACAGGCTCGATCTTGATCCAGGTATATATGAGCAGCTGAGAGAGCCACAGAGAAGTGTCATTGTCTCTGTACCTATAAGGATGGATGATGGCTCGATTAAAAACTTTACAGGATATCGAGTCCATTACAACTATGCAAGAGGCCCATGCAAAGGAGGGGTACGATACCATCCCAATGTTACCTTGGATGAGGTAAAAGCTCTGGCAGCATGGATGACGTGGAAATGTGCTGTAGTGAATATACCGTATGGTGGAGCTAAAGGAGGAATAGTCTGTGATCCCCTAAAACTCTCACAAGGTGAGTTAGAAAGACTTACAAGGAGATACACTTTTATGATTCTCCCGATGATAGGTCCAGAAAAAGATATTCCAGCCCCAGACGTATACACTACCCAACAAACGATGGCATGGATCATGGACACATACAGCAGTTTTTTGGGGTACAGTGTCCCAGGTGTCGTAACAGGAAAACCGATTCCTCTGGGAGGGTCTCTTGGAAGAGCAGAGGCAACAGGAAGAGGAGTCATGTTGTGCACACTGGAAGCTCTGAAAAAATTTAAGATGGATCCACGAAAGACAAGTATTGCAGTGCAGGGATTTGGAAATGTAGGGAGTAATGCAGCAAAGTTGCTTTATAACGAAGGATGTAAGATTGTTGGAGTTTCAGATGTTAGTGGTGCCATTATTGATCCAGAAGGAATTGATATTACGGATCTTTTAGAGCACGTGAAAATAACTAAAAACAAATTGATAGAAGGGTACAATAGAGGTGAATTTATAAAAGGTGCGATAGAAGGAAATAAAGCACTTCTTGAGATCCAATGTGATGCTCTTGTTCCTGCAGCTCTTGAAAATCAGATAACAGGAGAAAACGCAGATAAAGTAAAGGCAAAAATGATAGTTGAGGGCGCAAATGGTCCGACAACTCCTGAGGCTGACAAGATCCTTGATGAGAAAAGGATATTCCTCGTCCCAGACATTCTTGCAAATGCAGGAGGGGTAACAGTTTCATACTTTGAGTGGGTGCAGGGTTTACAGGCATACTTCTGGTCTGAAACAGAGGTTAATAGAAAATTAAAAGAGATTATGGTGAGAGCATTTAATGCTGTGTACGAGACTTCGGATATTTACAAGGTTAATATGAGGACTGGTGCCTACATACTTGCCATAAGAAGAGTTGCAGAAGCTCTTAAGCTTAGAGGACTATTTCCGTAACTTTTTTATCTCTTTTTGAATATCGAAACTGTGGCCAGTGTTTGGCCACTTTTGGTTTTTATTGGATCTGATGTCATCAGCAAAGGCATTATTTCACCATTCTTTTTCACTATCGTGATCTTTCCTTTCCAGCCCTTTTCAAGAATAATAGGAAAAACTTCTTTTTGAAATTCTTTTTTCGATTCAAAAAGAATACTTGAGGGTCTCCCAATCAATTCCTTTACATTATACCCACACATCTCCTGAGATGCTTTGTTTACATAGAGAATTGTCCCAGTGAGATCAGTTATAACAATTCCATCAGATGTTGATTTAATAACTTCTGAAAATAACAGCATTCTTTGCTCTATGTTTTCTATCTTTGTTAAATCTTTTTGTATCTCCATTATACCAACTATATTATTCTCACCGTCTCTTAGCGAGTTTAGGGTCATCATAATATCAAGTATATCCCCTCTTTTGTTTTTTCTCTGCGTTGTGATATTCTTTACTATCTTTCCTCCCAGTACATCTTTCATTATTTTTGAATAATCTTCTTTTTTCCACTCAGGGATAATTATATCTATGTTCTTTCCTATTACTTCTTCTTTTTTATACCCATATACTTTTTCTGCCATTGGATTCCAGGCAGTTATTTTATAGTCAATATCTAAAGAGATGATAACATCCCCAGCTTCTTCGAATAACGTTCTGTACCGTTCTTCTGATTTTCTCAATGCTTCTTCCGCTTTTTTGTGTTCGGTAATGTCCATTATAGAAGCAACAGACTTCTCTGTCCCAGGGATCATGTCTATAGTGATATATGTATCTTTTTCGTTTCCTCTTTTATCAATAAACTTGAATTCATAGTTTCTGGGTGCTTTTGCTCTGTTTTTCCTTCTTTCATAGTGATACTTCTTCATTCTTTCTAGATCATTTTTATGGACAAATTGTGTCCAACTCATTTTTCCTTCGATATCTTTCTTCGAATATCCAGAAAGAGTTTCAAACTCCTTATTGACGAGTGAGATAGTTGTGTCTTTCTCAATAATGAATGTAGCAGTACCGGTGTTTTCAAATAATGTTCTATATCTCTTCTCCGAAGCCTTTAGTCTCTCTTGGATCCTCCTTTTTAGGACTGTTTCTCTTATTCTTGTGGAAATAGCGTCAATCAATGACTGCTCTTCTTTTAGAAACTCTTCTTTCTCATCTTTATAGATTACACTCAGTGTCCATGTTTCATCTTTATGAATTCTCATCTTTGAAAATATCCTTTTCTTTCTCTTTGAAAGTTTTAACGCTTCTTCCTTATCTTCTGTCCCATAATAAGCTATTACTTCATTTCCTCTTGAAAGTACCACAACAGCATCTTCATACTGCATTCCCTTTGCGATACTCTTAACTACATTATTAAATATTACATCTAACGGAGAAGGACTACATAGAGAATGACAGACCTCATAAGATACTGTCAGTTCTTTTATTCTTTCTCGCAGTTCAAAGTTTATTTGCTCAAGTTTTTTTTCTATGTCCTTCATCACTGAGAGTTTCCAGCTTTTTATATAAATACTTTTCTCCTTAAGTTTTGAGATATTTCGATTGTCCCTAATGACATACGAAAAACTTTTAAATTCCCTTATTCTATTTTAAGGAATTGATTCGTATAGGATGATACTATGGAAAAAGAAAATAAGTTTGTACTGTGGTTTGATGAGATAGGCATAAAGGATGTAGGTCTTGTAGGTGGAAAAAATGCTTCTCTAGGTGAGATGTACAGGTCTCTTGTGACCAAAGGTGTAAATGTACCTGGAGGATTTGCGATAACAGCATATGCATATAAATATCTGATTAAAAAGACGGGAATTGAAAATAAAATTATAGAAATTCTTTCAGATTTAGATGTTCACGATATGAGAAATCTTCAGGATAAAGGAAAGAAGATAAGGAAGATTATAAGCAGTGCAGAGTTTCCAGAAGAGCTGGAGGAAGCTATTCTTGAAGCATACCACAAAATGCTTAAAGAAGATAAAGATATCACTGTAGCTGTTAGATCTTCTGCCACAGCGGAAGATCTTCCAGATGCAAGTTTTGCAGGGCAACAGGAAACTTATCTGAATATTAAAGGAGATAAAGAACTTATAAGAGCATGTAAAGACTGTTTTGCATCGTTATTTACAAACAGAGCCATATCATATAGAGAAGATAAAAATTTCGATCATTTAAATGTTTACCTTTCGATAGGTGTCCAGAAGATGGTTAGAAGCGATTTAGCTTCTTCAGGTGTCATATTTTCTATAGATACAGAGTCAGGATTTGAGAAAGTTGTCTTTATTACAGGATCATGGGGATTGGGGGAGAATGTTGTTCAGGGGAAGGTAAATCCAGATGAGTTCTATGTTTTCAAGCCGACATTGAAAAAGGGATACAACTCCATAATAGGAAAGAAACTCGGATCCAAAGAGATAAAAATGGTTTACACCTCTGGTATGGAAAGAGTGAAGAATATTGAAACTACAGAGGAGGAGAGAAACTCATTTGTTCTCAGGGATGAAGAAGTCTTAAAACTTGCAGAGTGGGCGGTGATAATTGAGGATCACTATGGAAAACCTATGGACATAGAATGGGCGAAAGATGGGCGTAATAACAAACTGTATATAGTTCAGGCAAGACCCGAGACAGTGCATTCACAGCAGGATATGAACATTATAAAAACGTATAAACTTATTGAAGAAGGTAAAGTCCTTGCAGAAGGACAGGCTGTTGGCCAGATGATAGGTCAGGGAACTGTTAATATAATTAAATCTGCGAAAGAGATTGAGAAGTTCAAAAAGGGAGAGGTACTCGTTACGGATATGACAGATCCAGACTGGGAGCCTATAATGAAGATAGCTGCTGCAATAGTGACAAATAAAGGGGGAAGAACTTGTCATGCTGCTATCGTCTCACGAGAACTGGGAATACCATGTGTTATAGGTACTGAGAATGGTACAGAAAGTGTGCACAATGGACAAAAGGTAACGGTAAGTTGCGCAGAGGGTGAGAGAGGAAAGATATATGAAGGGTTATTGAAGTTTAAGATAGATGAATTAAAACTCGAAGAGCTTCCAAAAACGAAGACAAAGATCATGATGAATGTGGGGATTCCAGAAAAAGCATTCATCCAGGGGCAGATACCGTGCGATGGCGTAGGACTTGCGAGAGAAGAGTTTATAATCAATTCTTACATAGGTATCCATCCTCTTGCCCTGATAAATTATGAAGAACTGAAGAAATCAGATAAACCTGAAATAAAGAAAATCGTTGCCAAAATAGACGAAAAAACAAAAGCTTATTCTGATAAAGTGCAGTTCTTTATAGATAATCTTGCACAGGGAATAGGAAAGATAGCTGCAGGATTCTACCCCAACGATGTTATTGTAAGATTATCAGATTTCAAGACAAATGAATATGCTAACTTAATTGGCGGTAAACTTTACGAGCCTGAGGAAAGCAACCCAATGATAGGCTGGAGAGGTGCCTCACGTTATTATGACAAAGAGTTCAAACCTGCATTCGGGCTCGAGTGCATAGCCATAAAGAAAGTGAGAGATGAGATGGGGCTGACGAATGTTAAAGTGATGGTGCCATTCTGCAGAACGCCAGAGGAAGGAAAAAAAGTTGTAGAGATAATGAAGGAGTATGGATTGGTACAGGGGGAGAATGGCCTGGAACTTTATGTTATGTGCGAGATACCTTCGAATGTGATAGCGGCAGAAGAATTCGCAGAGATCTTTGACGGATTTTCCATAGGTTCCAACGATCTAACGCAGCTGACATTGGGATTGGACAGGGACTCGGAGTTAGTTTCTCATATATATGATGAGAGGAACATAGCTGTCAGAAGGTTGGTAAAACAGGTGATCGATGTTGCCAAAAGAAGAGGAAGAAAAATAGGGATCTGCGGACAGGCACCTTCGGATTATCCTGAGTTTGCAGAGTTCCTCGTAGAGTGTGGAATAGATTCCATGTCTTTAAATCCTGATACCGTGATCAAGACAAAACTTCTTGTAGCAGAAAAAGAGAAGAAGCTGAGGAAGGGTTAGGTTTCCCTCCCAACCACAAAACTCAGTACAATAAAGAAAAGTATTTCAAAGGGAATTACTATTACACAGCTTAAACTTGCTCTCTGTCCAAAAAGTTCCAGGGCTATGGCAGCAGACAATGCACAGTTTTTGTAGGATGAGAAGAGTGTAAAACTTATCCTTTTTTTCATCTCAGTCTTTTTTAAAATATAAAACACTGAAAATCCGATTACAAAAGATTTGAGAAAACCTATTATAAATAGATATATCATCTCTGTTTTGAAAAATTCATCACTATTTATTCCTATTATGGTATAGATCACGATAAACATAAGGAGAGTTATGATATGCTCCTTGTTGTTTTTTATCTTTGCATGAAGCCTTGTTTTGGAAACTAAAAAAGCAAGGAGCATTGGAAGGATTATGAACTCAAACAATGTTTTTAACAATCCTGAATAGCTCACCCTCTCTCCGAAGATGATGAAAATGATTATTGGTGCTATAAAGACGGAACTTAAATACGCTACACTCTCTCCTATAAGAGAAAGCCTTAAATCTCCTTTGAGTATGTATGTAAAAGGGATTACTGCAACTGCTGGAGGGAATACAGCTAAAACTACAAATCCTTCAAAAAACTCCAGCTCAAGAAAAGATCCAGATATAATAAGAAATCCTCCCAAGAGAATATAATTGAAAAATAAAATCAGCAGAATGTCTCTTTTATTTCCTATCTTTCTTGTAAATTCCAGATCCAGTAGAGAAAGAAACATCAGTACAATGAGCATGAGAACTAGATATCTCTCAAACATCGAGGAATATTGCGGGCATAAAATCCCCAATATGAGGGCGAATATAAATACAGTTTTCGTGTCCATGAGAATTCTTTATGAGTATCTTTTTAAATTTTTGTTGAGCTATTTTCGAAAGAGATATAAACTATCAAATTCAACAGTATATAGAGGTAAAAAATGAGAACTTATGATCTGATAAAAATAAAGAATAAAGGAATCATAGAACTTCCAGAAGATATTGCATTGGAACTGGGAATTGTGGAAGGAGCTTATTTACTGGCAGAAATAGATGAGAAAGACAAAGAGTTATCCTTTGAGAGGATAGCTCTTCCAGGTAAGGATCTGGTGGAGATAAATGCAGTCTTGGAGGATAAACCTGGGGTACTTGCAAAAATAGCATCAGAGTTCGGGAAACAAAATATAAATATACTCTTCAATGAAAGTGATGAACTGGAATACGGAAATCTGGCAGCTCTTGTGGTAATAGTTGATATCTCAAAATCAAAGATTTCTTTGGAGGAATTAGAAAAACATTTAAAATCAATGGAATTTGTAAAAGAACTGGAAGTTAAAAAGATCGATTAGATGAAAAATAGGATAATAAGAAATAACAGAATGCATAAAATATAGACATTGAGATCCTTAGAGACAATTTTATTAACACTTTTACAGAATAGGCTTATAAAGTCTGCAAATTTGCTATAAATCTTATCTATGTTATATTCTTTTATATCAAAGAGCCCTGCTTTTTTTCCGAGAACAAATATAAAGATTCCTAAAATTACGGACACAGATGCTTCTAAAAGATGACTCAAACTCCAAAAACTAAACACTCCGGCATATAAATTTTTAAATATAATATTTGGGAAAACTCCGATAAATATACATATGACAGCGAGAGCGATCATTGAAAATAACATTAACTTTGGTGCTTCTTTTGTAGATTTCAGATTATCGGGAAGTTTTCCGAAAAATACGTATTTATTTAGCTTACAGAATAAAGCGATGGTTCCTGCACCTGTAAGTATAAAAGCGATCTTTAAAAAAGTATCAGATAGAGAATCGAAGATGATAGTTTTACTCACAAAACCATTAAATAGGGGTATCCCAGAGATTGCAAAGCTTGCTATTATGCATGTTATCATGGTGTACGGCATTTTTTTGTACAATCCTCCCAACTTCTGTATCTTTCTTTCTCCTGTCGAGTATATTACAGCTCCCATGCATAAGAACAATAAACTCTTAAAGACAGCATGATTTATCATGTGAAATAGCCCTCCAGCAATGCCCAAGGATGAGATGCTTATCCCCAGAAGCATGTATCCAATCTGGCTTATACTGCTGTATGCCAATATCCTCTTGATATCGCTCTGGATCAGTGCCATCATCACTCCAAAAAGCATTGAAGATACAGCTATGATAACTACCCAGTAAATACTTTCATGTGTCATAAAAAATCTTATAATCCCGTAAATACCTATCTTTATCATGATTCCAGAAAGCAAAGCGGATACAGGCGAAGGTGCTATGGGATGCGCTTCAGGTAACCAGAAATGGAGAGGGAAAGCCCCAGCCTTTATCAAGCATCCGAGAATAAATAAAAAAGAGGCACTGTTATTTAAATTACATATCTCAAAGTTGCCTTTTTGGATGTATACTGATCCCAACGAAATTAAAATCAGAGCTCCTCCCATAAAACACATGATTAAGTACATAAATCCAGCTCTTCTCGCTTTTCCTGTTCCTTTATACATTACCAAGAAAAATGAGAATAATGTTGTCATCTCAAAAAATATATAAAATGTAAGAAGATCACCCGAAAGAAAACTGCCCAAAGTAAATCCCATTGTTAAAAGTAGTAGAGGATAATATCTGAGATGATCTTTTTTAATATATTTTATTGAATAGGTAACGATTAGAATATTCAAAAACGAAACAAAAGACAGTATAATAAAATTTAATTTATCAACAAAAATGTGCATATCAAAAAACATCTTTATACAAAATTCTATACTCTGTCCATTGGATATTTCCGGATATACCGAGAGAACAGCGAAGAAGGACAATATAGATACAAGAATAGAGATATAACCCTTTAATTTTTTTGTGAAAGATAATATCAAGGCTCCAATAATGGGAATCAGAACAGCAAGAAGTATATTCATATGATACCCCCCAATGTTTTTGCTGCCAATTCGATTATATCCATTATCAAGATAGGTAAAACTCCAAGGATGATACATGCAAAAGAAGTTATATAAACAGGTATCTGCATTAAATATGGAGTTTTATAATCTTTTGGGATTCTAAACAGATAATAAGAAGCTCTGAGATAATATACTGCTGAAATTATGCTTGCAAAAAGAATTATTCCTGCGTATAATGTATTCGAAGTTTCCATGGCGGCAAGACATACGAAATATTTTCCAATAAAGCCACATGTGAAAGGTAAACCTATAAGGGATATAGATCCTATAAAAAAAGGCAAGCTTACAGAAGGCTTACTTTTTAAATTAAGAATATTTAAGTCCACAATCATCCCAGAGCATAAAAAAAGACACGCTTTTGCCACTGCATGAGCCAAAATCATGTATAGGGCACCAATAATTCCCAGCTCTGTTCCAAAGCTGAAAGCTAAGAATATGATCCCTATCTGGTTTATGCTTGAGTATGCCATCATTCTTTTCAAATTTTTCTGAGCCAGAGCTAAAACAGCACCGAAGATTACGGTGATCGCTCCTACAATCATTAAAATATCATTCATTTCAAAAAAATTTGTTTTAAATACTGTATAAAAGAGTCTCAGCATCGAGTATATGCCAATTTTCAAAACTAGTCCTGAAAGAAGGGCAGATACAGGTGGAGGGGCTATAGAATGTGCATCTGGAATCCAGAAATGCAGAGGGAAAATTCCTGACTTTATACCAAGGGATGTTAAAAAAAGTAGAAATGTTATCTTAAGTTGCGGTGTGTTCATCATATTTATGTTCAAAAACCCAGTAGTTTCGTAAACGATACCAACTCCAAACAAAAAAAATGCTGAGGCTACGCTTCCCAGAACTAAATACTTGAAGCTCGCCTTATAGGATCTTTTCTCTTCGGATACGACCAGAATATATGTAGAGACCGAGAGTATCTCAAAAAAAACGTACATATTGAATATATCTCTCGTCAACAAAACTCCCTGCATCCCCGCTGCCATCAGTAGATACAAAACTTTGTACTTTGAAGATCGTGATAATGAGTATATCATTATTAGAATCAGTAACGCTAAAGAGATAAAAGAGAAGAAAAAGGACAGGCTGTCTATTTCTAGAGTTATGCCTAAAAATGGGCTCCATCCCCCTATGTTGTAACTTACAGTGTCTCCTGAAGATATTGTAGAAAAGGTAGATACTAAAATTAAAAAAGGGATTAACAATCCCATTATCGATAAAAG
>Ga0164310_10002501_pt1 | contig 10589 bp, 10 predicted proteins | sample GuaBasSedimGuay1_FD_121795 | JGI IMG/M metagenome (GOLD analysis project Ga0164310, IMG submission 121795) | Subseafloor sediment microbial communities from Guaymas Basin, Gulf of California, Mexico - Guay1, Core 4569-9, 0-3 cm | ecosystem: Environmental > Aquatic > Marine > Hydrothermal vents... | reverse complement strand
GAGGTGAAGTAGCCCGTGGTGGGCATTATGGATGGAGTATGCTGGAGTCTCTTTCGGCTTGAGAGAAGTTTCTTCTGAAGCTGATCGAAGTTCTCCCTTTCGAACCGCGAGAGCCCCAGAAGCCTGTCAATCTCCAGGTGAACGTAATCGAGCTTCGCCTCAAGGCTGCCGTCCCTCTTCTCGAGATAACCGCCAACACCCATCGTTTTGAACTCGGGAGGCGGAGCCTCGAGCCCAACCATCGTGTTTAGCGCCGCACTGAGCTGCCCGAGATTTTCCAGAGTATCCTTCAGTGCGGCGAGCTCGGCCTCGATGAGCTCAAGCTCGTTTTTCAGCCTGTAATTTTCCTTCTGAAGCTCGACGAATTTTATCCTCTCGGAGCCAGCCCTGTAGAGAGCTATTCCGAGATAGGTTCCGAGAAATACGGCCAGAAGCAAAAACAGGCCGCCGAGCTTCAGTGCAGTTCTCGACACTCTAAACTCTCTCACTTTTCCGCCCGCACCAGGAAATATCTTGAAAATAATATAACGCTCAGACCCCATCTTTCCTCTCTTTGGATTTATTATATGAAGAAGAGCCTGCACTGTCAACGACAGGATGTGGAAAACTACCCACAGATCTAAAAAGCGGTATCCGTAGAAAATACTCCGGGAGGCGAGACCCCGTGAAAAAGGTTTTTGCCGGGAAAGACGCTAACACTGAAGCCAGAGGACGGAACCTCAATGATACTTTATCTAACATATTCGTTATGTCAAAAGGGCGGGGGGCGTTTAACGCCCCCCGCCCTTAAAGCCCGCGGGATCACTTGATCTCGATCTCGATTTCCTTGGGTTTGGCCTTCTCCGATTTGGGAACGGTTATGGTCAGGATCCCGTCCTTATAGGTGGCCCTGGCCTTATCGGGTTCCACCTCCGACGGGAAAGTTATGGTCCTCTGGAACCTGCCGTAAGCCATCTCAACCCTGTGATAGGTCTTGCCCTTTTCCTCCTTCTCCATTTTCCTCTCGCCGGAGATGGTGAGGCTGTCGTCGGTCAGGTGGATCTTCACGTCCTCCTTTTTCAGCCCGGGAAGCTCCACCTTCACTATGAACTCGTCGTCAGTCTCCTCTAAGTTCAGCGCGGGAAGCCAGGCCACCTCCCTCTCGGCAACGGCCGGGACCCTGCCGAAGAAGGAATCGAATATCCTGTCAATTTCCTCCCTGAGAGTTGTCAACTCCTTGAAAGGATCCCGCCTCATGATGTCCATCGCCATCGTCCTCACCTCCTTTCACTGAGATTTTCTGACAATATATATAACAGATTTTTTAATCCTTGTCAAGGGGGATGAGGTGGGTTCCATCGCAGCTCCCGGCGCTCTGGAGTTCGGGAAGGCCCTCCCTACAGGTAGCGTAAGTCATTCCCCTTTTCTCCACCTCCTCCTTAAGCCAGCCCAGCAGCTCCTCCCTGATCTCCCTTCTCAGGTACCTGGTCCTCCCCACCTTCTCGGAGTAATCGCGATCCCTGAGCCTGTCGCCGAAGGCAGCCTTCATCCTCTTCCAGTTGTCTGCCCTCGGCTTGTAGGTGGAAGCAGTAACGTGAAGGGAACACTCCGCCAGACGGTCGAGCAGCCTCAGAAGGCTCTCCCTCTCCGTATTCACGCCGTGAATAAGGGGGTCAAGCCTCACTCCGACGGGAACCTCCGCCCTGCGGAGTTCACGAAGGGCATTCAGTCTGCGCTCTGGAAGAGGGGCTCCCGGTTCCATCTTCCGGGACAGCTCTGCCGATAACCCTGTTATCGTTATCATAACGGCTGCTTTCATCGCAGAGATGAGGTCGAGGTCCCTCAAAACCAGGTCCGACTTGGTGGTGATGATGGCCTTGCCTCCTGCCGATCCTATGGCCCTCAACACGGACCTCGTGTCCTCCCTCACCCTCTCCAGGGGTTGATAGGGATCAGTGCTGTTGGATATGGCAATAGGCAGCCTGAGGTCTATTTTCCTCAGGTCCCTTTCCACGCGGCTTAAAAGCCTCGCTTTGGGCCTCGCCTTGAAGGCATCGGGGATGTAAGACGTTATGTAACAGTAAAGACATCGGTGGGCACAGCCCGTGTAGGGATTTAAAGAATACTTGAGAGGACATGTGCAGAGAGGGCTCTTCCACGGATCAAAGAGCTTGATGAGACTTCCTTCAGGAGGCTTATTGAATTCTCTCGATGGCGAGCTGCCCACAGGCACCCCTCACGTCTCTTCCCTTCGATTTCCTGAGCGTAACGGCATGGGGCAATCTGTATAGCTTTTCAAGAAAAGCCTTCACCTCGTCATCGGTCGGCGGCCTGAAGGGAAGCTTCGGATGGGGGTTGAAGGGTATGAGGTTTATCTTCGCCTTCATCCCATCAAGGAATTCGCTGAGCGCCACCACGTCCTCGTCGGTGTCGTTAACCCCCGGGAGATGCACATACTCGATGGTTATTCGACGGCGAGCCCTCTCATAATAATCGACGAGAACCTCCTTGAGAGCACTGACGGGGTACTGGCGGGCTATGGGAACGAGCTTTTCCCTCTTCTCCTGAATGGCAGTGTGAAGGGAAATCGCGAGCTTTACCTGCCGGTCAAAGCTCACAAGTTTCCTTATCCCCGGGATGATTCCGACCGTGGAGAGGGTTATCTTTCGTGCTCCTATGCCGGGGCCCCAGGGCTCGTTGAGTATCCTGACGGCCCTGAGGGTCTCTTCGGTGTTCAGAAAGGGCTCTCCCATTCCCATGAAAACCACGTTGGTCACCCTTTCGAGCCCGAGATATTTCCTGATCTCGAGGACCTGTCCGGCGATCTCCCAGGCTTTCAGGTTCCTCCTGAAGCCCATAAGTCCCGTGGCACAGAAGGCACATCTCAGGGGACATCCCACCTGAGACGAAACGCAGACCGTCTTCCTGTCCGCTTCCGGGATGAACACCGACTCTACCTTCTCGCCGTCGGGCAGCTCCATCAGAAACTTGATGCTTCCGTCTTTGGAACGGAGGACCTCGATGACTTTGAGCTGCCCCACCTCGAACTCCGACGCCAGCTTTTCCCTCAGCGCCTTGGGGAGGTCAGTAAAGCTGAAAGGGTCACTTTCCCCCTTCTGCCAGAGCCACTTGAATATCTGTCTCGCCCGGAATGGGCTCTCGCCCGACTTCCTGAGCCAGCCCGCCAGCTCTTTTATGTCGAACTCATTAAGGATCATCCCAAAATGATAAAGCCTGGAGGCTAAACCTTCAGCCTGAACTCGGAGAGTACCTCGATGTGAGGAGTGTGTGGAAAGAAATCGTAGGGCGAGATGTGAATGAGCTCATAGCCGATCCCTATCAGATTGAGAGCATCTTTAACGAAAGATCGAGGGTTACAGGAGACGTAGAATATCCTCTCGGGTTTCATATAATGCAGTCCCGCTATCACATCATCATGAAGGCCTGCTCTCGGGGGGTCGAGGACCACCACATCGGGTTTTCCGAGCGTCATGATAACGCCCTCGGCCTTTCCCTGCACGAATTCAACATTGGCCTGATCGTTTATGTATGCGTTATGAAGGGCATCGAAGTAGGAGAAGGGATTTTCCTCCACGCCGATCACCCGCTGGACTCTGTCGGCCAGAGTGATGGCGAAGAGACCGACGCCGGAATAGAGATCCAGGAGATACCTGGATTCACCGGCCCTCTCCCTGAGCTCCCCGAGGAGGGTTTCCGCCTGAACCACGTTCGTCTGAAAGAAAGACCCGGCCGACACCCTGAAGGTATTGCCCAGGATTTTTTCTTTGTAGGACTCTGAGCCCAGAATTTTCTTAAAAGTAGGACCGAGTATGACGTTCCCGTAAGACGGATTTATGTTTTCCACCACGCCGACGATATGAAGGGGATCGAGTTCGACTATTTTTCGGGCGAGCTTGACCGAAACGGCCTGCATCCTGGCCACGAGAACGACCAGTATCTCACCCCGCCTCTCCGAGCCTCTCATTATCACGTATCGCAATTTTCCCCAGTTTCGCTCCCTTGCGAACACCGTTATCTTCTCCGCGCTGAGAAGTTCCTTTATGGGTTTCAATAGGGCATTGAGCATCCTGTATTCGACGGGACATTCCTCCAGGTCCACTATGCGATTGGTCCCCTTCCTGTAAAAACCCATTATGACCTTTCCGCTTCCCAGCCTCTTGAGGGGATACTGGGCCTTATTCCTGAAAAACCAGGGCTCTTCCATGCGCTTGACCTCGCCGAGGGGAAGCGACGTGCCCATGAACTCGGAGAGCAATTTGACCAGGGCATCCCTCTTGAAGGCGAGCTGTGCCCTGTAGTCGATCATCTGCCAGGGACAGCCGCCACATTCCCCGAAATGCGAGCAGCGAGGGGCTATCCTGTGCTCTGAAGGGCTTATTATCTCATCGATCTCCCCGAGGATGTATGTCTTCTTTACCTCGGTTATTCTCACCTTCAACCTGTCGCCCGGAACGGAGTAAGGAACGACGATCGGCTTTTCCCCGATTCTGCTGAGCCCATCGCCCTTAACGCTGAAATCCTCGATCTCCACGAGCATTTTTTTGCCTCTGGTGAATTCTTTCATCTCAGAAGGACGAGAGGAAAAGCTTTCTCAACGCCTCGTCGGCGAGGTCCTCGGCGGCCTTTTTTATGCCACTTTCCTCGTCCTCGCCGTCAGCGCGGTATGTGCCCCACCCGCTATAGGTCCTTTTCTCCATGTAATATTTTCCCCTTTTTTTATCGTAAAAGCCTATCTCGGCCTTTACTGTGACCTTGTAGGTCTTCACGTTCCCCTCGCTGTCGTACTCGAAGGGCTCTCTGCTGTAATCGGTTATCGTCCCCTCGACGATGAGGGCTCCCTCTCCCTTCGGGGCAACCTCGAGCCTTCCGTCCTTCTCGACGGCTTCCATGAAGGCATCGGTCACATAAACTTCGAGGCCGTATCGAAGTGTCTTGTTTTCGAAAACGGGTATCTCGACCCTCCTCAACTCCTTCGGGAAAAATCCCGAGAAGGAGAAAACACAGGAGAGAAGGAAGAAAACCGTCACGGCGAAAGCGACCTTTCTCATGTGGATAACAAAGTAAACCAAGGAAGAGGTAAAGTCAACAGCAAGGGGCCTCCTGTCTCCCGGCCCACCGTCATTACCAGCACACTCCGAAAATCGCACTCCGTAAATCTCGAATCGGCCCAAAAACTTCATTTTCCCCTCGAGAGGCTTGACCTGCTCCACCGCTGGAAATAGAATAAGCACCCGTGAAAGCGGTTCTTATCTTATGAGAAGGCCCGAACACAGGAACATATCGCTGCTAATGCATGCAGGCCGCCCGATAAAGGCACTGGACGCTTCGGGCACACATGTGGTCGACGAAGAGGGAAGGGAATACCTCGACCTCACCGGCGATTTCGGGCGGCTCACCACGGGCTATTGCCACCCTGCAGTTCAGAAATCAGTGATGTCCCTCCTGAAAAGAGGACTCTTCTCGGCGGCCGCCGATATTTATACGCAATCCTCCATAGAACTTGCAGAAAAACTCGCCATCCTCGTGCCGGGCGCGGCCAACAGAAGGGTGGCGCTGCTCGAAAGCTCGTTCCTCGCAAAAAATCTTGCTGCCAGGGTCCCATCCCTCCTCGGGGAAAACGGCGATGTGATCGCGCTCGGCAGAGCCGGTGCGGGACTCTGCGACGAGGAAAGGCTTAGAAAAATCGATTTTCCCGGAGAAAATCCCGGGGCCATACTGGAGCATATATTCGATGACTGCGAAGGCGGAAGGATCTCCGCTCTTTACTTCAGACCCCAGGATTTCATCCTGCCCGGGGCAAGGGCGCTGGCGAAGAAACTGGAATCCTGTGCCGGGGAAAGAAGAACACTGCTCATCGTTGACGAGACAGGCGTACAGCCCGGCATAACCGGAAATCCCTTCCTCCAGGAGGAACTGGGTATAATAGGCGACATCACCATCCTGGGGGAGGGAATAGCCTCGGGCTTACCCATGGGTGCCATCGTTCTGAGGCCCTCGCTGGACAACGAACTCGATGTGGTTGATTATGCGCGGCCTGCACCGATTTTATCGGTGCAGGCCGCGCTGACAACGATCAGGCTGCTCGAGGAAGAGCTCCTTGACAGGGTTCGCGAGCTGGAGCCCCTGCTCGCGGAGAGGACACGGGAGATCGAGAATGTTCTGGGGGATAAAGGCCATATAGTCAGAAGAGGCCTCTTCCTCAGGCTGGCCTTCAGGGAGAGAGAGATCGCCGGATATGTCCATGACAAAATGCTGTCCCGGGGCATCATCGTAAATAATCGAGAGAAGGAGGCGATTTACCTGACTCCATCCCTTATAATAAGGAAAAGGGACATAAAGAGGGCTTTCGCGGCTCTGCAGGAAGTTCTTAAAGAGGTCCTAAGCTAAAAGGAGGAAGACCGATGGAGAAGAAAAGAGTCCTGATAATGGGAGCGGCGGGCAGAGATTTCCACAACTTCAACGTCTGTTTCAGGGATAACGAGGCCTTCGAGGTGGTCGGGTTCACCGCGACCCAGATACCCGACATAGAGGGCAGGCTCTATCCGCCCGAGCTGGCGGGATCCCTGTATCCACAGGGAATTCCCATTTACCCCGAAGAGGATCTGGAGAAGCTCATCGTCGAAAAAGATATAGACATCGCCGTGTTCTCCTATTCCGACGTTTCGCATGAATACGTCATGCACAGGGCGTCGAGAGCCATAGCGGCCGGAGCCGATTTTCTGCTTCTCGGTTCAAAGGGCACGATGGTAAAAAGCCAGAAGCCCGTCATATCAGTCTGCGCGGTAAGAACGGGTTCGGGCAAAAGCCAGACGACGAGAAGGGTCGCCGAGATCCTCAAGAAGCTGGGCAAGAAAACTGCAGTCATAAGGCACCCCATGCCTTACGGCGACCTCAGAAAGCAGGTCGTTCAGAGGTTCGCTTCATATGAGGATCTCGACAGGCATAACTGCACCATCGAGGAAAGGGAGGAGTACGAGCCCCACATCGATCGGGGCAACGTTGTTTATGCCGGCGTGGATTACGGAAAGATACTGGCCGAGGCGGAGAAAGAGGCCGACGTGATCCTCTGGGACGGGGGCAACAACGACCTTCCCTTCTACAGGCCCGATCTGCATATCGTCGTCGCCGACCCCCTGAGACCTTATCACGAGGTTACCTATCACCCCGGTGAGGCCAATCTGAGGATGGCGGACGTCGTCGTAATCAACAAGATCGACAGCGCCTATCCCGAGGACGTCCAGATCGTGAGGGAGAACATAATCGAATCCAATCCGAAAGCCATCATCATAGAGGCAGCCTCCCCCATCGTGATCGACGACGGCGACATGATCAGGGGCAAGAGGGTTCTCGTTGTGGAGGACGGCCCGACTCTCACTCACGGGGAGATGTCCTTCGGAGCCGGCGTCGTAGCAGCCCAGAAATACGGCGCCGCCGAGCTCGTGGATCCCAGGGAGAACGCTGTCGGGACCATAAAGGAGACCTTCGAGAAATATCCCCAGATAGGGCAGCTCCTTCCCGCCGTCGGCTATTCCGACAAACAGCTCAGGGACCTCGAGGAGACCATCAACAGGACCCAGGCCGACCTGGTCGTGGTCGCCACGCCCATCGACCTCGGACGCGTCATAAAGATCAACAAGCCCTATGTCAGGGTCAGGTACGACCTTCAGGAGATCGGCACCCCCGATCTCGAGGAGATCATAAGGAAAAGATTCGGGTGGTGATAAAATGAAAACCGTACTGGCAATAATATTAGTCGTATTGATCCTGTTCCTGCCCTTTATTTCCCTTTACAACCGGCTGGTCAGCCTCAGAGAGGGCGTGGACGAAAAATGGGCACAGGTCGAGACTCAACTTCAGAGGCGTCTCGACCTGATTCCCAACCTGGTGGAAACCGTGAAGGGATACGCCGCCCACGAGAAGGAGGTCTTCGAGAACATAGCGGCTGCGAGAGCCAAGCTGAGCGGAGCGAGGACGAGGGAGGAAATAATAGAGGGCAACAGGGAACTGGAAGGCGCCCTGGCGAGGCTCCTGGCGATCGTCGAAAACTATCCTCAGCTCAGGGCCAACGAGACCTTCAACAGGCTCATGGACGAGCTCGCGGGCACCGAGAACAGGATCGCCGTCGCCCGCATGCGATACAATGAGACGGTCAGGGAATACAACATGACCATAAAGAAATTCCCGACGAACATAATAGCGAACATGTTCGGCTTCAGGGAACAGCCTTACTTCGAGGCGCAGAAAGGAGCCGAGGAAGCCCCCAAAGTCAAGTTCTGAGATGGAATCGGTCATCAGGTTCCGCGTCAAGCCGGGGGCGGGCCGGAACAGGGTCCTGGGCGTAGATGAGCTTGGTATAGTGCACGTGGAAATCAAGGAACCCCCGCAAAAGGGGAAGGCGAACAGAGAACTCATCAGGTTTCTGGCCCGCCTGACCGGGATCGACAGGGAGAAGATCAGAATAAAATCGGGTCTGACATCCCGTGACAAGAGGATCGCTTTCGAGGGAGCCGACCGGGAGACCGTGCTCAGCAGGATAATAGGATGAGCTTCCTCCTTCTCTTATTATTAACTGTCTTCGGCCCCGATTCCATTCTCTCCCATGAAATATCGTCGGGGCTCAGGAGCCCCCTTTCCGACGCACTGTTCAAAGGGTTGACGGAATCGGCCGAAGGGGAGGTCCTCACCTCGGCCCTGCTCCTTTACGGCGCCCTGGGAGGCGAGGAGAGCTGGAAGGACGTCAGGGCGGTGACCTCCGCTGCCCTGGCTTCGGCCGGGCTCGTGTACCTGTTGAAATACACGACAGAGAGGAAAAGACCCGAAGGAGCGAACCCCAGGAGCAACTCATCCTTTCCTTCGGGCCATACGACGGGGGCTTTTCTGATCTCCTCCTATTTCTCCTCCCGTTACAGAAAACTGACTGTTCCCCTCTACCTGTGGGCTGCTGGTGTGGGGCTCTCAAGGATATACCTGCGGAGACACTGGCCAACCGACGTGCTGGCGGGTGCCATAATAGGAATCACCTCCGGCCTGATCGCTTACAAATACAGGGACAGGCTCGGGGCTTTTCAGCTTTATCCCTGAGATGAGAAGGAAAAAGAAAGGGGGTAAACTCCCGAAAAGAGCCCTTCCTCTCTATGTCCTGGCAGCACTGGCTCTCTTCGCCCTGAATTCTTATATCAAGCTGAACTACTTCGGGAACGCGGAACTTTTCTACTCTGATGCTGCCTTCAGGTACAGGTATGCCCGGGAATTTGCCTACGGCAGGGAAATACCGGAGATAGACTTAAGGGCACAGTATCCCGAGGGGCTGAAAGTGAGGTCGCTGATCCACCTCACCATGGACGCCTGCATCGGATACAGCTACAGGCTGCTGGCGCCCCTCTTCCGATACCCCCCCTTCCATATCTACGTCAAATATTTCGTCTCGATCTTCTCGAGCCTTCTCGTTCTGGGCCTCTTTCTCCTGACACTGGCTGCCTTCGGCAGTCCAACGGCCGCACTGCTGGCTGCCCTCGTCTATTCCGTCGGCGTTCCCTCCTACTGGAGGGTGACGGGAAACTACCTCCGGGAGGAGTTCGCCATGCCCTTCCTAATTTTCGCCCTCGCGCTCTTTCTCTCAGGTCTCAGAAGCCGTGCTCGAAAAAGGTCTCTGACGCTGGCCCTTCTATCTGGCCTCTGCTTTTCAGCGGGGCTTATATCCTGGCACCTGTCGCCCTTTTTCCTGGCCCTTTTCGTCTTCTTCGTCGCCCTCGACATCATCCTGGATTATCCCTTCGATGTCCGACAAATAGCGACACTCTTCTCCCTCTTCCTGATCCCGGTTTTTCTCGCGTCTGTCCTTTGGCCCACGCTCAGGGCGAAATCCTTTCTCCTCTCAAACACGATGCTCCTCTCCTACTGGACGATCGCCCTGGGCCTCATCTCTTCACGCGTAAACCTCTCCAGACGCTGGAGAGCCCTGCTATTCCTTCCCGTCCTCCCCCTGATGGCATTGATCACGAGGCTTTCGCCCACCAACAGCAGGGAATTCTCCCACGTATTTCACCTTCTCCTTTACAAGGCCCTGTACTTCACGGGGAAACCCGCCGATCCCTCCAGAATACCTTTTGACGTGAGGGCTATATGGAAGGGACCTTTCTCCTCGACGGGGCCTTTCACCTTTGCTTTCGCAGACCTCCTGCCGCTCCTCCTCGCCCTCCCCGGTGCGATCATCGCCCTGAGGAACAAAATCAAAACCGCTTACCTTCCCCTCTTTCTGGCCCTGTTCTTCTTCCCACTCTCCCTTCTCGTAATGAGGCTCGATGCCTTTTTCTTCGTCTTCCTATCGCTCTTCGGGGGCTTCGCCCTTTACAGGTCCCTGAGAACGCGATCTCGCTGGCTCCTCGCCCTGTATCTCATCCCTCTTCTCATGATCGGTCAGACTGCTCATTACAGGAAACTCTTCGATAAGTTCAGATCGCGCTTTCAGAAGGAGTGGATGGGGAAATTCACTGCTTACGGATCGGATTGGGAAAGGATCACGATGGCCATTAAAAACGCGGTCCCGGACAGCTGCGCCATCCTGGCGGCCCCCGATATAAGCGCCATGG
>Ga0164310_10002498_pt1 | contig 10593 bp, 11 predicted proteins | sample GuaBasSedimGuay1_FD_121795 | JGI IMG/M metagenome (GOLD analysis project Ga0164310, IMG submission 121795) | Subseafloor sediment microbial communities from Guaymas Basin, Gulf of California, Mexico - Guay1, Core 4569-9, 0-3 cm | ecosystem: Environmental > Aquatic > Marine > Hydrothermal vents... | reverse complement strand
TCTCTCCTTATCTTGATTGGCAGAGTGCACACTAAAAGGTACCTAATTTTGGAGAGCACCCTTTCATAGTATTAACGAGGGGAAATTTTTCTGTTTGTGTATTTTACTTTTGGCTCGTTTTTCAAGAGAGTTCCTTTATATAACATCTTATATAAGGGACAAACTAAGAAGTTATAAAGGACAAACTGATTTAGAGTAAACAAATTCCTGATGGGGGTTGTTGTGTGAAGAATTACAATACGATAAAATATCAGGAGTTGGAGGAAGGAATCGGCATCTTAACTCTGAATCGGCCGGAGAGGCTCAACGCACTGAATTTCGAGATGATAGAGGAACTCCACGACCTCTTAGGTGAATTGGAGTGGAATCTTGACTGCCGAGTGTTGATAATTACGGGAGAAGGCCGCGCATTCTGTTCAGGAACTGATCTAAAGGAGAGTTCTCTTCTCGGATACGAGGATGCGCTACCGGAAAAATACTCAGACCTCAAGTATCTGAACGTGGACGATGTAGCGAAGAGAAAAATGTACGGTCAGAAGAGAATCGCCGAGGTTATAGTCCGTCTCCGTAGAATCAACCAGCCGGTAATAGCGGCGGTGAAGGGACCCGCAACCGGTGGAGGCTTCGCGCTGGCCATGGCCGCTGACATTAGAATCGCTGGCGAAAGCGCAAGATTTAACAACGCCTTCATAAACATCGGCATGTCAGGGACAGATGTCGGAAGCAGCTACTTTCTACCCAGACTAATCGGGTTGTCCCGCGCCGCGGAAATCCTGTACACCGGAAGATTCGTGGACGCCGAGGAGGCGGAGAGAATAGGATTTGTTTCCAGAGTGGTTCCCGACGACAAGCTGCTTGAAACAGCCCTGGAATTGGCGAGAGAAATGCTCAAAAAGAGCCCTCTAGGACTACGCTTAACCAAGGAGGCGATAAATCAAAACATAGACGCCCCAAGTCTTGAAGCCGCGTTACTCCTTGAGAATCGCAACCAAGTGGTGTGTATGAACACAAAGGACATATTCGAAGCGTTCACAGCCTTCTTCGAGAAGAGAACCCCGAGATACGGAAAAAGATAAAACCACCACACTTACCTAACTTCTCTCTGCCTCCTTCCCTTCCCTCACCCCTATTCTTCGTAAAGAATAACAGTTCATTCTAATCGCTGGACGAATTTCGAAAGGCAGCAAGTCTACCCAGAAAAATTAACCCCGGTCCCAACCTGATTACAGGATTACCTTTTACTGCTCCTATTTCTAATCTTTTTTGTGTTGAGAAGTTCAAGCATTTTCTCGGGGTGTGCTGTGGGAAATTTGCAACTGTAATTCTGGCACACGTAGGCGGTGGCTTTGCCGTTGATGGGGTGTTGATGTTTGGTGAATTCGGCTAGCTGAGTTATCTCCGGCGGCTTGTCGCTGGGGACAAATAGCACCACCTTGTTGGGTATAAACCTCTCTCTAAAGGCTCTCAACATTTTCCGAGTGTCAGCCGAGTGAGTGTTCTGGTTAGCCTCTTGGCTATCTGCGGGACGGGGGACGGCTCTATCTGCCATTCATCAAGAATAAAAAAGAGAAATGTGCATAAGCGGTTTTTTGGGGCTTTACAAAGGGAAACTAATTACTCTTTATTTGAATTCTCTTCTTTCATTTTTCTTTCTATCTCCTTTAGGAGATCATTTAACTCTGAGACGTCCTCACTTAGACTTGGGTACTCTTGGTTGGTGCTCGCTCTCTGCTCTTCACTCAGAACCTTTAACCTTATCTGGTGCAGCTCCTCCTCAAGGATGGGCTTTTCTTCGTATCTGCGTATGAGCGTGGACAACTCCTCTAGAATCTGCTTGTTTGTTGATAAGACTTCAGGGAGAATGTCCGCTTTCCTCTCTTTCTGTGTCAGCTCCTCCCAGCAATCACTGAGGCAACTGTTTATGTCCTCTAGCTCACCGGACTCCATTTTGTCTAAAAGTTTTTTTATACTGTTAAACAATACGCCTTTCATTTTCAAAACCTCGGAGAGTCTTGTGTTGCTCGGAGCTGATTGGTTTTGAAGTGAGAAAGTCTTCCCATACGAGTGTCTCACGGCTTGTCTTTCTAGAGAATTATACGCTACTTATAATTAAAAGTTTCTATATTAGAAGGTTGAATATCTTTTTCTACCTCAAAATTTAAATTTTTTAATCAATTTTTTCTCATTTTTTAAGTAATCATCCGATTTGCTGTTCACTCATTCAGTCAACACCAAGGACGAGCCCGTTGATTCTTCTCCGCATCCTCAACACCCTCTCTTGGTTATCTCCTATTCACCGACGGGTTCCGAGGAAATATTTTCCATCATTCCGGAAAGCGTTGCTGGCTTCGAAGCTATAGAATGAGTGTTTCGGTTTTGTTAGGTAAGAATGTTACGCGTTTTCCTAATCATTAGCTTCTCTAATAAGGAAGGTTTTGAGTGTAAACCGCATGGCTGGTGACACATAAAAATATATACTCTTTCCGAAGATTCTTATAACTTAATTGTTGTTGCTAGGAGATGTTGTCGTATGAGTCTCGCAAGGACTATTAAGTGTTTGGAGTGCGGTAAAGAGTATCCCCTCAGCGAAATCATATACAACTGCGGAGACTGTGCGAGCAAGGGCTTGTTTAGGGGAACAACCGACATTTTCTACGATTTGGAAGAGGCGAAGGAGAAGTACAGCCGCAAGGTCCTTGAGAAAAGAAAGCCGGGCGTGTGGAAGTACACTGAGCTCCTACCCATCCTGGACGAATCCAACGTGGTTACGATGGGTGAAGGTGGAACCCCTCTCCAGAGGTGTAAAAGATTCGCCGATAACCTGGGCATGGGTAATATCTACTTGAAGAACGAAACGGTGAACCCTACCTGGAGCTTTAAGGACAGGGTGTTCTCGGTAAACATCTCAAAGGCCGTAGAGTACGGCGTGGACACTGTGGTTTTGTCCTCCTCCGGTAACGCGGCGACGGCTGCGTCAGCGTACAGCGCGAGGGCTGGGCTGAGATGCTTCATTCTCGTCCCCGGAGCGGTTTCAATCGGCAAGCTCACCCAAATACTCATGTACGGCGCCACCGTGGTGCTGGTTGAGGGAACGGTTGTCGACGCTGGTGTTTTGGCTGTGCAGGCCGGATGGGAGTGGGGCTGGTATCAACTGACAACCGCGAAGTCCCTCAGCCCCTACCAGGGTGAAGGGTCTAAAACCATAGCGTACGAGGTGTGTGAGCAGTTGGGCTGGAGGGTTCCAGACTGGGTCATCGTTCCGATCGGTGGAGGCGACAATCTGGGCGGCATATGGAAGGGTTTCAAGGAGTTCCATGAGATAGGGCTAATCGAGGACCTTCCAAAAATGGTCGGCGTCCAGGCGGAGGGTGCACCTCTGGCTGTTAAGGCGTTCAAGGAGGGTAAGCGCTTCGACGAGGTTCCAAGCATTGAGCCTAAGACGGTGGCGGAGGGCATAAGGGTGGGCCTAGTTCCCGGACCGTACCCCATCGACGCTATGAAGGAGTCGAAAGGAGAGGGGGTTCTTGTTTCGGATGAAGAAATTCTGAGTGCAGAGAAGGAGTTGGCGTCCAGTGAGGGTATGTTCTGTGAACCGTCCTCAGCCGCCACGGTAGCCGGTTTAAGGAAGCTGCTTGATGAGGGAGTCATAGACAGAAGCGAAACCGTCGTATGTGTCATAACAGGTGCCGGGCTAAAAGACCCCGACAGCGCATCGAAGCTGATTGGGAAGCCACCCCTAATCAAACCAAAAATGGAAGAGCTGAAAAAGATAGTAGAAAAGTGAACAATCCCTACTCCCATTCCCTCTTTGTTCCTTCCCTTAAACTATTTTTTTGTTAGGAATCGAGCCACACTTTCTGTTGACTACCACTCCTTGGAGGAATAAGATTTAATACCCTGATGGTTTATTTTAACTCCAGACTTGTGGAAAGGGCAGGTAGAAGGAGGCTTGACTGTTTGTTCGAATCTGATCCGGAGCTTGAGGAAGCTATACTGAGAGAGATTTCTGCTGAGGAGATGATGAAGAATCTAAAGTGGCTCGCGGAGGAGGTTCCCGAACGATTAGCCGGGAGCCCGGAGGACCTCAAGACGGCTGAGTGGATTAAGAGCACTCTTGAGGGCTACGGTGTTCACGTTGACATATACGAGTTTGACGCGTTGTTGAGTTTTCCCCTTTACGCTGAGTTGAAGGTTTTGTCCCCCGGTCCTGTTCAATCCATTGAGGCTGTCGCGTTTGCGCACAGCGCTTCCACCCTGCCCGAGGGAATAAGCGGCGAGCTAGTTTATGTTGGAGCAGGTGGGGAGAAGGATTATGAGAATGTTGATGCTGAGGGCAAGATAACACTGGCAGAGATCTCCTATGATCCTCCCCGGCCCGAGAAGATCCGTATCGCTCAGAGGCATGGGGCTAAGGCTCAGATTCAGATGAACTGGGGCGACGTTAAGCACGAGGTCCTTCCGAAAGGAACAGTAAAGCCCGTTTGGGGTAACCCCACACCCGAAACCATAGACCTGATGCCCACCATACCCGGAATCGGTATCACCCGCAAGAGCGGGGAGTGGCTGAAGGAGCTCCTGGAGAAGGGCAAGGTCCGGGTCTGGATGAGGGTGGAGGCAACGAGAGAGTGGATAAAAATCCCGATGCCCGTAGCAACCATTAGGGGGAAGGAGGAGCCCGAAAAATTCGTGATGATGGGGGGACACATTGACGCCTGGGGCGGAGGAGTGACGGACAACGGGACGGGGATTGTTTGCATCATGGAGATGGCCAGAGTCTTCCAGAAACACAGAGACAAGCTGAAGCGCTCCGTACGCTTTGGGTTTTGGGCGGCGCACGAAACAGGAATCATGGAGGGCTCCACCTGGTACACGGACAACTTCTGGTCCGACCTGAACAAGAACTGCATAGCCTACCTCAACTGCGACTCCACGGGAATGATCGGAAGCCAGCTCTACTTCCCACTGTACCACGAGGAGACCGAAAGATTCCTAATGAAGGTTGTGGAAGACACGCTGGGAAAGGACGAGGTCAAGGAGATAATGAACACCAGAGAGTTCGCAAGAAGCATCGGCTTCGAAGTGGGTCTGCGTCCCAGCAAGGTGGCGGACAACGGCTCATTCTTCGGACTCGGAGTACCCATCGTCGACGCCCGAACAATGTTCCCAACGGAGACAATCCTTGAGGAGCACATGGCTGTGCTAGGCTGGTGGTACCAGAGTGATGAGGACACGCTAGACAAGGTGGACCCCAAAATGCTGGAAAAGGTTATGAAGGCCGATTCAATCTTCCTCCTGAGGCTGATAAACAGCCCTATCATTCCCTTCGAGTTCTTCTCCCTGGCTGGCATCCTCAAAGACAGGCTCAAGGAACTGAACGAGTCAGCAAAGGGCAGAATGGACCTAAAACCACTGATACAAACGGCTGAGGAGCTGGAGAAAAAAGCCAAGGAGATGGACGAAACCATACAGAAGGTCTGGAAGAAGTACAAAAGCGAACCCACGAAAGAGACAAGAGAGCTATTCAAAGAAATTAACGAGACCATTATGAAGCTCAGCAGGCTGCTCATACCAATAAACTACACCTACGTGGGCAGGTACGGGAGAGACCCCTACGGAGCCACCTACGTGAACAAACCCATACCCGTGCTGCTTCCCTTGGTTGAGTACGCGGAAATGGACCCCGAATCCGAGGAGTACAAGCTAATGACCACGAAACTCATGCAGGAGAGGAACAAGGTGTCAGACACGCTGGAGGAGGCACTCTGGCACGTGAACCGCATAATCCGCGAAATGAAGAAACACTTGTAACGTTGGAAATGGCAAAAAATGAAAAATGAGAGGGAAGGGTTTTTTCTAGAATCTTTCGTCTTCCTTGCTCCACTCGGGGTACCAACGGTAGTACTCTTTTGGCCTTGCTTTCCTTAGCCCCTCATAGGTTGCTTTCGCGAGTATGATGACGCCCTGCCGGGTTCGGTACAGGTCAACAAGCTTCTTCTCCTCGAGTGAAACAAGCGCCTCGTCGAGCTGTTCTTCGTCCAGTCCGGTGTCCTCCATTAGCTCCTCTCTTCTCATGTGGAGCCCGGGATTCACGAAGTAGTCGTCCGCGAGGGCCTCTAAGATGGCTTTCTCCATCTCCTCGAGGCTGGTGGGGGCCTTCTTGGGGGCCTTCTCGGGCTTGTAGTACGGTATGGGCCACCTCAGCTCCTTGTGGATGCGTCTTCTGGGAGCCTTCAGCTCGTCGGCCATGATTCTCCTCGCCTGAGCTGTTAGCAGCCTCCTCAGGACCTCGTTCGTTCCAGCGCCAACCTCAAGTATTTTCGCGTCCATGAGGATTCTCTCAACTGGGTAGTACTTCGTGAAGCTGTCTCCGCCTATTATTTGGAGAGCGTTTAGCGCCGCCTGCGTCGCCGCCTCAGTGGCGTATATTTTGGCTGCGTTTGCTTCCACCACCGGGTTTAGGCCCTGGTCCATCATCCAGGCGGCGTAGTAGGTTAGTAGCCTGGCGGTTTTCAGGGCTATTATGATGTCCGCGAGCTTGTACTGGTTGCTTTCGAAGTCTATGGTTCTCCGTCCGAACTGCACCCTCCTCGTTGTGAAGAACAGAGCGTATCTCAGCGCCTCCCTTATCCCGGCGATTATCTGCGTCGCCACGGTCAGCCTCTCAAAGTTTAGACCAGCGGTCATAACTCCCCAGCCGTTTCCCTCGCCAGCCAGCACGTTCTCAGCCGGAACCCTTACGTTGTCAAAATCAAGGATTCCGTTCCGTATGCCCTCAAAAACAGCAAGCTCGTTCACCCTCTCAACGGTGAAGCCGGGTGTTCCCTTCTCAACAATGAACGCGGTTAGGTGTTTGTAAGCCGCTCTGTCCCCGGGATCGTCGCTGGTCTTCGCGTAGAGCATGTAGATGTCCGCCACCCCGGTGTTTGAGATGAACCTTTTCTTCCCGTTTATCACCCACTCGTCTCCGTCCCTAACCGCGGTTGTTCTGATGCCTGCCGCGTCGGTTCCCACGAAGGGCTCGGTGAGCGTTATCGCACCCAGCAGTTCCCCCCTAGCGAATCTGGGAAGCCACCTTTCCTTCTGCTCGTCCGTTCCGAACATGCATATCTGCTCCAGGCCGCCGAACATGGTGGCGCTATAGACCCCGCCTATGGAGCCCGCTTGTGTGAGTCCTTCACAGATAATCTCGCAGCCGGTAATCCCTACTTCCTTTCCCATTCCGCCGTACTCTTCTGGTACGAGTGCCCCGAACCATCCCTTATCGGCAACCATTTTTATAAGGTCACGGGGATGCTCCTTCTTTATAGTTGCTTCGTAGGCTCGGGGGGTTATCTCCTCCACAAACTCTTCAACCTCATCCGTGAGCTGCTTCTGCCTCTCAGTGAACCAGGGATACTTCTCCATTCGGAAAACCACCTCTACTGTTAACTGGTACAAACTTTAAAAACAAGAATCAGAACTAGCTTATACCTTTTTCCCCGTTTGGAGCGGCCCGTATAAAGGAGGGAAAGAGGAGGAATAAACAGATTGGTGGCTTTTTTCCTACTTATTTTTTTTCTTGGCCTTGAGGATCGCCATTCCCATCTCGATAACCCTGTTGAAGGGCTCCTCGAAGTCTTCCCTGAGCTTGAGAGTGATTGCCTCCTGGGGGCAGGTTGTTGCGCACAGTCCGCATCCGAGGCACTTGTTCCTGTCCACGGTGGCTGTTTCTTCCAGGGTTATCGCCCTGACGGGGCACCTGTCGACGCAGACTCCGCAGCCGATGCAGTTTTCTTGGTCTATGATGGATTCGAACATGGCGTTCAGGTACTTGTGTTTGTCGTGTCCCAGCTTGGTTATTCCTTTCATTGATGCGCAGCAGCAGGGGCAGCAGTTGCAAATGTTTGACAGGTGCTTTGAGTTGACCCCGCGTGTACGAGTCCCGCCCTGTCCGCCTCTTCGATGATTTTTATCGCCTCGTCGGCTGTTATTTCTCGTCCCATGCCGTTTTCGATGTAGTATTCGGCCGCGGCTCCGAAGCTGAGGCAGGTTTCCAAGGGATAGTCGCATCCCTCCCCGTTTAGTCTTGCTTCCTTGCGGCAGATGCACTCCGTAACGGCGATTTTCCTGGCTTTTCTTATGCTCTCCTTGAGTTTGAGGTACGGGTAGAGCACCGTTCCGGTCTGTATTTTCTCCTCCACGGGTAGCACCTTGAATCCGGGGATGTTGCTCCGCCCTATCTCGTTAAGGTACGCTGTGTCGTAGTATTCCTTGAAGAGATTCGTGAGCTCCTTGTCTATTTTTTGACGGAGTACTCGTACAGTCCTATCATGAAGGGCGCGGCGTTGTAGAGCGTTTTACCCTCTCTTCGAATCCTGAAGATGAGTCCCTTTTTTGACATAGCCTCGAGTCTCTGCTCAAGCTCCTTCTCATCCAAACCTGTCCTCTTGGCTATTTCTGAGACTTCCTCAGGGACGGGGGAAAGCAACACCGCTGTTTTCGCTTCCTCCTCCGTGAAAAGCCTTTTTAATATCTTGATCTCAACCCCCGAAGGGGTTTTGGGAACCTCCTAATGGAAACTGGTCCAAAAATTCTCTAAGCCTTAAGTAGGGTTCATCAGACATACGATTAATCCCACCTGCTGATACTCAACAAGCTCTTAAACATTCCTGTTTGTGAGGTGGCAGAAATTTTTGTTAACAGGTCTATGAATCCTAACTCTTTTAAAAAGTTTTATTTCAACCTCGTATCCGCCTTTTTTCTCGTGGTGGGACAATTCTCTGATGAATTTCTTGTTCTTTAATCCCGAAGCTTTTTATGTTAAAATTTATAATAAATGACTCCCATATTTTTCGCACCCGTTGCCTTTCTGGGGCAATTGTAAAAACCGATGAGCTGATTAGGTTTGCCTAGGGAGTTTTCCGCCGGCGTCGTGATTTACAGAATGGAGAACGGTAACCCAAAGTATCTCATTCTGCAGCATGAGAGGGGGCACTGGGACTTCGTGAAAGGAAACCTGGAAAAAAATGAGAAGCTTAGAGACACCATGATAAGAGAAACAATGGAGGAAACAGGTATCCGTGACCTAGTGTTCAATGAGGGCTTCGAGCAGAAAATCAGCTACTTTTACAGGAGACGGGGAAAAACCGTTTACAAGCAAGTCGTTTTCCACCTAGCCGAAACCAAAACCAGCCGGGTTAAGATTTCACACGAACACGTCGACTACGACTGGGTAACCTACGAAGAGGCGCTGAAAAAATTGACCTACGAAAACTCGAGAAAAACCCTGAGAAGAGCGCACAAGATAGTTATGAATGAACGTTACATTCAAAACAAGTGAAATGTCGGCTTCTCTTATTTCCGAAACCCTGATAGTACCTGTTGCTTTTCGTGGGATGCAACAGCATCCGCGGAGCGGAGTTAGGAGTGCTGAGAGGTCTACCTGAGGATGAACAGTGAAAGTGCCGCTGCTGATACGAGAAGATAAATCAGTGAGTGCTTGTGAAAATCTTTAATGAACCCCCTCTTGTCAATAATCAGTCTAAATGAGATGACGTTAGCGAGCGAAGCTATGAGGGTGCCGTTCCCACCCACGTTAACCCCATACAGAAGCGTCCTCCAGTTACCGGTGAACTGGGATAAGAAAATCGTCGCCGGCACGTTGCTTATCACCTGTGAAAGAAGAATAGAGGTAACAAAGAGAAAAACCGGGTCGTTGAGAGAGTACACTAAGCCCGGAAGCAGAGCGTTGAAAACCTTCACACCCAGCCCCGTGTCAATGAACATCAGAACGAATATGGCGATGAGCATCCAGTCAACCCTGCGAAACGTACCGCGGAAAAACACAGCATACACAGCAACCACCAGGACAACGGCGACCAGAACCATGTCAAGGTCACAAAAGGCGAGAAAAGCCACGAAGACCGCAACCGAACCGACAAAAAGCCTCCTATCCAGCTTCAATTCCCCAACACTCGACACCTTGCAACCGATTTCCCGGTTGTGTCCCCTGAAAACCAGAAACTCGTAGAGGAGCAGCAGTGAAAGCAGCGCTATCTCAAACGGAGCCATAACCGTGAGAAAACCTAGGAAGGATACTCCACTCTTATGCCACACGAAAATGTTCTGTGGATTCCCTATGGGTGTGAGACTCGACCCCACGTTCGCCGCGATTGTTTCGAAAACCACAAGCTTAACCATCTTGCCACCCAAATCCTCTCCAGCAAGCTCACACATGCTTATGGTCAGTGGAACCACAACAAAAAGAGCAACATCATTAGTCACAAAGGCGGACAGCACCACGGTGAAAAGAGTCAAGACAAACACCAGATTCCTCGGAGTCCTAACACGCCTAAGAACCCTCTCCCCCACCAAGTAGAAGTAGTTAGACAGTTTCATACCGGTGGTGACCACAAGCAGACCCACAATGGTTCCGATCGTTTCCCAATTAACCATCATAACCGCTTCATCAACAAAAAGCGACAGACCCAAAACCAGAACAGCGACAACCAGAACTGCAAAAAAGAAAAGCAACACAACCAGAAGAAGATTACTCTTACACTTCTCAAACAAAACACCAAGCCATGGCAGAAACCTCATCACTTACGCCCCGTG
>Ga0164310_10002496_pt1 | contig 10596 bp, 11 predicted proteins | sample GuaBasSedimGuay1_FD_121795 | JGI IMG/M metagenome (GOLD analysis project Ga0164310, IMG submission 121795) | Subseafloor sediment microbial communities from Guaymas Basin, Gulf of California, Mexico - Guay1, Core 4569-9, 0-3 cm | ecosystem: Environmental > Aquatic > Marine > Hydrothermal vents... | reverse complement strand
TGAGGTTTCCAAGTTTTCTCCTACTGTCGAGTAGCGGGCTTCTGAAAATCCTCCCGCATACCTTACAAATATAGGTTAGGCTGTGGGCTGGCGTGGATTTTTCCCCTTCCACCACCGGGTATGCCGGGTGGAACGTTATGGTTGGGTTTTCAGCCTCCTCTTTCACCCTTTCAGGATTCTCCTCGTAGATTTTCCCGAGTAGTGCACCTCTAACCGTGGATCCTGGGAGGTAGCTTCCGGAGTGGGATAATATGTTGCCTGCCGAGTGGAATGTTATCAGTGTTGGGGATTTTATTGCAACTTCGAGTTCGTAAACCTTCATACTCCAAGCTCACCCCATATTAGCCCTGCTATAGGGTCTGAAACTATCTCTTCAGGTACCTTACTCTTCGCCTTGTCGATCCTGACGGAGACGACGCCTGCCCTTCCGATCCTTTCATAGTTCATTTCTAGGATTGCAGCCATGAGGAGCCTAGCCTCCTCGATGCTTAGCTGTCTGGCTGAGATGTGAACCGTGAACTCCTCTCCTAATGGGAGGTAGCTTGTTCTGAAGAGCTTCCCCTCCTCAGCCGTCTTGCTCTTGTCGTTTATCCTTACATGGGTTAGAGGCTCCGTCTTCTTCCCCTCGAGGTACGTGTCTTCAACGGTTATCTTGCTGGGGTGGTGCCCCGGGGCTCCGAATATCTCCGAGTCAACCTTTCCAGCAAGTTTCTCCCTTTCAGGGTTTGGCGAGGTGGAGACGTCTGTCCTGCCTAAGAGGTTTGCTATTCTGATAAGAGAGGTTCTGAGAACCCCCTTTAAGGTTGAGCCTGGCACCGCTAAAACGGTGGTTCCATCGGATCTCATTACATAATGGAATGGATTGTCAGACTCAACCTCCGGGGATAGCCCCCCGATACCTACGTTCAGCTTCTTCTCCACCTTAACCCTAAGGGTCAGCTTCAGATTGTACTCGCTCAACTCCTCTCCCTCCCAAGTATTTTTATAAGCTGGTACTCATCAGCCAGGTTAAACCTAAGTTCCCCCGTTCTGCTGTCGTAGTGCAACAGATTCTTCACGAACTCTTTTATGACGCCCCCGGCTTTCTGCCTTCCAATCTGCCTCCCGGCATGGAGGATCTTTATTCTAACGGAGCTGTCTCCCATGAGCGTCTTGTGCATAATGTCCAGAAGGCTATTCCTAATATCCTTCAGATTCTCCTCATCCACTATTCCAATCGTTTCTAGAGGGTTCTCAAGGCTTTCAAGGGTTAATCCCGGCTTCACCGGTTTCAGCAGCCTAACGATTGAACTTCTATACCCAGCGTCGCTTACTGTGTAGGGTATGCGGAGCTGGCTGCTCATCCTAGACCTGTACTCGACGCTCAGCACATGCCCGAGCGACTCAGGATTCATTAGCCCGCCGTCAGCCGTGTAGAAGGCTATAGACCCCCTGAACGCGAGGCTGGGCTTCTCAACCCTCCCAGCATGAACCTCCCTCAAAGCTTCAAGCCGGCATCCCCCCTTAGCAACCTCGTCGAGGAGATAGCCTGCTGACTCGTACAACGGTACTACGGGGTGTTTAGGCTTTGCAACGGCGATTCCGACACTCAGTGTCGACTTACATCCCATTTCAAAGTAGTACTGGTTCACCATGTGAAGTGCGAACTGCAGGGCGAGGTAGGATGGTAGTATGAGCGCCCCGTCGTCTCCCCCAATGTACAGGAGGCCGAGGACAATCCTTTTAGAGTCTTCCACGCTCAGCTTCCTGAGTTTCACGTAGAAATCCCTGAACGCCTCCTTTATACTCCTATCTATCCTTATGGATCTCTCAACGAGATCTGTAATGGAAGTGCTCGAGGAGATAAGCTGAGACATGAGGTTGCCGTCGAACCTTACAAAGGCGATGCTGGGATACTTCTCCGCTGTTGCCTGCTCCCCAGCCTCAAGACCTGCTATGTACTCTGGGACTCCCCCCTTAATCTTCTCCCAGTCCAGGCCCAGCTGCCTACACTTAGCCTGGAAATGATATATCTCTCCAACCTCCTTCTTCCACTTGCACGTGTCGCATATGTAGTCGTCACCATCCCTTTCGGATGCATAGCGGGTTTTGCACCAGCTGCACCTCCTGTAAAGGTTGAGGGATACGCCTCCCTCCCAGCCTATCATCTTCATCACGGTAAGTTCGCCGTCTATCTCCCTGTTCACCTTGTACATGCTATTGTACAGCGGGGATGAGCCGTAGTTCAGCTCTAGCCCGAGTTCCCTCCGAGTAACGGTCCGCACCTCCTCCGAGATCTGGCTGTAGGCCTTCGATGGTAGGAGCACGGTTAGATTTCCGCCCCCGTAGCACAGGATGGTTTCAGCTGGCAGGTTAAACCTTTCGACAAGCATGTATGGTAGGGCCACGTACACCAACACGTCGACGATTCTGCTTCCGCCGACAAGGGCTGGAAGCTTATCACTTCTTATGAAACGCTGGATGCCGGCAACGTCAAACCTGACAATCCTAACACCGCGGGCTATAACCTCACCCTCATAGGTGAGAGCTGGATTTTCAGGCCCTATAACCGAGATGTTTTTACAGTAGTCCTCAGTCATCCTGACAACATCTTCAAAGCCGACCTCCTCCCAGAAATCCCACTTCATAAGGGCGGCATCCCTCCCGCCTATCCCCTTCCTTGAACAGTAGGATTCTATTTTCTCCTCAAGTATAGCCTTTAGACTCTTGGAGAGTGCCTCCCAGAAGAGCTTCTGAACCCTGTCTATGTTGCTGGCTGAAGCGTCAGCCTCCCTCTGCAGTCTATACAGATCCATATACTCCTCCACACGTTCACCTGATACGAGGCCCGCGGCTGTCTCAACAATTTCCTTAGCTTCATCGCCAACGTAGCCGTCGAAAATCTTCCTTAGCACCTGTGACGAGACAACGTGGTGCTCATGCCACCTTTCCATGTCAAACTTTCCAATGTCGTGGAACAGGGATATAAGCCTGAGAACTGCGATCCTCCTCTGGACGTCTTTATCCGCCATGAACTTCCTGAAATCCTGAGTAGCGTCATATATGGAGTCAATTAGCCTGCAGCATGCTACAGCTGATGTGAGGAGCAGGTGTAGAAGTAGAGAGGATGTATTCGACCCTGGCCTGGTGTCAGCCGGGTACTGCATACACTCGTAAAGCCTCGCTCTCATACTTTCGCTGAAGAGTTCTAGAGACTTCTCGTCTCCCATGATCAGCTTCTCAACCATGCTGTGGTAGCAGTAGTCCCTTAGGCCCTCCCTTGTATAGGGGGGCTTAAACCCTCTTACGATCCTACTCTTAGAGTAATAGTAGAGGCCTGCCTGCGGCGGCGGGGAGACACCGGCTACAAAACCCGGCACAGGGTCAAGGTAGAATAAACCCTTAATGTAGAAAACCAGCGAGTCAAGGAAAGAGTTCAGCTCCCTGGCACTCTTAATCATGGCCCCGCCTGAGTAGTCTTCGAGAACCCTTCTGGTTAGGTCAACCATGTGGTTCAGCATCTCTCTGCCTGCGGCAGCGTCAAAAACCCTGTAGTATCTTGGAATGCCGTCATGCCCCGTTACGGGGATGACGAAGCCCTTTACAACCCTATCCACTCTTGACCACCTCTGAGAGCTTTATCCCCTTCCCCTCCCTGTCTATAGACCTGTGGAGATAGTAGCAGGTGGTCTTCTTTACCCATTCAGAATCCAGGGTGGACACCGTATAACTGCCTCCGTCGTCTCTGATCCATGCAAGGCCGTAGTCCCAGCCTATGGCGTATCCTAAGACCCCTAAATCCCATGCGGCACCGTCCTCCGGCTTTACAAGTACGGTTGCCATGTCATCCCTAACCACAACTATGAAGGGATATCCATCCTCTACAATCTTCCTCCTTAGTTCCTCAGCTGAAGCCTTCAACCCACATCACCTTCCCGGCTGGCACTCCACAGGTTCCTCTCCGTAAGCTCTTGCCCCGCCGCTTTGACAAGCTGGCTAACTGTTAAACCCTCAAACGCGTCTGTTAGATGTTCGCTGAAACCCGTCACCTCGAATACTAAACGTCCGAAGACGAACCTCCCATGGTACGGGTTGCCATCGACGTCGGGGTTAAACCTGTACTTGTAGAGTCCCATTAGAACCCCTTTTCCATCCAGAACGCCGAAGCCGAGGAGTAGAAGCCCGAGATCTAGCAATGACATGTTGAAGCCCGAGACTGCTAGTTTAAACCTTGAGCCTGGGACCGCGGCCTCCACCTGCAGATCATCCAGCATCTTAACCCTTCCCCTAGACATTACAGCATCCGATATCAAAACCCTAGATGCTAGGTTGGGATTCCCGAAGAGGTCGCAGACGTAGCATGCCGCGAACCCCCTACAAGGCTCCCTAGGGTAAACGGCTTCCTCACCCCAAAGCTTGACGTGTCCATCTAAGGCTTCAACCACCCCGGCCTCCTGGACTATATAGCATGAGTAGGAGTAAAGGTCCCCCCCGGCCTTGAAAGGTTTAAGCATATGTTCAATCCTGGAGCGGACAGCCCCCTTGATAGAGGAGCCCGGGATGAAGGGCCTCCCGTCACTGTACCTTGGAAACCCCCTTTCAAGCCGTTCAGCCGACGCCGAGGCTGACCTAGCCAGCCTCACAAGGTAATCCTCGTTGATCTCCCCCTTAAGGTACCTGTCAGCAGCTGAGAGCAGAGCTGAGAAGTACGATTCACGGTCGGTAACAGCCCCACCAGAGGATGTGGCAAGGTAGCAGCCCTCTGGAACTCTGCTTTCCATGTCAACCGTGATGTTAAACCTGCCAGGGAGAAGCTTGTCTCTAGGCGTCGGCTGCCTCCTTCTAACCTTAACGACTCCTCTCGACATACCTATCCCATGCCACTATACTGTTTTCAAGAAGCTCCATGGCAGAGGAGCCTACAGCTATTTCCGTGTCGTACTCGTCAAGAGGCTCCAGGCTGTCAAGCCTGGACACATCTGTCGCCCGGCCATCCCTGTATACAACTCCCCAGACGTCTACGGGGTTCATACTTACAACCCCGAAACCCCTAGACTTAAACCCTCCTATCCTGACGAGGCCGCTGTTCACAAGACGTAGAACTGTGGAGAAGAGTCCAAGCCCGTAGTTAGGTACGTTCCTGAATATAATGGAGCCTTCAAAAACTGATCCGGGTTCCACATACTCAACAGTGTACAAAGCCCTGCTCCTGGCCCTTCCACTCCTCCTGTCTATAGCTACACCTGTCTTCACACCCCTTGCAACCATACCCGGCTCCGGCGGATAGGCGTCCAGGAAGGATATGTGAGAGATGTAGCTTGGAGACCCGTATAGCTTACAGAGCAGACAGTACCTTCCGAGAACACTCGCAACACGTTCTACACTCCCACTCTTAACCGCTGACTCAAGCATATCATGATACCTCCTGTCACAATCCAGCCCAGCCTGGCAAACCCCCTGAATGTTCAGCGAACGGGCGACGTACTCGGATGCAGATCTGAAAACACCCTTCAAGCTACTGCCCGGGATGTAGGGCGTGTCCACACCCCCATGCCTAACAGTGATAACCTGGAGGTCGACCGGCGAGGTAGGAGTCTTAGCCCTCCCGGAGCCAACCCTGAGGGGGCTCTTGACCTCAATCCTGAACTTGAACACAAGCTCACGGAACGCTACGTGATGGCAGTACCAGGGGACACTCATCAACCTACACCTCCCTTAAGCATCGAGACAAGCTTGGACTTAACATCCTCCGTCTTAATCCTGCCATCTACAAGCTCAACCTTCAAAACTCTCTCGATCTCAAGCCTGACGAAGCCCAGCCCCACGCTTCTGCCCCCGCCGACCTGAACCCTGCCGTCCACCAGGAGCCTCAGCAGATACCTTAGAATTTCAGCCTCAACGCTCGAATCGGTGAGATCTATCCCCTCAACCTTCATGTAAAAGCTGAACCTGTGCCCTGGCACTACATACTCATAGTCGTACAGCTTACCTGGATGCTGCCCACCAGTCACCCTGCTGATGGAAACCCTCCTCCTAACCTCCGAAATCTTCTCGAAACCAACGCTGAGAAGCCTGGCATCCCTAAAGACAAGGTGCGAGGCGATAGTTGGACCGCCGAAAATCCTGCAGACAACACATGGAACGTGATTGTCCCCCTCCTGGCTCTGCCAGGTGAGCTCGCCCTCCTCACCTTTGGGGTCAAGGATGTTGCAGACCCTCTCCCCAATAGACCTGGCATACCTCTCAGCCTCAGCCCTGACAACCCCCTTAAGAGAGCTGGCGGGGATGTAGGGAAGTCCTCTTTCATCCCTGACCACTGGGTTATCTACGGCGGATACGCTGACACCCCTCCCAGAACCCACGGCGAGCGGGGAAACATTCGTGAGAACACCCTCAACCTCGTAGGCTGTAAGGGGAAGGTCAAAATCGCCGTAGACCATCTTATCCACCTACTATCGCCCTAACCAGCCCGTCAAAGTTGCTTCCCCGTTGAACCCTGACCCTGCTGTCGTAAACCCACTTTAGAAGCGTCAGAAACTTCATGACAGCAGCCCTAAGCATCTCACGGTCGCGGCCGAACCTGCCATATATCCCCTGAAGCGTCCTAACAAGCTCTCTACCAGTTCTCCTGTCAATCTCCCCCCTTCCCATCTGCCTGGCAATATACATTATCAGAAGCTTCAAAGCGTCAACGGGGCTTGCCTCACCCTGAAACAGCGAAACCAGATTGTTCATTGTAGTCTTATCCATTCCCAAGATGCCAGCACTGTTCCTAGCCACCAAGTCGTAGACCTCCACCTCCATAAACCTCGAAAAATCGGACTCCACACACGCCACCCTTAACCGGCAACCCACCTCCCCTATATAAACTATACACCAAAAAATTCCCAATATCAACCCTTAAAACGGGAAAATAGACAAAACACCTTTCCAATGTTCAAAGACTGGAACCAGCTTCCAACATAGAACAAGGCAGGCTAAGACTCGCCTAAGGCCGACTACAACTAACCAGCCATTGCTATCCTCTAAGAAGCCTTACTATAGGCTAGCGTCTGGTCGCCTGCTCTACCTCCTTGAGAGCCTGAGAAGTATACCTAACCAGTATGTCTCCCGGCTCCGGCTCACCAACCATCCTCCGAAGCTTAATCTCAATATGGTTGTAGGTTAGGCCGGCATGCGCTAATATAGTCCTCTTATCAGGCTTACCAGCCTTCATACCCGTAAGCTCAACCATAGTCCTATACTCATCCAGCCTCTCAGCGTTCCTCCTCGCCACCATCATTATTTCCCTTATCTCCCGGTCTATAAGTATGGTCGTGGTCTCCGGAGCCTCAGCCCTAAGCCAGTTTTTAAACTCGATTATCTTCTGGAGCGTTGTTGGCCCCGAAGCAAGGTTCCTATGTATCTCGTAAAGCCGTGAAGCGTATGCTGCCGCTTGATGGTGAAGTATCGCCTCAGGCTTAAGGCTCATCCTCCTATGCACCACCACCTGATCCCCCCTTGTAATCTCAGTATACTCTTTGAACAGTCCAACCACAACCCTGTGAAGAGCCTCCTCAACCCTCCCAGCCTGGGCCAGGGCGTCCCCGTCCACCATTTCGATGAATGCAAGGGGCAACGCGTACTTAACAGTTTTCGCCGCCGTCTTAAGATTCCTCACATAGGCCTGAACGTCCACCCCCTCCCTGAGCCTCATCGCCGTCCTCCTTGAATCCTCCGGGCTCTGAGCCTTAAACCTTACAAGGCTACTATGCTTCAGCTCACCCCTTGAATAAAGCCTCTCCACAATCCTCCAGCCCTCAGGCTTCTCAACATCAACCATAAGACTATACATGTGAAGAACGGGCTCCCCCCTAAACCCTGGGGGATAAGGCTCAGAGTTTACAATCCTGAGCTTCAAACCGGAGCCCCTCAACATCCTTGTCTCGGCAAGGTTCACAGCAGCCTTATAGGTCAGGGTCGGCATATAGTTCAAACCATGGGTAAGGTCGAGCCAGAGTTCCCCAGCACCAGGTGGAACAAGCCTGCAGAGCTCATAATACATATAGGTGTAATAGTCGTGAAACGACCCCTCAAACACCATCCCCCCATACCTTCCATGACCAGGGGCGACGACAACCTCCAAACCGTCAATCAAGCTTCTAGGCGGCTCGGGGTCAGACTCCTCCACTATCTTGACGATTTCCTCTCTAATGTGGCTTTCAACCGCATCCCTAAGCATCTCGTAAGAGTCAGGCGCCTCCCTACAGTACAAGGGGTAGAGCGTGTCGAGAACCACGGCCACAAGCCTTTCCACTTCAGGAACTGCTGAGGCCAGGGCCAAGAGGGAGGTTCTAGTTCTCACCTTCAATCTTTCACCGCACAGGTTAACCACGTAGGTGGCAGGCTTATACCTAGAGGGATCCCCCATAGGAACAATGACAACAGTACCCATCCAAACCCGGATACTCTCAACTTATATTTTAACTATGTCCTACAAGTTGTAGTGCTTCTAAGGTCAAGCGTCCAGAGGCTCATCTGCAGAAGGCTCCTAGAGTCAGAGGGAACAATAAAACTATCATCCCTCAAAGAAGAAGCCTCAAAACTCGTGGGGTATAGAGCTGAGGCTGCACTAAGCCAGAACTCCATAATACTTGAGGAAAGAGGAATAATAATAAGGGAGAAAAGGAACAGAAGAGTCCACCTAAAACTAAACCCCCTCTACGCTGAAAGACTCAGGGCGGAGCTAGGCGTCAAAGCCGAATACGCACTAATCTCAGGGTTCACATACAACCCTAAACACCCAAGAAACATAAAACCACTCTTCACAGCCATAGACGCCGTAAAACTCCTGTCCAAAAAGGGGTACAAGATCCAAACAGTATACTGCTTCACCACGCCAGAAGCAGCCTCAAAGCTCAAACTAATAGGCACACCCCCCTGGTTCAAACCAACCGTTAAAGCCGAGCCGTGGGAGTACTACATAACAGACTACAAAAAAATACTCACCAACATGGAAAACACAATAAAAAAACTGGTCACAAAATACACCGTAATAGTCGACCTAACCCCACTATCCAAACTTTACACCCTAGCAGCCTACAAGGCAGCGGAAAAATACTACCTACCAGCAATATACCACCCAGAAGAAGACGGAAAAATAATATGGGTCTCAAGAAAGCCCGGAGACAAGCAAGCCCCCAGGTGACCGCCCATGAAGAAAACAATATATATAGTCACAGAAGGATTCAAACTAAAAGCAAAGAGGAAAAGATTCACAGTAACCATAGGAAAACAAACAGTAGAATGGGCAGCGGTAAACCTAAACTCGATAATAATAGCAGCTAAAGAAGGAACCATCTCAACCAGAGCCATACTACTCTCATACACCTCTCAAACCCCAATAATAACCATAGACACGGAAAAACAGACAATAACACCTCTACCACAAAAACCAGGAAACATAGAGAACACAATTCAACAGTACACCCACCTAGAACAGATAGACAAGGAAACACTCAGAAAAGCAAGGATAAAAAACATAAACAGACTCCTAAAAACCCTAAAACACCCGGAAATATACCCAGACGAAAACATAGAAGAAGCCGAAAACAAGCTTCTAAACCACGTCGAAAAAGACAAAAAAGGCTTCAAACAGGCCTACAGACAACTACAGCTCCTACTACAAGCCGAAGCCACAGCTGCACTCCAGGGAAAAGGCATAGACCTAACCTTAGGGCTCAACAGGAGAAAAACAAACCTACCTCTAGCCCTAGACTACGCAGACATATACACCGAGCCAACCGTAACCCTAACAGCACTCCAAACCGCAACAACAACCCACAACATGGAAGCACAAGCAGCACTAAAAATACTTGCCAAAAAACTGGACAAAAACATGACAAGAAAAACGGGCCTAACAACAATAAGAGAAATGATATACAGGCAAAGCCAAGCCTTCACATCCTATCTCACAAACCCAAAACTTAAAATAAACCCACCAATATGGCCAATAAAATGGTCAAACTATACATAATATACGACATTCCACAAGAAGACAGCGAAACCCGCAGAAAACTAAGAGAATACATCAAGAACCAAGGAGGAAAATGGCAACAACAAAGCGTGTACAAACTAGACATTCCAGCCAACAAAATAAAAACCATAACAAGCCAAATCACAGAAATAATAAAAGAAACAAACAGTAGAGTAGACATCATATTCCCATGCAAAAAATGCAGACAGAAAATAAAACTAATAGGACCAGCAACAAAACTACTAATAAAACAACACAAGGAGAAAACAATAATATAACACCACTCAACCGAAAAGCTTAAAAAACCATGCTCGGAAAAGTGGTGACAAATTTGCAGACCAACCTGGAACCGGGCCACCACAAGCCTGGAAACCACCCGGAAAACGGAGGAGCCGGTCTCCAAACCACCATGAAAAAACAGCAGAGAAGAGAAAAAGCCACGAAAAACCATGAGAAGCCCACCCTCCAGGGCCGACAAGGCCCCAAAACCCATCCTGCCTTATATATGAAACTTAAAGATTCAATTACCGCCGGACACCATCCCCAAATAAAGCCCACAGAAACAATTATAAAAGAAAAGAAACAATTAAAGAACCAGTTAC
>Ga0164310_10002494_pt1 | contig 10597 bp, 12 predicted proteins | sample GuaBasSedimGuay1_FD_121795 | JGI IMG/M metagenome (GOLD analysis project Ga0164310, IMG submission 121795) | Subseafloor sediment microbial communities from Guaymas Basin, Gulf of California, Mexico - Guay1, Core 4569-9, 0-3 cm | ecosystem: Environmental > Aquatic > Marine > Hydrothermal vents... | reverse complement strand
TTCTTTCCTTTTTTCCCATCTTTTTTTTCATTCTTTTATAAAGCCCCGAAGCTCTTTCTTTTATATAATTTTTGTTATAAGCATTGTTTATGTCATTAAGAACGTTTGCTTTTTCTTTGAGTAAATAAATAAGAATCGTGTTTTTCATGCTTATATCGCCTGTGGTTCTGTATACCCTCACAGCAAAATGATGTGCAGGATATACCTTCATCATGCGGGTATTTGAGAGAAAAGTCTTTTTGATTTTCTCTGCTATTACCTTGTTCCTGACAGAATTGGACATAAAAAATATTTGGGTTACCTCGGTTATAAATTTTAATTACTCTTTTCAATAGGCTCTTTTATAAGAATGGTATTGGGTATTACTATCCTCTTTTTGCCGCTTTTTAGTATGATTGAGAGTGGTTCTATTTTTTCGACAATGCCCGAATACTGGCCTATTTTAACCCTTTCTCCCACCTTGAGAGATTGTTTCACGGTTATGCTTGCAGTGTAAGAAGGGAATATATCCTTTATGCCTATGAGAATGGCTGCCACAAAAGCCACAAGTACTACAGTAAACATCACTGTCAATGATGTTGGGTCAATACCAAGCAGGGAAAGGGCCATTATAACAATAACTATGGCTATGGAGTACTTCACTACTCCACCAGAAAGTGAAGCCAGTATTTCCTCTTTAAGAAATCTTCTGCCAGCTTCCTCAAATACTCTTCCGAAGAAATCCGCAATTATAAATCCTATTACAATAATTATTATTGCCCCTATAAATCTCGGCATAAAGACAGCAAACTGGGTAAATAGACCTGCAACACCGGGAAATCCTATGGTTTCTATTATTACAGCAAGGAATGCTATATAGATAAGCCATTTAACAAGGTCGCCTATCAGCCCGACTATTGTGCCTTTATACCCCGTAATTCTTAAAACATTCTCGGCCCATGTTCTTGTAGTAATTCTTTTAAAACCGCTTACTGACAGTATTCTTGTCACGGCAAACTTTGTTATTTTTCCAACAACATATGCTACAATAATAAGAATGATAATCTGGACTATAAGCTGCAAATTAGGTACTATGTAATTTGGTATAAAATTACTGAAAAATGAAACTATCCATATCCAAAGAGACTGTAAAAATCCTTCCACAGTAACCATATGCAACACGGTTTGGTATATATATTTTGTTTATGACACCACAAGGTTTATAAATGATTTTTTGCTTTTCATATGAGCTGTTTGGTCTTTAGCACATCCTTTACAACGGATTTTGCATCCTCAAAAAACTTCACAAGTGTTGGTTTCTGTTTGTATGCTTTGTAGTTTTCATGTACTGATTTTATAATCTTTTCTGGTATATTAATACCAGTTGCCTTGCTTGGTGCAATAAGAGCAGGATTCAGAACTACATTAATAACTTTTGGGCTTCCGTTAAGGCTTATATCAACTCTTGCAACCCCTGCTTCCACTGCTCTTGCTGCATCAAGAGCGAGTTGCTGTGTTTCCAGATTTATTTTCTGATTTTTAAGATTACCTTTAGCAAAAACCACGTCCTTTTCCTTTGTTTTTTTCTTTACAGATGCTATGACATCTGGTTCAGCGACATAAACAGAGACCATATCCTTTACAACATCCTCTATCATTATCGGATGGTCCAGACTGCCCAAGGCATCTATTACACTTTTAGCCTCTGTTAGATTCTTCACAACAACCCCTGTCTTCTTTTCTGGTGTTCTTATAACAAGAGGGTATTTGCCTTCCTCTATAATCCTGTATGCTGCCTTTGAAGACCTTGTAAGGTGAAGGTTTAGTGTTGATACTCCTCTTTTTCTGAGCACAGTGAGGAGGAAGAATCTTTCATCAGCGAGAAGAAAGCTTATGGGTTTTATTGGCATATATGTGTCTTCCGGAAACAGGGAAAGAAGCTGGTATGCATAGGAGCAAAACTGTTTTGGGATACGGGGGAATACAGCCTTGAATTTCAGTATATCAGAAACCCTGTATGATATGGAAAATTTATCATTCAGACCAATGCCTATCCCATCAATAGGCACAAAAAACACAGAGTCAAATCTCTTTTTTGCCTCTTCCAACAGCTTCAGATTTGTTTTGCTCTTCTCATACCCTATTATACACAGACCATTGTTATTAGCCATGCAATACTTACCCCAGCATCTAGATAGGAGGAATTAAGATTGGTATTTAAAAAGAATATCGTTTTTGGAAATACTATGTTTTTTTCTGAAACAGCTATTTCCTGAAAATTAAAATATATATTATTTAATGGAAATAGTGTTTTAATTCACAACATATGTTTCTCTGGAGAGAAAAGTTTATATATGCAAACATGTTAACATAAAGTCGTAAAGAGGGGAAATAGTCTGATAGCCACATCCGGCAGGTGGGGTTATGAAGGTAATAGTTCAGGAAAGTGAAGATGCTATCAAGGCATTGCATCTGTTGTCAAATCTTACTATAAAGAATATTGTGAATTTTCTGAAGGAAAACGGTCCTAGTCCGCCAAGTCAGATAGCAAGAGGTGTAAATATATCCCCGTCAACTGCTTCCAGATGTCTTCAGGAGCTGAGAAAATTCAACATAGTGAGTGCGAAATGGAAGACTGTTTCAGTGGACGAGAGACCGTTAAAGGTATACAGACTTGTTCCAAATGTACTCAGATTTGACTTTGTTCTGAATGAACCAAAAACAAACAGCATAAAACCAGATCATCTGGTCAAGTTTAAAGGTTCCGGACTTGTTGATTTCAAGGACGGGGACAAAAAAGGTATATATGCTTCAGTGGAATCTGTTCCGTTTAGATTCACTGATTTAACTGCCAGTATACTCAAAGAAACAGAAAGGGTTCCAACATTCAAAGACCTGAAGGCAAAATTTGCAGAGGATGAAGAAGGATTCAAGGAAGGATTTAAAAAACTCCTCACACTGGGTCTCATTAAGGTTGAGTCACCTGAAAAAACATAATTGACGCGTTTCATTGGTGAAACCGAAGTTTGGTTTACCAGTTTCTTGATTCCCTCCATATCTGATATACAATCTTGTAGTAGGCGAAGGGTGTCACATAATTACAGTACTCACATATATAACCAGTCCTGTCAGTAACGGGATAAGTAAATTATCATCCAGCCATCCTCTTTCTTTGAATGTTTTTAGTTTCTTTGCTTCTGGTACAAGTTCTGCTGTTCCTGCTGTTATAGAACCGAAAAATGCTGGGTAAGGGTTTACAAAAATCAGGGATACAAGAAAGGATGTTATTACCAATGTTAAAGAGCCCTCTACAGACTTGTTTCCTATAATTTTATGTTTCCCGAATTTCAGACCAATCATTGTTGAAAGAGCGTCTCCAACAGCAAGTGTTGCTCCTGCTGCTGAAGCTACATGAAGCGGAAAAACAAGAAAGCACAGACCGCATGAAAGGTAAAACCATATTGCACCTGTGAATGGTCTTATTATAGTCTTTCTTTCAAACCTTGTTATAAAATCTCTTACCTTTAACTCAAATCTCTTTATGAAATTTTCAAGCCTCTTTTCTTCTATCTTCATATACTCAGAATATATGAAGAAAGACAGTGCTATCATTAAAAAATAAAAGGCAGTAAGCAGTTTCCCCGCAAATTGTGCAAGCATGATGAATAAAAATCCGGAAAGGTGAATGAGTTGTCTTGAAAATTCCATATGCATAAAATCACTCTCAACGCCTATATATTGTTGTTTTAATTAATAAGCCACTGTGTATTATTTTTAACTTCAGTATGGCAAAAGACCTGTTTTGGCAAGGAATAGAAATACACCTAGTGCTGAAAAAATCATTATCATGGAGTGTTTTGTGCCTGCTGTCACTGAATTTTCACCAAGCTGTCCGGCAATAAGACCTGTAAAAAGACCTTGTATCATAACAACACAGAAGAATAATGCTATATAATAGCAGCCAATACCTTCTGGTACAGCAAGTAGAGAACATATGGCAGAGAATATATCGCATGGAATACCGTTCAGATTTTGGCAGGGATTGGAAAACTGAAGAGTTAGAGGACTTCCTGTCCCGAATTGGGGTTGTGCTTTTATCATCGGAACCATTACAGTTACTATCATTATGGCTACTCCAAGAAACATGAAAAATATACCATACATTATAGCTACATGCTGTTTTACCATGGAGCTCCTTTCTGCCTCTGCCTCTTTTAACATGAGCATATCATTTGCAACAGAATCCAGTGTATCTGCAACTCTTCCGCCTGACTGATGTGATTCTTTTATTATCTGCAGTGCCTCGGTTATAACCTTTGACTCTTTAACCCTTTCACCAAATATTTCCATTACCCTTAAAAACGGTATTCCCCAGGAGAGTCTGTTATTCATTTTTTCAATCTCCGCCGACAGCTTTCCATAGTTTGTTTTTGTTGCTATCCTTATTGCTTCGTTAAATGACATTCCAGAACGTTTTGCGTCTGCCAAATCTCTCACAAAATTCGGAAACTGGGCTTCAATAGCCTTTATCCACATGAAATGAGAGTATTTATACACAAAGAACGGTACAACAAATACGAAGGCCGCTATTATTATGAGGTTTCCTAACACAGCAGGATCTCCCAGCATTAAACCTATTATTATCAGCACTATACTCACTGCTAATGAAATTGTGATTATTTTTTGTTTTGTATCGAATTGTATCATTTTCTACTCCGTAGGCGATATTCCCTTTAAAAGGACTATAAACCCCGCAGAAACCGCGGGGATAAGTATGAACACAATAAATGTTTGAAGGAGTAATACATTCATACCTGTTATTGGCGATATTATAGCTATTAAAATTATGAAAAATAAACTACCTACTATTATCAGGGTTATATATATCTCTGTATAAAGCGTTATCTGTTTTGCATAATCATTGAGCATTCTTCTGTATTGTGACATAAAGCTTCTTGTTCTGCCTCTGAGATATTCCTCAAGATTTCCGCCTGATGTTATTACAGATGACATTCCCCACAGAAGGTCAGAAAATTGTGGTGACGGGCTCCTGTTTGCGGACTTTTGTATTGCAGTTGTCAAATTCATGCCCATACTTACAACATTTGTGTATATCTTGTTTGCTTCTTTTCCAATCACACCGCCCTTTAAAGACAACATCTTGAATATATCAACCGGATTCATACCAGAAGAGGCTGATGTTGCCATATAAGATGTAGCAAATGGTAATGCTCTGTCTATACGTGTCTGAAGAGTTTTTTTCTTTATTGTTGGATAATAATAACCCATAAAGAATGCTGCTCCTGAAAAGACAATAGATAATATTATTCCAAGTGTATAGGAATAGGCAAAATCTATTATACTGAGTGCTACAAGAACAGAAACGGACAGAAGGGAAACTATAAATGTGACAAGGGATATGAAGAATAAACATGAGAGATAATCAATGATTGTTATACTCATGTCTGCTTTTCTTAAATTCATCTTGAGTGTATCAAAATAATCCACATATGGCCTGATTATATTGCCAAACAGCTTAAAAGCAATCCTCTTGAACATTTTCATCCCCTGCTATTTCATCAATGGTTTAACATTAAGAGATAGTCAGCCTGCTTCAACAAGGTCCATAATCCTTTCAGGATTGGTATAATAAGTGCTTATAACCTTGGCTACATCTCTGTAATCAAATATGCCATGTTCTAGCATCCATTCCAAAACCCTTTTCCTCCTTGCCAGTTCTTCTCTAAGACCTTCTTCTGTTAGTCCAAGCTTCTCGCTAATGGCACTCAGAATAACAGATTTCTCCTTTATCTCAAATTTATCAGTAATTGGTTTCCATTTGAAAATTTTCTTTGTGACAGGTCTGCTTTCCTTTACTCCAACAATCTCCACTATGCTGTCAGCTCTTCTTACATAGCTTCCTTTCATCTTGGACAGCACAAGAAATATTACTATATTTATATTCTCCAGAAGACTTGGCGGTAATGATATAGGTGGTGTTATCAGTCTGTCAACTAATTGCGAAAAGCTTGCTGCATGTATTGTTGCAAGCGAGGGGTGCCCGGTTGCCATTTGCTGGAATAATACAAAAGCCTCCTTTCCCCTGACTTCTCCCAAAACTATGTAGTCTGGTCTCTGTCTCAGAGATGATTTTAGCAAATCAAACAAACTGACCTCACCCACTTTTCCCTCAATGGATATTGGTGTTCTGGCAACCTCAGGTATCCAATGTGTGTGGGGCAGCCTCAGCTCAGGTGTATCTTCAATTGAAACTATCTTGAGGTTTGGCCTTATGAAAAGTGAAAGGGCATTGAGTAAAGATGTTTTACCTGTTGCTGTGCCGCCTGAGACAAGAACAGACTGACCGTTTTCTATAGCAAGCCACAAATATGCAAGCTGTGTTGAGTCCAGGGTTTTATATCTTAACATATGCGTTGGGGTGAGTGGTTTGTCAGTGAATTTTCGGATAGTGAAGTTTGAACCACGTCTTGCTATATCTGTTCCAAGTGTTGCTTGAACTCTTGATCCGTCAGGTAAAGAACCGTCAAGTAATGGTTCTGCAATGGATATTGTTTTATCACATTTTTGTGCAAGTTTCATAACAAACGCATTAAGTTCTTCTTTCTCGTTAAATACTATGTTGGTCTTCATGGAACCAAATTTTGGGTCTCTGTGATAAACATATAAAGCGATTCCAATACCATCACATGATATGTCTTCTATATTAGAGTCCTGCATTATAGCTTCTATTTTTCCCAGACCAATAACATCTCTTTCTATGTAATAGGTTTGTATGTTTTTTTTGTTTTCATCTATCTGCAAATCAGGTATTAAGGAAAATGATTTCATAATTTCTGCTCTCAGAAGCTCTTTGGCCCTGACCTCACCGAGTTTTGTAAAATCTATATCCAGTCTCTCTTCAAGATCTCTCTTCACCCTTTCAATCAATTCCTTATCAGCTTGGGTGATAGCTGGTTCCTTTACCTCATACAGAAGCTCTCCTGTCTTTTCATCCCATCTTATGTTTGCATATGCATAAACCAGTTCCCCCTTTCTTGGGTTGCGGGGTATTAGATTATAAAACACATTCACTCCGCGAAGGAATTCCTTCTCCTCTTCTGTTCTTGTTGGTGCACCAGTTGGTTTAAACCTGACAGGTATCTCCATTCCCTCTGATTTTTCAATCTTTATTTTTTTTGTTTCTGCTGTCTTAACTTGCCCTGGCATCGCGCTTACAGGTACGGTTTGTGGAAGGAAAACGCTGCTGCTTCCCATAAGCATCTTCCTTGCATCTTCTTTTTTCTTTTTTGCAATGTATCCTGCTCTGAACGCATTGAGTATGGCTCTGGTACTGATTCTATTTATCCTGATTTTTGGTTTTTTTGACATACAGAATCGATAAACCCTCCTATATTAATCTAATTTCATTTTCTGTTTTATAAATTACAATCTTTCCTGCTGTACTTACAACCCTTCCGCTAAGGTTAAATGATTCATTTAATCCGTAGAGATTTGAAAACTTTGATATACCCGAAGCAAGGGATGTGACATTCAGCCCGTTCTCTGATAAAACTGCTTTATATGCCTCATCACCAGCTTTCTTTGATATTGGCAGGATTATATGGGAATTCGTATTTTCTTTTTCTGAAAGTTTTAGTATGTTAAAAACTATCAGATTTTTCACATTCTCAAGTTGATCATTAATACCAACAGATAAAAAATAATCTTGATATGATGCAAAAACACCAAAGCATACAATAAATATAAAAACACCGATTGCAAATAGCAAAACCTGCTCAAAAATCAAACCCTGTGCCTTTAATCTGCGCTTCTGCGTCCTGTTTGTCATATAGATATATTGGAGTTCTGCAGTTATATTTATGTCTATAAAGTAGCATGAAGTAGATATCTAAATCTGTTGTGTATGGGGTGATGTGTAGCCTTGCTCTACCTGTACTGCATTTATAGCTACAAATTACCATCACGCTTCTCATCTCTGATGTTTGTTATTTTATTTTGGTATTCTGCACACAAGAACTAGACCATGCCTTTGAGTGGTGGAATTCTTATTTAAACAAGTTCTACATTGATGTATGTTGCAACAAGGTCTTTTCCATTCGCTGCTGCATTAGGAAGAATTATGTTTTTGTTAAAACTTAGTCTTATTTTACTCTTTCCTGTTTGCGGTGTTTCACAGTCTGTTTTCGCTGGACACAACTGTATTTTATAACCCCTTTCCTCTGTATCCAGTTCCCTGTAATGCAGTTTTATTTTCATTATGAATTTTCCTTCAACATCTGCTATCTCTTTCAAAGAGATTATATCTGGCGAATTTGTACCGTATAATCCCACGCATGTTGTAAATTCTTTTATAAACGTAGGTCCGTCTTTTTCTTTTTCACAACCGAAATCTTTCAGATATACAGTTGTGTTTGGATATATCATAGGCTGGTCAACAACAAATTCCATTATAATGGAATTGTTTTCAGGATCTGTGGAATCAGCAGGAACAAGTCTTATAAGTTTGTTTGGCACATCTATCTCAGCTCTGCCCGCACCTGTTTTTACAAGTTCTGTCAGCTTTTCATTTAGTTCTGATATAAAACTCTTTGCTGATTTGACTTCTGTTACTGTTGTCCTCTTTTCTATAAGCGGCATACCCCAGAAATAAGCCACGCCAACAAGTGCAATAACTATTCCGCTTACTATAACAAGGGATATTGATTGGACCTGACCTGAAAATGCTTTCATAGATAATAATTGAACAAGAGATATTAATAAATTCGACTGATGAGTAGTTAATATAACTATCCATCTCCACACTACCTAAATTTAAGAAAATAAAAAGAAATAAAGGGATATATGCTTAACAAACTACAGAAAATGTCTGGGTACCTGCTGATGTTGTCAGGGTGATTGTGTAACTACCTGATAAAGCATCGTTTTTATAGTGCAGAATGCCTATTTCCTTGGGCTTTATTGTTGGGACATTTAATGTGTAAGTGTCTGTGGAATTCGTTATCGTTTTCTCTATGAAGTCTGCAGATGTCAAATCTGTTGCTCCCATATTCTTGATTCTTATTGTAATATTGTGATTAATGCAACGTGGGTTGTTACCTGTTAGTGCCAAGAACGATTTCTCTGTATATGTTCCCATATAGGATGAAAGATAGGTATAGGCTGTGGCTGCAAGTGCTACTGTAATCAACAGCAATACTATAATTGATATAATGGGTGTTATTCCTTTTTTCATTTTTTTCCCTCCTTTTTTATGAAAACCTGAAAAGGTTTATTTGCACATTTTTCTTCCTATTCTCGTAAGTTCTGCGAATATGCCCAAGCATATCACAGCAATTACTATTAATATCAATGGTGTGAATACCTCAATACCTGTTGCCATGCTTGTAGCCAGTAATAAATAAAAGGTAACAAGCAGAACTACAGCAGCTGCTACTGTGAATACCTGAGCAGTTAAATATCTTTCCATGCTATCACTCTAAATTATATTTTGTCTTTTCTTCCTTATAAATCATACTGAAATATATCATCTTTTATAAATACTTGCAAATTGTAAATATAATCTCTTAAGTCTTTTATCGATCATACCAAGATTTGTAAGAGAAGCTTCACTGGTTTCGGCTATCTTCTTGTTCTGCTCCACCATTTCTGTTATCTTCTCAACAAGGGGTTTCATCACATCCTTTGAAACCTCGGATACTGTTTCTTCGGTAGCCGATGCCTTCAATAAATCCATAAACTCATTCATACTGTCAAGCAGTTCATCAATCTTTCCTGGAACTTTGGATATTTCGTTTCTTAGTTCAGCATCAGCCTTTATTACATCATCTATAATCCTCTGGTTTGATTTTATAAGCTCTATTATCTGCTCAATCAGTCTTTGTATTTCTGAGGAAGAACTTGCCGCCTCAATCTTTGCAAGACGTTTTTCAAGTTTTCTTATAGGCGATGTGGGTATTACTTCATACTCTTCGTCCATATATAAAGTATTGTCTTCACCCCATATAAATATATTATTGGGTGAAAAAGCTTGACTACAATATAAAAATAGATAATTTTTCTTTTGTTTTATTCAGTATTCAGGCGGCATTCCTCCGCTGGGTGGCATGGATGGAGAACCGCTCTTCTCGCTACTTCCGCCAGAAATTACATCATCTATCCTTAGTATCATTTCTGCGGCCTCTGCTGCTGACTGAACTGCCTGTAGCTTGATTTTCAGGGGCTCTATAACACCAAGCTTTGTCATATCCTGAATTTCCCCGCTAAAAACATCCAGACCAGCCGAAAGCGTGCCTTTATCATGCTGTGCTCTGAGGTTTGCAAGTTTGTCTATAGGATCCAGACCCGCGTTTTCTGCAAGGCTTCTTGGAATTACCTCAACAGCATCAGCAAATGCGTTTACTGCCAGTTGTTCCCTGCCTTTAAGACTCTCTGCATATTTTCTCAATTCTCTCGCAACCTCTATTTCAGAAGCGCCGCCACCAGGAACTATCTTTCCAAGCTCAAGGGCTGATGCTATTCCCTTTATTGCATCCTCCATTGCCCTTTCAACCTCATCAACAACATGCTCTGTTCCTCCCCTGATAAGAATTGTAACGGC
>Ga0164310_10002492_pt1 | contig 10602 bp, 5 predicted proteins | sample GuaBasSedimGuay1_FD_121795 | JGI IMG/M metagenome (GOLD analysis project Ga0164310, IMG submission 121795) | Subseafloor sediment microbial communities from Guaymas Basin, Gulf of California, Mexico - Guay1, Core 4569-9, 0-3 cm | ecosystem: Environmental > Aquatic > Marine > Hydrothermal vents >... | reverse complement strand
TTTGGTCTACTCAGAATGTGATTCGGGATTTGAAGAGAGGATTAGAGGATAATTTTAGGACTATTAAATTTAGGGGAAGTTATTATGAGTTGATTGGTGAGGACAGAGAGTATTTTGTTTATGATAAAGCGGTTGACGAGGCGGTTAGTGTGGCGTATTCGAAGGATTGGCCGACGAAGGTTGAGATTCATGGGGAGGGGGTTGATGATCAGATTATGAGTTCTAAATCCATTGGGACGCAGGCAGGAATGGGAGTGATGGGCTTTTGTTTTGTGCCTTATCATTTTGTTTATGATGTTTCTTTCCCTGCCCTGATACAGATTTATGATCTAGAGGAGTTGTTCCAGTTTCCAGTTGTGGTTGTGATAGATAAGAACATGCCGAGGAATGCTTTGGTTTCTGAGCTGCCGTTTTTGGATACGCCGGAGTTTGATTTGTGTGAGTATAAGAATAAAGAGATATCTGTTAATCTTTATGATATCAATTTGAATAGAGTGGATGCTAATATTAGTTACGAATGCTTTAGGCAGAGGTGTAGTTTGGGTGAAAGCAGAGGTGGAGAGTTGAGGACGATGGCGCCTGCGTGTGTTAATGGTTTCTTGCATGTTCGGGCTGAAGGATATGCGGATAAGAAGCAACAGATGTCGACTAATCGGGAGAGGTTTGCGGATATCATTTTGGAGAGAGAGCATGAGGTAGAGGTTGAATTGAAGGTTGGTGGAAATGATTTGAAGGGAACTGCGATAGTTTCGTTTGTTAGGGAAGATGGGGTGACGAAGACGCTTACATTACCTGAGTTTAGTGAAGCGGAGTTGTCGGAGGGAAGTTATGAGGTTAAAGTTTATGTTTATGGTAACTCGAGCATTACTATTCCGAGAAGTACGAAGACGGAGTGCGTTGAGGTTCCTAGAGGGGGGTTATTGGGTTTGGTAGGAGGTACAGATGAGAACTGTTTTGATATTACATTGCCCGAGACAAAGATTGAGCATGCTTTGATTGGAGGGGGAAGTTTGAACACTTATATTTTAGAGTCAGAATTGGAGAAAGGCCATGTTACGTTGGGTGTTGATGCGTTGCCGAAACCTGATTCGATAGAAGACTTAGCTCAGAACTTTGAGCTGTTTGAGAAAAAGAAAGTTTGGATGGAGTTCGATGTTATATAACTTTAAACAAGGATTTGCATATTTTGTGATAGCGTTCTTAGTTGGGACTATTTTTTCTTCGAGCATTGTGCTTGCTCAGAGTTATGGAACTTTCGGAGGGAATAGTGCTTCTTCTGTGAGACATGGACCTAGGCCGAGTTTTCAAACTTATTACGGGAGCAATGCTGACACGTATTGGCCGATTTTGGGAAAGGAGGAAATTTGCGAGAATAGAAATGACTTGATGTTGCAGGTGCCTCTTGCAGGGTGCCAGCCGCCGGTGGTTCGGAGCGATTTATTGGCCGAGCAGAATGTTCCAGTGTTTTGTCAGATTAATGCAATAAATATTAATCCGTTGATTGATGTTAGCCAGATTAGGAATATGCAGTTCAGGGGAGAGTATCCTCCAGAGGTTGCCGGTTCTGGGTTTCATCCTGCGAGAGCGGCTTTGAGGACGCATGATACTTTGTTGGGGAGCCCGTTGATGAACAATATTGGTTATGTTGTGGTTGTTTTGAAGAGGCAACCTGTCGAGGCGGAACTTCCGGATTTCGTGAATGTGACTCTGACTGCGAGCATAGATTATATTTCGGGTAATGCCTATGGCGTTGGAAGAAGCGAGTTTATTTTGGAGCAAGTTAGTGATTCTGATTGGGAGAGCGAGAAGTTGAAGCAGAGCTTTTGGAATGGACGGTATTATATTAGGTTAGATCACGTGGATGATAACTATGCAGATGTTTCTATCTATCAGGGAGACTTGAGGGTTATTACGACTAGGGTAAACCGGGGCGAAACCTCCAAGAGGATTTTTGTTCCGGGAATGTATTGTCGAGCGGGATTGCAGATAGCTTTCGACGATTTTGTTGCAGCAGAGAAAAAGGCGACCATAGAAGTTTCTTCTGGAAACGATTTTGATGTTTTTGATGTTTATGAGGGTTCGAGGTTTTTGGATGACAGATGTGTTGTTAGGCGGATTGAGATTGGAGAGAGCGGTGAGACTGGGAAGGTTGTTGGAAATTGCCGCGGTGAGGAGTTTGAGTTGGTTTTGGGTTCTAAGAATCTGAGTGTTTCTAAGGGGGATAAGATTAATGTTGACGATAAGGAGTATAAAGTTGAGGATAAGGGTGGGGAGTATAGAGTTGAGCTTAATGGATTGGACAGAGATGACAGGGAAGGGATTTATATTTTAGAGGAAGATAATAAGATGATTAAGGAAAGGGATATGGGGTTGATCATCGCGGCGGATGGGACTTTTGGCGAGAGTGTCCAGGAAAGAGATGAGGAGTGGTACAATGGTCTTTATCAGAAGTTGATGGCGTTTAAGCAAAAAGCGTTAGGGAAGGCCTTCGAGGGGAATATTACGCAGTCTGATAAATATTTTGACGAGGCGATTGAGGCTTATGAGGATGTTGCGGACGATTATCCTCACGAGTTGGAGGGAGAGTATGGTAAGCAGGCATTGGATAGGGCGATTACTCTAGCTAGGTTATTTGGGAGAGATCAGACTAGGATTAGATTGATTGAGAAGTATCTTGAAACTTATCCAGAGGGAGAGAAGGTTCAGACTTATCTTTCTAGTTTGAGCAGGATTAAAGAGTTTGATACTTCTTTGGCTGGTGAGGCGATAACTTTTGATGATAAGGACAGGGTATTGAGATTGATTAGTTTGGATGAGCCGTCGAAGAAGGGCCGAGCTCAGCTGTCTGTCGAGAATAAGGTGATGTCCATTAGTAAAGGCGATACGAAGGAGTTGAAAGAGGGCAGCGGGAAGAGAGGAGAGATTAAGTTAGATGAGTTGAAGATTAATGAGGCGAGACTTAGTGCTCGTTGTATGGTGAATTCTGGGAATAATGGTAGCGAGGTTTTGTCAACTACCAAAAAGAGGTACACTTTAAGGCTTGATGATTATCGTTCGAGGGGGAGTTCTAACGAGTACGCCCGGAATTCTGATGTTATTTGTGGGTTGGATGTGAGACTTGACGATATAGATTTGCAGGAGGCTGCTAAGATAAGGATCATTCCGAGTGCAGAGGGGACGAAGACCGAGTCTAATTTGACAGTTGCTATTGGGATTGAGAAAAGGGCGATTGAGTTGACGCCGAATAAGGTTAGGGATAAAATTGAGGAATTGAATAAGACCATAGAGAAGTGGGAGAATATTGTTGATAAGCTTGGAACTGTTGTTAAGGGGTTGAAGGGTGCGTGTTTTGCGACTGCGGCTCTGTTGACTCTTAAGAATTTTATTACTGGGTTGAGTGGGGAGGCGTTGGCAAGGCAGAAGACTATGCGTGGAGAGAATGGTTGGACTGCGAGGTGTGAGAGAATGGTTGCGAATGGTGAGAAGGGCTACACTAGTTTGGATCATTGTTTTTATGGGGAGACTGATAAAATAGATGCGGAGGTTTCGGTGACGACCGCGGCGTTGAGTGCAACTAATGCAAAAATACAAGCGATACAGAATAGGCACATTACAGATCAGGGGACTCTTGGATTAGATAAGGCTGTTGATACTTCAAAGGTGAGGGCAGACATTGCTCAGGAGATTAGAGATAGTTGTCAGGGAGTTGGAGATGTTGCTATGACTAGTAAGAAGTGGAAGAAACAGGATGGGAGTGAGGCAGATAGTGTTTCTATTGCGAGTTTGGTTGTTCCGAATAATATTGAGAATGGGCTTATTACTACAGATGCTTTGAGGGAGATTTTGTTGAATTGCGAGTTGAAGAAGCAGAGTTTGACCGATACGCATAAAGAAAATGTCGATGGCCAAATGAAGAGTGTTGCTGAGAGAATTAATAGTCAGATGGTCGTTGATTGGGAGAGTACTAAAGCGAAGGAGTTGGAGAAGAGAGGTTATCCGCCTGCGCTTTTTGCTAGTAATACGGATCAGAGTACGAGGGCGGCGCATGTTGTTCCGATAACTACAAAGATGAGGGAAGAGACTGGACTTGTTGATGGGAACATTACCCACGTTATTATTGTGAATGCTAATCCAAGTCTTTCGAAGGAAGGAGATAAGGCTAAGAAGTTTGGAGGAGGGCTTTATGTTCTTGGTTTGCAGGGAGATACACAGAGAGGGATTTATAATGTGCATACTGCAGTTAAGCAGGACGATATTACTAAGAAATATTCTGGAGAAGAGGCTTCGTCGTTTACAAATGCTTTTGGGATTGGGAGTGTGAAGGCGGTTGATAGGTTGAGTTATCATAATGAGATTCAGAAGTCTGATAGATACGTGAGGTATTTTGAGAGAGAGCCGTATAGGGGAATGCCTGCGATTGTGCCGTTCGATGTTAGAGAGGGATGGTATGCTGCGACTAAGCAGACCTTGCCAGCGTTTGGAGGTATTGGATCGTTTGATGCGTCTGGAAGGGTTGTTAGTTTTGAGTTGTGTAATGTTGGAGAGAATGGGAAGATTGAGATAAATACTGGTTACGGTGATGATTTGTGTCAGCAGATGAATTTGAACACTGGGCAACCTCAGAATATATTCTCGGGTTTGAGCTCGAGCAAGGCAAGTAGTTTAATACAGAGGGCGCAGAGAGCGATTGAGGATGCGGCGAGACAGCATGGGAATAAGTATGTGACGATTGCTGGGGAGAGGTTTGAGGTTGGTGAGCCGATGGTAGGAAATGCTGGGACTAATTGTCAGGACTTCATGTCACCTAAAGATTGTCATTTGATGTTTAATGTTTGTGATCCGGTGATTTGCCCGGCTTCGAGGTGTGATTTTGGAGGAACATATCGAGTTGCAGACGTGGTTCAGACAGGGATCATTGGGAGCGCGTTGCTGTGTTTGCCGAATATTAAAGAAGGGATTGTGATGCCTGTTTGTTTGACAGGGATACATGCAGGCATTGATGCTCTGGTTTCGATAATGAGGAATTATAGGGATTGTTTGCAGGAGAATTTGGAGAGTGGGGAGATGGTGGGGATTTGCGATCAAATTTATTCGATATATCTTTGTGAGTTCTTCTGGAATCAGGTTGCGCCGTTTGTGAATGTTTTGATTCCTAAACTGATTGAGTTGGCTTATGGTCAGGGGACTCGGGGAGGGGCAGAGTATTTGAGCGTGATGAGCGCGTGGCAGAACATGGAGAATTCGGTGAATTATTTCACGCAGAGTTATGCGGTGAATGCGATGACCGCTTTTCAGGCGAGGAGTGTTCAGGAAGTCGGGACGCAGGTTTGTAAGGCGTTTATTTCTGCTAAGGCACCTGAAGTGTTTGATTCTTTGATTGAACCTGAGAGTCCGCCGCAGTTCCATGCGTGGTTTGACCAGAAGACTTTTACTAGCGCGACTGTTCCGGCTACCGCACAGTATAAGGTATTCTATCATATTTATTCGGGGAATGATCAGGGGACGCATTATAATGTCTATTTGAAGAATCCGCCGCAGTCCAGTTATTATTCTGTTTCTGCGACTGTTCCGGTTGCGAATGGGTTTATTCCGAGTGGAGAGTATGCGTCTGAGACGAAGGACTTTACGGCGCCTGAAGGATATAAGGAATTGTGTGTGAGGATTAATAATGATGAGGAGTGTGGGTTTGGTCAGGTTTCTTCTAGCTTCGCTGTGAATTATTTGAGGGATTCGTGGGTTAATGATGAGCTTAAGAATGCGAATATTCAGTCTGAGAAAGAGTGTGTTAGTGGGAGTCATAATATTGGTTCTGTGCTTCAGCCGAATATTCAGGCAGGTGTTGAGGAGTTTGCTTCGCCTGAGATTTATAATCGGGGTGTTGTGAGGATTTGTGCGACTGATAATCCCGGCAAGGGTACGGATCCGAGCAGGTTTGTCGATATGGGCCATTGCGGTGATCCTAATGTAAGGTGCTGGCTTGATCAGAGGAGTGTGGAGAATGCTTTGACGAAGGCGAATATTGGTATGAAGAATGAGACGTTGAGTTTGTTGGAGGAGAGGGCGAGAGAAGCTTTGGCAGGGGCCGGTGCAATTATGGATAATTCGACAGCGTTGGACAGGATTAGAGAGTTGCAGGAGGCTTTTGAGGATTTGAAGACGAGTGAGCAGAAGGAAGGAGATGCCTTTGCAATTTTGACTCAGGTTGATGTGCTGTTTAGTGAGTTGTTCTGGAATCATCACAAGGCGAGATTGTTGTTGATTAAAGGAGATGTTAATGGATACATGGCTGGTTATTTCAGGATTGGTGAGGATGCTGTTAAGAGAGAGGGGAGAGATGTTGATGATGGGACTGGTGGAGGAGATGGTGGTGGAACTGGAGTGGTGTTAGCAGATATTTTCCAGGGGAATGAACCTTATCAAGAAGGGAGTACGTGGGTGGTTGAGTTGGATGGTGATGCGAGTAAGTGGCGTATCAATGGCGATAACGGTTTAGAATATTGGTTTGATGCAGAGGATAGTTGGATTGTTGATCCTAGTTGGGAGGGTGATGTTTCGGGAGCTGCAGAGTGGAGAGAGGAACTTAAGCAGGCGTTGGTTGCTTATAAAAATAGTAGACAAGGGAGTGGGGGAGATGGGGGAGAAAAGCTAGCAGATATTTTCCAAGATAGTGTACCTCGCGAGGAAGAGGGCTGGTGGGTGATTAATTTGGATAACGGCCAGTGGGGTATTGGTGCTGATAATGTTTTAGCATATTGGTCTGATAATGGGTGGATTATCGATCCTAGTTGGGTAGATGATGGTTCTGGAGCTGCAGAGTGGAGAAAGAACTTGAGGCAGGCGTTGATTGAGTATAAGGAGAGTAGACCAGCTGAGGGGGAAGGTGGTGGAGATGCTAAACTTTATACACTGGTATGGGGAGGTATCAGAGAGAAAAATATTGAATATGGTGGGCGTTATATTCGCGTTTATATAACAGATGTTATCGATTATTTTGGTACAGACACTATTCACTTAGATGTTTCCCTTGGGTTCGATAAGGAAGTTGGGGGGATTAATGAGGCCGGGGTAATTTGGACGGATTCGAGTAAGACTGACGACCCAAATATAAGGCACCATTTGGAGGAGCTTAATGGAAGAAATGTTAATGATTTGAATGAGGGCGTCAAAGGAGAGGATAGATGTGAAAAGTGTGGCGATGGGTTTTTGAATGAATGTGACAGGGCTGAATGTGCGGATTTAGGGGATTGTTATTTTGTCTTAAATTCTTTTAGTTCTGGTTTTTGGAATAAGTGCTTTAACTGTAGTGATGTCCCTGCTTGTTTAGGATACCCTAATGAAGGAACTTGTGAGGAAAATATGTGTAAATATAAAGAGTGTAGATGGAGTGATGAAGATGATTTCTGTTTTAATTATTGGGTGGATGTTATTCCTGATGGGGTGAAGCCTTGTAGAGATGGCAATACTGGAAGAATAAAGATAGATTTTGGAGGAGACATTGGAAGTTATGGTTTCCGGAATAATGGGCTAACGTACTGGAATGGTGATGACTGGGCTTATGTAAAAAATGATGCGTCTGGATGGAATTTGAAGAGCAAATCTGAGAAACAATGGATCTTCCAATTAGAGGAAGGGTTTAGGGGTTGGGTGGACAGTCCCATTCTTCAAGATTGTGGCGAAGTTGGAGATGAGGAAGAAGAGGAAGAGCAGCCCTTACCTTTTAATGAAAGGTTTGAGGTAAGACCTGAAGGTATGAACTTTATTGTTTATTCTCACCTAAAGGAAAGTGATGAATTTGTTCAGACAGGGTTGTTTATGAGAAATGGATTGGCGAAGATGCTTTTTGCAAGCTATCCCCCTCCAGATTCTATTTCTGAAGCAGAGGTTATGGCAGATTTGAACAAGCCATTTACTGCTTCCCAAGAGGGAGTTCTTATTACCGAGTTTAAACCCGGGGCTAATGGTAAGAGCTTCGCTGATGTGCCTTTAATAGAGTTCTACAAGTTTGTTAATAAGGGTGACGGGAAATTTAGTGTAGATATAGCAGAGATAGCATGATAGTTGCGATTGATGTGTTTGCTATTGTAAGGTAATATTATAATAAATGCGGGGTACAGGATCCGAGGTACTACTTTCTTAGAAAGAAAGTTGTACGCATCAAAGAACTACAATTGTACTTCTTCGAAGTCTTGTTTACCGCAGGTACAAAATGTACTCATGACACGACCTTCGGTCGTGGATGCGGGGTACAGGATTCGAACCTGTGTAGGCACTAAGCACACTGGGTCCTAAACCCAGCCCGTTTGACCACTCCGGCAACCCCGCACTGTAAGAACCCTTATCGGTTTCTTACCAACTTCCCTTTGCAATACTGCTCAGGGCTGAACTTACCACAAAATTTCTCTATAAAAAGCTATTGTTTTACTTAATCCTCATTGGACTTTTTCGGTTCTTTGATTTGTCAGCTGCGTTGACCTTTGAAGATAGTTTTTCTTCGAGGCCTAGGCGTTCTGTCAATTCTTTGTACCTGTTTCTTATTGTAACTTCAGTGATGCCTGCGACGTCAGCTACTTCTCTCTGTGTTTTCTTTTCGTCGTTTAGTAATGCGGCAACATATAATGCGGCGGCGGCGATTCCTGCAGGGCCTCTTCCGGAGGTTAATTCAGAGATGTCTGCTTTTTTTAGAATCTTGAATGCTTCGTTTTGCGTCTTTGGTGATAGATGTAAGATTGATGAGAATCTTAAGATATAGTCTTTTGGACTTGAAGGTGTTACTTTGATTTTTAGTTTTCTTACGATGAATCTGTAAGTTCTGCCGATTTCCTTTCTTTCTACGTCTGATGCTTCTGCGATTTCGTCTAGTGTTCTTGGAATGTTATAGGACCTACATGCAGCATAGATACAGGCTGCAATTACTGACTCCATTGATCTTCCTCTGACTAAACCACGTTGAAGAACATAATTGTAAACTCTTGAGGCTTCGTCCCTTATTACGGAAGGAAGATTAAGGAATGAGGCAACTCTTCTTAATTCGGCCATTGCTAAACGAAGATTTCTTTCAATGGATGTTGAAACTCTTTCTTGCCATTTCTTTAATCTTAGGAATTTTCTTGTTTGGCCTGCTTCTAATTTGTAGATATCTGAAATTTCGCCTACGTTTGTGGTTAGGCCTTTGTCGTATTTTTGCATAGAAATCGGAGCTCCACCACGGCCTCTTTTCTCTGATTTGTCAAATTGGCCGCCGCCTTCCTGGCCTGTGTCAACTATCTTTTCCTCGACGATAAGACCGCATTCGTTACATACAACTTCACCTGCCTGGCTATCATATGTCAGGTCGACACTTCCACACTCTGGGCATCTTTTCACGAAACTCATAGAAATTAACTCCGAACTTTAATGTGTTTATTATTTGAAAGTAACATGTTTTTGCGTCGAAAGCTTTAAAAAGGTTTTGCCAAAGTTAGTATTTAAAGTTTTCGGTTGCCAAATAAGGTTGTCGAGGAGGATTATTCTTTAATCAAAACGGCATTAACACAACCTTCTTGAGATGGTCTGTTAGTTATTTTTGCCTTGCCTTCTGATGTTTCGATTATTGTTCCTTTGGCTAGACGGTTTTGTCTTGCGTGGAAAATGTTTTGGGGTGTTTCAATAACGTTTTTGATTTTTGCTTTTTTTGCTTTTCCGTTTATTACGAGGTTTACTTCGTTTGCGTTAAGTAGAATTGTTTTTTTGTTTCCGCCTTGGACTCTAAGGGATTTTCTTTTTGTTTCTTTTAGAGTTACCTCTCGTTCTTGTCCCTGTTTCTCGTAAAACTTCTTCTTTCGGTTGGCGTGATACTTGCCTCCTGTGATTTTTCTACCTTTATTCATACTTGAGTGTCAGGAATTTGGTTTATAAAAGTTTCTAGTGTGTTTTTATTTTTGTATTATCAAAAAGTTTAAATACGCAAGAAATGAAGAGCACTTATGGTTAACGGAATTGAGAGACCACTTGATCTTTTGAATCAATCGAAAGGGAAAGAAGTGTTGATCCAGTTGAAAGGCGACAAGCAGTTTGTCGGGACTCTTTTGGCATTCGACATGCACATCAATGTAGCCTTGGATAATGCGAAGGAGATGCATGACGGAGCTGTTAAGAAGAACATAGGCTTGACTTTCTTGCGAGGGGATACAATTATTTTCATTTCACCTTCTAATGCTAGTGGTTAAAGAGTTTGGGTAGTTTTTTATATGTTTGAGAGTTTATTTGGTTATGAATAAGAAGTTGTGGATTTTAATTGCTGTTGTGGCAATTGTTGTTTTTACTTATGTCATAGATTCTCTTACGATTAGGTGTTTTGGAGACATGGAATCAGAACTCTCTGAGATAGAGTGCGAAAAAGCTGGAGGATTCGTTGTTCATGATTTGGGGGATGGGGAAGTTATACGCGCAAGATGCGGAGAAGGTGAGTTTTTAGGATACGTTTTTCCTGGTCGTGGAGAGAGCGCTGTTTGTTGTAAATGATCAGAATTCTATTTTATCAAAATCTTTTGCTAGCTTTGTGTTTTTGAAAACTTTTTTTGCTTCTTCGAGAATTATCTTGGGATTGTGTTCGTAGCGTTGGGA